>Ga0310811_10009586_pt1 | contig 12504 bp, 12 predicted proteins | sample YCmetagenome_FD_207642 | JGI IMG/M metagenome (GOLD analysis project Ga0310811, IMG submission 207642) | Soil microbial communities from experimental microcosm in Duke University, North Carolina, United States - YC | ecosystem: Engineered > Artificial ecosystem > Soil microcosm > Unclassified ... | reverse complement strand
AACCGCAGAAAACAACAGCTAATTCAATAGCTTATTCCAGCAATCGACGGCGGGTTGGCGAGTGTCTGCGCCAGAGCCGTAAAGGATCAAAGTGGCGAGCGAAAAGGCGGAAGGCGGACTGGCAGGGCGTTATGCCAATGCCGCGTTCGAACTGGCCCAGGACCAGAAGGCGGTCGATGCCGTCAGTACCGATCTGGCCGCCCTGCGCCGGGCGATCGAAACCAGCCCCGATCTGAGCCGCCTGGTGCGCTCCCCGGTGTTCAGCGCACAGGACCAGGCCAAGGCCCTCGCGGCGATCCTGGAAAAGATGGGCGCCCATCCCCTCACCGCGAAATTCGTGCTGCTGCTGGCGCAAAAACGCCGGCTGTTCGCGCTCAACCAGATCATTGCGGCTTACGAGCGTCTGGTCGCCAAGTCGCGCGGCGAAACCGAAGCCGAAGTCACCGCCGCCCGCCATCTCAATGATGACGAGATCGGCGAACTCAAATCCATGCTCAAGGCCAAACTGGGCAAGGAACCCCGCCTGCATTCCCGCATCGACCCCACACTCCTGGGCGGCCTGATCATCAAGGTCGGCTCGCGCATGATCGACTCTTCGCTTCGCACCAAGCTCGATGGCCTGCGTGCGGCCATGAAAGGGTGAGGAGCGGTTTGCGGAGCAAACAAAACGGTCCAGTGGACCGTTTTGAGCGACGAACGCCCGGAGCGTAAGCGAAGGGCAGGAATGAGGAATGGTCCGCGGCCGCGCAAGCGGCAGCGGACAAAACGATCCAATGGATCGTTTTGAATGACGAACGCCCGAGCATAAGCGAGGGCAGGAATTAGAAACGTCACCCTTAGCCGGGTGAGCCAACAGAATACGAATTAAGGAGCCATAATATGGATATCCAACCCGCCGAAATCTCCGCCATCCTGAAGCGCGAGATCCAGAATTTCGGCGCCGAAGCGCAGGTCAGCGAAGTCGGCGAAGTCTTGAGCGTCGGCGACGGCATCGCCCGCGTGCATGGCCTGGACAATGTGCAGGCCGGCGAGATGGTCGAGTTTCCCGGCGGCATCAAGGGCATGGCCCTCAACCTGGAAACCGACAATGTCGGCTGCGTGATTTTCGGTAACGACAGCACCATCAAGGAAGGCGACACCGTCAAGCGGACCGGCGCCATCGTGGAAGTACCGGTGGGCAAGGCCCTGCTGGGCCGCGTGGTCGATCCCTTGGGCAATCCCATCGACGGCAAGGGCGAGATCAAGGGCGCCGCCGAGCGCCGCCGCGTCGACGTCAAGGCGCCAGGCATCATCCCGCGCAAGTCGGTGCATGAGCCGGTGCAGACCGGCCTCAAGGCCATCGACACCCTGATCCCGATCGGCCGCGGCCAGCGCGAACTGATCATTGGCGACCGCCAGACCGGCAAGACCGCGGTGGCCATCGACGCCATCATCAACCAGAAGGCCGTCAACGCCGGTACCGACGAAAAGGCCAAGCTTTATTGCATCTACGTCGCCATCGGCCAGAAGCGCTCGACCGTGGCCCAGATCGTCAAGACCTTGGCCGATGCAGGTGCGCTGGAATACACTATCGTGGTTGCCGCCACCGCGTCCGAACCCGCGCCGCTGCAGTTCCTGGCGCCGTTCGCCGGCTGCGCGATGGGTGAGTGGTTCCGCGACAATGGCATGCATGCCCTGATCATCTATGATGATCTTTCCAAGCAGGCCGTCGCCTATCGCCAGATGTCGCTGCTACTCCGCCGTCCGCCGGGCCGCGAAGCCTATCCGGGCGACGTATTCTATCTGCACTCCCGGTTGCTCGAGCGCGCCGCCAAGCTGAACGAGGATTTCGGTGCCGGCTCGCTGACCGCATTGCCCATCATCGAGACCCAGGCCAACGACGTGTCGGCCTATATCCCGACCAACGTGATTTCGATCACCGACGGCCAGATCTTCCTGGAAACCGATCTGTTCTATCAGGGTATCCGCCCTGCCGTGAACGTCGGTATCTCGGTGTCGCGCGTGGGATCGTCCGCCCAGATCAAGGCGATGAAGACCGTCGCCGGACCTATCAAAGGGGAGCTTGCACAATACCGTGAAATGGCGGCCTTCGCCAAGTTCGGCTCCGACCTCGACACCGCCACGCAGAAGATGCTGGCGCGCGGCGAACGGCTGACCGAGCTGCTCAAGCAGCCGCAATACAAGCCCTTCGCCGTCGAAGAACAGGTGGCGGTGATCTATGCCGGCACCCGCGGCTATCTCGACGCCTTCCCCACCAGCAAGGTGCAGGCGTTCCAGGAAGCTTTGTTGTCCAAGCTCAAGGCCGGCTATCCGCAATTCCTGGAAGGCATCCGCAAGGAAAAGGCGCTGACGCCTGACCTGGAAGCGACCCTGAAAAAGGCGCTGGATGAAGTCACCAAGTCGTTCGCCTAACCGAAAGCTGATCTCTATTTAGGATGATTTTGGAATGGCATCCGTAAAGGAAATGCGCACACGGATCGGAAGCGTGAAGTCCACGCAGAAGATCACCAAGGCGCTGCAAATGGTGGCAGCGGCCAAGCTGCGCCGCGCCCAGCAGGCGGCGGAAGCTGCCCGCCCCTATGCCCGCGGCATGGCCAATGTCATCGCCAGTCTGGCGGCCGGCGTTTCCGGTCCGTCGGCGCCGCTGCTGCTGGCCGGCACCGGCTCCGACAAGCGCCACCTGGTCATCGTCGCCACGTCCGATCGCGGCCTGGCCGGCGGCTTCAACTCCGGCATCATCCGCGCCGCGCGCGAGAAGATTGCGGGCCTGATCGCCGAGGGCAAGGACGTCAAGATCATCGCCATCGGCCGCAAGGCGCGCGACGGCTTGCGCCGCGCCTATGGCAACCGGCTGCTGGAAACCTATGAAGTCGGCATCAAGGCGCCCTCTTTCGCGCTGGTGAAGCCGATCGCCCAGCGGGTGCTGGACGCCTACACCAACGGCGAATTCGATGTGGTGACCCTGGTTCACTCCTCCTTCAAGTCGGTCGTGACCCAGACCCCGCGCGTGCTGCAGCTGATTCCGGCCCAGGTGGAAGCCACCGGCGGCCCGGCGCCTTTCTATGATTACGAGCCGGACGAAGACACCATCCTGCAGGCGCTGCTGCCGCAGAACATCTCGGTCCAGCTGCTGACCGCGATGCTGGAGAACCAGGCCGGCTTCTTCGCCTCGCAGATGACCGCGATGGACAATGCCACCCGCAATGCGGGCGACATGATCAAAGCCCTCACCATCCAGATGAACCGTACCCGTCAGGCGCAAATCACCAAGGAGCTGATCGAAATCATCTCCGGCGCCTCTGCTGTTTAGTTTTTAATTGTCGTGCGACCTCTCGGTCGCACTCAAAGGAACGAAAAACATGACCACCAAGACCAATGCCAAGGGCAAGCTCCTCCAGGTGATCGGCGCCGTCGTCGACGTCTCGTTCGAGAATGGCGAGCTGCCGGCGATCCTGAACGCGCTGGAGACCAAGAACACCGACGCCAAGACCGGCAAGGAAGTCCGCCTGGTGTTCGAAGTCGCTCAGCATCTGGGCGAGAATGCCGTACGCGCCATCGCCATGGACACCACCGAAGGCCTGGTTCGCGGCCAGGAAGTGGTCGACACCGGCGCCCCCATCCGCGTGCCGGTCGGCCCCGCCACCCTGGGCCGCATCATGAACGTGATCGGCGAGCCGATCGACGAAGCCGGCCCGATCAGCCAGGAACATACCTCCACCATTCACCGCGAAGCTCCCACCTTTTCGGAACAAGCGGGCACAGCGGAAATTCTGGTCACCGGCATCAAGGTCATCGACCTGCTCTGCCCCTATACCAAGGGCGGCAAGATCGGTCTCTTTGGTGGCGCGGGCGTGGGCAAGACCGTCACCATGCAGGAGCTGATCAACAACATCGCCAAGGCTTATGGCGGTTACTCGGTGCTGGCCGGCGTGGGTGAGCGTACCCGCGAAGGCAACGACCTCTATCACGAAATGATCGAGTCCAACGTGAACGTCGATCCCAAGAAGGCGGGTTCGGCGGCGGGCTCCAAATGCGCCCTGGTCTATGGCCAGATGAATGAGCCGCCGGGTGCGCGCGCCCGCGTGGCGCTGACCGGTCTTTCGGTTGCGGAATATTTCCGCGACCAGGAAGGCAAGGACGTGCTGCTCTTCATCGACAACATCTTCCGCTTCACCCAGGCCGGTTCGGAAGTGTCGGCGCTGCTCGGCCGTATTCCTTCGGCCGTGGGTTACCAACCGACCCTGGCCACCGAGATGGGCAACCTGCAGGAGCGCATCACCTCCACCAACAAGGGTTCGATCACCTCGGTGCAGGCGATTTACGTGCCGGCCGACGACTTGACCGACCCGGCGCCCGCCACCTCCTTCGCTCACTTGGACGCCACCACCGTGCTGTCGCGCGACATCGCCTCGCTGGGCATCTTCCCGGCGGTCGACCCGCTGGACTCCACTTCGCGCATTCTCGACCCGCAGGTGATCGGCGAGGAGCACTACAATGTCGCCCGCCGCGTGCAGGCCGTGCTGCAGCAGTACAAGGCGCTGAAGGACATCATCGCCATTCTGGGCATGGACGAATTGTCGGAAGACGACAAGCTGGTGGTGGCGCGCGCCCGCAAGATCACCCGCTTCCTGTCGCAGCCCTTCTTCGTGGCCGAGCAGTTCACCAACTCGCCCGGCAAGTTCGTGGAACTGGCCGACACCATCCGCAGCTTCAAGGCGATCGTGGACGGCGAGTATGACCATCTGCCGGAACAGGCCTTCTACATGGTCGGCGCGATCGAAGAAGTCGCCGCCAAGGCCGCGAAGATGGCGGCTGAAACCTCGAAGGCCGCCTGATGGCCGTCGCAAAGATCGCCTTCGATCTGGTCTCGCCGGAGCGGCTGTTGCTCTCGGCCCAGGCCGACATGGTCACCGTGCCCGGCACGGAAGGCTATATGGGCGTGATGGCGGGTCACAGCCCCCTCGTCTCGACCCTGCGCGCCGGCATGGTCGACGTGAATGTGGACGGCAAGGACGACCGCTATTTCATCCGCGGCGGCTTTGCCGAAATCAGCCCCACCAAGATCACGGTGCTGGCCGAGGAAGCCCTGCCCATGACCGAAATGGACCTGGCGGTGCTGGACCAGCGCATCTCCGACGCCCAGGAAGACGAAATCGCCGCCAAGACCGACGCAGAAAGGCAGAAGGCCGCACAGCTTGTGGACGACCTCAAGCTTGTGCGGGCGGCCTTTTGAGTAGCGCGGCGCCGAGAACCAGCGACAGCACTACACAAGCCCAAGCAAAGACATCTCCGATCCGCGTATAGAGCGTGGGACCGGGCCCTAGCGGCACATTCGCTGACAGCCGGACCATGCCCGGCTGAACCGTGCTGGCGCGCGCCAGCACCCGCCCCTGCGCGTCCGAAGCGGCCTCAACCCCGAGGAAGGCTGAGCGCACTACGGCAAAACCGTTTTCCACTCCCCGCATCACGCCCATGCGGGCATGTATCCAGCCATCCTTGTCAAAGTCGTTGGCAGGCACCGCCATCAGCCGGATGCCAGCTTGCGCGTCGCTGCGCAGAGTGCTGGGAAAATCCATGTCCTTGCAGATCGCCACCGCCCGCTCGCCGCCAATCAGGCCGGGACCGGGCCCGGGCTTGAACCGGTCCTCCGCCGGCGGCAGCAAATGACGCTTGTCATAAATGTGGTGCGAGCCATCGGGCAGGAACGAAAAAGCAGTATTGCGCCAGGGCTTCACCGTAACCAGTCCAGCGACAATGGTGACATTGCTCTCGCGTGCCACCTGGGCCAGTGGCGCCAACGCCCGGTCACGCCAAGCGGGATCGGCGACCAGCGCACCTTCCGGGATGACGATGAAACGCGCGCCCTTCTCCGCTTCCTGGCGCGCCGCTTGCGCATATTGCTCGGCCATCTTATGCGAAGCACCGAAATCAAGTTTCTTGACGGTTTTGAGCCAGCCGTCCCGATCCGAAAGCATGGCGGCGTGAATGAGCTCGCCTTGCGGCTGACCGAGACGAGCCCAACCAAAAACCAGCACCAGCGCGATTGCTGCGAGGCCCGGCAGTGCAGCTTTCCAAGCCCCGCGTCCGATCAGTGCCATCGCATTGGCCAACAGGCACACCGTAAAGGTGACCGCATACAGGCCAACCAGCGAGGCAATCTGGATCGCGGCTGGAAAAGAAACCTGCGAATAGCCCAGCGCCCCCCATGTGGCATGCGGCGATATCAGGCTGATGCCATATTCGATGGCCGTCCAGACGGCCGGAAAGGCCAGCAATGTGGCTGTGGGTGGAAGCTTTTGCCAAATCGCCTGCGCAAACAGGATGGCGGCCGCAAACAACGCGGCCCAGCCGAATACCATCACCACCATCGCGGCGACCGGCATCACCTCGCCATAGGTCGTAGCCACATAGATCTGACCGCAGGCATTGGCTGCGAGAGCGGCCGCAAACACCTGCCAACGTTTTGCCGGACCATAGGCCAGCCACAACAGCGGCACGGGCGCAAACCAGGCCAGCCACCAGACATCGTCGACTCCTTGCGAAAAATAAAACATCACGCCGCTCAACATGGCGCACAGCAAGGCGGTCATGACAGCTTCTCCCGGAACGATTGAATGCAGTGGACCAGCGCCTTGCGAAACGCGGTGCGGAAATCAGCCTCGTCGCTGAAGCGGCCGGCGCGATACATGTCCACCAGGCCCTGGACCAGGGCGGTGAAACTGATGGTGATGTCGATGGTGGGAATGTCTGCGACCAGGCCCTGCGCCCTTGCCTCCTCGATACGCGCCATCAGCCTTGAGACAACGGGCGAGCGGCCTGCCACAAAGTCGCCGGGATAACGGCGCGCCGCGCTGGCCTTGAGCAGGAAGGCGGCCTCGTAACGGCGGGGCTCATCCAGGGCGAAATCCAGGAAAGCCTCACCCATCGCCTGCAGCCAGGCGAGCGGTTCACTGGCCTTGAGCGCTTCCACCCGCGCCTCCCAGACCGCGAAGCCATCCAGCATCAGGGCGTTCAGCAAGGCGTCCTTGTCTGGATAGTGCTTGTAGATCGCCATGGGGGTGATCCCGACCTTTTCGGCGATCCGGCGCATGGAGACGCCCTCCGCGCCATCCTTGTCGAACAGCTCGCGGGCAGCAGCGAAAATCCGGGTTTGGGTCGGCTGAGTCATCCTCACTCCAAGGTATACATCGTATACCTCCAGGAGGCTGATTGCAACTGTCCCGATGGACAGATGGCAGCAAGGACGCTAAGCCCTTGTTCCTGTGCCCCGCTTCGCGGGCGCGTTGGTATTTGGTATAAGGCGTTGCGGGACGTGGGAACCGATATGGCGGTCGCACCTGTCTATAAGCAGGGTTGGACCATGGACGACATCCATTGGTCGCTGTTCGACCGTGAGAAGGTCGAGCCGAACCTGCTGGCCGCGATCAAGGCAGCCGCCTTGGTCGAATATAACGCACCGGATTATGTCACCTATTTGAAGCGGGTTTTCGCGGGCTCCAGTTCAACCATTGCAGCCCTGGAACAATGGGGCCGGGAAGAATCCCAGCACGGCCGCGCACTGGGGCGCTGGGCCGAGATGGCCGATCCGACCTTCAAGCTGGAGGAGGCCTTCGCCCGCTTCCGCAAGGGTTACACCCCGGCCCATTTCGCCGCCACGGAAGCCGGCTCGGTGCGTGGCTCGCGCCGGGGCGAGATGATCGCCCGCTGCGTGGTGGAGTCGGGCACCTCGTCCTATTATTCCGCCATTCGCGACGCCACCGAAGAGCCGGTGCTCCAGGAAATCGCCGGCCGCATCGCCGCCGACGAATACCGCCACTACAAGCTGTTCTACGACACGCTGCACGCCCAGCCTGAACCGGACCTGAGCCTGTGGAAGAAGTTCTGGATTGCCGTGGGGCGCGTGCGCGAAAGCGACGATGACGAGCTGGCCTTCTCGTACTATTGCGCGAATGTTTTACCTGAGGAAGAGTTGGTAAGGCCCTATAATCGCAAGATCTATTCCCGCCTGGCCAGCCAGGCCAGCATGTCGGTCTACAACCGCCGCCACATCCAGAAGCTGGTGCAGATGGTCATCAAGGCGGTGGGCGCCAATCCTCACGGCTGGCTGGCGAATACCGCCGGTGAGGTTCTGTGGCGCCGGATGTCGGCGAAAGTCGCTTAACAGGGCGCGGTTCTTTTGGCCTCTGGCGTCGTCGCGTTCGTACGCTGTCGCTACGAACTCACTCATGTACGTTTTTCAGTACACTTCGCTCGTTGCCACTACGCTGGCGCTAGGCAACCCTAGCCAGCGACCAAAATCCCTCGCGCCTTTAGATCCGATTTAGTCGCCCACCGGCTCGAACACGCCGGTCTTATCGTCCCTGACCAACAACCGCCCCGACGCAACGCCGAAATAGGCGCCGTGGAGATGTAGTGTGCCCTCCTCCACCGCCGATTTCACGAAGGGGAAGGTCATCAGATTCTTGAGGCTCAATTCGACCGACGCGAATTCCAGCCTGCGCAGATAGCCTTCTTCAGCTTCCGCATCGCGCCGCCCGATGGCATCGGCTGCCGGTTCGATCTGGCGCATCCAGCGGCCGATGAAATCGCTGGATGTCAGCGGCGCGTCATCCGAGGCAAAGGCCTTGATGCCGCCGCAAAAGGCATGGCCCAGCACCACGATATGGCGGACCTTCAGGGCACGGACGGCAAATTCCAGCGCCGCGCTGGTGCCATGCTGGTGGCTGATATCGCTGTCCGGCGTGGTGGGCGGCTCATAGCGCGGCACCAGATTGGCGACATTGCGCGCCACCAAAAGCTCGCCGGGCGCGGCGTCGAAGATCACTTCCGGCGACACCCGGCTGTCGACACAGCCGATCACCATGATGGAAGGGCTCTGTCCCGACGCAGCCAAATCCTGATAGCGGGCGCGTTCGGACGTGAACCGCCCGCCCAGAAAGCTGCGATAGCCTTTGGTCAGTCTCTCAGGAAACAAGCTCAAGCCTTCCGCTTGACCATCATCTGCTTGATCTCGCCGATCGCCGCCGCCGGGTTCAGGCCCTTGGGACAGGTATTGGCGCAATTCATGATGGTGTGGCAGCGATACAGCCGGAAGGGATCTTCCAGGTCGTCCAGCCGCTCGCCGGTTTCCTCGTCGCGGCTGTCGATCAGCCAGCGATAAGACTGCAGCAGCGCCGCCGGTCCCAGATAGCGTTCGGAATTCCACCAATAGCTGGGGCACGCGGTCGAACAGCTTGCGCACAGGATGCACTCGTACAGCCCGTCGAGCTTGGCGCGGTCTTCCGGCGACTGCTGCCATTCCTTTTCCGGCTCCGCCGTCTTGGTTTTCAGATAGGGCTGGATGGAGGAATATTGCGCGTAGAAATTGGTGAGGTCAGGCACCAGGTCCTTGACCACGGGCATGTGCGGCAAGGGATAGATGCTGACCGCGCCGGAACAGTCATTGATCGCCTTGGTGCAGGCCAGTGTGTTGCCGCCGGCGATGTTCATGGCGCAGGAACCACACACGCCTTCGCGGCAGGAGCGGCGGAAGGCAAGCGTGGGATCGATCTCGTTCTTGATCTTGATCAGCGCGTCCAGGACCATCGGGCCGCAGCTGTCCAGGTCCACGGTGTAGGTATCGACGGTGGGATTGCCGCCTTCGTCCGGATTGTAGCGATAGACCTTGAATTCCTTGGTGCGCTTGGGCTTCTTGCCGTTGGCCGCCTTGTCGGCCGGCCACACCTTGCCCTTTTTCACCCGGCTATTCTTGGGCAGCATGATTTCGACCATTAAACGCTCCTGAAGGCGGGTGATTTGCGGGCGAAGATAGCCAGCGCCGGGGGGCGGTAACAACCCTTGATTTGGCTAGGCTGGTTTGCCACAAACACAGGCTTTTTTGCCGCAAATACAGGCTTTCTTCCCCCGCGCGCGAAGCGCTTGGCGGGGGAAGATGTCCGCCACCGGGCTTGCCCGGATGGCGGACAGATGGGGGCATAAAAAAGCTACGCGACAATCTGTTCGAATACCCATGCGATTTCGGCAGGGGCGTTCTTCGTGCTCCCGCTGATGACCAGCTGTTCCGCCCGGCGCACCACCGGCCCGCCCAGATAAACACTTTCCTCCACTTCCAGCACCCCGCCGCCCGCCCTGAACCGCCAACCCTCGCCCCCCGGCAGCTTCAGAAGAATACCACCGCCTTCCAGCCGCGATGTCCTTATGTCGGGATGGATGTGAAACCGCACCGTGAAATTGAGGCCTTTGGGCATGTCCTCCACCGGAACCAGCCGGTCGCGCCCCGTCAGCATCAGGCCCTGCGGCGACAGGGTGATCTGGCGCTCATGCCGGACCCCGAACTGCGCCGCATAGGCATCATGGGTCGCGTCCACCGTCCAGCCTTGGGCGGTCTCGGCACGCCGCGAGGAAGCCTCCTGCGGTCCGCCCATCAGGCGCGGCCCCAAAAGCTCGCGGGCGATACCAGGCGGCAGGATCTGCGCGCTGGAAGTGTCCGACACGGTCAGGGTGGAATGGGCGGCCGTTGCGCGCAGCGCCCAATTCCAGCCCGGATTCGCCAATCCGCCCGTGCCGCAATTGACCACGATGCGATGGCCTGCGGAGGACAATTCAAAGGCATTGGTCCCGGCATGCGCGTCCAGCGCAAACGCGCCCGGCGCGATCCTGCCGCAATCCAGGAGACAAAGCGTGCGCCCCGCCGCCAGCCGCTGATAGCCGCTATGCCGGGCGTGCTGAAATGGTTGGCCACGCAGTTCATCGCGCGCCAACAGACCTGCGATCATGCGCGTGTCGCCTTCGGCGCCGCCCTGAAACAGCGCCAGCGCACCGTCGCCATGACGGAAGAAGCGCAGCGTCGGCGCCATGCGGTCATGGGCGTTGCGCAGGATGTGCGGCGGCTCTTCGCCCACCGCGCTCAGGCTTTCCATCACACTGACCACCAGGCGATAGGCTTCCAGCAGGGCCTGCGGCGAACGGCTGACATGACCGCCATCGGGCAGGATCTGGCTTTCGATTTCCTCTTCCAGGCGCTTGAGGCCGGTCTCGCGGCGCTTGGGACTGTCGTCCAGGCACAGGCCCGACAGCGCCAGTGCAGCCGCCGCTTCCAGCCGCGGCAGGCCCTCCGGTGCCTCGCCGGAAATGCGTTCCAACAGCTTGCATTGCTCGCGCAGGCTGACGAACAGACGCGAACGCCACATCATGTCGGAATTCTGGATGACCAGCCGGCCATGGCTGAAGATCGCGGTCAGCCGCTGAGCCATGACGTGCGGCAGCCAGGCAGGCTCGCTATAGGCGCCATGACGCTTGATCCATTGCCCCACCAGATTGGTGGCAAGCTTTCTGGCGTTGTCGCCACCGGCATTGGACAGCGCCGGCAGCCAGTGAAACCCGTGCAGCGCGGCCTGCCAGTCCGGATTGGGCGGAACCAGGTCGAACGCCGACACGCCATCGGGCACATCGACTTGGACGCCATGGAAACGGAAACGACCGCGCAGCAGCGCGTCGGCATCTTCCAGGCGGCGGGGCGCCGCGTCCCAGGGATGGAAGACGATGTGATCGGCCAGCGGGCCGCGCAGGGTACGGCGGTACAACCAGTTGCTGCGCCACCAGACGCGCGCGGGCGTTGCCAGCCGGCGCGCAACCACCCGCGACATTTCGGGCAGGAGCGGCAGGAACTGCTCCATCTCAGCCCCTTAGAGCGGCGATGTTCGCTGCATATTTCGACGGGCCGCCCTGGAATATGGCGGTGCCTGCCACCAGCACCGTGGCGCCGGCGGCAATGGCGCGCCTGGCGGTTTGCGGCGTGATCCCGCCGTCCACTTCCAGGGCAATGTCACGGCCGGTCGCATCGATCCGCTTGCGCGCAGCCTCGATCTTGGCGAGCTGGCTTTCGATGAAGCTCTGGCCGCCGAAACCGGGATTGACGCTCATGATCAGGATCAGGTCCACCAGATCCATCACATTGTCCAAGGCGTCGATCGGCGTGCCCGGATTGAGGACCACGCCTGCTTTCTTGCCCAGCTTCTTGATCTGCTGGAGCGTGCGGTGGATATGGGGCCCGGCTTCCGGATGCACGGTGAGACCATCCGCGCCGGCATCCGCGAACGCTTCCAGATAAGGGTCCACCGGCGAAATCATCAGATGGACGTCGAACGGCTTTTTGGCGTGGGGCCTTAGCGCCTTCACCACCTGGGGGCCGATGGTGATGTTGGGGACGAAATGGCCGTCCATCACATCGACATGGATCCAGTCGGCGCCCGCCGCCTCGACGGCCTCGATCTCCGCGCCCAGCTTGGAAAAGTCGGCGGACAGAATCGATGGCGCGATCAGAACAGGCTTGGGCATAGGTTTAAGTGCCGGATTCGGGAACGGGCTGCAATGCCCGCCGGTCCCTTGTCACAGCCAAAAGCAGGACCAGGCTGGGAAGCCAGATAATCCGGGACTGGTAGCGGTCATGGGGGTTGGAAAAGGTGCCGCAAATCACGGCATTGCCGATCAGGCCCAACAGCACCA
>Ga0310811_10009585_pt1 | contig 12504 bp, 11 predicted proteins | sample YCmetagenome_FD_207642 | JGI IMG/M metagenome (GOLD analysis project Ga0310811, IMG submission 207642) | Soil microbial communities from experimental microcosm in Duke University, North Carolina, United States - YC | ecosystem: Engineered > Artificial ecosystem > Soil microcosm > Unclassified ... | reverse complement strand
GCCACAGCCGGTTGAGCGGCGCCAGGATGCCGGGAACGGTATAGGCGACTATCAGGAAGCCCACCGCGATCGGCAGCGTGTAGTGCCAGCCGGTATGACCGCGCCACCACGACAGTGCGCTGATGATGGCGAAGAAGCCGGCAAAGACCAGGCCGAAGCCGCGGTCGCTGCCGGCCTTGACGTGCTCTTCGCGGGAGTAGTCTTCGTGAAGCTGGCTGGTCGCCATGTCCTGCAGGGTGCCTGTCGCTTGGCCGTTTTGCGGCCTTTAAGTCTCTGATCGCAAAGGCCGAGTCAACGGCACAGACGGACCACCCACAGGATTTGCCGTCACGCCGCCTCGGCGAGGTCGCCGCGGAGCGCGAGCAGCGCCGTCAGGGTGCGCCGCCAGGCCGCTGCGGCCCGATCGAAGCCGAGGCCGTCGCGCTGCCGCAGGACCACCCAGGCCTCCAAGGACAGGGCGCCGCCGATGGCATCGGCCAGCTCTTCCTGGGCCTCCTGGCTCAGGGCGGCGAATTCTTCGGCGAACAGCTCGCCGACGCGCCGGCGGACTTCCTGGCGCAGCGCGCTCGAGCGCTCGATCAGGGCCGGATGATGGGCGAATTGGCCGGCAGCGACCCTGAGCGGCACGATCCGGTCGAACAGCTGGGCCAGGTTGTCGACGGCCGTGGCAATCCGGAACGGCAGCGACAGGCCCTGCGACGTCGGCGGCGGGATGACCAGGTCCTGGCCAATGCTGTCGACCGTAGTAACAAAAAGTGACTCGACGTCGCCGAAATGCTGGAAGACGGAGCGAACCGAGACGTCGGCCCGCTTGGCAACGGCGACCACGGTCGGCGCCGTGCTGGTCTCGGTAATCATCTCCTTGGCCGCAGCCAGGATGCGGCGACGGGTTTCGGCCGCTCGCCTGTTACGCCCGTCGGACCGCGCCGCCCGGACCGTCATGTCGCCTGTCTTCGATTCACCCGAAAGTGCCATTGCGTCGCCGCGCGTCAATGCCGCTGCTTCATTCATCATCCATCTTCCTAAGCCGTGATCGTGGGCGATCGGTGGTCAAGGCCGAACCCGTCGCCTATGAAGCGGGTGAAATAGTCGCCGACCGTGGCAGGAACAAGGTCAACACCGTCGCACCCACCATGAATACGAGCCATGCATCACCGCCCCTCGCCGTCCTGTGGGATTTTGGCGGGGTCATCCTCAGCAGCCCGTTCGAGGCCTTCAATCGCTATGAAAACGAGGCCGGACTCCCCAAAGATTTCATTCGCGGCCTCAATACGCGCAATCCCGATAACAATGCGTGGGCCAAGATGGAACGAAGCGAAGTCACCCTGGAAGGCTTCGTCAGCCTGTTCGAGGAAGAGGCGCGCCAACAGGGGCACACGCTCGACGGCTGGCAGATTTTGCAGTCACTGAGCGGCGACATTCGGCCGCAGATGGTCGAGGCGCTGCGCCGCTGCAAGGCGGCGTTCCGCGTCGCCTGCATCACCAACAACATGAAGTCGGGCGACGGCCCCGGCATGGCGCGCAGCGCCGAAAAGGCCGCAGCCATCGCCGACATCATGACGCTGTTCGAGCATGTCGTGGAATCGAGCAAGATCGGCTGGCGCAAGCCCGATCCGCGCATCTACCAGCACGCCTGCGAGCTCCTGGGCGTTGCGCCGGAGCACTGCATCTACCTCGACGACCTCGGCATCAACCTCAAGCCGGCGCGCGCGCTCGGCATGCGCACCATCAAGGTCGGCGACCCCGACGTCGCGATCGCCGAACTCGAGGCGATGGTCGGCATCCCCTTGCGCGGATGAACAACCTCATGGCTGGGACCGCGCCACTCCAGTGGCGCATTCTTCGTTTGCAGAAGGCGAAGAGGCGCCACTCGAGTGGCGCGGTCCCAGCCGTGAGTCTCATTCACGAGCGCCGGCCATGAAGCGCATCGCCCGGCCAATCACCGCCAAGTACCTGCAGAATGCGGCAGCGTTCTATCTCGAACGCTACCCCGCGACCGCCGACGGCTTGCGCCGCGTCCTGGCGCGACGCATCCGCCGGGCCGAGATGGCCGAGGCGCCGATCATGGACAATGTCGAGCAGGCAATCGATGCCATTGTCGAGCGGTTTGTCGCGTCAGGCGTGATCGACGACGCGGCTTTCGCCCAGACCAAGGCGAGGGCACTGCATCGCCGCGGCACCTCGACCCGGATGACGCGCCAGAAGCTCAGCCTCGCCGGCGTCGACCGCGACACGTTCGACAAGGCGATGATCGCGCTCGACGAGGAGCTCGCCACCGATCCCGAGAGCCGCGAACGCCGGGCTGCCATTGCATTGGCGCGGCGGCGGCGCCTTGGGCCGTTTCGGCCGAGCGAGCAGCGCAAGGAGTATCGTCTGCGTGACCTCGCGGCGCTGGCCCGCGCCGGCTTCGGCGGCGCCGTCGCGCGCACGGTGATCGATGCCGCCGACCCGGACACACTGGACGAGGCCTGATCGGGCGGCCATGGTTCGGCCATGAGCCTCACGATCTGGCACAATCCGCGCTGCAGCAAATCGCGGCAAACCCTGGAGCTGCTGCGCAGCCGGGGAATAGAACCAACCATCCGCGAGTATTTGAAGCAGCCGCCCAGCAAGGCCGAAGTGGAAACCTTGATCAAGCTGGCCGGCGGAGATCCGACGATGCTGATCCGCGATGGCGAACCCCAATTCAAGAAGCTTGGAAAGAAGAAGGGCGACTTGGGCGCTGCCGAGATCGCCAAGGCGATCGCCGCCGAGCCGGTCCTGTTGCAGCGGCCCGTCGTGGTATCCGGCAAGCGCGCCATCATCGGCCGGCCGCCCGAAGCCGTGTTGGCCCTCGTGAAGTAAGGTCCGTCGTGGTCGGCCGGATCCGCCTCTGGTCGGGCTACGTCCTCTTCTTCTACGTCGTCACGCATCTCCTCAATCACGCGCTCGGGCTGATCTCGCTGCGCGTGCTCGAGACCGGTCGCGTCTGGTTCGTCGCCCTCTGGCACAACCCGATCGGCCAGACGGCGCTTTACGGTGCGCTGTTCACGCACTTCTTCCTGGCGCTGTGGTCGCTCTATCGGCGTCGGGCGCTGCGGCTCTCGGCCTGGGAATGGACGCAGTGGGGCCTCGGCGCGTCGATCATTCCGCTCGGCGCCCTGCACGTGGTGGGCACGCGCCTCGCCCATGAGCTGTACGGCGTCGTCATCGGCTATTCGTGGGTATTGGGGTCGCTCGTCGTCTCGCCGTGGACGCAGACTGTCATCCAGTTCTCCCTGCCACTCGTCGTCTGGTTGCATGCCTGCATCGGGCTGCACTTCGCGTGGCGCTTGCGGCCGTGGTACCAGGCATGGCTGCCGGTGCTCTACGCAGTGGCCTTGCTGGTGCCGGTCGCCAGCCTCACGGGGGCAGCCATCGCCTTGCGCGACGTCGCCGAGCTCGCCGGGACTCCGGGCTTCCTCGCCGACCTGTTCCAGCGCGTCAACGTCCCGTCGAACGCCGACGTCGCGACGCTGCACCAGATCTCCGATGTGCTCCAGACGGTGGCCCTCGCCCTGCTGCTTGCCGTGCTGGCGGCGCGCCTGCTGCGCGACTTCTGGCAGCGCCGTGCCGGCGAGGTGCGCCTCGACTACGGCGAGCGCCGCGTGACGACGCAACCGACCGGCCTCTCGATCCTCGAGATGAGCCGGCTGGCCGGCATCCCGCACGCCTCGGTGTGCGGCGGCCGCGGCCGCTGCTCGACCTGCCGGGTGCGGATCAGCGGCCCCGATCGCGCCAAGCTGCCGCCGCCCTCGGCCGACGAGCAGAAGGTGCTGCAGCGCGTGGGCGCGCCGGACAACGTGCGGCTTGCCTGCCAGCTTCATCCGCCGCCGGGTCGCTATCAGGTGACGACCTTGCTGCCGCCGTCGGCGGGGCCGGTCGAGGCCTATCGCCGGCAGCCGCAGGCGCATGGCGGCGAACGCTACGTCGCCATCCTGTTTGCCGACATTCGCGGTTTCACGATGATCTCGGAAGGCAAGCTGCCGTACGATGTCGTCTTTCTTCTCAATCGCTACTTCCGGGCGACCGGACAGGCCATCGAAGCCGCGGGCGGACGACTCGACAAGTTCATCGGCGACGGCGTGATGGCGATCTTCGGGCTCGCCGCCGAACCCGAGGCGGCCTGCCGCCAGGCGCTCGACGCGGCCCGGCGCATGTCGCTGTCGCTCGAGGAGCTCAACCGCACGCTTGCCGGCGACCTCGATCGGCCGCTGCGCATCGGCATCGGCCTGCATGCCGGCCCGACAATCGTCGGCGAGATGGGCTACGAGCGCGCCACCCAGCTCACGGCGATCGGCGATACCGTCAATACGGCCAGCCGGCTGGAGGCGCTGACCAAGGACTTCGCCGCCGAGCTGGTCGTGTCGCAGGAGCTGATCGATCGCGCCGGCGTCGACCTCGGCGCCTACGAACACCACGAGGTCGAAATTCGCGGCCGTCAGGCCCGGCTCGCCGTGCGGGCGGTCAAGCACGCAGCCGAACTCACGGCAATGTCATGAGAATTTCGTTGCCGATTCCCAAGGCCGGACAACAATCCGACGTCACCTGGAGGTGGACCATGCGCTCGACCCTGCTTGCCACTGCGGCCGCTCTCTCTCTCGCCTTGGCACCGCTTGCCGTGGCGCCGATGGCCTTTGCCGCCGGCGGTGCCGATCCCGCTCCGTCCCAGCAGGCCAAGCCCGTCGACCCCAATTTCGCGCGCGCCAAGGCGATGATCGAAGCGCGCGACTACAAGGGCGCCCTGCCGCTGTTGCAGCAGGTGGTGGCCAAGGATTCCAAGAACGCCGACGCCTACAACCTGCTGGGCTACGCGACGCGTTCATCGGGCGATCCCAACGGCTCGCTGCAGTACTATCAGTACGCGCTGTCGCTCGATCCCCGTCACATCGGCGCCCACGAATACATCGGTGAAGCCTACCTGATGCTCGGCCGCCTGCAGGAGGCCGAACAGCACCTCGCCCGCCTCGACTCGCTCTGCGTCTTCGGCTGCAGCGAATACCGCATGCTCAAGACCGCGATCGCCAACTACAAGGCGGGCAAGCGCCCGACGAACTGAGGATCATTTTCCTCCCCAGCTCGCTGGGGAGGTGGCCCGTCTTACGGGCCGGAGGGGTCATGAGTCATGGCCCCGCTGTCCTTTATGACTGGCCCCTCCGCCCTCCCCTCCGTCCCGTATGACGGGGCACCTCCCCGGGCCGATTACGGGGGGTAAGCAAGATATGTCCACTCCGAAGCAGCGGAGCCGGAGAGGAGCATGAAACTCATGCGAAATTCACCATCCGCCACGCATCACGCGGCGTTTCCCCTTGCGCTGTCGCCCGCTATGCTGCGCGGCACATAAACGCCCGTTCATGCTGCCGCCTCCGGAGGGCCTCGCGCGATGAGCATCACTCCCGTTCCGCTCGTTTTTGGCGACTACGCGCTGGAAGACCGCTACCGGCTGGAAAAGGGCCGCGTCTACCTGACCGGGATCCAGGCGCTGGTGCGGCTGCCGATGATGCAGCGCCAGCGCGATCTCGCAGCCGGCCTCAATACCGGCGGCTTCATCTCTGGCTATCGCGGCTCGCCGCTCGGCATGTACGACCACGCGCTGTGGACGGCGAAGCGCTACCTCAAGGACAACAACATCCACTTCCAGCCCGGCCTCAACGAGGACCTGGCGGCGACCTCGGTATGGGGCACCCAGCAGGTCAACCTGTTCCCCGGCGCCACGGTCGATGGCGTATTCGGCATCTGGTACGGCAAGGGTCCGGGCGTCGATCGCTCGATGGACGTGTTGAAGCACGGCAACGCCGCCGGCACCTCGCCGCACGGCGGCGTCATCGCGCTGGCCGGCGACGACCATGGCTGCCAGTCCTCGACCCTGCCGCACCAGAGCGAGCAGGTCTTCGCCGCCGCCATGATCCCGGTGGTCAATCCCGCGACCGTCCAGGAGTATCTCGATTTCGGCCTGCTGGGTTTCGCACTGTCGCGCTACTCGGGCTGCTGGATCGGCTTCAAGGCGATCTCCGAGACGGTCGAGTCCGGCTCCTCGGTGTGGGTCGACCCCGAGCGCATCCGCATCGTCATGCCGACCGACTTCCAGCTGCCGCCGGGCGGGCTCGGCATCCGCAATCCCGATCCGCCGCTCGAGGCGGAGAGGCGCCTGCACGGTCCGAAGATGGATGCGGTGAAGGCGTTCGTGCGGGCCAACGGCTTCGACAAGATGGTGATCGACCCGCCACGCGCGCGGATCGGCATCATGACCACCGGCAAGGCCTATCTCGACACGCGCCAGGCGCTGGAAGATCTCGGCATCAACGAGGAGCGCGCCCGCGCGCTCGGCATCCGCCTCTACAAGGTCGGCATGACCTGGCCGCTCGAGCCGGAAGGCGCACGCCGCTTCGCCGAAGGCCTGCAGGAGGTCATCGTCGTCGAGGAGAAGCGCTCCAATCTCGAGGACCAGCTCGTCCGCATCCTCTACAACGCCCCGGCCGATCGCCGGCCGCTGGTCATCGGCAAGGCCGACGAGACCGGCCGCATCATCCTGCCGAGCGAGGGCGAGCTGACGCCGACCGGTGTCGCGCTGGTGATCGCCAACCGGCTGATGAAGCACACCGGCGAGTCGCCCGAGCTGCGCCAGCGCCTCGCCCGCCTCGAAGCGAAGGAGAAGCTTTTGGCCGCGCCGCCGCCCAAGGTGGCGCGCACGCCGTTCTTCTGCTCGGGCTGTCCGCACAACACGTCGACGCGCGTGCCGGAGGGAAGCCGGGCGATGGCCGGCATCGGTTGTCACGGCATGGCGATCTGGATGCCCGAGCGGCGCACCGCCCTGATCAGCCACATGGGCGGCGAAGGCGTGACCTGGGTCGGCCAGGCGCCGTTCACGTCGGACAAGCACATCTTCCAGAATCTGGGCGACGGCACCTACTACCATTCCGGACTGATGGCGATCCGCCAGGCCGCAGCGGCCGGCGTCAACATCACCTACAAGATCCTGTTCAACGACGCGGTCGCCATGACCGGCGGCCAACCGCACGACGGGCCGCTGACGGTGCCAGAGATCACCAAGCAGGTCGCGGCCGAAGGCGCGAAGAAAGTCGTCGTCGTCACCGACGAGCCGAATAAGTATCCGATGGGCACCGAGTTCGCGCACGGCGTCACCATCCGCCATCGCGACGAGCTCGACGCCGTGCAGCGCGAGCTGCGCGAGATCCCCGGCCTCACCGTGCTGGTCTACGACCAGACCTGCGCCGCCGAGAAGCGCCGCCGGCGCAAGCGCGGCACCTTTCCCGATCCGGCCAAGCGCGTGTTCATCAACGACGCGGTGTGCGAGGGCTGCGGCGACTGCTCCGACAAGAGCAACTGCGTGTCGGTGAAGCCGCTCGAGACCGAGCTCGGCCGCAAGCGCCAGATCGACCAGAGCAATTGCAACAAGGACTTCTCCTGCCTGAACGGCTTCTGCCCGAGCTTCGTGTCGGTGCATGGCGGCGCGCCGGCCAAGGCGAGCCGGCCCAAGCTCGAGCTGGTCAAGGAGGATCCGTTCGCCGCCTTGCCGATGCCGACCCTGCGGCCGCTCGACGAGGCCTACGGCATCCTGGTGACCGGCATCGGCGGCACCGGCGTGATCACCGTCGGCGCACTGATCGGCATGGCTGCCCATCTAGAAGGCAAGGGCTGCACCGTGCTCGATTTCACCGGGCTGGCACAAAAGAACGGCGCGGTGATGAGCCACATCCGCCTCGCGCCCAAGCCCGAAGACCTGCACGCCGTCCGCATCGCTGCCGGCGGCGCCAACCTGGTCCTGGGCTGCGACATGGTGGTGGCGGCCTCGCCCGCCGCCCTGTCGCGCATCGAGCAGGGCGTCACCAAGGCGGTGATCAACGGCTACGTGCAGCCGGTCGCGGCGTTCGTCCTGAACGGCGACATGGATCTCGGCGCCGAAGCCATGATGAAGACGATCCGCGACGCCGCCGGCGACGAGGCGACGTCATTTGTCGACGGCACCGGTCTCGCCACGGCGATCCTGGGCGATTCGATCGCCACCAATCTCTTCATGCTGGGTCACGCCTGGCAGAAGGGCCTGGTGCCGTTGTCGCTCGATGCCCTCGAGCGCGCCATCGAGCTCAACGGCGTGGCCGTCGAGACCAGCAAGCGCACCTTTGCCTGGGGCCGCCTCGCCGCGCACAACCTCGCCGCCGTGCAGGCCGCCGCGAGGCCGACCCTGCGGGTCGAGAAGAAGGTGGCGCACACCCTGCCGGAGATCGTCGCCAAGCGCGTCGAGCTGCTCGAAGCCTACCAGGACCGGAACTACGCCGAGCGCTATCGCGCCTTCGTCGACAAGGTGGCCAAGGCGGAAAAGGACAAGGTGCGCGGCCGCTCCGGTCTCGCCGAGGCCGTCGCCCGCTCGCTTTACAAGCTGATGGCCTACAAGGACGAATACGAGGTGGCGCGCCTCTACACCGACGGCGAGTTCCACAAGAAGCTCGCGAGTCAGTTCGAGGGCGACTACAAGGTCACCTTCCATCTCGCGCCGCCCTTGTTCGCTGATCGCGATCCGACGACCGGCCAGCTGCAGAAGCGCGAGTATGGCGGCTGGGTGATGCCGCTATTCCGCATGCTGGCATCGCTGAAGCGGTTGCGCGGCACCAGGCTCGATCCGTTCGGCTATACCGAGGAACGCCGCACGGAACGCCAGCTGATCAACGAGTACCAGGCGACGGTCGAGTCGCTGCTCGGCACGCTGGACCAGAGCAACCACGCACTCGCCGTCCAGATCGCCGAGGTGCCGGAGAGCATGCGCGGCTTCGGTCATGTGAAGGAGAAGAACATCCGGCTGGCCAGGCAGCGCCAAGCGAGCCTGCTCGCCAGCTACCGCACCCCCGCCGCACAGGCTGCCGCGGCGGAATAGCAGCCAAAGAGCGGGACGCCCGCGCTTCCGATGGATTGGGGAGAGAAGCGAGGGCGTCCCGGATACGCGCACCGTCGGCGAAGGGAGGGTCGCGGCGGTACGTCCGCGCTATAGGCCGATTTGCCGGCGAAGATAAGCGCTATCAGGGGCCGAAAAATGCACACCTGAACCACCCCTCAGGGGATGGTGCCTGCAAATTGTTCGAACCTTCACCGGCGCAGCACGAACGAGAAAGATCCCGAGCACGGCGAGGGAACTTTCCGCGTTGCCTACGCCCGACCAGACTGATGCGAGAACGACGCCGGGTCGAACTTGCCGCCGAAACTGCTTTTGCTGCCCAGGCGATCGAGCGCGCGCTGCCATTTGGCGGGGAAATCGGTATCGAACACCAGCCCGGCATCGCCGTCGACCACCAGCCAGGCATTGTCCTGCAGCTCGTGATCGAGCTGGCCGGGTTGCCAGCCGGCATGACCCAGCGCCAGCCAAGCCTGTTTGGGGCCGGCGCCGCCGGCCATGTCCTTGAGGATCTCCATCGACGCCGTCAGAGCCATGCCGCCGCCGATCACCAAGGTGTCGTCGCGCTTGTAGTCGGCCGAGTGCAGCACCAGCCCGCGCGAGGTCTCGACCGGGCCGCCGAGCAGCACGGGCTGTTCCGCCGCCGCCGCCGGCACCTCGATGCCGAGCTGCTTGTAGACCTGGCCGAGCGGCAGATCCTCGACCCGGTTGTTGACGATGATACCGAGCGCCCCGTCCTCGTCGTGCTTGCAAATGAACACAACACTCTTCTGGAACCGCTCGTCCGGCATGGACGGCGCGGCGACCAGGAAGCGGCCTGCCAAACTGGCAGCGGGAGTGCCTGACCCGGACATGACGTATGATCCTCCAAATTCATGGGGATTGTCCGAGCAAACATCAAGCCGGCTCCCCCATTGGACAAAGGCCCACCCCTCGCCTAGGGTCCGCCGGTTCGTGAGGCTACCCGGACCGGGTGGCAATTGAAGGAGCAAATAATGGCGAAAGTCGGCGACAAGGTGCCCAGCGCCACGTTGCGCACGTTGGGCCCCGAGGGCCCCAAGGCGGTCACCACCGAAGAACTTTTCGCGCCCGGCAAGAAGGTCGTTGCCTTCGCCCTGCCAGGCGCCTTTACCCCCACTTGTTCAGCCAAGCACGTGCCCGGGTTCGTGGCCGAAGCTGCGGCCCTGAAGGCGAAGGGTGTCGACACCATCGCCTGCATTTCCGTCAACGACGCGTTCGTGATGGGTGCCTGGGGCAAGGATCAGAAGGCGGATGACAAGGTCATCATGCTGGGTGACGGCAATGCCGAGTTCACCACCGCCATGGGTCTCACCATGGACGGCTCGAAGTTCGGCCTCGGCACGCGCAGCCAGCGCTACGCCATGGTCGTCGAGGACGGCGTCATCAAGCAGCTGTTCGTCGAGAAGCCGGGCGCCTTCGAGGTGTCTTCGGCCGAGCATGTGCTGAAGAGCCTCTAGACCAATCGCTGTACGCGCATTGTCGATTTGATGGACCCTGAGCGGTTCCATCAAATCGAGAATGGCGCTGGCGCTACGCGTCAAGCGGAGCCAAGATCGACGGCGGGGCCAATGCCCCGCCGTTGTCGTCTCTGGACCCACCATGAACGCGCAACTTCCTGCCCTCTTCACCGGTCAGTTCTCCGTAAACGGCGCGACGCGGCTCTACGGCACGATCGGTGATCCGATCCGCCAGCTGCGGCTCACCGCGATGATGCCGCAGATTTTTGCCGCGGCCGGCCTCAATGCGGTGTGGCTGCCCTTCGAGGGTGGTGCCGAGCTGCTGCCGTTGCTGCTCGATGGCCTCACCAAGATCCGCAACTTCGCCGGCCTCACCGTCACGACGCCGCACGAGGCTGCAGTGCTGCGGCTGCTCGGCCGCGCAACGCGCCGCGCCGAAGCCGCCGGGAGCGCCAACCTGGTACGGCGCGAGCGCGACGGCACGCTGGCTCGAAGCACAGGGGCATCGCCTTCGCGGCGCCAGCGTTTGGGTGGTCGGCCTCGGCGCCGTCGGCGGCGCCATCGCCGGGGCGCTGTGCGAAGCGGGTGTCGGACGCCTGCTGCTGACCGAGATCCAGCGCGCCCGCATCGATGCCGCGATCGACCGTCTCTCGCGCCACTATCCCGACATCCCCGTGGCCGAGGTGGCGACGCCGCCCAAGGGCATTCATGTCGCCGTCAACGCCACCCCTCTTGGCCTGCGCCCGGAAGACCCGTTGTCGTTCGATCCGCTCGTCCTGTCGCCCGACGTCGTCATCGCCGACGTCATCATGACTCGGGCCGAGACGCCACTGCTGCATCACGCGCGCACGCATGGCCGACGCATCCATCACGGCCGCCACATGCTCGACCACCAGGTGCCGCTCTATCTCGACTGGTTCGGCATCGACGCCAAGGACGTCGATATCGTCTCGCTGGCCCGCTCGATCGGGCGATAGAAAGATCCCTCGCGGCGCTCGGGATGACAAATATGCTGTCATCCCGAGCGTCGCGAGGGATCCTTCATCTCCGTGCGTCCTACAACGTCACGCCACCGTTCACGTGGATCGTCTGACCGGTGACGTAGCTGGCCGCCGGCGAGCACAGGAAGGCGATGACGGCGGCAATCTCGGCGGGCTTGCCGTAGCGGCCCATCGGGATCGAGCGGCTCACCTCGGCCATACGCTCGCGCGGCACGGCGGCGTGCGCGGCGGCGTCCTTCTCGACGAAGCCCGGCGCGACGCAATTGACGGTGACGCCGGCGGGCGCGAGATCGACAGCGAGCGCCCGCGCGAAGGCCTCCATGCCGGCCTTGGCCGCTGCCGAGGCGGGAAAGGTCATGAGACCGCGGGCGAAGGCGTGGGCCACGAACGACGACACGCCGACGATGCGCCCGCTCGCGCCGGCCTTGATCAGCGAGGGCTTCGCCGCCGTCGCCAGCTCGAAGAACGCCGTGGTCATCGCCGCGAGGCTTGCTTCCCACGAGGCGCGATCGAGCTCGCCGACGGGTCGGCGATCGGCGAAGCCAGCGTTGCTCACCACGATGTCGAGCCGGCCGAAATGCGCCACGGTCTCGTCGATCAGGCGCGCTGCCGTGCCGGGCTGAGCGAGATCGCCCTCGACGATCAGCGTCTGCGCACCAGCGCCCTGCAACTCGCGGGCCACGGTTTCGGCGCCGGCTCGGTTGCGGCGGGCATGCAGCGCAATCGCCGCATCGGCGGCCGCGAGGGCGCGCGCGGTCGCGGCGCCGATGCCCGAGGACGCACCGGTGATCAAGGCAACTCTGGTCATCGCTGAGGCTCCGGCTGGTGACAGCAGACGCAGAGCTTGTTGCCGTCAGGATCGCGAAAATAGGCGCCGTAGTAGTTGGCGTGATAATGCGGCCGCAGTCCCGGCGCGCCTTCCGACGACGCACCGCGCGCCAGCGCCAGGGCGTAGCAGCGATCGACCGTGGCGCGGTCGGCGGCGAGCAGGGCGACCATCTGGCCGTTGCCCGGCGACGCCGCCCGGCGATCGAACGGCTGGCCGATCAGGAACAGCGGCCGGGCGACACCCGGCATCATCCAGCCCGCCCAACCGCTATCC
>Ga0310811_10009584_pt1 | contig 12505 bp, 12 predicted proteins | sample YCmetagenome_FD_207642 | JGI IMG/M metagenome (GOLD analysis project Ga0310811, IMG submission 207642) | Soil microbial communities from experimental microcosm in Duke University, North Carolina, United States - YC | ecosystem: Engineered > Artificial ecosystem > Soil microcosm > Unclassified ... | reverse complement strand
CAGCGAAATCGAGTGCACGGACCCGAATTTGACGTACTTGGACATTTTCTGTGAATGCCACCGCTACACCGAGCCGAAAATCCTGGGCAACGGGACGGACGTCGCCTGGCCGGCGGGGTGGGACCAAAGCCAGGCCGACGCGTGGCGGCAGGCGCAAGGATTGACGCCCCTGATTTCCTGATACCCGGCAGTGCGGCGCAAGCTGGCAGCCGGTGGTAAAGCGGCGTAGACTCTGCACGCAAAGAGCGACGGACGCGCTCATCCGGAGCGTGAAACCACCGGTAAGAAAATAGCCGCAACCGGCTCCAGGGATTTGGCCGATGTCAGCATGGAAATTCAAAGACGCACAGAAAACCAAAGATGCCCTGATCCTGCATTTCAGCGATTCCGCTCACCCGCCATGGGGCGACACCATGAGCGTCACCATTCCGGCTGCCGATGCGGCAAAGCTGGAGGCCAAGCTTCAGGCCATACTTCATCCCGCTTCGGGCAAGCATTGAAGGGCGCGGCCTGTCTGATGTGATCTGTTCCGGTCAAAAGGCCGCATCGCTGCCTATTCGAATGCTGGCCAAAGTACCTATCTCTGGGGCCGGAAAATCGAAAAGGGTTTCCCATGAGCAAACGCATCGACTATGCGAAGGCCTCGCCCGAAGGCTACAAGGCGCTGATTGCGGTTCACACGGTTCTGCACAAAAGCGGCCTGCTGCATCAATTGATCAATCTGGTCTATCTGCGTGTTTCACAGATCAATGGCTGCGCCTTTTGCATCGACATGCATTCCCGCGACCTGCTCAAATCCGGCCTGTCGGTGGACAAGCTGGTGCTGGTTCCGGCCTGGCGCGAGGCGGGTGCGCTTTTCAACGCGCGGGAACGGGCGGCGCTGGCCTGGGCGGAGGTCGTGACCCGGGTGGCCGAAACCCATATCCCCGATGCCGACTATGAGGCCGCTCGCGACGAGTTCAGCGACAAGGAACTGGCCGATCTCACTTATGCGATCGGTCTGATGGGTGCCCTCAACCGGCTGGGGGTCGGGTTTCGCGTGCCGCCCGCCGCTGCCGTGCAGGCCTGAACGGGATCACGCCCGCGACACGATACAGGCCGAAATCGCGTGCCGGTTGTCATTTCCCCCTTGGTGCCTGATTGGCTGCGAATGGTCCACCCGTGACGCGGCCTGGGGTATTCCAAAGCGGACCGAATTCCCGCTTTTCCGCTTCCACAAAGGCAGCCTGAAGGCCGGGTCCCGGAGTCGTGAGCTTGTCGCCGCCATGACCTTGAAAGCATTTGAAGTCGGGACGATTTTGCCAGAACCAGGGACCGCATAGATATTTACCGGCGCGCAGCGCGGCATCATGAACGATGTTGATCGCGCGCTCATAGTCCGGATCGCCCTGTTTGTAACCGGTGAAATTGCCCAGGTCGCCGGAAGCGGCAAACACGGCGTCTATGCCGGGCAAGGCGGCTATCTTGTCCGCATCCCGCAAGCCGTCGAGGGTTTCGATCATCGCGATCAAAACCAGATTCTTGTTGAAGGTGTTGTGATAACCGCCGGGCGCCTTGCTGTAGGCGGCGGACATATTTCCCTGGCTGCGTCCGCCCATGGGCGGATAATAGGCCCATTTGACGGCTTCGCGCGCCTCCGCGACGTCATGAACGGTGGGAACGATCAGCACCATTGCGCCCAGGTCGAGCGCGTGTTGTTCGTCAATCTGGTTGGCGCTGGGAATGCGCACGCCTGGAACAGCCTTGGCGTTGGGGCAGCGATTCCACATTTTTTGTACGGAGTCCCATGTGCCGCCGGAATGCTGCATCTCCGTCCAGACGAAATCGACCCCGGAATTCGCGGCAGCGCAGTAAACTTCAGGGTCGGCATTGCCCATCACCGTTGTACTGGTGATTTTCTCGCCCCGCATCATCTTCAATTTGACCGGATTCCAGAGCGGCGTGTTCGCGGGTGCGTCGAACGCAGGGCCAAACTTCCAGCCCTTCATGTTGAAAGGGCCCTGGTTGACCGCGCCGGGCGGCGCAGTCTTGTCGGCGTGACTGTCCACGCCGGCCTTGGCCGCAAGCGGGAACGGGCCCGCGGGCGGCTGGGCCAATGATGATGCGTTTCCTGCGAATGCAACCACGCAAAGCGCAGCGAAAAATGCTGATGCTTTCATGCTGTTTCCCCCTTCACAAATCATCGGCGTTTCTAATGGCGCGCTTTGAAGAGTACTCCTATACGGCCAGGACTGGCCGGTTCTCGCCTGCCTCCAGCTGCTTCTCCCACCGGCTGACGATCACCGCCGCCACCGAATTGCCTACCACATTGGTGGCGCTGCGGCCCATATCGAGCAGGTGATCGACGCCGATGATCAACAGCAGCCCCGCTTCGGGCAAATGAAACACGGGCAGGGTGGCGGCGATCACCACCAGCGAGGCGCGCGGCACCCCAGCAATGCCCTTGGAGGTGATCATCAGCAGCGCCAGCATGGTGATCTGCTGGCCGAGGCTGAGCTGGATGCCGTAAGCCTGGGCGATGAACAGGCTGGCGAAGGTGCAGTACATCATCGAGCCGTCCAGGTTGAACGAATAACCCAGCGGCAGGACGAAGCTGACGATCTTGCGCGGGATGCCGAACTTGGGCAGGCCCGACAGCAGATAGGGATAGGCGGCTTCGGACGTGGCGGTGGAGAAGGCCAGCAGGATGGGCTCGCGGATGGTCCTGAGCAGCTCGCCGATGCGCCGTCCCACCGCCAGGAACGAGAAGGCAAGCAGTACCACCCATAACAGGCCCAGCGACAGATAGAAGCCGCCCACGAACTTGGCATAGGTCACGACGATCCCCAGCCCCGAGGTCGCCACAGTCGAGGCCAGCGCCGCGAACACCACCAGCGGCGCCATCACCATCACATAGCCGGTGATCTTCAACATCACCGCCGCCGCCTGTTCGCAGGCCGTCAGCAGCAGGGCCGCCTTGCCGTTCAGCGCCGCAATTGCCGAGCCGACGAACACCGAGAACACCACGATCTGCAGAATCTCGTTGCGGGCCATGGCGTCGAAGATGGAGGCGGGCACCAGGTGGGAGATGAACTCCTTCAGGGAAAAGCCCGTGGTGGCGACGCCGGAGGCTTCATTGGGCGGCGGCAGGGCCAGGCCCGCACCCGGCTGCAGCAGATGCACCATGATCAGGCCCAAAGTCAGCGACACCAGCGACGCCAGCATGAACCAGCCCAGGGTCTTGACCCCGACCCGGCCGATGGCTGCGGAATCCTCCATATGGGCGATGCCCACCACCAGGGTCGAAAACACCAGGGGTGCGATGATCATCCGGATCAGGCGCAGGAAGATGTCGGTGATGATGGACAGGTTGCCGGCGGCGGCCTTGGCGTCAGCCGGCGAAAGATGGGTGTTGATCAGATACCCGGTCAGGACGCCCAGGAGCATTGCGCTGACAATCAGCGCCGGAAGGTATCGCTTCAAAATGACCACCGGGAGGGGCTGCGGAGGTCATGACAGCATCGGCAAGCATATATGTCCATGGCCCGTCGCCCCCTCCGTGGGAAGTGTGCTAGATACCCTGAAAAGACGTTTTGTCGGGCAAGACAATTCCCGGGGATGGCAATGAAAAAACGCGTGGTGAAGACGTCGCTGCTTCTGGCCGGTCTGGGCCTGGCAACCGCCGCATGGGCACAGTCCGCGTCGGGCCCCACGGAATGGAAAGATTGGGGCGGGGACGCCGCCCGCATGCATTATTCCCCCTTGAAGCAGATCAGCGCGACCAATGTCGCCGACCTGAAACCGGCCTGGGTGTGGGACAGCGGCAAATTCGGCCGCTCCTGGGAAATCACGCCGCTCCTGATCGATGGGCTTCTTTATATCTCCGAGAACCAGACCGGCGACATCATCGCCCTGACGCCGGAGACCGGCAAGGAAGTCTGGCGGGCCAAGCCGCCCGTGACGGTGGGGGCTGGTGTCGACCGCCGCGGAATTTCCTATTGGCCGGGCGACGGCACCATGAAGCCCCGCATCGTCGTGATCTGGGGCCATGTGATGTATGGCTTCGACATCAAGACCGGCCAGCAGTCTTCCGATTGGCCCACAACGGGTCTGGATATCGGCCTGCCCAATCCCGCACAGGGCGGCAGGATCGGCGGCGGGGTTCAAACCAACTCGCCGCCTATCATCTACAAGAACCTGATCATCACCACCGGCGCATCCGGTTTCCTGCCGCCGCCGGCCCAGCCCGCCGATCCACATGCCAATGACCTGCGCACCGGCAAGCTGGTGTGGACCGCGCGCGTGATCCCGGGCAAGGGCGAGCCGGGCGGCGACAGTTGGGGACCGGAGACGCAGAGCGTGGTGGGCAGCGGCGCCTGGGGCCACATGGCGCTGGATGAAGCGACCGGCACGGTCTATGTGCCTACCGACTCCGGCAGCCCCGACTATGTCGGCCTCTGGCGGCCGGGCGACAATGCGGGTTCCGGCTCGACCGTCGCCATTGATGCTGAGACCGGCAAGGTCAAATGGATGTTCCAGAACATCCATCACGACATTTTCGACCTGGACACCAATGCGGCACCCAGCCCGGTGGAGATTTCCAAGGCCGGCAAGCGCATGAAGGTGGTGGTGCAGGCCACCAAGCAGGCGATGATCTGGATTCTGGATGCGGCGACGGGAAAGCCCATCCATCCTTATGAAGAACGCAGCGTGGCGCAGAGCCAGATACCCGGCGAGAAAACCTCGCCCACCCAGCCCTTTACCGTTCTGCCGCCGCCCTTGTTGCCGGCGACGGTGAGCCGCGATCACCTGACCCAGCTTTCGGCGCAGGCCAATGCCGAATGTGTAGCGCTGTGGAATGAGCGCAAGCTTGCGGACGCCGGGCCCTTCTCGGTGCCCGCCCCGAATGAAGCCTGGGGGCTGAACAGTATCGGCGCCATCGGCGGCATGGATTGGGGCGGTGTCTCCATCGATCCGGAACGCGGCTATGCCTTCGCCAATGTGTCGAACATGCCCACCATGATCACGGTGACCAAGACCACCGAAGGCGTGAAGGGCAATGGCAATCTTCGCTCCAATGTCGGCAATGTCCGCTTCCAGGACAATGGCGGGCGAAGCTGCAATGGCGGACGCCAGGGCGAGCTGGTCGCGGTCAATCTGGGATCGGGCGAGATCGAATGGCGCATGCCGCTAGGGTCCGCGGAAGACGAGTATGGCCCGGGCGCCAAGGACATGGGGGTGACCAGCATCGGCCACACTTTGGTGACGGCTGGCGGCGTCGTCTTCGCACATGCCTCCGACGACCGCTTCTATGCGTTTGACTCGCGGCGCGGCCGGCTGTTGTGGCAGACCAGGATGGCGGCTTCCGCCAATTCCGGCGCCATGACCTATATGGGCAAGGACGGCCGCCAATATGTGGTGATCGCGGTGGGCGGGCCGGGCAATTCGCGCCGGCCTTCGCAACGCGAAAGCTATCTCTATCACCAGACCCTGGTGGCCTTTGCCTTGCCCAAGCCGGGTGAGAAACCGGTGGACATTATCGGGCCCTATCCCCGGCGCGCCTTGCAGGCGGGCGAAGGCCTTCAGCTGGATGGCGCGGGCGGCGCGGCGGCGGTGCCGGCACCGAGGCAGTAGCACCGCCCGCCGTTTGGATCGCCGTCCGCCCGGCCGTAACGATGCCCGGACCCGCGCGACGTCAGTCGCTATCGCGCGTATGCCCTTAGGAACACGTCTACGCCCGTGTCCACAGCAGCCTTCATCTCATGAGCGGTAATGTCGGTCTCGCCATGAAGCCGGCGTTCGACCAAATCCGCCTCCACCAAAGCCCGAAAGTGCCATGCGGCAAGCATCGGGTCGGCCTTGCGCAACTGTCCTCCCACCATCTCCCTATCCAATGCCGCCGCAAGTCTGCGCCATTGTGGCTGGACAAATCGCGCCCGAAGCAGTTCGCCCAGTTCAGACCGCCTGGCCTCGGTGATCAAGGCCTGTTCGACCGCTATTAGGTCCTCAGACAGCCTTGCGTCCAACAGGGCGCGGCCAAAGTTCATCAGGCGCGTCTTGAGTTTCCCCGGTCGCGCCAGGTGCGTAAAGACTTCATCGGCCGGATCGCGAATGACCTGCTCTAGGGCTGCGGCGAATAGCTGCTCTTTGGAATCGTAGTAGCCATAAAGCGTGGTTTTCGACCCGCCGACGCGCTCGGAAATCTCGGACATCGAGGTTCGCTCGAAGCCGTGTTTCTTGAACAGCTCCCAAGCCTTAGCCACGATCTCGCGGCGCTTTTCTTCTGATCTAACACGCATATTCGAAAGAATCCTTTTTCTGAACTGACCAGTACACTTTTAGCTTGACTCAGGAAAGTGCCCTCCTTAAGTAAACCGTACGGTACGGTTTTGAAAGGGAGTGGCATCATGATTTTTTCCATCAATCGCCAAAAAGTGCGGTCCGCCGCCCTCGCACTGGTGAGCACCACCGCGCTGTCCACCCTCTCGGCATGCGGCATCGTTCCTGATCTTGGGCTAGAGCCGCTGCTTAAGCCTGTAGCGGACTTCGCTACTTCCCAAAGCTTCGCCGCTCCCACTTACGAATGGCCTTCGGATAATTGGTGGAAGGCTTATGGCGACCAGCAGCTTGATGGCCTTATCGAAGAGGCGCTGGCGGCGTCTCCCGACCTGACGCAGGCCCAAGCGCGTGTCCGTCAGGCGCAAGCCTACGCCCAGGAGGCGGGCGCCGCGCTCGGTCCCCAGCTCGACGCCGTGGCCTCGGTGGGTGGAGTGAAACAGAGCTACAATATGGGCGTCCCGTCCGCCCTTGTGCCTCACGGCTGGCAAGACACCGGCAGCGGCGCGCTGTCTCTAAGCTGGCAGCTCGATTTCTTTGGCAAGAATCGCGCCTTGCTCGCTGCTGCCACCTCAGAATCGGAGGCTGCCCAGGCCGAGGAGGCGTCGGCGCGCTTGACCCTTTCAACCGCCATTGCCGCGGCCTATGCCGGTCTCGATCAGCTTTATTCCGACCGTGACGCGGCTGTGAGCGCGCTCAAGGTGCGCAGCGAAACCGAGCATCTGATTACCGACCGACGCATCCAGGGCCTTGAGACCCAGGCGGCGCAAGATCGCGCCCATGCCGGCCGCGCCGCTTCTGAGGCCGAACTCGCCGCCTTGGATGAAGCTATTGGCCTCGCCAAAAACAGCATCGCCGCTTTGATGGGCCAAGGTCCCGACCGCGGCCTGTCCATCGCGCGACCGCAGCCCGGCGGCATCCACGCCTTCGGTCTACCGGCCAATCTGCAAGCCGAATTGATCGGCCGCCGGCCGGATATTGTGGCAGCACGGTTGACGGCGGAGGCTGAAGGCAAGCGGATCAAGGCGGCCAAGGCGGATTTCTATCCCAATGTCAATCTGGTGGGTCTGGTCGGCTACCAGTCGATGGGCCTCAGCATGCTGACCAATGCCGGCTCCAGCTTCGGCAGTGTCGGTCCGGCCATCACCCTCCCGATCTTTCATTCTGGAGAACTGCAGGGCGCCTATCGCGGCGCCCGCGCCAAGTATGATGCGGCCGTTGCCACTTATGACCAGACCCTGGTTCGCGCGCTGAAGGAAGTCGCCGACAACGCTGTCAGCGCGAAAGCTCTGACCACCCGTTTAGGCAAGAGTCGCGAAGCGCTGGGCGCCGCGCAAAGCGCCTACGACCTCGCGCGCCAACACTACTCCAAAGGCCTTGGCACTTATCTCGATGTTCTGACTGCCGAAGATGCCTTGATCACCAACCGGCGTGCGGTTGCCGATCTCGAAACCCGTGCCTTCACACTCGATGTAGCCCTGATCCGCGCCCTTGGTGGCGGCTACCGCGCCTAACCAATTCACCCAACCAAAAGGAACCCGCTCCATGAACACGCATGTCAATCCCGAAAAGTTGGAAATCGCACAGCAGACCGCACCGGCCCCCCACACCGCGCGCAAAAAAATGTTCATCGCGCTCGCAAGCGGCGTAGCGCTGATTGGTCTCGGCTTTGGCGCCTATCAGGCCTTCGTCGGTTCCAAACACGTCACCACAGACAATGCTTATGTGGATACCGACGCCGCGCAAGTGAACGCGCTAACCAATGGGCCCGTAAAAGAAGTGCGGGTAGTGGACACCCAGACCGTCCGCAAAGGCGACATATTGGTGGTAATCGACGACACCGACCGCCGCCTGGAGTTGAGCCAGGCGCAATCGACTTTGGGTGACATCGAGCGGCGCGTCCGTGGTTATCAGGCCAACAACACAGCGCTCGACGGCCAGATCATGGCCCGCCAGGCCGATGTGGTGCGTGCGGGAGCCGAACTCGCACGCGCAAAGGGCGACTACGGGCGGCGCCTGTCTCTTGCTGGCAGCGGGGCTATTTCCGGGGAAGAGTTGTCCAGTTTCAAGACCGGACTGGATGCTGCCCAAGCTTCTTATGCGCAGGCCGAGGCCAACGTGCAGGGCGCCAAGGGTTCGTATGAAGCCAACAATGTTCTGATTGCTGGCCTGCCGCTGGATCAGAATCCGCAAGTGACGGCCGCACGTTTCCGGGTGGAGCAAGCGCAGGTGGCCTTGAACCGCACCGTGGTCCGCGCCCCTGTGGACGGCGTGGTGGTCAAGCGGACCGTCCAAGTGGGCCAGATGGTCCAGCCCGGCACACCGCTTATGACCGTTGTGCCCGTCCAGCAGGCCTATGTGAATGCCAACTTTAAGGAGGTGCAGCTCAAAAAGGTACGCGTAGGCCAGGAAGCCGAGCTCACCAGCGATCTTTACGGCGATAAGGTCGTTTATCACGGGCGGGTGACGGGTTTCTCTGGCGGAACAGGCGCGGCGCTCTCCATCGTTCCGGCGCAAAATGCGACGGGCAACTGGATCAAGGTTGTGCAGCGGTTGCCCGTACGCATTGCCCTGGACCCCAAGGAACTCGCCGCCAATCCCCTCCGGGTCGGGCTTTCCATGAACGCCGACATCAACGTTTCCCGTTGAACTGAAAAGGGGGAGCATCATGACCGCAACTGCGATAGCAAATCCGACCGCCTGGCCCGCACGATCGCTAACTGGTAGCGCTTTGATCGCAGCCGGTGTGTTGATCGGACTGGGTAACTTCCTTGTGGTGCTCGACACTACCATCGCGAATGTCTCGGTCCCCACTATCGCAGGGTCACTCGGCGTGTCGTCCAGCCAGGGCACTTGGGTAATTACCTCCTATGCCGTAGCTGAGGCCATCACGGTGCCCTTGACCGGCTTTCTCGCGAAGCGGTTCGGCGCCCAGCGTGTGTTCCTCTCCTGCTATCTCGCCTTTGCGCTGGTTTCACTGCTTTGCGGGCTATCTAGTTCGATGGGAATGCTGCTTGGCTCCCGCGTCCTGCTGGGCCTGGTCGGCGGGCCGATCATGCCGCTTTCGCAGATGCTGCTCCTGCGGATATTCCCCAAGGAGAAAGCCACATTCGCCACGGTGCTCTGGGCGATGACGACACTGATCGGCCCGGTTGCAGGCCCCATCTTGGGGGGAATCATCTGCGACTCCATCGGCTGGTCTTGGATATTCTTCATCAAGGTGCCGGTCGCCGCGGGCGGCGGCCTTCTTCTGCTTTATCTTCTGCGCGGACAGCCTGATCCTAAGGCTGCGGCCCAAGTTGACAAGGTCGGGCTCGGGCTCTTGATCCTCTGGGTCGGCGCGCTCCAGATCATGCTGGATGAGGGGCGAAATCACGACTGGTTCGCTTCAACCGAAATCTGCGTTCTCGGCGTGCTAGCGGCAATCGGCTTTATTTCCTTCGTGATTTGGGAGCTTACCGAAAAAAATCCCATCGTCGATCTTCGCATCTTCCGACATCGCGGCTTCGTGGGCGCTGCTTCGACTTATGCGGTAGGGTTTGGCGCCTTCTTCGCCAGTCTCGTGATCCTGCCGCTCTGGCTGCAATCCAACATGGGCTATACCGCCACCTGGGCAGGCTATGCCACCGGCATCATGGGCATTCTTGCCGTGGCTTGCGCACCATTGGTCGGCAAAGCAGTGCAACGGGTGGATGCGCGACTGATCATTTCCTTAGGAATCCTCTGGCTTGCAGCGGTGATGGTATGGCGCATGAACTTCACGCCGGATGTTACCTTTCTGCAAATGGCGTTGCCCACCCTGCTTACTGGACCGGCAATGGTCATGTTTTTTGTGCCGGTGACCGGGCTGGCGATGGCCAGTGTCAATCACGAGGAACAAGCCAACGCGGCCGGCCTCTCCAATTTCATGCGTACGCTGGCAGGCGCTTTTGCGACCTCCCTGGTGCAAACGGGTTGGTCGAATGCGGCCCGCCATAACCAAACGGAATTGGCCGGGGCGATGCACAACGGACAGGCGACGGTGGACGCCATGGTCGCGCAAGGCACGCCGCACGATACCGCTGTGACAATGCTGTCCGGCCTCGTCGAAGGCCAAAGCGTCATGCTTGCTACTCTCAACATGTTCGCCACCATCGCAATCTGCTTCGTCTTCGCGGCCGGCATCATCTGGCTTGTGCCCAAACCGAAGGGACCAATTGATACCAGTGGCGCTCATTGAACGGTTATGGAGAAGAAAATGACTCTCGGAAATATCATGGGCCGCAAGAGCGTAAATGTCGTGACCATCGACATCTCCTGGAGCCTTCAAGCGGCGGCGACATTGATGATGCGCAATCGTGTTGCAGCGCTGATCGTAACGGATCGTGGCAAGCCGGTGGGACTGATTTCGGAGCGTGACCTAGTCAACGCCTTGGCGGATGCAGGCTCGCGGGTGGCAGGCACCCCTGTTCGCGAGGTGGCCACAAAGCCAGTGATTGCCGTCTCGGCCCGCGAAAGCATTATGCGTGCGCTGGCGCTGATGACCGAAAGGCGCCTGCGGCACCTCCCCGTCTTCGACAACAGCGAAGTGATCGGCGTGGTCACTCTGCGAGATTTGATCAAATACCGGCTGCGGGAAATCGAGTTGGAAGCAACATCATCCGCGACTTGGCAACCGCCGAGCGGTAGCAGCGATGCTGGCTCACTCGGCTCCAATGAACCCGGCCTTCTACCGCACAACCGCAACATTCCTGAAGTGCAGGAACACTTTTGAGATTGGAGTAAATCGTGAACCTATTGTCTCTGCCCGTCGCCACTGCTTATGCCCTGGCACTGCTGTTTGGTACCGCCGGCATCATTCAACTGGCAGGCGCTGGCGCTGTTCGGGCCACCTATCTTCGCATGGGCTATCCTGCAAAGGCCTATCGTCTGATAGGCGCAGTGGAATTGTTGGCGGCCTGCCTCCTTGCAATACCGAGCATACGCCCTGTGGGTGTCGCGATTGCATCCGCTGTTAATTTCATCGCGGTCGCTTTGCTGCTCAAGAACCGCGAATATTTGTTGGCCTCGCCGGGCATGGCGGCGATGGCGGCAATCCCGTTCGTTTTTCTTCCTGTTTATTGAGCGCTGGAGAAGAATGTGCATATCGACCTCGCGGTCCTGACGCCGGCGGCGGCACTATTGGGGGGAAGTGCCTCTCTAATAGCCGCCATCTACACACAGCGCACCCAACATCGGCTCCAGCGGGTCACCGCTGAGATCACCCGGCGCGAAACTGTGTACGCCGATTTCGTCATGAGCGCATCTCATTTGCTTCTCAACGCCCATATACTCGATGATATCGCACTGAATGGCGATGAGCAGCGGCTAGTCGGCCTCATGAACCGCATGAGGCTTTTCGCGCCGCAGGAAGTATTGGTCTGCGCCGATGCGGTGCTCAAGACCATACTCGATACCTATTTGAAACCGAGGGTCGAACTCAGGCAACTCGTCATCGAGGCACTGGCCGAAGGATCGCGGGGCGACCCACTTCTACCATTCAGTTTGGTCTGCAGACACGATCTGGACCAAGTCCGCAATTCCATGGCGTGAGCAATGCGCAAGATCCACGAATCCATTAAATGGGGAGTTGCGCCACTCAGTATTGCCAGCAGCTAAGCCGTTAACGGGCGGCTTCGGCGGCGCGAGTTTGGTGCCGGCGAGGCCGTAGCACGTCAGGAAACGTCATATTCCTTTTTCAGGAATGAGCCGACCCAGCTCTGGATGCGCACATACATCTTGGTCTCGAACGGCGCATTGCCGCCGGTGAAGGTGCGGGTCTTGTGATAGGTCTTCACCACCCGGACCGGATTGCGGTTGTATCCGGCGGCCAGGAAAGCGGCGAGCTCCTGGCTGGAGTCGGTGATCCGCTCCAGATAATGCGGCGGCAGATGGGTCAGTTCGAGATCCAGGTGCAGCACCGAGGCCAGCACCGCATTGCGCAGGTCGCCCATGCCGCGCTCGAAGTTGGGCTCCAGCAGTGCCTTGGGATAGTTGTCGCGCACCATCTGGTAGCTGTCTTCGATGAACTGGGACATGCCGCGAGCGCCCGCGCTGGACTTGGCATAGGCATAGGCGCGGCTCTTGTTGGCGGCGATGGTCAGCAGCACTTCGTGGATGCACTGTTCGATCCCCACATATTTCATGTGCAGGGGATCGATATGTTCGGTGA
>Ga0310811_10009583_pt1 | contig 12506 bp, 11 predicted proteins | sample YCmetagenome_FD_207642 | JGI IMG/M metagenome (GOLD analysis project Ga0310811, IMG submission 207642) | Soil microbial communities from experimental microcosm in Duke University, North Carolina, United States - YC | ecosystem: Engineered > Artificial ecosystem > Soil microcosm > Unclassified ... | reverse complement strand
GTCGCGTTCGGCACATCGCCGCCGGTATAGCCGACATGCGACGACACCACGCCGGGACGTTTGCGCAACAGATCCTGCATGCCCCAGAAGCAACCGCCAGCTAGTACGGCACGTTCGGTGGTTTGGCTCATTTGATTTCCTTCAGGTGAGTGGAATGTTGCGGCGCGATGCAGGTGCTGTCATCAACGCGGGTTTTTTACTGTACGCAGAATATAGGGATGAAAGCGCGTTTTGGAAGGCCTGCGCAATGCGTCGGTCGATGCCGAATGATATCGGCATTGCCGCGCGGCGTTTCTCCCGAACAGCAAGCGGAATCATACGCAACGCATCGAGGTTCCGAGCGGCATGCTGGGCTGGGGAGGAACCGTAGACGAGCCCCGCGGCTTGTGCTCGCGCACTTCGCCAGCGCAATGCCGCTTCGATGCATCTTGTGAATGGTCGCTTCCCATAAAGATGCGATGGCGATAACAGGCTCCCGATGGCAGAATGCGCGCCGGCATAGCCATGCCTGCCATCCACTGGGGAAAAATGAAAATTCAAACCTTACTGCTTGTTTTTGCGTGCGCGATCATCGCCGGCTGTTCAGCGCTCAAGCACAATGTCGTCGTTGCCGAACCTACCGAAGGCGACAGGGCAAGAATCCGCGTCGTCATTCCGAACATCGATTACCGTGGCGTTCGCGCGTATCCCAACAGCGCGTGTGTCAACTGGGACTTGCCCGGCGCAGGCATGGTGACCAGCGTTCAGATGTCACTCGGATTTGAGAAAAATCTGAATGAGAAAAAGATCGGCATACCGACGACGACATACTCGGGCAACAACAACTACATGACTGCGGAAATCTACGCCGCAGCCAACCAGCCGATCACTTTCAGCATCAACAAGCCGCCGCTTACCGAACCGGCTGGAGGGGGCTACGTCCGTTTCTACCCCAAAACCGCATGCAGCAACGCAGTCTCGTTCACTCCGGAAGCCAACGGCGACTATGAACTGGTGTTCTCCGATGAATTGAATTGCCCGACGACCGTACATAAATTAAGCGTCCGGCAGCAGCATTTTGAAGTCACGCCGGTAGAGTCGCAGGTCGCAACGCGGTGCGAACGGAAGAAGTAAGCGACTCAGGCGAGGACGGCACGCCGACGCAGCGCAAGGTGATATTCAAATGCGTTGCGCGAGCGCTGTCGCGAAATACTCCGTAACCTGCCGTACCCTCGCCGAAATAAATCGGCGGTTCGGCCAAATAAGGCTGACATCTCTCGTTTCACCGATGAACTCATCGAGAACGGTAACGATGTCCGGAGACTGTAATTCACCGACCAACGAGGCCCGGTAGAACATGCCGATACCGACGCCGTCGCGCACAGCGGAAAGAATGGTTTCTACGGTATTCGAGGAAAGATTCCCGCTCACGCGTACGCTGAATTTACCGTTGGGCCCCGTAAAAGGCCAATTGTCGTTGCCGTTATAGACGATGCAGTTATGGTTTTTCAAATCCTCAGGAATCATCGGCATTCCATGCTGCTCGAAGTAACGGCGAGAGCCGACACACACTACGGAAGTGTTCGTTACGCGTCTGACCACAGCGTCGGGACTATAGACAGGGCTGACCCTGATCGCCAGGTCAACGCTTTCTTCGAGAAGATCGTGCACTCCGTCGGAGAGAATCAGATCGAGCTTCAGCTTCGGATGAAGCGATAGCAGTTGCGGAACGATGGGCAGTACATGAAGCCGGCCGAATGTGGAGGATGTCGCAATCCTGACGAGACCGGAGAGTTCCAGCGTGCTGCTCATCAGCTCCGCGTCCGCATGCTCCATCTCGTCAAGAAACAACTTTGTCCGGTCATAGTATTTCCGTCCATGATCGGTCAATGTGACGCTGCGCGTGCTCCGGTTTAGCAATTGCACGCCAAGACGCTTTTCCAAAGCGCTGACGGCTTTACTGACGACCGACTGCGACTCACCGATGCGTCGTGCGGCGGCAGAAAAGCCGCCCGATTCGACGACGGCGACGAAAGCGGTCAATTCACGAAATCGATCCATAGCATTCCCATCAATAGCGACCGCGATCTCCGTCGTACGTCAGCCCGTACGTCCCTCGCAAGCCTTCTTATTTATTCAATATTGGAATAAGTGTGATGAAGATTTTGCTAATTATCGTTCGAATTCGTTTTAATTACCATTGACGTACTGCTGCAGGCTCATGCGACAACCAAAGCGGGAGTTGTATGACAGTCGCTGCATAGCAACCGAAAAATGGGACCGCCCGCACTCCATCTGGGCAACTGCCCGTCGTCGTTGATGAGACCGATGCGGCCCCTTTGCGGTACACCTCAATAACTAAACAGGAGCTGAACATGAATACAGCAAACACGAATCGTGAAGCGTCGAGCGCCCCATCGTTGAACCTTGCGGGAAAGAAGGTGGTGGTCGTCGGCGGCAAAACCGGAATTGGCCTGAGCATCGCCCGCGCTGCACGTGCAGCGGGCGCGACGGTGATCGTTGCCAGCCGTCGCATTGTGTCGAAAGAAGAGCGCCCGGACCTCGCCGATGTTGAGCAGGTCAGCCTGGATATGCGCGATGAAGCGGCCGTGCGATCGGCTTTCGAGGTGATTGGATCGTTCGATCATCTGATCGTTACTGCGGCCCCCGACCTCGGCACCTGGGGGAGCTTCATGGATGCAGATATGCGCGGGGTGCGAAGCTACGTCGAAGGCAAATTCCTGGGTACCTGGGCCTGCGCCCGTTATGGCGCGCCACATCTGAGAGCGAATGGTTCCATTACCTTTCTCACCGGCGGTATGGCGGTTCGACCGAAGCTCGGCTTCACGGCGGTCACCTCGTCATTTGCCGCTGTGGAGGCCTTGTCGGGTTCGCTTGCGCTGGAGCTGGCGCCGACCCGCGTGAACACGATCCGTCCAGGCTTCGTCGACACGGAGATGTGGAGCTTCCTGCCTGATGAACACCGCGATGGATTGAGGAAGAAAGTGGAAGAGACGTTTCCGGCGCGGCGCTTGGGCAAAGCGGAAGACATCGCGCATGCGGCGCTGTTCCTGATGACCAATCCTTACGTAACGGGAACGGTGATCGAGGTTTCCGGCGGCGAAAATCTGGTGCCAAGCGTTGCCTGAGGCTCGCTCGATGGCTGCATCTCATGGGCCGAATGAAAAAACGGTCGCATGAATGCAGCAGGTACGGGCATCACATCAAGCCCGTTATTCCGGCCATGACAAGGAGCCCACCAAATACAGCCCACATTAATCGTGGGCTGCCCCTTGCATGGAGTACTGCCGGTCCGCCTTACGATTTTATCGACAGCGCCACGATTGCGGCACCCGCTGCAACGATCAACGCATCTTCAATCAATCCGCTACGGGTTTGCCCGATACGTGCCATCGCCTGTTTGCGGCCGGCAAGCGTCACGTACGCGAGCGGCACCGCGGTTGCTATCGCAACGGATGCACCAGCCTGTTCCCGGCCACGAGGGGCCAATGCCGCGCCGGCAATTCCGGCACTCGCTACGCGCGCCAATAGTCCCAGAAATGTGGTGCGGTCGGGCGCGGTCTTCATTTTGTCCCCCAACAGTTCGCCCACCCCCATTGCCAGCGCACCATATTTGAAGAGCGGACGGTCCAGGAGAATTAATTTCCCCTTCGTATTGCGGCCCGCGAGGCGTGCCGTTGCCAGTGTGGCCATAGGCGTCATGGAGCGCGCGCTGGCAACGGCACCAATCAAAGCGGGGAAAAGCAGACTGTGAGTTTTCATCTTCTCCGAACCTTATGCAGATAGAAGTTTCTCAATCGCCGAACGGCTTGAACGCCAATAAATCACCATGCAAGGGCATACTCGCGTACGAACTCGAAGCATTGCTGCACATCCTTGACGATGTCTTGGACAGTCACGTAAGAGACGTGATCGGCGGTCGGTTTATAGAAGACTTACGGATTCGCTTTTTGTTTCAGAAGGATTGTCCGATCAGTCCGCGAATGGCCCTGTAGCAATCTTGGGAAGCATTCCTGGAAGCGCGGCTGTATGTTTCTACTCCTGGCTGCAGGCCATCAGCTTGCGGTAGTGCAGTTCCGCATAGCTCTTGCTGGCGCGCAGATCCAGCACGGGTAACGCGTTTAGAAACAGTACATCGGCATGCGGCCTGCCGCCGCCCGCCATGAACGTATCGACTGCCAGCCATATCGCGTTCAGGTTCTTCTTCAACCCGGCCAGTGCAATGGCCGCTTCCGTCGGCTCGATCTCGTAGGCCGGAATGCTGCCGAGCGCTTCGATCAGGCTGCCGAAGGTATCGCTGTGGTACACGGCGCGAATGCGCAAGCGGTCTTCGTGCGTATCGCGGTACTGGAAGTCCAGTTGCTCGATGGCCTTCCATGCGGCGGTGGCCATGGCGAGGACGGCTTCCTTTCGTCTACCAGAACGGCCGATGTCGGTCAGGGCGCTTTCCCATAGCGTGTGCATCTGGCGTTCGCCGAGAGCGAAGGCGGCGACGATGGCGAGGATAATGGTTGCGCCAAGCCCAACCGATATATTTGCCGCAGCTACCTGCCCACCAATTAACCATTGGAAGGCTCCGCCGGTAATGAAGGCGACAGCCGCTACCGAAGTCACCTGCCAAATTTTCATTTTTATTGGATTCATCAGGTTCATGCCGTAGTGTGGACAACGAATCCTAACACGAAATGAACACTATAGATTGTAGCTCTAAAGTGTTCGACATGAGTTCATCTTGTCTTTGCTAGGAGACATCGATGAGCTTGAAAAAAGGATTTGCATCGGCTTTGCGCCAAATTAGAACGAGCCGGAATTTAACGCAGGAGGATTTTGCCGAAGTTTCGAGCAGGACCTATTTAAGTAGTTTGGAGAGAGCGATGAAGTCCCCAACTCTAGACAAAGTTGAGGAGCTTTCTTCGGTTCTAGGGGTGCACCCTATAACGCTTTTAGCGCTCGCATACTGCTACTCTGAAAAAATCGATCTCGAAAGCCTTTATGCCACCGTCTCCTCTGAGATGCACGTTCTTGCAGACTTAAGTAAAAAAGTCTGATTCTGAGTCGCGCAGCACAGAGAACGCGAACGCACTTGTACGTGCCATCGAGGTGAAAGCAAAAGTAGTCGGCTTGATGACCGACAAGGTGGAATTAAGCATGAACAACATGGATATTCGCGATACTCTTGACGAAGCGTGATCGCGAGTGCATTCCCTACTCTTTGTCGACCTCACCGACTCGGGCGCTATCCCGCTCTTGTGAGGCTAAGAATTGATGTTAATTAAATCGACGACGCTCTGGGTACAGCAGAATGCATTGATTGTATCTATATCCAACCAGCGGACAACTCGACTGCGCTAGAGTACGGTTCGCGCTATCCACCAAATACACATATAGCTGCGGTCCTTCAATCAGGAAATGAATCGTCTTGCCGCGCATATTGTTTGGCAATTCATTACCTAGGTCTACAGTCTTCTCGTAAATGGCTCCAGTCGATTCAACTCGCCATTTCACATACAGGACGTCCCCGGGCGGAAAGCTGCCATAGACAGACCCTCTCTGTCCAATACGTCCGCTTTCCAATGCCCAGGGTGGAGGGCTTGTTGGTAGAGTGCGCCCATCTCCATATCGATAATTTAGAATCTGTATTCCCTTGTTTTCACCGAGACTACCAAAATCAAAACCAAAATATCTTTTGTAGCCATCGCTAGCGCAAGCTGCTAAGGAAAAGAGCACCGCAGAAAGCAATAAACACCGTATGGAAATCACAGGTTCCTCGACGCCGTAATCATGTTGTGTAATAGAGTGCGGCCCAAGTCATCGATGCTGCTTTTTAGCGAAGGGGCGGCTTCTTCAATTCGTTGATCAGGATTTTGCATATCGGATAATCACGGCAATGCACGCAATTATCACGATAAGGCTACAGACGAGACCGATCGATGCTGGTAGCCATGGTCCCACGGTCTCAGTCAAGTAATTTGCCAGCACGGAAGATCGGTGACGACCGCTTCCTGTAGTGGGCTGATAGGTGTCGGAGATGGAAAAGCAGAATGCATAGAAGACGACGAAGAGCAGAAGGAAACTCGTAAACGGGCTGCGCTCCATCACCACGCCGAGCAGTGCCACCGGAGCGAATATCACCAATGCCAAAGACCACAAAATAAGAAATACGGTTTTCATGTCAGTGCACTATGGCGAAATTATCGTGGCTCGCATCTTCGGTGCATTGAGCGTTTCCTGCTATCCCATAGATATGAGAGTCATTTAGCGCAATTGAAGGGATTGCGCTAAATAACTCTGACTCGTATGTTTCCTCCGCTATTTCCAAACGGGTTGAGGACCGGGCTTGGTATATCCCCAGATTCTTAAAACGCCCTTTTCCTCTGAGTACGGGACGTTAAGTTTCTTCAGTACGGAGGCCAACCAATCTTTGGAGTTTGCCCGTATTTCGATCCATTCAAGGTCAGCTACAGGGTGGAGATGATATTTCCAACCACCATCCCATGACGTCACAAAGCCATCGGGGGCAAAAACGCTACGCGTTCTATACTCGGGCGCCATTTCTGAAGGTGCGCAATCCATTTCTTGAATCAGTTCGTTCCATTTTGTGTTGTTAAGAACGGGGATTAACGTCCCGTGTGTAACGAGTTTCGCGAGCCTTTCGGCGTCGTGCTGATTAAGGCGGGGAGGAGTGGGCTCAGTCACCGGGAATGGCTTCAAGAGGGTTTCGATGGTTTTAATGCCGCGATCTGATCGCTCGTCATATACATCTTCGTGTTACAGCCTCTGTTGAAACGCTTCCAGTTCCGACAGCCCCAGAACGGTTTGTCGCTATCAAGAGATCGAGGAACAAGTTTGATGCCGCAACTGGCGCATGTCGGCGTGGTGTAGTCGCCTTCAGTAATTCGCTCCAGCAGTATGTGCGATTCGACTGGTCCGAGATTCGAAATAAGTTCGAGTAGCTGAACGCCATCAATCGTATGAATACCGTTCTTTGTAGCGAAATCCAAGGCATCTGAGGTGAAGCCGCCACGGCTGACAAAAGTGCCGCGGTTTGTGCGCGTTGATACGATCGTTCCTAGAAAGGCACGCATCAGTTCGACTGGCACTTTTTTCTTCCACGCCTTGCATTGAACGATGCGATCGAGAGTCAATGTCTCCTTGCCGAAGTAGAGATGAATATCGATGCCTTCATCTGCTCCGTGGCTTTGCGTTTTACAAGTGAAGCCCTTGTGTTCGAACATGCGAACACATAATTCTTCAAAGCGACGCCATTCGATTGCGTTTAGAAGGTCAGGAGTCCACTTTTGAGGTTTTTGTGTGGCGTCCATAATCTCTATTGTCACTGAACCGGTCATTTTCGGGAGAGTTAAGACGCCGCTTAATGAAGCGGCGCTTTGACGCGCTAAGATAGGTAATAAGCCTTTTAACGACTCATTCTCGAATTAAGAACCAGTAGTTAATTAGAGTCCTGAAAATAGATTTCCTGCGCTCTCTTACTAATTCTATTTACTGTCACATTGTTTCTGGTTTCCTTTTCTACCAAATTAAATTCTTTCAATTTGGTAGTCCTAGCTCCGACAAGTTGATGTGACGTATCGATTAAGGCGGATACTTCACCAGCTCGCATTTCTCTATTTTCGGTATTTAGAACTTCGAGAATGTCTAGTTCGACTTCCTCTAATTTCATATTTTCGTTGAGTGCTTGAAGTTCCTTCATGTAGTCATCGGATAGGCTAATTTCTCTGCATCTGCCCTTTTTGCACTCTTTGCAAAGCCAATCGAAGTACTCTATCTTTTCCTTTTCTTCTATTGGAAAAGTAGCACCACAATCATCGCATCGAATAGTTCGTGTGGCCGCTAGAAACTGGTGAATAACGCCGTTATATGAAAAGCAGCGTTGAACAAAATAGCTCCGATCATCTCTCCTACCCTTGGGATATCCCCAAGTTAAACGTTCGTCCTCACATAAACCGTAATTCAGGCAATAAACCGATACGTCACTTCCAGACTTGTCACGCATTTCATGGTATTTGGTGACTAAAAAGTTAAGCTCTAATGAAGCCAACATTGGCTCTAGTGTTGGATAAATTGTGAAATGACTTACAGGTGGATTGGAGAGTCCTTCAAAATAGGTGCCACCTACACGACCGGTGGAGATATTCGAACGCACTTCTTTTGCCTCATGCGTAAGCTGCTGAAGCAGTATTTTTTGATTATGTCTGTCTAGCTTTCGCGCGAATGGCTCGGTAGCGAATCGATTTTTACGGTCGAAGTAGGCTTTTAAAACTTGCTCGTAGTATTTTCGTGATGCTAAACGAATGCTTTGAAGAGTGATTTGTTCGCCGCGAGAAATTTGATCAAGATAGCAAATATGAAGAATGTGTCCTATTAATCGTGGGACATTAAACGAAGCCTGAAACAGCAATGTGTAGTACTCGTCAAGAGTGGAAGATTTTGAGAAATAGTCACTGGGAATCAGAGAGAAAACATTAAAACGATTTTCCAATAGGCGCTTTGTATAATCTACAGCGCGTAATTCCATTGTCTGGACATCACTGCTTTTGTAGAGCTGGTAAAAATCCAGATTCAAGATGTCGACTTTTCCGGGATCGATATTTCCGTAATAAACGCGCCCAGGATATGCGGCGATCTTTAGCTTTATTTTTTCGCCGCTCGTGTTGTTTAAAGGCGCTAGTACGACGTCTACGAACAAACGCTGATCAATCCAGCTTAATTCCGAAAAATCGTCAAAAAATAAGATCAAACTTTTGAAATTAAGCTCTTCAAGCAGTACGGTCAATTTTGAAATAAATTCTTGGTAAGGAAAGGTCCTTAGTACAGCGGCAGAGTACCGTTCGTACATTTCATTGTCATCTAAGACCTCTTCTAAATCGGCGGTTTTTAGATCGGTTTTAAAGGATGGCCCAGTAGCACCGACGCTCAATCCTGCGCCAAATGAGTTTTCCTCCTTTGTGGTCTTCTGGCTTCTCTTTTTCGCTTCTTTCTCGATTAACTGAAGAATCGGGAGTTCGGCGTCATTCATCAGACCCCGCCGTACTTGACTTTTAAGCGCATCAAGTTCTAGCTTTAGTTCTTCATATTTTTTTGTCTTGCCAAGAAACCTATCAATAGTGCCAGCCCGTTTGCAAATACCATCTATTTCGTCAATAAGATTGGAAAATACTTCAATCAGAAAAGACTTTCTCATTAAATGAGGTTGAATTACTTCGCTCGCTAGTTGGTGTGTTTCTGTATTTCTTGTGATTACATCTGAGGTCTGCGAACTCTCATTTATTGATTTCACGTCTAAATAAACGGAAAGTGATTCTTTAGCCTTCCTGATTTCCGATTGTGCGCGGGCAATTATGGTGCTTTTGCCAGTTCCTTTTCGGCCAAACACAAACGTAGTATTGCTCGACATGACTGTGTTGAGCACAGCCATGTTAGGAAGAGGATCTACATAAACCGCGTCGACGGGTTTATCCCCTAATTCCCTCTCGAATTCCTTAAGTTCGGCTCTTTGAAATTTTCGCAGTGATTCTGCGACTTTAGAAAATTTACTTACGTCCATTATTATTTTTCTCCTCCTATTAGACCTAGGTTTACTTCCCCCAACCATCCTTCAACGTCACCGCCCGATTGAACACCGGCTTCCCAGCCTTGCTATCCACACGATCCGCCACAAAGTAACCATGCCGCTCGAACTGAAACTTCTCGTCCGGCTGTGCCGATGACAATCCCGGTTCGAGATACGCGGTAATCACTTCCTTCGAATTCGGATTCAGCGCTTGCTTGAAGTCCTTGCCGCCCGCATCCGGATGCGCGTCGGTGAACAGGCGGTCGTACAAGCGCACTTCCGCTTCCAGCGCATGCGGCACGCTGACCCAGTGGATGTTGCCCTTGACCTTGTAGTTGGCCGAGCCTTCGGTGCCGGATTTGCTGTCGGGGAAATAGGTGCAGTGGACGGCGATTACGTTGCCGTTCGCGTCCTTGTCCGCGCCGACGCATTCGACCACGTAGCCGTAGCGCAGGCGCACCTTGTTGCCGGGGAAGAGACGGAAGTAGCCTTTGCTAGGCACTTCCATGAAGTCTTCCTGTTCGATCCACAGCTCTTTACTGATCGGGAACGTGCGGTTGCCGCGTTCCGGATGGTGCGGGTGGACCGGCGCGCTGCATTCGACCGTTTCGCCTTCGGGGAAATTGTCGATGATCAGCTTGAGTGGGCGCAGCACGGCGGTGGCGCGTGGGGCTTTTTCATCGAGGTCGTCGCGCAGCGCGCCTTCGAGAATGCTCATGTCGATCCAGCTATCGGCTTTTGCCACGCCGATGCGTTCCGCGAAGAGTTGAATCGATTCCGGCGTGTAGCCGCGGCGGCGGATGCCGACGATGGTGGGCATGCGTGGGTCGTCCCAGCCGTCGACGATTTTTTCTTCTACCAGTTGCAGCAGCTTGCGCTTGCTGGTGATCGCGTACGTGAGATTCAGGCGCGCGAACTCGTATTGATACGGCAGCGGCTTTTTGAAGAAGCCGCCTTCGGCCAGATGCTGCAGCACCCAGTCGTAGAACGGACGGTGGTCCTGGAATTCCAGCGTGCAGATCGAGTGCGTGACGTTTTCGATCGCGTCCTCGATCGGGTGTGCAAAGTCGTACATCGGGTACACGCACCATTTGTCGCCGGTGCGGTGATGATGCGCGTGGCGGATGCGGTAGATCGCGGGGTCGCGCATATTCATGTTGGGCGAGGCCATGTCGATCTTGGCGCGCAGGATGTGTTCGCCATCCTTGAACTCGCCGGCCTTCATGCGGTGGAACAGGTTCAGCGATTCTTCGACAGGGCGGTCGCGGAAGGGCGAGTTCTTGCCCGGCTCGCTGAAGCTGCCGCGGTTCTTCGCCATGTCGTCGGCGGACTGGCTATCCACATAGGCGTGGCCGGCCGTGATCAGGTATTCGGCCATCGTGTACATCTGGTCGAAGTAGTCGCTGGCGAAGTAGAGGTGCTCGCCGCTGGCGTCTTTCCAGTCGAAGCCCAGCCATTTGACGCTGTCGAGAATGGTATCGACGTATTCCTGTTCTTCCTTGGTCGGATTGGTGTCGTCGAAGCGCATCGTGCAGCGGCCGTTGAAGTCGCGTGCGAGTCCGAAGTTCAGGCAGATCGATTTGGCATGGCCGATGTGCAGATAACCGTTGGGCTCGGGCGGGAAGCGGGTGACGACCTGCGGCAGCGGATTGCCGTTCTTGTCGGTGCGGTTGGCGTGCTTGCCTTCGGCGAGATCGCTTTCGATGATGCCGCGCAGGAAGTTGGAACCGGCCGGGTTGGCCGAATGATCCGTGGTGCTGCTGTTTTTGGAATCGTTGCTCATGGATGCTGTGTTGTTTTGTGCGCTCACGACGCGACATGGGAAGGGGGCATTTTACCGTAGCTCTTCCTGCGGAAACCGGCCGCGCTTCCCTCGCAAAAACTTCTTCAGGGCGGCCCTTGTCCAAGTGCTTTCGCATCCTGGCGGTCGGTAAGGCCGTCTCGGCTAGAATCTCATGTTTCCCTTTTGGGCCTAGGCGGCCATTCATGCCGGACTACAAGACATCGCTTGGCAGCGCTGAAGCCATCCTCGAAAGCATTACCGACGGGTTCTTTTCCGTGGATTCCGCCTGGCGCTTCACTTATGTGAATCGCCAGGCGAGCATCGTTCTCGACCGGTGTGCAGAAGATTTGCTCGGGAAATCGATCTGGGGGGAATACCCTGGCCTGAACGGCACGGAATTCGAAGCAGTGTACCGGCGCGTCATGAGCGAGAAGGCGCCGGAGTACTGTCTCTCGTATTACCCCGATCATCGGCGCTGGTACGAGGTGAATTGCTATCCGGCCGAAGCCGGGATGTCGGTCTACTTTCGCGATGCCACCGCGCGCGTGGAAACCGAAGAGCGGCTGCGCAAGAGCGAGACGCAGTTCCGGCTGATGACGAACGCCATCCCGCAGATCATCTGGATCACGGATCAGACCGGCAAGCTCGAGTATTTCAACCAGCAATGGCCAGCGTATACCGGCGCCACGCACGGGTTGATCGATCTGGGCGAGGTGATCGCCGAATACCTGCATCCCGACGACCAGGCGCACACGAATGCCGCCTGGCAACACAGCAAGAGCACCGGCGAACGCTTCTTCTGCGAGCATCGCATCCGCTCAATCAGTGGCGAATATCGCTGGTTTCTGGCGCTGGCCGAAGCGCGGCAGGATGCCGCTGCCGGCAATGTATTGCGCTGGTTCGGCACCTCGACGGATATCAATGAACAAAAGCTGACGTCGCAAGCCTTGGCCGAGTTGTCCGCGGAATCGGAACGCCGCCGCCGTCTGTACGAAACCTTCTTTTCCAATTCGCCGGACTTCGCGTACGTGTTCGATCTGGACCATCGTTTCTCGTATGCGAATGAAGTGCTGCTGAAAACCTGGGGCAAGACCTGGGACGAGGCGATCGGCAAGAATTGCCTGGAGCTGGGCTACGAGCCGTGGCACGCCG
>Ga0310811_10009582_pt1 | contig 12507 bp, 17 predicted proteins | sample YCmetagenome_FD_207642 | JGI IMG/M metagenome (GOLD analysis project Ga0310811, IMG submission 207642) | Soil microbial communities from experimental microcosm in Duke University, North Carolina, United States - YC | ecosystem: Engineered > Artificial ecosystem > Soil microcosm > Unclassified ... | reverse complement strand
TGGCATCGAAACTGTTTTTCTTTTTCGATTTTATGGCGACGTTGAGTGAGTCGAGCGTCATTCGTCAAGTTTTAAGAAGTCAAGGCGGCCTTCAACACCGGTTCGGCCTTTGACGCCGTAAGCACCATGCACACAATCTTCGCCAATAAAAGCGTTCTCTACAATAATGGTGGTGCCTTGATCAAATCTCAATGTAGATTTATTCAACATGACCAATGTATCGATACGAACAGAATCAATGTTCACTACACGAGTATCTCCCTTGCGAATTTCTACTTTGGTGTAATTATTTTTTTCAAGGGCTTGAGAAAACACTGCGATGGAGCAACACAAAAAAGAAAGGAGCAAAACAATTCGTATCATATCTTTGTCCTTACTCAGCTTCAAACCATTTATTCATCACCTTCGGATAGTCTGCAATAGCAATTTCGGGCGCCTCAATTTCCTGGTGCCACAATTTTTCCCATTCAAAGGAATAATACCCCTTGTATCCGCCGTCAGAAAGGGCATCGATCGCATCAAAAATGGGAACCTCACCCTGGCCCAAAAGCACATATTGAACTTTATCACCAATCACTTTGGCATCTTTGATGTGGGTGTGCCGTATGTAGCTTTTCAGTCGTGCGTAGGCTTCTTTTGGTGCCTCTTTCGTTTTTGTCCACATGTTTGTGACGTCCCAAATCAGCCCCACTTTTTTATGCGCCGCCGCTTTCATCACTTTTTCCAGATCATCAATGAAGAGAAGATCGCCGTGCGTTTCCATCAGCACATCTACATTGCTACCGTTGGCATGATTTCCAAGCTCAAGCAATCCCTTCGCGATCAAATCCATAGTGGCGCTCTTCTCCTGATCCTTCGGAAAATTGTTTGGGAAAACCCGAATGTGCGGGCAATGTAATTCGTGTGCCAAATCAATAAACCTTTTGCCTTCCTCCAGGTTCTTCTTTCGTTCATTACCTTCTGCAAAATGGAGCGTGGACGAAGAACCCAAATTGACAAAATTCAATTTTTTGTCGGACAGCATTCGAAGAGTGGCGGCAATATTTTCTTTTTTGAATTCGGCACATTGTGAGAGGTCTAGTTGCTTCAGAATCCCCCTAACTTCAATTCCTTGGTATTGATGCTGTGCCGCGAAATCAACAATTTGCTTCAATGTCCATTCGGGGCAGCCTAACGTTGAAAATGATAAGAGCGGCTTTTTCTTACTTCTGAAGGATGAACCAAGCATTGCGCCTGTCAATAGCAGGCCTGTGGTTTGCAGAAATTCTCTTCGCGGCAGTTTTTTCATGGAAATAATAATACCTCGAAAAGCTAACCAAAATTCCAGTGAGGCTCAAGGGATTTTAAACGGGCGTCAAAAAGGATCGGCTATCGAATGGTCACGCCGCAGACCACTCCCGCCGACAGCGCCAGTGCTCCGATCAGAATAGTTTTCATGTTTCGCTTCTTGTGCTCGCGAATGGCCAGTTGTTCTGTCTTTTTTATTTGCTCGTTCAATTGCGCGTTCACTGCAAGCACCTTGTTGTAAGAGGCTTCGAAATTCTTTGCCCGCTCCTCTTCCAGCGCCGCTTTATCAACTAAGGTCTTTTCTTTGGTGGAAAAAACCATCTCCTTTTCGCGGTAATTATTTAGAAGTAATCGATAGTCATTTTCCATTTGTCCAAAACTCGTCAGCAGGCTTTTGATTCGATTGTATTGGACCTGGTTGAAACTGTATAAAGGCAACGAGGAACTCTTAAGCATGTTGAATTGCTCCGGCTTCATCCATTTCGTGTATGGGAATTTTGCTTCCACGCCATTACGCATTACCGAAAAGGTGCTGTCGGCTTGGGCAGATCCAACCGTTGCCAAGAAATTACAAATGACGATGACAGACAGGCTGAATTTCACGTGGCTATAGGCTATTTTTCCAGAGCTCATCTATTTTGGTTTTATGTTCAATGATTTTCCGCTCGATCTCTCTCGATCCTGAGTTCAATTTCTTGAGCGAATGATTTAACGTGTCGATGATTTGTAGGTCACGCAAGATCAGCTTTCGCAAATTTTCATCTCGGGCGGCTGTTCTCTCCTTTACCACTTTGACGGAATCCTCCAACGATCTTCGGATCTGTTCGATCTCCCGAATTTTTTGTTTGAACTCTGCGTCCTCCCGCCCCTGTTGATAGAAATAATATCCAATGAAAGCAACTAACACAAAGGCGAGTGCATATCTCCGAAGCAAGGCGATTACATCCATGGAATAAATAATTTGGTTTGGCGGTTTTAAGAGTCTGTCCCTGTTTTGGGTTTCCCAAAAATTCCAATTTTCAGGCAAATGATAGCCAGGTAATTATCCTGCGAACAATATTTTTATCGGCTGCTAGGCTCCGGCGAGCAATCCCTCTAGTCGGCTCTTCTGTTTTAAATGATGACGCATGTGCATCTCTGCATATTGCAGCCATTCGCGAGCGCTGAAATAGCCGTGACCAGGGTGTGGCGTCTTGCCGATGGTGTCACTGCTCACCACTTTGTTTCCGATTTCATTTACCTCGACCTTGAGTTGAAACATATCTTTCTGCAATTGCGATTTGCTGGCGGGTTGAGGTACTTTTTCCGAGATGAATGGATCGCCCTTGAACCTTCGATCGGGAAAAGAGTTGTTGGCAAACATGACCTTGCCACGGTCATCCATTTGCTCGAAGGCATTCTCATTGTATTTCAAGCACGATTCCATTTGTTCCATGTAATACTTCGTCTCCTCGATGAGATGCATGTAGACTTGACCCAGGGACCATCCCTGGGGATCAGACCTTGCACAAAGTTCGTCCAGGGTGTAGCGCTCCAAGTCATTAATCCAAGTGTCGATGGTGTTGTTAAAATCGTCGATGATCATGCAAAGAATAGGTTTGAAACAAAAGTAAAAAACTGATCCATCAAATCCCTAAATGGGAGAAACGGTTTCTGATTAGGACTGAATTCCATCAAAAAAGCCGCTTAGCCGGGCTCAAATCAACATGGTTTCATTATTGATAGCACTACTGGCAAAAGTAAGGCTTTATGAAAGTGGCAATCGTCCTCAATACCTCCTGGAATATTTACAACTTCAGAAAGAGCTTTGTAAAAGCCCTGATCGACGATGGTCATGAAGTGCACACCATTGCGCCATTCGACAAGTACACGCACTATCTCATCCAGGCAGGGTGCACGCATCACCCCGTTCGGATGGATAGCCGAGGCGCCAACCCGATCAAAGACCTCGGACTCGTGTTCGAACTTGGGCTGATCTATTTCAAAGTGAAACCTGATGTGGTGCTGCATTTTACCGTGAAGCCAAACGTGTACGGCACACTTGCCGCATCGCTCCTGGGTATTCCTGTCATCAACAATGTATGCGGACTCGGAACGGTGTTTTTGAAAAAAGGCATGGTGTCGAGCATTGCCAAGCTTCTTTACAAGATTTCGTTCCGCTTTCCGAAAAAAGTATTTTTTCAAAACCCGGAAGACAAAGAGCTTTTCGTCAGTCAAAAGCTGGTGTCACCAAAAATTGTCGGCGAGGTTCCTGGTTCTGGAATCAACCCGTCGTTGTACTCTCCTTCTCTCGAAAATAAAGGCGTGTTTACGTTTCTCGTTATCTCGCGCCTGATTTACGACAAAGGCATCGCTGAATACATTGAGGCGATTAGGATTTTAAAGGCCAATAACGTGAGGGCTCGATTCTTATTGTTGGGAGCTAAAGACACGGAACACAAACGGGGTATTCCAGCGGAGGTCGTCGACGGATGGATCAAAGCCGGTGATGTGGAGTACTTGGGAAAAACGGACGACGTTCGTCCTTACATCGATCGTGTGAACTGCGTGGTATTGCCCTCCTATCGGGAAGGATCACCTCGTTCGCTAATGGAAGCTGCTTGTATGTCAAAACCTCTTATTGCCACGGATGTGCCGGGATGCAGGCAGGTGATCGACGACGGCAAAACCGGCATGCTTTGCAAGGTGCAGGATGCCAACGACCTAGCTTTAAAAATGATGGCCATGTTGGAAATGCCTGACGAGAACAGGATCAGTATGGGAGAAGCAGGCCGCAAGAAAATGGAAAATGAATTCAGTGATTCTGTGGTGATCGAAACGTACCGCCAAGCGATGTACCACCTTTACGACGAAGAACTGGAATTTCTGAAAAAAGCATCCTAACCGCAGGTCAACAATTTTGTTTGGTCAAAGCTGAAATAGGAGGCAAAAGATTATCTTGCCAACCCAATTGACTATAGCGGTATGAAAAGATTAAGTTTTCTCCTCGCCTTTATTGCAGCAAGTTGCAGTTTAGGGCACAAGGAAGTCAGGTACAATGAGATGGCCGGTCCTCCTCGGTTGATTTTGCAGGGAGATAATATCCTCGTCAGAACCCAAAACTCGAAAGAATACCCCTCGTTCTTTATTTACGAAATATTCCCCATGTTTGACGAAGGTGACCGCGTCATTTTACTGAGAGGCTACGAAGCCATGTATAGGGATGTAAAGAATGAATTCAAAGTAAACATCACCAACATCAAGGCCGACAGCATCTCAGCCTACAAAATCTACTGGGTTGATCCTGATCTCAAAAAAACCGAATTGAAGCTGGAGCGCGAGTAGCTACAAGTGCATCCAGATAATTTGCGAGCCCGTTTTCTCCACGTTGTTACACCATCGAAGCAAACGGCAACTTCACCACCAAATAGTCATCTTCAAACGAAGCCGTGATCGCCTCCACATCCACATTGCTGGGGATTGGCTTGTCATAAACCACCTTTGGCACCTCCACTTGCAACCTATCCGATTGAATAACAAAACTATACCTCACCCTTAATATGTTGTCATGGATTTCTGCCTTCAAGTCGTTCTCGTTCACGCCAGGGACCTTGACCCAAACTTCGCGGTGATCGGGAAATTTTTTCAACTTCAATTGATGCTCACTGACCCCTCCGTGCAATGTATTGAGCACATCTATTGATGTCAGCAGTTCTTCTGTCACAAATCTTTTCGCTTTCATGATCGTTCGCTTTAAGTACGAGTTCTCTTCATAAAACAATAGTTGTACCGCAATTAGTTCTATGCCACGAAGGCAGGTAGCGAATATTCTACGAAGACAATCTGACTGGAAGTAGTTGCAATTAAAAACGTGACAAGGCGCAAACGTGTGTGGTTGGTCTAAAAAAGAGTACTGGTTCGAAGAAATGTTTTTAATTACCTTAAACACCTGAACCTTTGTGCCGACAGCACGGTTCACATTGTCTAACTTAAAAAAACATCATTATGAAACGCACAGCCACCGCGCACTGGGAAGGCGATCTTAAAACTGGAAAAGGAAGCCTTTCAACACAAAGCACAGTGTTGAACAAATCTCAATATTCTTTTAACACGCGCTTTGAAAATGGCGTGGGTACTAATCCCGAGGAACTTTTGGCAGCCTCCCATGCAGGCTGCTTCACGATGGCTATCAGTAGCATATTAGGTCAAGCAGGTTTTCAGGCGACTTCTTTAGATACAACAGCTGCAGTCACGCTTGAGGGCTTGGCCATCACAGCCGTGCATTTATCCGTCAAAGGCAAGGTGCCTAACATCACGGCAGAGAAATTTGCAGAAGTCACAAAGGCGGCGGAGCAAAATTGTTTGATTTCCAAAGTGCTCAGCATCCCTATCACTTCCGATGCAGAGCTGCTGAAATAACCATTCGAGTTTTGTAACCAATTGATGATTTGCAGGTAATCCTTGTAAACCAAAGCGATTGCCATGAACAGCCTAAAATCCCTCTTCCTTTTTGCCGCCTTTGTCTTTTTGAGCGCCTCACTCCCGGCACAAGAATCAGAGCAAGACGACAAAGAAAGAATGGAGCAAAGTGAGCGCTCTAGAAAAGATAGAGAAGAAGCGAGAGCCCTAGCAAAAAAGGAAAGAAAAGAATCCTTGAAGGAAAGGGAATTTGGTGAAAGGGATAAAGACCCTGCACGCGAAGAAAGGGAGCTTGCCAAAAAGGAAAGAAAAGAATCCTTGAAGGCAAGGGAATTCGGTGGAAAGGATAAAGACGCAGCACGCGAAGAAAGGGAGCTTGCCAAAAAGGAAAGAAAAGAATCCCTGAAGGCAAGGGAATTTGGAGAAAGAGATAAAGAAGCCGCACGCGCGGAAAGGGAGCTGGCAAAAAGGGAAAGGAAAGAATTGTTGAAGGCAAGAGAATTTGACGACAGAGATAGAGCAACGGAACGGGAAGGTAGAGCAGCTGCTAAAAAAGAGCGAAAAGAAGCAAAGCGATACGCGAAAGAAGAATAACAGACGCGACCTTGTCTGTTAGCATTTTAGCTAATTGCTAAGTTCATCAACCTTTTTACAGTTTCTTATTCTTACCGTGCGTAGGACGCGGCAAGTCCAAAATCAGCGATCCTTAAGCCAAAGGTTGTTGCGTCATTACGCAAAAGGCTTTGTCGAATCGAAATAAAACAGCACCAAATGATAAGCAAATTCGACTAAGCAAAGGGCTTGTCAATCGATGCACTCGTCTGCGAAAACCACTTGGGGCCTTGCTCCGTCATATATACACAATCTTCCAAACGAACACCGAACTCACCGTAAATTGAAATGGTTGGTTCTATGCTGAAGCACATTCCGGGCTGAAGAAGCTGTTTGTTGCCCAGCACCATATTGCCCCATTCGTGTCCGTCCATACCAATGCCGTGGCCGGTGCGGTGTGGCAGTCCCGGAACTTTGTACCCCGGACCAAAACCCGCATCGGTGATCACTTTGCGCGCAGCGATGTCTACATTCTCGCAGGCAGCTCCAAGTTTCGCGGCAGCAAAGCCGGCATTTTGGGCTGCTTTCTCCAAATCCCAAATTTCGCGCTGGCGTTTCGTCGGTTCACCGAATACTACTGTTCTCGTGATATCGGAAGAGTACCCTTCTACTCGACAACCGCCATCCATCAATACTACATCTCCTTCTTGAAGCTGCTGAGCTGATCTACTGCCATGCGGAAACGCCGATGCTTTACCAAATGAAACGAGTGCACCGCCACTGGCTCCCTGTTTGGAATGAGCTTTAGAAATAAGCCCGCCAAAATCATATTGAGTCATCCCCTTCTCCAACATGGGAACGGCGGCACGAAAAGCTTCAAGGGTGATGTCGTTGGCAATTTGCATCAATGCCACTTCCGTCGCGCTTTTAATCATGCGGCAAGGCACCGTCACCTGATCTGCACTCACATATTCCAAGTGTGATGCTTCCTTGCGAATGCCATCAAACAAAAAGAAACGCACGCGTTCTTCTATTCCAATCTTGCCTGACTTAATACCGGCGTCCTTGAAAATTTGAGTCACGACTTTGTATGGACTCTCATGCTCTTCCCACACGCGTACTTCACCACTGATGACAAGCAACTCACGAATACGCTCCTCCTCAAAATGCGGGCCCACATATTTTACTTCACCTTTCGCTGGAATAATCGCCGCCATCATGCGCTCGCTGTTGCCCCACTTCATTCCAGTGAAATATTCCATCGATGTGCCTCCGTCTAAATAGATCGCACCCATTTTATTTTCGATCATCAGGCGCTGTGCTTTCTCAATACGTGCCTTTCGTTCCTCCACAGAGATGGGGACTACTTTATCCGTCCGTGACTTCAATGCATCGATCAAGCTCTTTGGTTTTTCTTGCGGTTGAGCCGTTGAATCATTGTACATCCCTGATGCCATTGCCGCGGCGCCAACACCAGCAGAAGCGCGAATGAAATCCCTCCTTTTAATCATGACGTTGAAATTTGATTTCGACTAATGTAGGAAAATTCAATTGACTTGAAACTAAGATTGGGAGAAGCGGAGAATTGGGTATTGGGACTTAGGAGTTACGAGTTAAAGGCGACAGACCAAAAGTCAATAGCGAACAGCGAACGGCCAGGATCTCACTTGCCTTCCTTTTTCGAATAATACACATTGTCCGTTTCCTTTATCAACAACTCATTCTTGTCCGGAAAAAATTCAAAGAAAGACCCCGAAGGTCCATGCATAAAGTAATTTTCAGCGATTGGCTGCACCTCAAATTTTCTACCCCCAGCTTCGAGAAAAAGTTTCCCCGCTTCTTTTGAACAGGTCACGGCGAAAGGCAATTGTCTTGATACGTATTTGCCTGTGTACTTGTCCAGCTCGGCTGACGTAAGTTGAATGCTCTTCGAAAAAGGGGTAATGAATTTCTCGTTAAAACAAATTTTCAGCAGGCCCTCCATAATATCTCTGCGCGGGTACACAATCCCGTTGGTCACGTAAGCAATCGATAAGCGTTCGCTCGGGAAATACCACAACGCCGAAAAGAACTCTTCCACTCTTCCATTGTGGCCATAGCTGGGCTTCGAACCGTACAGATTGGGGAACATGCCCATGCCATAGTCGTCAAGCGTGGTTTTCATTTTCGTGAGGCTTGCTTCGCTGACTAATTTTCCAGCAAACAAGGCGTCAATGAATTTTATCATCTCGGAAGTAGTAGAAACGATCGATCCTGCTCCGCCGTGGATGCTTAGATCCGTTTCCTTCTGACTCGCCCAATTACCCTCTGCATATTTATAGGACGCCGCTTCATTCTTTTTGATGTCGATAGGGTGACCATAAAACGTGTTTTGAAGGCCTACCTTCGCAACGATTCTTTTCTTCAATTCGTTTTCATAAGTATCGTTAGCAACCTTCTCGACAATGTACCCTAACAAGAGAAAATTAGTGTTGCAATAGTCGGCTTTCGCACCCGGTTCAAAGTCGCTGCCTTTTGATTTGATCATCGCCAATAACTCTTCATGAGTTTTTGGCTTATCCATCCAATTTTCAAAATCAGTGTCGTGGGTATAATCGTGCAAGCCACTGCGGTGATAAAGCATGTTTTCGATGGTGATTTTATCGGCATTGGGCAGATCGGGAAAATAACGAGCCAGTTTGTCGGTCAATGAAAGTTTGCCTTCATCAATCAACTGAAAGATCATCACCGACGTGAACATTTTAGTGATGGAGCCGATTCGATAACGCGTCGAGATGTTTGCTGGAATCATTTCCTTGCCGCCCACAAAGGCGTATCCGAGTGCACGTTGATACAGCGGCTCTCCTTTTTTGGAAATGGTAAGATTGCCCATCGCCAATCCCTTGGACGAAAGCAGGTTAATAAAACTATCAAGTTTTGACGTGTTGAGTTTTTGAGCAGCGACGGAGCCGGCAAGGAAAATGCATGCCAACACCAGAACATTTTTTTTCATCGAGATAATGTGGGGGTAAGAGTCCAAGTTTTCAAAGTTAACGCCGACGGCCAATAACGAAGCCGCTACTTCACTAAAAAAATTCTCCTTGTATCGGGGGTAAGGAAGAAAGTTTGTGTGACCATCTTCGAAGTCGTGTCGGGTGCATGCCCTCTCAGCTTGTATTGGCACAGCACGGCATAACAAAATACAGCGTCGGGTTTTTCGGAATATCTTTTGAAAGAGTTTCTATACAACTTCATCTCATCTACCGTTTGTCGGGTGAAATCCCTCAGGTCTGTGAACGTTTTCATATAGTCTTTAAGAAAACCATCGTCCGATTTTGTTTTCTTTTGAAAGGCAGTCAATGAATCGATGCGCTGATTTGTTCTAGCGAGCAGGTTGGAGTTGTAAGCAATGTCTTTGTCAATATTACTCAAAATGGAATCGAGCGTGGGTTGTGGAGTGATTCCCTTGGCATATTCTTTGATAAGCAGGTCGATGGAGTCTTTTCCCGTGATCGATTGGATATCCTCCATCTTCTTGATTTCGATTTCTCCGGGTTGTCGCTTCCAGACATAATGCACATATCCAGAGATAGTTTCCTTTTTGTGATCACCGCGGTTACACGAAATCACGAGGAAGCCGATGACGAAGAGGGGAAGTATTCTCATGTGTTATATAATATCTGTTCAAAAATAAAGGAAATATAGATAGCCGCGAGCACCGAGCCCTTAGTTTCGAGTGCGAACACGCTATCACTGTCCAGGGATTTGGTTTCTGTGTTGTGCTCTGGGAAAGAGTTTACGCATTCGCATGACCGCAACGCACCGTTTGGCATCTCGTTCGCAATAGCGGCCAAAAGCGACCACTTTTCGTGAAGACGCTGATGGAGCGAGAAGAAGATGTGCGACCAAGACATCGATAAAATGAGCGCATACCGTCGCGTATCGACTGTGCAATCACGGAGGCCTGCTCCGTCGAATGTCACCGACTGCTTTGCATCATTTTGCCGGCCTCCAGCTCGCATCGAACGACATTTTCTAATATGAATTTAATGCACGTCTTTGCCGAAAAATCGCTAACTTATGTAGTACAGATCGGCCGTTAAAAAACACAGTAATTTATGAAGCATATAAAGGCACTTTTGATCTGGGCGGTTGGGATTTCGTTCATTGTCATCGGTATCCTTAAATATGTAAACCTCGACGAAATGTCGAGGACAGTTCTTGACCGCGCCAACTATCCTCATTGGTTCATTTACATTGTTGGCGCTATCGAGCTCATCGGAGGAATCCTCATGTTGATGACCACCAGTTCGTCCAAGCGATTGGGGAGTATTTTGATCGGCTTCGTGATGCTCGGTGCCATTACCACGCGCTTTCTCCTAGGCGAACCTTACTCGCACTTCCTCCTCCCGGGCGCGATCCTTCTGATTGCAGTGTTGACGTGTGTGAACCCACAATGGAAGGGAAGATGATATCCATCACGCTATTCTACCTGAGTATTCTAGGAACAACCACCTCATCGCGTGGTTTTGATTGCGCGCAATGCTATTACCATCTGAAAGTCGAAGTTGTGCTTAACGATCAAAAGAAAAAGATTTTATTTGTTTCGGTGAAACCCAAAATGGACAACCACGAATCGGTGTGGATCAACCAAGACGGCTCGGTGGGTTTCAATACTTCGCTGAAGGAAATTCTTTTTTACAAAGACCTTTCGACGGTGGTCGATGAAAAGGAATATGGCAATAAAGGGTATTGCGCCAAACGAAAAGATGTCGTGACAATCGCGGTGAAGAAAATCAATTCCCTCAAGTTGATCGAGGGCATGCGGGAAACATACGGGCCCGTTTCTATCTGCAAGTAGAGGGTATAGAATACACCCACGGAAGCGTCCCCATAAAAAGAGAAACTTGTAACCCGAAACCGCTCATTTTCGTATTTTTGCAATCCTTATCATTGAATTTCAAATCTTAACTATTGAATCAACATGCCAGGCACCGAATTATTTGGAAAAGAAGAAAAGAAAGAAATCAACGATGTGCTGGAAACGGGCATCCTCTTTCGCTATAACCACGATGCTCAACGCAACGACATCTGGAAGGCGCGTGAATTTGAGAACGAAGTAAAAAAATTACTGGGTGCCAAGTATGCACACGCGGTAAGCAGCGGCTCTACGGCAGTGGCATGCGCATTGGCAAGCGCAGGTGTCGGTGCCGGAGATGAAGTGATCGTCCCTCCTTTCACCTTTATCGCTTCGGTCGAGGCGGTGTTGTTTGCCGGTGCACTTCCTGTGTTCGCGGAAATTGATGAAACCCTGTGCCTCAGCGCCAAAGGAATCAAAGCCGCCATCACTCCAAAGACAAAAGCAGTGCTGCTCGTGCACATGTGCGGTGGCATGGCACAAATGGATGAGATCATGGCCGTCTGCAAGGAGCACAACATCACCTTGGTGGAAGATGCAGGTCAGGCTTTCGCCGCTTCCTACAAAGGAACTTCGGTTGGGCTGATGGGAAAGACAGGTTGCTATTCTTTCGACTTCTTCAAGATCGCTACCTGCGGCGAGGGTGGTGTGATGGTGACGAATGATGAGCAAGTGTACAAAAATGCCGATTGCTATTCGGATCACGGACATAGTCACGTGGGCAATAATCGCGGCATGGAGCCTCACCCTCTGTTAGGGTTCAATTATCGCATCGGTGAGTTGAGCGCTGCCGTGGGCCTCGCCCAGACGCGCAAAGTGCCGTTCATTTTGCAAAAGAATAAAGAACACAAAAAAATATTGATGGACGAACTCAGCAAGGTGCCAGGTGTAAGTTTCAGCAAACTTCCCGATCCTGGTGGTGACTCTGCAACTTTCTTAAACATGTTCCTGCCCGACACCGAATCAACTAAACGCGTGGTCGATGAATTCAACAAAGCGGGCGTGACGGGATTCAACTACTGGTTTTTGAACATGTATCACTTCATCAATCAATGGGATCACATCAAGAACTTGACGGCGGCTGCAAAACTTCCGATTCATATTTTGGGCGCGCCACAGGATTATAAAAACCTGCAATTGCCAAAATCCCAAGAAGTGGTTGGTCGGTTAATTTCATTTGGCATTCGCTGTACCTGGACACCAGAGGAAGTGAAAGCGCTGGCGAAAAAAATAAGCGGTTGTGTGGAGAAAGCGTTGGCGGTGACCGCTTGACTATTCCTTCATGCGAAGTCGTCAATTCAAACGGACTGAATAATACGTCTGTCTAACTGTCGGCGATTGGCCTTTGAAAGAGCCTGTGATCAATTCGTCGT
>Ga0310811_10009581_pt1 | contig 12511 bp, 8 predicted proteins | sample YCmetagenome_FD_207642 | JGI IMG/M metagenome (GOLD analysis project Ga0310811, IMG submission 207642) | Soil microbial communities from experimental microcosm in Duke University, North Carolina, United States - YC | ecosystem: Engineered > Artificial ecosystem > Soil microcosm > Unclassified ... | reverse complement strand
GGGACTTCAAATCGAAAAGCGGCACTAGAATCATAAGTTTGCTAGTGCCCATGGCTTTCCGAAGTTCGTATAAGTGGTTGCTGCAATGGTGTACGAACTTCGGAAAGTGGGCACTAGCGCATGATGCAGCGGCTGTATCCGTTCGTGATGTTCTGCGCACTCTTGTGCAGCCCGGCGCAAGGCGGGCGGGCGCTGCAAGCCGATGATGGCGAGGCCGGCGCGGTCTGGACCGCGATCATTCCCGACGCCTTTCCGAATTACGTCTACACCTGGCACATGCAGGGCGACGGCAGCTATCGCGAGAACGGGCGCGATGCCGCCAAGGGCAAGCCGATCCAGCCCACGCTGTCCGGACGCTGGAACCGCGAAGGCGCGCATATGGTGTTGCGGCAGGACGACCAGCCCTACGTGTTCGACGGCGTCGTGCTCGGCAATCTCTATGCAGGCACACTTTATTTCAGCGGCAATTCGCGCTCGCGCTTCTGCGCCGCGCGGGGAGAGACGCCGCCCGACCATTGCGCGGCAGCGCCGTCGGTCGCGATGAGCGAGAGGCTTAACCGCCCTTAACGCGCCTGTGCCAAGGCGGCACGAACAGAGACGTTCTTAACCCTTCCTTAAGCCTTTCTTAAGCGCGCGTTAAGCACAGAAAACGTTTGTCTTCCAATAGGTTGGTTTCGAAATTCCTGTGGTCGGCGAGTGACAGCTTTTTATTCAAATGCGGTCTATTTCGTTACCCATCGATGGCGCCCTGCGGATGTGGCGTCACTGGTTCTGTGTCTGGAGTAAACCAATGAAGAAGTTTCTGCTCGCCACGGTCGCGATCGCAGCCATCGGCGCGGCGCTGCCCGCCAACGCTGCCGACCTCGCCTACCGCCAGCCCTATTATCAGAAGGCGGCGCCCGCCTATGTGGCGCCCATCTATAACTGGACCGGCTTCTATATCGGCGGCCATGTCGGCGGCGCGTTCTCCAGCGACAACAACTTCAACGGCCTTGCCACCGGCAACAACGGCAACGGCCGCTTCCTCGGCGGTCTCCAGGTCGGCGCGGATTACCAGTTCAACCCGAACGTGGTCGTCGGTGTCGAAGGCCAGTACAGCTGGCTGTCCGGCAGCGTCGGCGCCGCCTTCCCGGGCGGCTATGCCTACACCAACAGCCAGCGCGGCCTCGGCTCGATCACCGGCCGCGTCGGCTACACCTGGGGTCCGGGCCTGCTCTATGTGAAGGGCGGCTACGCCTATTCGGACAACAATGAGAACGTGACGCTCGGCGGCGTGCCGGTTGCGTTCGCGACCTCGGGCGATCACCGCAACGGCTACACCGTCGGCGCGGGCGTCGAATACATGTTCGCCCCGAACTGGTCCGCCAACCTCGAGTACCAGTACTACAACTTCGGCAACGCCACCTTCACGGCTCCGGCCGCGCTGGTCCCAACCGGCAGCTTCACCACCGACGACCACGTCATCAAGGCTGGCGTGAACTACCGCTTCAACTGGGGCAGCCCGGTGGCCGCGCGCTACTGAGCCGCGGGCCAAGCCTGAACGAAACCAACTCTTAACGAAAGGCCGGCGAATAGCCGGCCTTTTTTCGTCTGTCGCTCCTTTTGTTACGCAAAACCGCAGCTTTTTCCGAATTTTATTAACTCACAACCGCGATACTGCCGCCCGTATTTCTTCCAGTCGTAGCGGCAGGGGCGGGCAATGGCAGTGCGGTTAGGTCTCGGCAAGGTATTCGGCTTCTTGCGGCTGCGATGGGGCGTGCGGGGCAGCTTGTTTGCCGCCTTTGCGGTCATCGCCGGCATGGCGATCGTGATCTCAGCCGGTGCGGGTTACGTGCTGCAGCAGCTTGGCGTGCGCATGGTCGATCTCTCCGGGCGCGACATTCCGCGGCTGGCGGCGAGCCTGCAATTGTCGGCGCAGGCCGCGAGCCTCGCGGCGCAGGGCCCGGCGCTGCTGTCGGCGCCGAACCGGGATGCGCTGAACGAGCGCATCAAGAAGATGAAGGAGATTCAGGAGCAGACGCGGCAGAAGCTCGGCGAGATCATCGAGCTCGGCGCCGACAAGACCATCGTCAGCGCGCTCAACGATACCATCAAGAGCATCAACGACGCCGCCCAGAGCCTCGCCAAGGCCGCCCACGAGCGGCTCGACATCGCCGCCCTGCACGACAAGCAATATGACGCGTTGCGCGCGGCCCAGACCGAGTTCGTCGCAACCGCGAGCCCCGTGATGCTGGATGCGCAGACCCAGGTCAACGCCATCCTCTCCTCGGCCAATCTTTCGGCCAGCGACGCCAATGACGCCGCACAGACCATCGGCCAGCTCGGCAATGTCGTCGCCACCGGCAATCTCGCCGCCGCCGATTTGAGCGCAGCGCTGTCGGCAAACACGGCCGACAAGCTCGACGACATCGAAAAGGAATTCAAGACGGCGCAAGGGCGCCTGCGCTCCAATCTCGATCTGTTGCAGGACAATGCCGGCAACAAGAAGCTGCGCGAGGCCGCCGAGAAGCTGCTCGCGCTCGGCACCGGCAAGACCGGCGTCTTCAGCCTGCGCGAGAAGGAGCTCGACGACGCCGATTACGGCCAGACCGTGCTCGAAGAGACCCGCAAGCTCAATGTCGGCCTCAACATCAGCGTGCAGCAGCTCGTCGAGGGCGTGCAGAAGGAGACCAACGGCTCGACCTTCCAGGCGCGCGAGCAGATTTCCTTCGCGACCATGGTGATGTTGGCGCTGGGTGCAGTCACCTTGATCGGTTCGGCGCTGTTTGTCTGGCGCTATGTCGGCGGCAACATCCTGCGGCGCATCAAGGGCCTGCAGCATTCGATGCAGCTTCTCTCCAATGGCGACCTCGACAGCGAAATCTACCGCTCCAGCCAGAATGACGAGATCGCGGCGATGTCGGATACGCTGCAGGTGTTCCGCGACAGCATGGTCAAGGCGCGCTCCCTCTCCGCCGACCAGGACCAGGACCGCCTCGCCAAGGCCGAGCGCACCACGCGCATCGAGGCGCGGATTGCCGATTTCGAAGCCACCGTCCGCTCGGCTCTCGACAATCTGCAGCAATCGGCCAATTCGATGCAGATGACGGCCCAGGGCATGTCGTCTACCGCGGACCAGTCGAACGCGCTGGTGAGCGCGGTCGCCGCCGCCGCGGAAGAGACCTCGGTCAATGTGCAGACGGTGTCCGCCGGCACCGAGCAATTGTCGTCCTCGATCGCCGAGATCGGCCGGCAGGTGGTGACCTCGGCCGAGATCGCCAAGAAGGCTGTTGCGGAAGCCAGCGCCACCGACGCCACGGTGCAGGGCCTCGCCGACAATGCGAGCCGCATTTCCGTCGTCGTCGACCTGATCCAGGTGATCGCCTCGCAGACCAATCTCCTGGCGCTCAATGCCACCATCGAGGCCGCGCGCGCCGGTGAAGCCGGCCGTGGCTTTGCGGTGGTCGCCTCCGAGGTGAAGAGCCTCGCGAGCCAGACCGCGAAAGCAACCGACGAGATCCGCGCCCAGATATCCAGCATGCAGGACGTGACGACCTCCGCCGTCAGCGCCATCCGCAACATCGGCCAGACCATCGGCGAGATCAACGACGTGACGACCGCGATTGCGGCCGCGGTCGAGGAACAGGGTGCCGCGACCCGAGAGATCGCCCGCAACATCCAGCATGCCGCGGGCGGCACCACCGAAGTCTCCGGCAACATCGCCGGTGTCTCGGCCGCTTCCGCCGAGGCCGGCACCGCCGCAACCGAAGTGCTGAACGCCTCCGAGGCGCTTCGCCGTGAAGCCGAGGGATTGCGCGGCGAAATCGACGCGTTCCTGGGCAATATCCGCGCGGCGTAACTGAACTCGTCATTCCGGGTTCGATGCTGCGCATCGCCCCGGAATGACGATCTGAAATGACGACCTGACATGACATTTCGGGCTGGCGCCACGCCGCAGGTACCGCTAAGCCGGTAGCATGCATACGCGAACAGACTCACTGCAGTCCTCTGCCGACGCCCTGCGCTACCCCTGGGAAAACCATCCGGGGATCGACCAGGCCGTGGAAGTGACGCCGGGCGTGCTGTGGGTGCGGCTGAAACTGCCGTTCCGCCTCAACCATGTGAACATCTATCTGCTCGCCGACCATGACGGCTGGACCATGGTCGATTCAGGCTTCGGCAATGAAGAGTCGATCGCGGCCTGGACCACGCTGCTGGAAGGGCCGCTCAAGGGCGTGAAGATCACCCGCCTGATCGTGACCCATTCGCATCCCGACCATGTCGGTCTCGCAGGTTGGATCACGGAGCGCTTCAACTGCGCCCTCCACATGTCGCAGGTGGAATATCTGCAATCGGTCTATCACCAGAACCGCGGCACCGAGGAACGGCGCAACGCACAGCGGCTGTTCTTCCGCCGCCACGGCATGGACGAGGACCTGACCGAGAAACTGCTCGGCCGCGGCCAGGATTATCTGAAACGCGTCTCGGTGCTGCCGGCCTCCTATCATCGCCTCACCCATGGCGACGAGGTCGTGATCGGCACGCGCCGCTTCAAGGTGATCACCGGCGGCGGCCACGCGCTCGACCAGGTGATGCTCTATTGCGCGGCAGACAAGTTATTCCTCTCCGCCGATCAGGTGCTGAGCAAGATCTCGCCCAATGTCAGCGTCTGGGCGGTCGAGCCTCACCAGAACTCCCTCGGCGAATATCTCGCTTCACTGGCGAGCCTGACCACCACGCTGCCCTATGACGTGCTGGTGCTGCCTGGCCACGGCGTCCCCTTCTACGGGCTGAAGACCCGCATCAAGCAGCTCGCCGACCACCACGAGGAGCGCTGCCGTCTGATCGCGGACGCCTGCCGCGACGTTCCGCAGACATCGAAGGAACTGGTGCCCGTCGTGTTCCACAAGCACGTGCTGGACGCCCACCAGATGGGCTTTGCCTCCGGCGAATTGATCGCCCATGTCAATTACATGCTGGTCGAGGGGCGCCTGACGGCGCAGGAGACCGATGGCGTGCTCCGGTTCAGGACGACTTAGCCCCTGCGCTCTCCGCGGATTTTTGAGCCAAATCAAAACAAAGGCGGCCGTTTTGAACAATTCTGCCTTTCCGCGGGCGGATAGGCTTACGCCCAATTCCGGCTCGACAGCCAAGCTGGAAACGCTCTAAAAAGGCTGCAACCCTTCCCGCCCCGGTTCCCAGGTTATCGCGATGGATTACAACCAGTTTTTCAGTGCCGCCCTTGGTCGCCTGCATGATGAGCGGCGCTACCGCGTGTTTGCCGATCTCGAACGCATGGCCGGCCGGTTCCCGCACGCGGTGTGGCATTCGCCCAAGGGCGCGCGAAACGTCGTGATCTGGTGCTCCAACGACTACCTCGGCATGGGCCAGCACCCGAAAGTGGTCGGCGCCTTGGTCGAGACCGCGACGCGGGTCGGCACCGGCGCCGGCGGCACCCGCAACATCGCAGGCACCAATCATCCCCTGGTGCAGCTCGAGGCCGAGCTCGCCGATCTGCATGGCAAGGACGCCGCGCTGCTGTTCACCTCCGGCTATGTCTCGAACCAGACCGGCATCGCGACCATCGCCAGGCTCATTCCGAACTGCCTCATTCTCTCGGATGCGCTCAACCACAATTCGATGATCGAAGGCGTGCGTCAGGCCGGCTGCGAGCGGGTGATCTTCCGCCACAGCGATGTCGCACATCTGGAAGAACTGTTGATCGCCGCAGGCCCGGACCGGCCGAAGCTGATCGTCTGCGAGAGCCTCTACTCCATGGACGGCGACGTCGCACCGCTGGCTGAGATCTGCGATCTGGCCGAGAAATACGGCGCGATGACCTATGTGGATGAGGTCCATGCCGTCGGCATGTACGGTCCGCGCGGCGGCGGCATTGCCGAGCGCGAGGGGGTGATGCACCGCATCGACATTCTCGAAGGCACGTTGGCCAAGGCTTTTGGCTGCCTCGGCGGCTATATCGCGGCCAGGACCGAAATCATCGACGCGGTGCGCTCCTACGCGCCGGGCTTCATTTTCACCACCGCGTTGCCGCCGCCGATCTGCTCGGCCGCGACCGCCGCCATCAAGCATCTGAAGGCCTCGAACTGGGAGCGCGAGCGGCACCAGGACCGCGCCGCCCGCACCAAGGCGATCCTTTCCGCCGCGGGGCTTCCCGTGATGTCGAGCGACACCCATATCGTGCCGCTGTTCGTCGGCGATCCCGAGCTGTGCAAGCAGGCGTCCGACATGCTCCTCGAGGAGCACGGTATCTACATCCAGCCGATCAACTATCCGACGGTCGCCAAGGGCACCGAACGGCTGCGCATCACGCCTTCGCCCTATCACGACGACGGCCTGATCGACGGCCTCGCCGAAGCGCTGCTGCAGGTCTGGGACCGGCTCGGCCTGCCGCTGCGCCAGCAGGTGATGGCGGCGGAGTAGGCACGATTCTCGCCGTGTAGCCCATCTGTTCCGGCCGGAGCTTAACGACGTCCGCAAATCCCTCGATTTGGAGGGAAATCGCTGTCGCATGCCCGGGCCCAACGCGCTAGATTTCGTTTGAGGGAACCAAGGGGCGCCGGCACAGGAGTTACTTAGCGATGCTCCACGACTGGGGCGTGATCGCAACCGCCTTCAGCTATATCGGGCTATTGTTCTTCGTTGCGTATTACGGCGACCGGCTGTCGCCGACGCAGCGAGGCCGCGTCAGTCCGTATGTCTACCCGCTGTCGCTGGCGATCTACTGCACTTCCTGGACCTTTTTCGGCTCGGTCGGCTTTGCCACCCGCACCAGCGTCGATTTCCTTGCGATCTATGTCGGCCCGATCCTGATGATCGGGCTGTGCACACCGCTGCTGCGCCGCGTGATCCAGCTCGCCAAAAGCCAGAACATCACCTCGATCGCCGACTTCATCGGCGCGCGCTATGGCAAGAGCCAGGCGGTCGCCGCCACCGTCGCGCTGATCGCGATCATCGGCTCGGTGCCCTATATCGCGCTGCAGCTCAAGGCGATGGCCTCCTCGCTCGAAACCATCCTGAGCGAGGACCAGGCCTTCTCCAGGATTCCGATCATCGGCGACATCGCGCTGATGGTGACGCTGGCGATGGCCGTATTCGCGGTGCTGTTCGGCACGCGCCAGGCCGACGCCACCGAGCATCAGCACGGGCTGATGTTTGCGGTGGCGGCCGAATCCATCGTCAAGCTTGTCGCCTTCCTTGCCGTCGGCGCCTTCGTCACCTTCTTCATGTTCGATCCGCAGGAGATGATCCATCGCGCCATGAAGACGCCTGAGGCGGTGCGCGCGATCGAATACACGCCGACCATCGGCAACCTCCTCTGCATGGTCGTGCTGTCGTTCTGCGCGGTCATGCTGCTGCCACGCCAGTTCCATGTCAGCGTCGTGGAGAATACCTCCGATCACGAGGTCGCCCGCGCGCGCTGGATGTTCCCGCTCTACCTCGTCGCCATCAACCTCTTCGTGATCCCGATTGCGATCGCCGGCCTCGTCACCTTCCCGTTCGGCGCGGTCGACAGCGACATGTTCGTGCTGGCGCTGCCGATCGAAGGTGGCGCGCCACTACTGTCCCTGCTCGTTTTCATCGGCGGCCTGTCGGCGGCGACTGCGATGGTGATCGTGGAGTGTGTCGCGCTTTCGGTGATGCTGTCGAACGACATCATCGTGCCACTGGTGCTGCAGCGCTCGCCGCGATCGCGCGAGGGCAAGGATTTCGGCGACTTCCTCCTGAAGACGCGGCGCTTTGCCATCTTCGCCATCATGGTGATGGCCTATTTCTACTATCGCGCGCTCGGCCACACCCAGCTTGTATCCATCGGCCTGTTGTCGTTCGCGGCGATCGCGCAACTGGCGCCCGCCTTCTTCGGCGGCCTGTTGTGGCGGCGCGGCACCGCGCGCGGCGCCATCGGCGGCATGGTGGTCGGTTTTGTGATGTGGTTCTACACGCTGTTCATGCCGTCGTTCCTCGACAGCAACACGGCCGGCATCCTGCTGCTGCAACACGGGCCGCTCGGTATCGAGGCGCTGCGGCCACAGGCGCTGTTCGGCGCCGACCTGCCGCCGCTATTGCACGGCGTCTTGTGGTCGCTTTCGCTCAACGTGCTGACCTATGTCATGCTGTCGCTGGCCCGCGCCCCCTCGTCGATCGAACGGGTGCAGGGCGACCTGTTCGTGCCGAGCGATCTCGCACCGATCGCCCCGACCTTCCGCCGCTGGCGCACCACCGTCACGGTGCAGGACATCGAGAGCACGGTCGCCCAATATATCGGTGCGGAGCGCGCGCGGCTCTCGTTCGAGGCGTTTGCGCAGGCCCGCCACATCAGGCTCGATCCGGCGGCGCCGGCCGATTTCGAACTGCTGCAGCATGCCGAGCATTTGATCGCGTCCTCGATCGGCGCCGCCTCCTCGCGCCTCGTGATGTCGCTGCTACTGCGCAAGCGCACGGTCTCGGCCAAGGCGGCGCTGAAACTGCTCGATGATTCCCACGCCGCAATGCATTTCAACCGCGAGGTCCTGCAAACCGCGCTGAACCATGTGCGGCAGGGTATCGCGGTGTTCGACACCGAGCTGCAGCTGATCTGCTCGAATCAGCAATTCAGCGAGCTCCTGGTGCTACCGCCGCATCTGGTGCAGATCGGGATTCCCTTGCAGGAGATCCTCGAGTTCATCGGCGAGATCAGTCAGGCTGGATCCGGCGACGCCGAGAGCGCGATGAAGCGAAGGCTCGCCGCCTACACCACCGAGGGCGAGCCGCATCTGGAACGCCTCCCTGACCGCCATATCGTGGTCGAGGTGCGCTCCAACCGCATGCCGGACGGCGGCCTCGTGGTTACCTTCACGGACGTCACGCCATCGATCGAGGCCGCCGAAGCGCTGGAGCGCGCCAATGCGACGCTGGAAAAGCGCGTGCGCGACCGCACCGAGGAGCTCACTCGGCTCAATTCGGAATTGGCGCTGGCCAAGAGCACGGCCGAGGACGCCAATATCTCCAAGACGCGCTTCCTTGCGGCCGCCAGCCACGACATTCTGCAGCCGTTGAATGCGGCGCGCCTTTATGTGACGAGCCTGGTCGAGCGCCAGGCCGGCGGCGAGGATTCGCGCCTGGTCGAGAACATCGACGACTCGCTCGAGGCGATCGAGGAAATCCTGAGCGCGCTGCTCGATATTTCGAGGCTCGATGCCGGCGCGATGACGCCGTCGGTATCGAGCTTCAAGATGGGCGATTTGATGCGCTCGCTCGAAATCGAGTTCGCGCCGATCGCACGCGCCAAGGGGCTTGAGCTCGCCTTCGTGTCTTCTTCGCTGGCGGTGCAATCCGATCGCACGCTGCTCCGGCGGCTGCTCCAGAACTTCATCTCCAACGCGATAAAATACACCCCGCACGGACGCGTGCTGGTCGGCTGCCGCCGCCGCGGACCGTCGCTGCAAATCCGCGTCTACGACACCGGTGTCGGCATCCCCATCGTCAAGCGCGGCGAGATCTTCAAGGAGTTTCATCGCCTCGAGCAGGGCGCGCGGATCGCGCGCGGCCTCGGGCTCGGCCTATCGATCGTCGAGCGCCTCGCCCGCGTACTGGGCCACGGCATTGCCATCGACGCCAATGCCGGCGGCGGCTCGGTGTTCTCGGTGACGGTCCCGACCGCGACCGCCATCAACTACACCGCCGCCGTGACCATCGCCACGCCGCTGTCGCAGACGCCGATCGCCGGCGCGCGGATCGTCTGCATCGAGAACGATCCTGCGATCCTCGACGGCATGAAGACCTTGCTGAAGGGCTGGAATGCCGAGGTGATCGCGGTCAACGATCACGATGCCGCCGTCGAGGCGATCGAAGCGGCTGGTGGCCGCGTGACCGGCCTCCTCGTCGACTACCATCTCGATCGCGGTAATGGCGTGGCCGCAATCCGCGACATCCGCCGCCGCTTCGGCGAGAACCTTCCCGCCATCCTGATCACCGCCGACCGCAGTCCACATGTCCGCGCCGCGGCGCGCGAGGAAAGCATCGCCGTATTGAACAAGCCGGTGAAGCCGGCCTCGCTTCGTGCCTTGCTCGGCCAGTGGCGCATCCAGCAAATGGCTGCGGCTGAATGATTGAAGAAAGCTACGCCTGAAACCGCCAAATCTACGCGGGGCTCATCGTTTGAGAGAATCGTCGTCCTCGTCAGGATTCTCGCGCTGAGAATTTGAGCTCTGAGATTGCTGACGCGCCGAACTTGGCTTCTTTAGCCAATTTGGAAGCTGAGTTGCGCGCTCATGGGCAGAGTCTAATTGCCGAGAAAGCCAGCCAGATTCTAGACGCGCTGCTCTGGACATTTTACAACCCTCCATGGTTTTTTGTAGAGCTTAAAACCTAGGAGCATACACACACCAAAGGCCGAATCCCTTACCAGAGTAAATCCTCATCCAAGCTCAAGTTCAACTCAAAAGAATTAAATAAGTATTTAGCGGGGAAAACCAAGGTTTAGTTCAATGAGCGTCGAAAGAATACTTTATCCTGAGCTGTTTTTTGGACTAGTCGCGCCAGTCGGAATTGACCTTGACATGGTCATCGAGGTTCTCAACACCGAACTAAGTCTTCAAAAATACACACCTACTGTTCTTCACGTTACTGAATTAATGAGGGATGTACCTTCGAATATTGAAGTCAGAGACAATCCATACTTAGACAAAATCAAGACAAGAATTGCTTACGCCGATGAGATTTGCAGCCGGATTGAACGGGAATACGGGATGTACTTGGCTAAATCCGCATCACTTCGATCGGGTGATCTTTCTCGCCAAGTTGGAGCGGCAATTTTTCGCCCGACAGGCGAGGTCGCCACTTTGGGCTGCAACGAAGTGCCGAAATATGGGGGCGGAACGTATTGGTCGGATGGCACAGACGATCGACGCGATTTCGCCCTTGGGGAGGATGCAAACGAACGAATCAAACGAGAAATATTGCACGACATCGTGAGCAGGCTGTCCAAACAGAAAGACTTTGCGGAACCGCTAAAAAAGCTAGGAACCGCGAACGAGATTATGGACGGCTTACTGAAAGAAGATGGAATTCGAAAATCGAAAGTGATGGACCTTCTAGAATTTGGCCGCATAATACACGCGGAGATGTCGGCGATCACGGACGCTGCGCGTCTTGGCATCGAAATAAAGAACTCTACGCTCTATTGCACCACCTTTCCTTGTCACATATGCGCAAAGCATATCGTCGCTGCAGGTCTTGATAAGGTGGTTTTCTTAGAGCCTTACCCCAAGAGCTACGCTCGTGAACTCCACTCAGACTCAATTGAGATCGAAGGAAGCGAGGAGACCTCTAAGGTGAAATTCATACCCTTTATGGGAATATCACCGCTTCGCTATCGCGACTTCTTCGAAAAGGGACGAAGGAAAGACAAAGGCACGGGAAAAATCATTCGATGGGCCCGTGGAATCGGCGTTCCGATCGTCGAGATATATCACCCAGTCTATATCGACCTTGAGACGATCGTATCCTCGGAACTGAAGGAGGAAAAGCGCCTCACTGAAAAGCCGACCGCTACTCAAGTGACCGAAGCGGCCAGTCCGTGAACGACCTACCGAGAGGCCACTAGGCAGTCTGAGAATCTAGACCTTCACTCCGTCGGCGTGCCCTGCCGCCACTGCGAGCCCGCGATCTTGGCGGCCGCAATCACCGCTTGCGTGCGGCTCTCGACACCGAGCTTCTGCAGAATCGCCGACACATGCGCCTTGATGGTCGCCTCCGAGACGCCGAGCTCGTAGGCGATCTGCTTGTTGAGCAGTCCCTCCGACAGCATCATCAGGACGCGTACCTGCTGCGGCGTCAGCGTCACCAGCCGGTCGCGCAGGCGCGTCATGTCGGGATCGGCGGCCGCGGTCAGGTCCGTGTCAGGTGGAACCCAGACATCGCCGTCCAGCACTTTCACGATCGCATCGCGCAGCGTTTCAACGCCGAACCGCTTCGGGATGAAGCCGGAGGCGCCGAAATCGAGCGAGCGGCGGATGGTGGCACCATCGTCACTCGCCGACACGATGACGACCGGGATCGCCGGATATTGTGCGCGGAGATAGATCAGGCCGGAGAAGCCCGAAATGCCGGGCATCGAGAGGTCGAGCAGGATCAAGTCGACATCCGAATCGCGCTCCAGGAGCGAGGTCAGATCCTCGAACGTTCCAGCTTCGTCGATCTTGGCCGAGACGACGACGCTGCCCACTGCCTGCCGCAACGCGTCACGGAACAAGGGGTGGTCATCGGCAATGACGAGATGGGTGTTGGCAGCAGTCATTGATTTTCTTGCGCGTCCCTTTGCGTAAACCCGCCAGTGCTCTTGAAGGCCTGTTCGCTGAAAATTTCAACTCCGATTCTCTGCCGTTGGCATAACGCATGCAAGCACTCGTTGTCGCCCCGCCATAACGCAGTTAATCGCTGTTGTGCGCCGCAATAGGCCGGAGCTCAATCGCCTACCTTGCTCGACCCTAACCGAAAGTCTCATTTAATGGCGTAAGGTTCGAAAGTCTTATTT
>Ga0310811_10009578_pt1 | contig 12514 bp, 10 predicted proteins | sample YCmetagenome_FD_207642 | JGI IMG/M metagenome (GOLD analysis project Ga0310811, IMG submission 207642) | Soil microbial communities from experimental microcosm in Duke University, North Carolina, United States - YC | ecosystem: Engineered > Artificial ecosystem > Soil microcosm > Unclassified ... | reverse complement strand
AAGCCTTTTGCCTCCCACGCCTGGCCGCGCTCCAGCGCCTCGCCGATGGTCTGGCCCGCCACGAACTGCTCGCCCATCAGGCGCATGGCGAGATTGACGGCGCTTCGGATCAAGGGCTCGCCGCCGCGCGCGATCAGGCGGCCCATCGCCGCCGAGAGCCCACGCTCGCTGTGCGTTGCTGCGAGCCGGCCGGTCAGCATCAGCCCCCAGGTCGCGGCATTGACGAACATCGACGGGCTGTGGCCGAGATGCGCCTCCCAGTCGCCGCCCGCGATCTTGTCGCGGATCAACGCATCGCGTGTGGCGTCATCGGGAATGCGTAGCAGCGCCTCGGCGAGGCACATCAGCGCCACGCCCTCCTGGCTCGACAGTGCATATTCGTGGATCAGCCCCTCGACACCGCCACGCCGCGCCTTGCCGCGTAATACCGCCACCAGCGACCGCGCAAGTGACGTCGCCGCCGCCATGGTTTCAGCGGGCAAGCTTGCGGCCGCGATCAGCGGCGGCAGGCACTCTGGTTCCGGCCGCCGATAGGCCGAGGTGATCGCCTCGCGCAGCGGATTTTGCGGTCGAATCGACTGGGCAAAGGTCTGGAACGGAAACGGGGACATACACTCGGACTCAGTCGGACCGCGAGCGCCCGCCCTGAGCTTGCCGAGGGGTCCGGCTCGCTTCATGAGCGGGCTGGAAGCCCGCGGTCCGGAAGAGATAACATAGCCGCATGTTCCGAACATTACTGGTGGCGCTTTGCATGCTGGCGACGGCGATGGCGCCGGCCTTCGCCGATTCGCCGTGGCCGCAGAAGCCGGTACGCCTCATCGTCCCCTTCCCGGGCGGCGGTTCGGCCGACGCGCTCTGCCGCATCGTCGGCGAGAAGCTTTCGGCCACATGGCATCAGCCGGTGATCGTCGACAACCGGCCGGGCGCCGGCGGCAATGTCGGCGCCGAGATCGCCTTCCATGCCGAGCCCGATGGCTACACGCTGCTCTGCAGCCCGCCGGGACCGCTCTCGATCAACCACAATCTCTACAAGTCGATCCCCTACGACTGGGCGAAGTTCGTGCCGGTCACCGTCCTCGCGATCGTGCCCAACGTCATCACCGCACGTAAAGACCTGCCGGCCAACTCGGCTCAGGAGCTGGTCGCCCAGGCGAAGGCCAATCCCGGCAAGCTCACCTTCGCGAGCCAGGGCAACGGCTCGACCTCGCATCTCTCCGCCGAGATGTTCATGCACATGACCGGCGTCGAGATGGTGCATGTGCCCTACAAGGGCGAAGGACCGGCGCTGGTCGATATCGTGGCCGGCCGCGTCGATATCTTCATCGGCAACATCGCCGCGGCGTTGCGTTTCCAGAAGACCGGCCAGGTGAAGTTCCTGGGCCTCGCCGCGCGCAATCGCAGCCCTGTTGCGCCCGATGTTCCCGATGCCGCCGAGATCGGGTTGCCCGACCTGATCGCCAGCGCCTGGTTCGCGATCGCGGCACCTCCCGGCACGCCCGACGCCCTCGCGCAGAAGATCAATGCCGACACCGCGGCCGCGTTGCAGCTTGCCGACGTGCGCGCCAAATTCCTCGAACAGGGCGCCGAGCCCAAGGGCGGATCGACCACAGAAACGGCCGCTTTCATCAAGGACGAGGAAGCGCGTTGGCGTGCCGTTATCGATGCCGCCAATGTAAAACTCGAGTAGTGTGAAGCTCGAGGAGGAGGAACGCATGGACATCGCGCATGACTCCCGCACCGCCGGCCTGTGGCCCGAGAATTCCGTCACCCGCGTGCCCTACTGGGTCTACCAGGACGAGGACAACTACAAGCGCGAGCTGCAGCGCCTGTTCGAGGGCGCGACCTGGAACTTCGTCTGCCTCGAAGCCGAGATCCCGAACAAGGGCGACTACCGCACCAACTTCATCGGTGCACTGCCGGTGATCGTGGTGCGCGACGCGGACGGTGCGATCAACTGCTTCGAGAACCGCTGCGCCCATCGCGGCGCGCTGATTGCCTTCGACGACGCGGGCAATGTCGAGAACAACTTCAAGTGCATCTACCACGCCTGGAGCTACGATCTCTGCGGCAACCTGCGCGGCATTGCCTTCGAGCGCGGCATCAACGGCGTGGGCGGCATGCCGAAGGACTTCAAGCGCGAGACCTTCGCGCCGCGCAAGCTCCGCACCACGACGCTCTGCGGCCTCGTCTTCGCGACGCTGTCGCCCGACACGCCGCCGATCGAGGACTTCATCGGCGCCGAGGTGCTGGGTCGCATCCGGCGCGTGCTCAATCGGCCGATCAAGGTCATGGGCCGATTCACCCAGGCCCTGCCCAACAACTGGAAGCTCTATGTCGAGAACGTGAAGGACACCTATCACGCAAGCCTCCTGCATCTCTTCTTCGGCACCTTCCGCGTCACGCGCCTGACCCAGGGCGGCGGCGTGCTGGTGAGCCCCGACGGCGGCAGCCATTCGAGCTACACCATCGACAAGGCGGAAGACGCGACGAGCACGGCCTATCGCGACCAGGGCATCCGCACCGAGAAGCAGGATTATAAGCTCGCCGATCCTCGGCTGCTCGATACGGTCGATGAATTCGGGGACGGCATAAAACTCCAGATCCTGTCGGTGTTCCCGAGCTTCATCCTGCAGCAGATCCACAATTGCCTCGCCGTGCGCCAGGTGGTGCCGCGCGGCGTCGATGCGATGGACCTGAAATGGACCTATTTCGGCTTTGCCGATGATCCGCCCGAGATGACACAGCGGCGGCTCCGGCAGCAGAACCTTGTCGGCCCGGCGGGATTCGTCTCCATGGAAGACGGCTGCGTCGGCGGCTTCGTGCAGCGCGGCATTGCCGCGGCGGGCGACCAGGTCTCCGCGATCGAAATGGGCGGCCCCACCACCGAGAGCCAGGCGACGCGCGCCACCGAGGCCTCGGTGCGCGGCTTCTGGAAAGCCTATCGCCGGCACATGGGTTACTGAACCGATGGACCTCACGCGCCTCGTCGAATTGAACGCGGCCTATGCCCGCGTGATCGACAACGAGCAGTACGAGGAATGGCCCGGCTTCTTCCTCGAATCCTGCCTATATAAGGTGACGACGGCCGAGAATATCGCCAAGGGCCTCGAGGCCGGGCTGATCTACGCCGATTCGCGCGCCATGCTGCAGGACCGTATCTCGGCGCTGCGCCAGGCCAACATCTACGAGCGCCAGCGCTACCGCCACATCGTCGGCCTGCCCACGGTCCTGGGCGCGAACGACGGCGAGGCCGAGGTCGAGACGCCGTTCCTGATCGTGCGCATCATGCGCGACGGCAAGATGGAGGTGTTCGCAACCGGCTGCTATCGCGACAAGGTCAAGCCCAACGGCGACGGCAGCCTGCGCTTTGCCGAGCGCATCGTGGTCTGCGACGGCAGCCGTTTCGACACCCTCGTGGCGATCCCGTTCTAGGGCCATGCGCATCGCCATCGCACTCGGCGATCCCAACGGCATCGGTCCGGAGATCGCGGTCAAGGCAGCGCAGCGTTTTGCCGTCGACACGAGGATCCAGCCGCTGCTGGTGGGCGACGGCTTCGTGATCGAGGACGTCGCGCACCGCTTGGGTCTCGCCGCGACCTCGGCCTTCGTCGATGCGCCGGCGCTCGAACCCGCGGGCTACGCACCGGGCACGCTCGATCCGCGCGCCGGCAAGGCGACCGTCGCCTATGCCACAGCGGCCGTGACGCTCGCGCTCGAGGGCAAGGTCGATGCCGTGATCGGCTGTCCGCATTCCGAGACCGCCGTCAATCGTGCCGGCATTGCTTTCAATGGTTACCCCGGCCTGGTCGCCGACCTGACGGGGACGCCGCGCGAGCGCGCCTTCATGATGCTGGCGGCGCAAGGCCTGCGCATCGCCCACGCGACCTTGCACGAATCGGTCGGCACCGCCCTCGCTCGCCTCACGCCCGAGCTCGTGATCGCTCTCGCCGATTCAGCCCTCGCGACCGCGCACAAGCTCGGCGTCACCAACCCGAAGCTCGGCCTGTTCGGCATCAACCCGCATGCCGGCGAAGACGGCCTGTTCGGCGACGACGACGAGCGCATCACCAAGCCCGCCGCCGACGCCTTACGTGCGCGAGGCATTGCCATCGATGGTCCGGTGGGCGCCGACCTGCTGCTGAGCCAGCGCCGCCACGACATCTATCTCGCGATGTTCCACGACCAGGGTCACATCCCGATCAAGCTCCTCTCGCCGCTGCGCGCCTCGGCGCTCACAACAGGCACGCCCATCCTGTTCGCCTCAGTCGCCCACGGCTGCGCCTTCGACATCGCGGGCAAAGGTATCGCCGATGCGACGGGCGTTATTGAGACGATCGAGTTGTTGGCAGGATGCTGATTGTGGACGACGTTGAGAAATGGCATTGGATAGTCGGTATTGTATTGCAATCTAAAGTTGCTTGAAGTCGACAAGTACTCGTGATCACATGCGTTGGCGCTCGATCCATTCCCTTGTTGGCGGATCGAGGCCGAACGGTTGATCAGGCTTGTAGTTGTTCGATTTTGGCCGCGTTCGGCCCACTCTCCTAGCGCGACAGGCCATGATTGTGATGAATACCCAGGCAATATCTCCGAAAATGCTTTTCCCTCTGGCTCTCGGTTTCTTACGGTCATAGCCTTCGCGATCGCATTGTATGGGGAAGGGTCTGTCGCCGTCTCTGCGGGCCCGCAAGGGACTGGTTCTAGAGAGGTACAGTCGGCCATGGATTAGGGTCGCAGAACGACATCGCAGGCACACTTTGGCTGCGCCTTCGACATCACGGGCCAAGGCATAGCCGACATGACCAGCGTCAACGAGAAGCGCGGACCGGCCAGATATCTACTAGCAGTTGCTTTATTCAAAGTGACTCTCGTGCAAAGATCGGCGGCGATTGCGTAAGACGGAGACCGACCTGTCCGCGGACTTGAAAAAGCGCTTCCCTCTTGCTGTCGGCCTTTTGGGCTTCGCGATCCGATGTGTGATCTCTTACAATGTTCTTTGGCTACTCTACTCTTCCTGCTGGGGAGTGTATTTTTGGGTTTGGGCAGGGTCGCCGAAGACATCGCTTTACGACCTGTTGCTTACTTTCCTAATAGCTGGCGCATTTGCGCCTAACCTGCTTCCAAGTATGACAGACCATGAATATCTCCAACTGCTCAGCCTGCTCTTCGCAGCGATATCCTCCATGATCGCCATCGCCTGGGGAAGAGTCTGCCGCCGGAGATGCTGGCCCGTGATGGATCGGATACGCCGCCGCGTCTTGTTCTCACGGTTGGCGCGATGAATTGAATGCACCGCGTGCACTGGCACGATATCCCTCTTCGATCCATTCCCTTGTAGGTGGATCGAGGCCGAACGGTTGATCTGGCTTGTAGTTGTTCGATTTTTCGGCCGCGTATTCTCCGGCGAGCCACAATACGAAAAGACCGCCGGCTATGTAGGAACTCCGACCTTGAAGTTGGAGACATTCCCGAACTGCGATAGCTGTCTTTTCCGGAATGCTCTAGGCAGGCATTCCCGAATGTGAACTGGATGGATCGTCAGATCGGGGGTAGCTGATTCGACTCGTAGTGAGCGTCTAAAAAGAGCAGCGCTCGTATCTCGTCTTGGGTCAGCTTTTCCCGCTCTTCATTTCGCTCCAGCCTAGACTTCCGGTCCAGTCCGAGCATGATGTTGTGAATATCCACTGGCAAAGGTGTGACCGAGTCTATCGTACACGGGACCGTTGCAACCACGCCTTTCACCTCGCCGTTTCCCGTTTGCCGATCGACCGTTAGGGGAAATTGAGTCGTCATCGTCCTTGCATGAATGGCCGTGTCCGTCATCGCTGTAACAAGGCAGATCAGTCTGGAGTGGTTGGCGCTCGTCGCATGGAAGATATCACCAACGACCAGATTGGAGAGAACTTCCTTGCGATCGATCATGACAGAAGCCTTCACTCTTAATCTCGGCTTTTGGTGTATCGCTCTAAACCTCGATCGGCACAAGTGTGAACCAGTATTTTTTGCTTCTACAACCTTAGATTGTCTGCAAACGCATCGATTTATCGAACCCTTCTCCTCAACCGACACGTGAGCGCGCCATTGGTCGGCTGGCTGTCCCCTGGCGGACATGTTCGACGAGAAGACAAACAGTGTCCTTAGAACTCGTATGGCCGCAGAGTTTTGATCTGCTCTGCTGGCGCCGATTCCTCGATTCCCAGCTTTTTTAATGCACACTTTCTACAAAGGAGTCGCCCACCCACGATATGCGTGGCGGTTGTTCCATAATCTCCTCCGTTTTGGCACCCACTACTATAGCCCTGACAACGCAGGTCCCCGGCCGCAGCTGGTTGGGTGGCACCCGGCTCTAACCTCTCCGGGTCAAGCGCGTTGTCGCGGACCTGCAAATCAATGCCAGACGTCGTGGTGTCTGACACTTTGGGCGGGGACGGGAACCAGGATGGAGGTATGCCGAGCCAACGGAATAGTGCTGTTTGCGGGTCCATCGCTGGCGGAGGATCCGTGGGCGTTGGCGTACCGGATCCCAAGAGCGAGGGCGATCTGTAGAAACCTGCCGGTCGCGGATCGGTTGCGGCTAATGCTTCCAGCACGGCAGGTGACTTGTGAAAGCCAGGCACGTCGGAGGTGGACACCGAGAGCGGTGACGGATTGGGGACACTCCAGTTTGGCGATGGTGAAGGACCGAACGGTCCACTGCCGTACAACTGCGTCAGCAAGCGATAGAAATCGATATTGGAAGGATAGCTGTCGGTCGGGTTGGACATTGCGCGCGAATCTCCATCTGGCCCCTGAAGGGCGGGTGAAGTTCGCCGCTTGTCCCCGCGCCACTCCTGAGGAGCGACGTGACGATGCCGGCTAACGATTCCTGTCTAAGCGAAATCCTCGATCGTGACAATCGTGGACGTTTGAGGAACGACGGTGGAAATCAATCGGACTCAAGACAATCAGCGTTGGTCACTCGGTCTGTTTGGATGACCGCGGCGCGCTGCGCATTTCCGCCGCCAGCTTTGTTTCTTCCGGATACGGATTCAGATGAGGATGCTCGTCGTCGATCATCCACGAAATGTCCGTGAGTTCGCCCAGCGCGGCTCCGTTCTTCATCATGACTTGCCGGCGCTGGTCTTCCGGAACGCTCTCCCGAACATAGCCGGCCATCGCCTCCAGGAGCATGCGAGAGGCGCGCATCATGCCGTCGAGCGTGGCCGCCTTGTCCTTGTCCATCGGCAATCTCCGCTCGCTAAATCTTCGTCACCCGCGCGTGCAGCACGGCGGAGCGGCCGGCGCGCAGGGCGTAGAGGCAGCGGGTGATGGCGGCTTCGACGGCGTCGGGATCGGAGACGAGCTCGCCGTGCGCGCCGGCGGCTTCGGCGACCTTGGCGAAGTTCATGTCGGGCGCGAGCGTGGCGCCGTAGTCATCGGCGGACTTGGCCTCGCCGTCGGGATAGACGCGCAGCGTCGCCGCCTTCACCGCGCCCCAGCCGGTGTTGTCGAGCACCACCGTCAGCACCGGCAGCTTGTATTGCCGCCCAACGGCCAGGGTCGATTGCGGGTTGGTGAAGTAGAACGTGCCGTCGCCCACGATCTGCACCACGGTGCGCTCGGGTTGCGCGAGCTTCAGACCCAGCGCCATGCCGCCGGAGAAGCCCAGCCCGCCGCCCGACAGGCCGACCAGCGTTCCCGGCTCGGTGCGCGGCAACTGCGCGAGCACGACTCCCGTGTTGCGGATCGCCTCGTTCAGCACGATGGCCGAGGGATCGAGCGCCTTGCCGAGCGTAGCGCATAGGAAGTGCGGATTGATCTGGCCGGCGATGCCGCGCTCGCCCGCCATCTTGGCCGCCTGCTCGCGCCGTGCCTCGCCTTCTGCGGCAAGCTTGGCGACACGCGCCGTAGCCGCGTTCCGGAAGTTGGCATCGGCCCGCGCCTTCAGCGCCATCAGCAGATCCGAGAGGACGCGGTGGCTGTCGCCCTGCAGGCGCAGGTTGCCGGGGAAGGTCCACATCGGGAAATTGCGCTTCTCGGCGTCGATATCGATATGTGCCCACCAGGTGGCGGGGTTCTCCGGCGCGTCGGCCGGTATCCACGGCACATCGACATCGACCAACACGCCGACATCAGCGTCGGCGAGCGCCTTCGCGGGCGTGAAGCCGCCATGGCAGGGCGAGTTGTGCGGCAAGTTCACATAAAGCGGGTTGTTTTCCACGACCCGGATGCCGGCGAAGCGTGCGAGCTCGTCGAGCACCGCGACCGTCGCATGGTTGCGGCCGGAATAGGCGGTGATGAGCAGCGGCCGCTCGGCCGCCAGCAGCCGGTTCGCCAGCATCTCGATCGCCTCGGCATCGACGCCACGCGCCGCCACGGCGCCGAAACGCTCGGCGGGATAGGAGCGGATCGAGCCCTCCGACCAGGTGTCGGTCAGGGTCTCGCGCGGGAAGGTGAGATAGACCGGCCCCTTGGGATCGCTCTCCATCACCGTATGCGCGCGGCGCAGCGCCTCCTTGGCGATCACGCCGGACGGCAGGTTGTATTCCCACTTGCTGTAGGGCCGCACGACGCTCGCCTGGTCGAACGGCTCCTGCACGAAATGCACGTAGCTGTCGCGCGTGCCTAGAAGCTCGCCGCGCGTGGTGAACGGCGCCTTGCCCGCCATCAGCATTACCGGGATGCGGGCGCGGCAGAGATTGTGCATGGCCATCGCCGCGTTCGCCGTGCCGGCATCGACATGCACCATCACCCCCTGACCGCGCCCGGTAGCTATGGCATAGCCCGCCGCCATGTGCATCGCCGTGTTCTCGTGCGGGCAGAGGATGGTCGTCGGCATGAACCGCCCGGCACGGCGGAACGCCGCCATCGCTTCGATCAATGGCGCGTGGTCGGTGCCGAAGTTGCAGAAAAGATAGTCGAAGCCGACCTCGGTCAGGCCTTCGAGAAAGTAGTGCGCGGTGGAATGGCGTGCTTCGTTGGTATCCATCGTGGTCCTCAGTCGAGCTTGATGTTGGCTTTGGTCGCAACAGCTTTCCAGCGTGCGGTGTCACGGCTTATCAGGGTGCGGTACTCCTCCGCGGTCGTGCTGCGTGGATCGACGGCGATCGCTTGCAGCGCCGCACGCACGTCGGGCAAGACGATCGATTCGGCAATCGCTTTCTGCAGGCGGGAGACGATGTCGGCGGGCGTGCCCGCCGGCGCCACGATCCCGGTCCAGAGCGAGATCTCCATGTCGGGAATGCCGACTTCGGCCAGCGTCGGCACGTCGGGGAAATCCGCGGATCGTTTGGCGGTCGTCACCGCGAGCGCGCGCAGCTTGCCGCCCTTCAATGGCCCTGCGAGCGGCCCGGTGTCGGCGATCGCCATCAGCACCTGCCCGCTCATCACGGCTTGCGCCATCTCGCCACTGCCCTTGTAGGGGATGTACTGGAAGTGCGAGTCGGTGCGCTGGTTGAACAGCTCCGAGGCGAGCTGGAACGCCGTGGCGGCAGATGCGTAGTTGGCGAGCTTGGGGTTGGCGCGGCCATAGGCCACCAGCTCCTGGACGCTCTTCACCGGCTGATCGGGTCCCACCACAAGCAGGAGCGGGAATTCGGCCAGCAGCGACACGGGCGCGAAATCCTTTGCCGGATCGTAGGGCAGCTTGGAATAGACGGCGGGATTGATCGAGAGCGGCCCGCTCGGCGCGACGAACAGCGTGTAGCCGTCGGGTGGCGCCTTGGCCACGATCTCGGCCGCCACGATCGACTGCGCGCCGGGCTTGTTCTCCACCACGACCGGCTGGCCAAGTTTTTCCTGCAGCTTGGCCGCGACAATGCGCGCGATCAGGTCGTTGCCGCCGCCCGGCGCATAGCCGATGACAAGGCGAATCGGCCTCGACGGATAGGGCGCTTGCGCCTGTGCTTGCCCCATCCAAAGGGCAGCAGCGCCGGCGCCCAGCACATTTCGTCTCAACATGATTCACCTGATGCCGAATAGATCACCTGCTCGTGGTTCAGCCACAAAGGCGAGCGCGCGAGATCGATGAAGTTCGCCTCGTCCTCAAGCAGCAGTCGCCCGGCCTCGCGCGCCTGCGGATCGCGGCCGGCGGCGCGAAAGGTCTCCTCGTCGGTCCACCATAGTTCGGCGATGCCGTCGAACGGCTCGGGTGCGTCGCGCACTCGCTGCATGCCCGTGACCAAGTCTCCGTCGAGGCGATGGACCTGCACGTAGCGCGCCATGCGCAGCGCCGGCTGCAGACGGCGCACCAACGGCCCGTGCTTGTTCAGCCAGTAGTCCTGGAATTCCGCCAGCGACAGGCTCGACAACCGGTGCAGACAGAAGGTGAGCTTGACCAAGGCGTCTCTCCGATCTTCGACCATCATAGGCTATAAGCGCCCGTCATGGACTCCCTTCCCGTCGACGAGGCGCTGCCGCGGCTTCTGTCCGTTCTGGCCGGGCGCAATGCAGCGGTGCTGGTGGCGCCGCCCGGCGCCGGCAAGACGACGCGCGTGCCGCTGGCCCTGCTCGATGCGCCGTGGCTTGGGGATCATAAAAAGATCGTGATGCAGGAGCCACGGCGGCTCGCCGCGCGGGCGGCGGCACGGCGCATGGCAGCAACGCTGGGCGAGCAGGTCGGCGAAATCGTGGGCTATCGCGTACGGCTCGACACGAAAGTGGGCCCGAAGACACGCATCGAGGTCGTCACCGACGGCCTCTTCCTGCGCATGCTTCAGGACGATCCCGCACTCGAGGGAGTCGGCTGCGTGATCTTCGACGAGTTGCACGAGCGCGGCCTGGAGACCGATCTTTCGTTCGCCCTGGTACGCGAATCGCAGACCGCATTGCGCGAGGACCTGCGCGTGATCGCCATGTCGGCGACGCTCGATCCCGGTCCGGTGAGCGAACGATTGGGCGGCGCACCGTTGATCAAGTCGGCAGGTCGCATGTTTTCGGTCGAGACGCGCTATCTCGATCGCGAAGCCGCGGGCCGCATTGAAGACACGGCCGCAAGCGTTGTGCGGCGCGCCCTCGGCGAGGAAAGCGGCAGCGCATTGGTCTTCCTGCCCGGTGTCGGCGAGATCCGACGCGTGCAGGAACGCCTCTCCGGTCTGGGCGCCAACGTCGACGTGGCGCCACTCTATGGCGACCTCTCGCCGGCCGAGCAGGACCACGCCATCTCGCCCTCGTCCGCCGGCCGACGCAAGGTCGTGCTCGCCACCTCGATCGCCGAGACCAGCCTGACCATCGAAGGCGTGCGCATCGTGATCGATGTTGGGCTGATGCGCGTGCCGCGCTTCTCCCCGCGCTCGGGCATGACGCGGCTCGAGACGGTGCGCGTGAGCCAGGCCTCGGCAGACCAACGTCGCGGTCGCGCTGGCCGACTCGAAGCGGGCGTCTGCTATCGGCTGTGGCCCGAGGAGGTGCAACGTGGGTTGCTGCCCTTCACGCCGCCGGAGATCCTCGATGCTGACCTCGCCCCGTTGGCGCTGGAACTCGCGGCCTGGGGCGTGAGCGATGTCGCGACCCTGCCCTGGCTGACACCGCCTCCGGCCGCGTCGCTTGCGACGGCACGCGCACTCCTGCTCGATCTTGGCGCGCTCGACGGGGCTGGCACGATCACACAGCATGGCCGTGCCATGGTGCGTCTCGGCCAGCATCCGAGGCTGGCGCACCTCGTGCTGAAGGGCCGGGAGCTGAAGCAAGGCCGTGTTGCCGCGCTGCTGGCTGCAATCCTGAGCGAACGCGACTTCCTGCGCCTGCCACCTGGACAACGCGATGTCGATCTGCGCCATCGGGTCGACATCGCCCTCAGCGGCAAGCGCGACGGAGCACTACGGCTGATCCAGGAGTCGGCTCGCCGATTGGTACAGCGCGAGTCCCGTGACGAGACGCCCGACGTCTCGATGACCGGTGCCCTGCTTGCACTTGCCTATCCCGATCGCATCGGCCGCCGCCGGCCGGGAACGGCGGGACGCTATCTCCTCTCCGGCGGACGCGGCGCTGCGTTGCCGGAGGGCGATCCGATGGCCACCGAGGAATTTTTGGTCGTGGCTGATCTCGATGGCTCGGCCCAGGACTCGCGCATCTTCCTCGCCGCGCCCATCACGGCGGCGGAGATCGAGGAGCTCTTCGCCGAACGCATCGTCGACGAGCAGGTCGTGCAATGGAACGCGCGCGAAGGCGCGGTGCTGGCCCAGCAGCGGCGGCGCCTGGGCGCGCTGCTCCTCGAAGACAAGCCACTCGCCCGACCCGATCCGGACAAGGTGAAAGCCGCGATGCTGGACGGTGTGCGCCAGCTCGGCATTGCCGCTCTCCCGTGGAGCGACGATCTCACGAAATGGCGGCAGCGCGTCGCCTTCCTGAAAGGCCTCGACCCCACCTGGCCCGACCTGTCCGACGCGGCGTTGCTGGCATCGCTCAGCAACTGGCTCGCGCCCTTCCTCGACGGCGTATCGCGGCGCGGTCACTTAGATCGCATCGATCTTGGTGCCGCTCTCAAGGCGATTATGCCGTGGGAGCGCCAACGAGAGGTCGATCGCCTGGCACCGAC
>Ga0310811_10009577_pt1 | contig 12514 bp, 13 predicted proteins | sample YCmetagenome_FD_207642 | JGI IMG/M metagenome (GOLD analysis project Ga0310811, IMG submission 207642) | Soil microbial communities from experimental microcosm in Duke University, North Carolina, United States - YC | ecosystem: Engineered > Artificial ecosystem > Soil microcosm > Unclassified ... | reverse complement strand
ATGACTTTGCTGGTTCGCTCGCCGTGGCCAAAGCGTGATGGATCCTTGATCGAATTGCTAAGGCGCAGCTACACATCGAAGTCGGTGAGGCACCCTACGATCAATTGACACCGTTGTAATTTCGAAGGAATCGAAAATCTATGCGTGGGGTTGTTCTGTGTGTTGTTGCGGCAATCGGGACCAATGCCATCGTGGCTGCAGGGCCCGCCAACGTCGACATGACAGCAGCGAACCAGGCGTATAAGCCCGGCGCGGCGGCGAACCAGGCGTATCAGCCCGCCATTGCGTCGATCCTTCCGACGCAGGGCGAGGTCGTTGGCGTGGCCCACCCGATAGTGGTGACGTTCGGGGCGCCAGTCGCGGACAGGCGCGCGGCCGAACGCGCCCTCGATATCAAATCGGTGCCCGCGATGACGGGCAAGTTCGAATGGCTCGACAACAATGTCGTGCAATGGGCTCCTGACCGCTACTGGCCTGCGCACAGTACGGTGGCGCTGTCGGTGGGCGGACGGTCGATGGAGATGGTTACCGGGCCGGAAGTCGTTGGTGTTGCCAATATTTCGGACCACACATTCACGGTGACCATCGACGGCGTCGAGGCGGGCCCGCCGACTGAACTGCCGTCGCCGCATCACCGACCTCACTGGGGAGAACCGGGAGTGTTTCCGGCTTCGATGGGTCGCCCGGAGTATCCGACACCCGTCGGCACCTATACCGTGCTGGACAAGGAACGCGATGTGGAGATGGATTCGAGCAGCGTCGGTATTCCCGTCGACGCGCCCGACGGTTACCTGCTCGACGTCGAATACGCGGTTCGGTTCACCAGCCGTGGCCTGTTCGTGCATTCGGCACCGTGGGCGGTCAACTCGCTCGGCTATGAGAATGTCAGCCACGGCTGTGTCGGCCTCAGTACCGAGGACGCCGAGTGGTACTTCAACACGGTCAACGTCGGTGACCCGGTCATAGTGCAGGAGAACAGCATTGAGGTCCCCCGGACAGTGTCGGGTTGACACATAAACTGCTGCGGCTGGCTGAATTCCTTTGCCCATCAACGGGTTGGCCCGGCGACCCACCATTAGTGGACGCCGGGCCAAACCGGACGATTAACCCTGGGGGCCAGGAAGGATTGGCTGACCATCCGCAGGTGCTCCCGCTGGCGGCGGACTGACCGGGTCACCCTTGCCTGCGGTCTCACCGGCCATCACTGTGACCGGGGCACCTACCGGCGCGCCAACCGGAATCGGAGCACCGACCGGCAGCGGCGCACCAACCGGGGCGCCCACCGGAACCGGTGCGCCCACCGGAACCGGCGCAGCGACCGGCACAGGAGCAGCCGCGGGGACAACAGGAACAGGTCCCGGCAACGCCATCGGGACACCGGCCATGTCAGCGACCGGAGCTGCAGCCGGACTACACGCGCCCGCTGCAGGCATTGCACTTCCCGCTTCGGTCTGGACGCATGCGTAGCCACCACTGGACGGCAGTGGGAAGGCCGCCACGTTCGGGCTCAATGCCATTGCGACCCCACACAACCCAGCCCCAGCGGCGACTACTCGGATGTTGAACCGATCAAAGATCGTCATCGTCGTCGAACCCTTCATTTGCGCTCTGACATTCCGCATTAACGTGATGCGGCAGAGCCGCATGCCGTATAGCAATCGCCCTTTTAGCGACCGCGTCAATTATCAGCAACCAACACCTTCCGCGGCGCCGCGCCGCACCGGACCGTATCCAAACGGTGACGTTCGGGATGCTCTGGTACCAAAAAACGCCACTTGACGTGCATCGATTGTGACAGATGACGGTCGCCGCGCAAGGGACTGCCGACGCGAAGAGCGGGGAGTTATCCAACCGTTGCGATGAAGAAGCGAACCCGTCACTCGGTTTGGGACCAGCAGCCGGGAGATCGCCCGGCGCACCGAGAAATCGCAAGATTTGCCGATGATTGGAGCCCACAGACCAGCGCACCGTGGTGAGTTGTTGGGATCGGTAGCGAACCCCGCGGGCTGTACTTGCCACGCGGACGAGACCATCCCAGCAACGCTTCAGGAAGGAAGCAGCGGCCATGAAGATCGTGAGCACTACCCATAACCTCAAACGGATCTTCGCCGGCGCGCTGTTGTCGGGCGGTGTCGTGGCGATCGGGATGGGGTTCGCCGCAGGTCCCGCCCAGGCCCATCCCGGTGTCTTTGGTTCGCTCTCGGACGGAGGTCCCTGGACCTGGTGCCCAGGCGACTCGATGTCGGAAGGCCTCGACACGGCTACCGGACGCGGCGCGCCGGGAGTGAACGTGAACTGGGACATGACCGTTTGCCACACCTGGTACGGAACCAACTACGGCTTTGGGAATATCAATCCATATATCTGGGACGGGGATAACCCTCCACCGGAGGCCATTACGCCTCGACAGTGCCCACCGATCGCGTTCATGTGCCCCTGACGGGCACGAAAACGGCGCCAGCGATCAGGTGGGTAGTTGCCCGAGTTGTTGTAGGACGGAGTACAGGTTCGCCACTCCCCAGTGGTCGGTGATCTTCCCGTCGCGGACCCGCATCGCATCGACCGTTTCGAATTGGATGGCCTTGCCGGTGGGGGCGATGCCGAGAAATTCGCCAAGCTGGGTGCCGTGGTAGGTCTTGAAGGTGGTGACGATGTCACCGTCCACGGTTTGCCAATGAATCTCGGGGCGGAAGTCGGGAAACGCGTCGCGTAGCCGCGTGTAGAGGACGAGAACACCGGCCTTGTCGGGCGTCGTGCCGGGCTGAGGCGTGTGGTCAACGAAGTCATCGGCGAACAACTCGTCGAACAGATCGAAATCGCCTTGGCCCTGCACTAATTCGGTGTTGCGGCGGACCACCGACTTCAAGGAGTCGTTGTCGGCGGAGGTCGTCACGTCGGGGGTGTCTGAGTTGGTCACTCGCCAGCCTTTCTGCCGACACTGATGGGAACACACCAGGACACGGCCCGGGGCGTTTGTGCGACGATGCCCGGCATGACCGACTCCCAGCGAAGCTACCGGCGAATCTCGAGCACCTCAGCAAGGGGGCGGCGTGGCGTGGCGTGAGCCTGTTGCTGGTCGTCGGAGGGCGCGATGCCGATTCTGATCAGAACTTGCGGCGAACCGGTCTGCCCGATGAGCCGTCGAATGGCGTCTCGGCTCGGTGCGATCTCCGTCATGTGCGTCAATGTGCACGTGGCCAAGCCCGCGAGGGTGCATTCCAGCAGCACGTCGGATAACGCCTCGCCACATCGCAAGACGTCGCAGCGCGCATCTTCGTGGGATGTGGACAGCACGATGATCTTGGATCGGTCCACGCTGATGTCGCGCCGACGCTGCGTCGGCGTGGCCGGCGGAAACGTTCGCGCGACATCCACCCGATCCGCCTCTGTTTTAGACACGAGCGCGGTCTTCGGAACACCGTCGCTCAGGGCGAACGGAGATGTCCACCAACCTAATTCAGACTGATATGACGGGTCGTTGCTCCGTAGTTGCTCGGTGAGACGGGATGCCTCGGCAAGGATGGGACGGTCACGATCGAGGACAATATCCGTCATCACATGATGGGGAATGACCGTCAGGCGAATTCGCGACTCCATCGAGGGCCACTCAGGAGGTGCCTCGAATGGCAATCGGTCGGTGCGACGCATGAGAATCGCGTTCGCTCGGTCGCGCTGCACGTCGGTGACGGTCGCTGCCGGCGTGAACTTCAGAGCTGCAACATGATCCGGATCATGAGGGTCCGGAAAACGCTCCACAATCGTGTCCCAGCCGGCGGCAGACATCGCGACTCGAAGATGGTCGAGGACCGCGCCACAGCTCAACAGGACCTCACGCCCCGTGCTGTCGGTGGACAGGATTACCCGCGTTCGGTCGGCGAAAAGGTGAAGCTCCGAACCGCAAAGAGTCCACCGCCATGGCTGAGAGTTGTGAAGTGAGGGCGCGCGACAAGCCAAAGTGACCGCGTTCCGGATAACGTCCTCCGCGGGTTCAGTCCGCGTCATGTCGGGCTCCAATCGTGTTGGTCGCACGTCGGCGCCGCGATTGAGGACCCCGCGACGAAGGGCCGCACCGATGTTGTTCATTACCCGATCCAAGAGACCGGCGTAGGCAACGCCGTCATTGACGATTCGGTCCAGTCGGTGATGTCGAAGATAGGCGTCGAGACGCCGGTCAAGCGGCCAATCGGCATAGACGTCCTTGGCGAACTCCGAACCCAGGAACTTCCAGGCCAATTCGTCGAGCTCCGTACTGCTGCCGGTCGTAACTGATCCCATCACGAATCCTTCGATTTCGCGGGTAACTGCATTGTTGGGCGCCCCGATGCGACTGTGCTGCAATGCTTTCTAAACATCACGGGAAGATCCTCATGACCAACTGCTCCACCCGACACAGATGCAGTGTTCGGCCGATCTTAGGCCGGTCATGTGTTGACAGACATACTCGCCTTGACGATAGAGCTCGTGTGCCTCTTTCGGATCGCCCTTGAAGTTCAAGTTGTGATTCTCTTTCGCGTGCCCGCAGGTGCGGCAGTACTGCGTCACTGGTTCCACAGCGGTCTGCGTCTCAGAGTTCTTTGCCATGATGATGTGCTCCTCATCGATTGATCACCGTCAGAATGGGCCAGGATTGCTGAAGCCCTATAGGGCCGATGGTCCCCAGAATCCCGGCGAACGCCCGAACGTCCACCGCGACGCCCGGTTCTTCGGGCATGCTCCTACAGTGCTTTTGCTGAGTGAGATGACCGGTCAAGACGTGCTCGGTCCCGATGGCCGGGTGGCAGGGCGCGTTGCTGATCTGACGGTCCGACTGGGCGAACACGCCGGCCAACATTTGGTCGAGAGACTCCTTGTGCGGCGGCGCCGCGCACCGGACTTGCTGCTGCCGTGGACTGAGATCGAGAGCTTCGAGAGCACCTGCGTGATGCTGCGCGACCCCCTTGATCCGACGTCATTCATGATCTCCTCGGCCACGGAAGCGCTGGGCGCCGACGAGATCCTGCTCGTTCGCGACGTCATTGACACCCAGATCATCGACATTGCCGACCAGCGACTTGCCCGCGTCGCCGACGTCGTGCTCACGCGCACCGCCACCGACCGGCTGGAACTTGTCGGCGTCGAGGTCGGCTTCGGCGGCGTGCTGCGGCGGCTTGGCCTACATCGACTGGCGGCGCGCGCCCACGAGGATGTCGTCACCTGGACCGACCTGCACTTAACCTCCGAGCGGGGCCATGCCGTGCAACTCGCGACACCGCGATCCGCCGTGCACCATCTGGACGCGGCCGGGCTCGCCGCGCTCGTCAGCAAGCTGGACACCGACTCAGCCACCGAGGTCCTCACGGCCGCGGGGCCCAGCGTGGCTGCAGACGTCGTCGGCATCGCTCATCCGATCGTCGGTGAGCGCGTGCTCCGGGCAATGCCCGACGCCGATGCCGCACAGATCGTGGCCGCCATGCCCCAGGAGCATGCAACCCGATGGCGCAAGCGCCTCGCGCACTCTCCTGTTCTGCTGGGCAGGCGGTTCATCCGCTCTGGAGTCTGGCCCCGTCGTAGCCAAAGCCGCGCCGCGAACAGAGCGGCCCCGTGAAGCGCCTCGGGCGCAAGGGATTCGGCCTCGGCGCGCTGCTCGCGGTGATCGGTCCCGGATTGCTCGCAGGACTGTCCGACGACGACCCGGCGGGAATTACGACTTACTCGGTACTCGGGGCCGATCACGGCTACCAACTTCTGTGGGTCTTGCTGCTGTCCACAGTCGCTCTCGTGCTCTTCCACGGCCTGGCGGCCCGCATGGGTGTTGTCACCGGGCAGGGGCTGATCGGCCTGGTCCGTCAGCGCTACGGCGTGCGGTTGGGCGGTGCCGCGCTGGCGGTACTCGTGATCGCCAACATCGGCACGACCTGTGCCGAGTTCGCCGGGATCGCCGCCGGTGCGGAACTTTTCGGAATCAGCCGCTACGCGAGCGTCCCCGCCGCGGCAGTGATCGTTTCCCTGCTTGTGTTACGCGGCAGCTTTCACCGTGTCGAGCACTTCCTGCTGTTGCTGTCGACGGTGTTTCTGGCCTACATCGCGTCCGGTGTGCTGGCGCACCCGGACTGGGGTGCCGCGTTCCGCGGCATGCTGGTGCCCAGCCTGCCGCACAGCAGCGCCGCCATCGCCATCGTGACCGCCACCGTCGGCACCACCTTGGCTCCTTGGGGGCTCTCGTTCATCCAGTCCTACGCGGTCGACAAAAAGCTCCGCGCCGAGGACCTGTCACTCGAACGGATAGACGTGGTGACGGGCGCATTGCTTACCGGCATCATCGGCTTCTTCGTCGTGGTGGCGTGTGCGGCAACGCTGCACCGCGACGGCCATTCCATCCGAGACGCCGCCGATGCAGCCATCGCACTCGAACCCCTTGCCGGCCACGCGGCTTCGACGCTTTTCGCCGTCGGCCTCATAGGTGCGGCGTTCCTCGCTGCGTCCGTGCTTCCCCTCTCGACGGCGTACTCGGTATGCGAATACGCTGGTGTCGAAGCTGCCGTCGACGACTCATTCTCCGCCGCCCGCACCTTCTACCTGACGTTCGGGCTCGTCACACTCGCCGGCGCCCTCACCGTCCTGATTCCGCACATCCCTTTGGTGACGATCCTGGTGGCCACCCAGGTGCTCAACGCAGTGCTACTGGTGCCATTGCTGTTCGCGATGATCGGAATCGGGCGGGATCGAGACCTCATGGGCCGCTTTACCATCGGCCGAGCCAGCACCATCGCCTATTGCGTAACGACGGGTGTGGTGGTGCTGTGTGTGGCTGCGTTGGCGGTCACTTCGCTCTGACGACGTCGGCCAGGTGTGACTTGCGGACCATCAGCACTGAACAATCCGGGTAACCCGGTATCGGGTGCGAATTGGGGACTGCGAGTGTGGTTACATCGGCAGCGTCCGATTCACCCACGACCGCCAGTTGGACACCGACCTCTTCGTGCTCTCCGCGCCGGTACTGTCGCCCAGTTCCGGATGCAACGACTTCGACTGGAACATCGGGATACCGGCGGATCCAGCTGTTGACGCGCCGATCTATCTGCCGCACAGTCGCTTTGCGGAGCCGCCCCTCCTGCATTGCCAAGTGCACACGGGCATCGCTGTCAGGCTCATCGTCCAAAACGACCGAGACGACCCCGCCATCGCGTAGCGAGCCGTCGGAGTCCGTCCGGATGACCGCCACTGGGCAGCGCGCATGTTCGAGAAGCGCCCGCGCCGTCGAACCGAACAGCGTTCCTGTAGCGGGATATGGCGTCGACTCACCGATGCAGATCATCTCTGCGCAGCACGACTCTGCGATCAGGACTTCGGCCGGATCACCCACTTTCCGCGCCAACTCGACCCGTACCGCACGCCCCACATCCATGACGACATCTTCAGCTATGAGTAGCGTCGTATCGGCATCCGGAAGCTCGCACTCGCTGGGACACATTCCGATTCGTACCCTGGACACGACATGGATCAGTCGGAGCACCGCGTCGCGTTGAACCGCCTCCGCCACTGCCCACCGGGCGGCGTTCAGCGATGCCCGCGAACCGTCAATACCCACCACCACTGGGCCGGGGGTCGACGACGTCTTCACGGTGCTGCCACCAAAGTGACTACACGCCAGTACGATTGGCCGATCATGTGCACACGCTATCCCGCGAGATGGGATCTAATAAGGGACTTTCGTCGCTGCCGCAGAGTCCCTTAGACCCCGTTGGCATGCACGCACGGTTATTGGATCGGCACACGCCAGGTCAGCCGCGTGCCGCCGCTCGGCGACTTCTCAACGGAGAACGATCCGCCGACATCGTCAGCACGCTTACGTAGGTTCGCCAACCCGCTGCCTGTGATGTCGGGTGGGATCCCTTTGCCATCGTCGACGACATCGATGCACAGGTCATCGCCCACGGCGACGTTGACGGAGAGTGTGGACGCGCCGGAGTGCCGAACAGCGTTGCTCACGGCTTCACGAACCACCGCTTCGGCATGGTCGGCCAGCGCTGGATCGATCACCGACAACGGACCGGTGTACTGAACCGAGGTCCGCAAGTCGGACGTCGCGAACTGTGCGACCGCCTCATCCAAGCGTTGGCGCAGCCGGGTAACCCCAGACGACGCACCGTGGAGGTCGAAGATCGCGGTGCGGATTTCCTGGATCACCTCCTGAAGGTCGTCGACGGAATCTGAAAGTCGTTGCTGCACCTCGGGTGCCCGGGCACGCGGGATGGCGCCCTGAAGGGACAGACCTACGGCGAACAGGCGTTGGATGACATGGTCGTGCAAGTCGCGGGCGATCCGGTCGCGGTCAGTCAGGATGCTGAGCTCCCGCATTTGACGCTGTGAGGTCGCCAGCTGCCATGCCAGTGCGGCCTGATCGGCGAACGCGGCCATCATGTCGAGGTCTTCACCGCTGAACGGTTGTGCCCCCTCGCCGCGAAACGCTACAAGGACGCCGGCGACGGTGTCGGTGGCCCGCAACGGCAGCACCAGCGCCGGCCCCGCGGCCACCGTCTCTCCGGCCACCAGCTCGAATCGGTCGAGTCGTCCGGGAATGCGTTGGATAAACGCGTCGCCGATCGCTGTGCCGTGCACCGGAATCGATCGCAATTGCGTCGCCGGCCCCTCACCGGAAGTCGCCGTCACTATCAGCTCGTCGGCCTCGCTTGCCGGTGCGTCGGGGTCGGCGGGCACGGCCACGATCGTGTGCTGGGCGCCGCTGAGAGACCGCGACTCGTCTGCGACCAGCCGGAAGACCCGGGCTGGATCTGCGCCCGACAACAACTCAGTGCCGATGTCACGGGTGGCCTCGATCCACGACTGCCTGGTCTTTGACTTTTCGTACAAGCGCGCGTTGTCGATGGCGATGCCTGCCGCCGCTGCGAGGGCTTGGACCAGCACTTCGTCGTCCTCGCTGAACGGCAGCCCATTCGCCTTCTCGGTCAGGTACAGGTTGCCGTACACCTCGTCGCGGATCCGGACCGGCACGCCGAGGAATGTCCGCATCGGCGGGTGGTTGGGTGGAAAACCCACCGACGCTGCGTGGTGCGCGATGTTGTCCAGCCGAATGGGTTTGGGGTCGTCGATCAGCACGCCGAGCACGCCGCGGCCCTCGGGCAGATGGCCGATCTTCTCGCGCATCTCCTCGTCGATGCCCTCGTAGATGAACTCGGTCAGTTCGTGGTCCTGCCCGCGGACGCCGACCGCCCCATAGCGGGCATCTACCAGCTCGATGGCGGTGTGCACGATCGTGCGGAGCGTTTCGTCCAGTTCCAGCCCGGAGGTCACCACGAGCATCGCGTCGACCAGGCCGTCCAACCGGTCGCGGCCCTGCACGATTTGCTCAACGCGTTCCTGGACCTCCACAAGCAGCTCTCTGAGCCGCAGCTGGGACAGTGTGTCGCGGAGCGGTGGCATGCTGTTCTCAGCCCCCGACTCGACCGGATCGGTCACATGACCATCTTGCCCCTACCTGGCCATAGAACGCAGCTTTCTAAAACTATTTGACGGCGGCGCTGGCTTCTCGGAGTCCTTGGTATTCACGCCGCACGTGCGCATTCACCCCATCGCGGCGCGTCTGCTCGGCGCGTTTCCGAATGCCGCGCAGCATCTTCTGCTCCATGACGAAGTGAGGCAGATCGAATAGAGCATGGCCGACTGGGGCACCAGTTCCGCGGGCCAGCAATCGGGTCCATCCGCCCTGCTGACGCAGGTAGAAACCCCACGATCCCGAAGCCTTCTCCCCTTGCTGCACGCGCCGGAAGTCCTCGGGCGACATCAGCACCAAATGCGACTTCGGCTTGACCGCGGCTACCACCTGCCGCGCACCGTCGCCGTAGCGCCGAGCCAGCCATACGGTGTCACCAACGCGGATGTCCTGCCATTCCTGGTGGACGCTGTTCGCATTGTGGATATCAGCGCCGACCGCACGTTCCAGCAGCGAATAGCTGTAGAACCCGCCGCGGCCCTCGCCGATCTGCGCCAGCCACGGCCATACGTCGACAACAGATGCGTCGACGGTGATTGCACGCGTGGTCCTCGGCGTGGTTGTCGAGACCAGTTCGTCGCCGGGAAGGATCGCGGCAACCTCATCCTCGGTGGCGCCCCACCGGTACATCCAGGGCCGCGCCGCGCCCCTGTAGAGAATGGCGACGCCTGCCAAGGCCATCAGCGCGGCGAGACAGCTCCGTTGTTTGCCCATGGGTCGAAGCTACGGTCGCGCCCATGCCCACCTAAGAGTCCAAGGTCCCTGCCGCCAAGGCCCAAAGCGCTCTTATCAAGGGCATGACGAGGGCGCACGATTCGACGATGCGCACTCATTGGCTGGTGATGGAGCCCGCGGCGGGCGGACGGCCGGCACCGTATCGCACGCGTCTCGCGGGAGCGGGCCGGCATCTGCCGAGCACCCATCTGACGACCGACGAATTGATGTCGACGACCCGGCACCACACGCACATCGACCTCGAGCGCCTGACCGGTATTCGCGAGCGTCGTGTTTCGGTGGGCGATGAGGACTCCTACACCCTCGCCACGTCGGCGGCGCGGAACTGTCTGGACAAGGCCGGGTGCGACGCGGCATCGATTGACCTCGTTATCAATTGCAGCATCACGAAGTTCCGCGGCGGTTTGACCCAGTGGCTGGAGCCGTCGATGAGCAGTTTCATTGCCCGGGGAATCGGGGCGACACAGGCCATGACCTTTGACGTGTCCAACGCATGTGCCGGGATGCTCACCGGCGTCACCATCGCCAATAATTGGATCCGGCAGGGAACCATCGCACGGGCGCTGATCGTCAGCGGCGAATACATCTCCCAGCTCGGCCAGAATGCGGCCCGGCATATTCGAAACATCATGAGCAAGGAGCTGGCTTCGTTGACGCTCGGAGACGCCGGGGCCGCACTGTTACTCGAACGTGCCGCGCCTGAATCCGCCGGGATCACACTCGCCGGATTCACTACAGTTGCCGATTACAGCCGCCTGTGCCTTGCCTACCCGAAGGGCGCCGAACCTGCCGCCCGCATGTTTACCGATGCCCGGGGAATCCATAAGGCCGCGATGTCGAACACTCCCCTGCTGCTTCACGAAGTTCTTGACACTGTGGGTATTTCGATCCATGACATCGACCATGTGATAACCCATCAAACCTCTGCCCGCGCTATCCGCAAGGGCATGGCCAAGATGGCCGCCTCATTCGGTGACACGCCCCGCCACGACGCGGTGATCACCGTTGACCACTACGGCAATACCGCGTCGACCACTCACACTGTGGCCCTGATCGAAGAGCTCGAGGCCGGACATATTCGCCCCGGCGAAACAGTGGCGCTGATCGCGCTGGCATCCGGGCTGGAGATCGGCATCCTGCTCCTGACACTTGACGAGGAAATGGTAGGTCGCTATGGGAACGCTGATTGATCAGATCACAGTCGTGCAGGGTGGATGGCGCAACCGTCACAGTGCACTTCATCTTGCGGTCACGGCGGCCAAGGACTGTATTGAACGCACGGGAGTGCGACCCCATGACATCGACCTGCTGGTGAATGCGGGAATCTATCGGGACCGCAACCTCGGCGAGCCCGCGCTCGCGGCGATGATTCAGGAGGATATCGGGGCCAACCCCGAGAAGCCGCATGCGGATGCCCACGGCACGTTCTCCTTCGACGTTTCCAACGGGACCTGCGGAGTGCTCACCGCACTGCAGATCGTGGACGGGTTCCTGAAGTCACATGCGATCGACCGCGCGCTGGTCGTCAGTAGCGATGCCGACCCGGGCCACGGCATGAGCGAGCACTTTTTGTTCACACCGACAGGTGCGGCCCTGCTGTGTGACTGGACCGATGACGACTTCGGACTCGACCGTGTGCACTGGGTCAATGTGCCTGACGACGGCGAACACTTCAGCGCCACAGTAGGTCTCGTCGACAGGCGCAACGTCCTTCGCTTCTCATCGGCAGATTCGGTTGACGAATCATTTGCTGCCGCCGCCGCCAGGGCCGTCGGTGAGTGCCTGCGCGAGTCGGGGTTGCGACTCGAGGACGTCGATGCGATCGCCGCTGCCCCCGCCCGGCCCCGGTACCGAGCCGACCTGGCCGCCCTTCTCGGCGTGCCGGCCGCCCGAATCACCGTTGCCGAAGACGAGAACATGCACACCGCTTCCCTGGCGGCAGCGTTCGACCACGCTGCCCAGGGCCTCCAATCGGGTGACCGGGTACTTCTGGTCGCCGCCGGTGCCGGCATCACGGCCGGCGCCGCGCTGTATCGCATGCCAGGCGCGAGGTAACCGCGTCACTCGAAGACGGCTTCGGTATTCCAACCGCTTTGCAAGCCATCACAATCCGGATGGATACGTCTCGGGCGTCTCTCCCGCGGCCCATGTGCTTGTGACCTCAAGAGGTTCTAATGCTCGCGTGCGGTCAATGTGAATGATCGCGTCGAATTGATCGCCGGGACGCACATGGTAGTAGTGACTCTGTCGTTCGGTGGCGGGCAGATAGATGACGCCGATCGCTCGCCC
>Ga0310811_10009576_pt1 | contig 12514 bp, 11 predicted proteins | sample YCmetagenome_FD_207642 | JGI IMG/M metagenome (GOLD analysis project Ga0310811, IMG submission 207642) | Soil microbial communities from experimental microcosm in Duke University, North Carolina, United States - YC | ecosystem: Engineered > Artificial ecosystem > Soil microcosm > Unclassified ... | reverse complement strand
ATGCATGAACGACAAAAAACGAGAGCCATGAAATAGGTTGATGGGTGTGCACTGTTAAACTCTGCGTGCTGCGTTGCCGACAATTCCCGACTTTGATACGAGATTTCACGTTATTTTACATTTGCTGACGAGTGCCAAAGGCACCTCCCATAAGAATGTCTTGGATGAGGTTGTAGTACACAGCGTAAATCAGGCAAAATGACAATGCTCAAAATATTTGGTATATGTAAGCTACCACCCCTCGCCGGATGCAATGGAGGAGCATCATAACCTTGTCTTGCACTGTTCATGTTACTCTAGATTTGCAGGCTATGTAGATACAAATCAAATTTCTTGTGGTATAAATGAAAATATTTAGCAGGAGCAGAATTCTACCCTTCTACAATTCGCACGGCTACAATATCAAGGACTCATCGGTTCACTGATGTATGCGTGTCTCGCTGAGCAAGGTTCTGTATGGGCATTAGCTATGATAGGACTAATGGAGTGAATTCTCCCTGATCAAGTGAGTAAGGGATAATAGCATACGTACTATGAGGAGGGTTACATATATACCCTAGAATGCATGTCCCGTTCAGTTTGTCGTGCGCCCTTGTGCAAATGCGCCAACTACAAGACGATTCACTGCTGCAGTGCAAGGTTTAGTCAAAATTAGAAATTATGTAAATTGTTCCTACGTAAGGTTGCAAATTCGCGAAGTCTCAAAAGCTCATTCAGTTCGGGTCCAAGTACTGTAAATTCAAACTTCGCATGGCCATCGAGACCCCCCATATTCTACCCACTTACTTCTTTATACGATCGCTCCCACATCCACGCCTCTGAAGTTGAAATGAAAACACCGCTACGCCAGGCCCTCCTCCTAACTCTCCATTGGAGAGGATGAAGTGGGGCCGTGGGCCACGGAAATGGTCAATACGCAGTACCTGATAATTACGATTTACGACTAAGGACTCTGGGTGTGTGTGATGGAGACGCACGTGGTAACTGTATTATCAACACCCCTTTCAACAGCTTCATGAGTCGCAGCCTACTTCTCCTAGTCTAATGCAAAAATTCATATAAATATTGTCACTCATTTATCACGAGTTCAATGCAGGTTTATAGAACTTGATTGTAGCCATTGGACCCTTCCTCTTGAACCTCCAGAAATGGACTATCGGAGTGCTCCTTAGCGATGACGCCTGTTGTGACACCCTGGTGCACCTGCGTCCAATATCACTTTCAATTTAATGCCATCTATCGTACTGCAACGTCTCTTACTCTTCCCATTGCCTCGATTTCATCCTCCGTTCACTTGCTCTTGTCCTGTTCTTTCGCCCTCTAGCTATTTTGTCATGCCTCACAGGTCACATCATCCTTACGTGTATCCTTTTCGCGGTGCTATCGTTCTCACCGCCTTCGTCTTGGATATTGCGATTACATGTTGTATTCTACAGCGAACACAATGAACTATGCATTTTACGCCCCACCTTATTTTCTCAGACTTTTAGCCCACTCTGAGCGTACTCAGTGCAACGGGAACTTGGATGACCAAAGATGACCGCAACAGCGATGTCCTTGGTTCAGCTTCTCAGTCTGTTATGAGGAAGCGTCGATGCTATAATCCATGGCACACGCCCAACCGCATCTGATGGAATTAGGATGCCTTATCCGTCATTACGTGCTCTTACAAACAAGCACGAACATCATGCGTCATGAGAGTCATGCAGTTAGCTCTTCGATAAGTCCCTCCTTCGGACAACCCTGAACTCGGACTGGATGTTTGGGTATAGACTATATAGAATACAAAGTATGAACTACGTACACATTACATGCAAGTTATGTCTGAAATCTCCAAAAAAAATTATTGAATCACTATAATGTGATCATCATAGTACTGAGGTCTGCAGGCGTTGATTTCAGGAAGTGCGAGGAATGGCAAGGGCATCGAAGAGACTCACCGCTCTCGGCACCTTTGCCAGAGTTGTCCATGTGCCATGCGGCTCAGATCAAGTTCAGGACATCCTTTAGGTATCACTAATGCAGTTGCAGGGCTATAAAATGGGTGTCGAGAAGCGGGTGGTACCCAGAATAAGAGCCGATCTTTGGGTCCTACCATCCATCCGCTGTCATGATTCAATAAAAAGTGGGTCGAACTGTGGTCGTCATGGGATGCTCCCTCCATTAGCTCAGAGGTGTTGCAGAGTACATGGGTGGAGTTGGACGAGAAGGAAATGAAGTAATTGTTCCAAGTGTTCAATTTTATGGTAGTTGTGGCCTCGGTCGTGCGATGTTCATGTGAGAACGTTGAAGGGTCTGACACAGCGTGCTGTGGTGATGGCTGTCCTGTCCCTGCATCCCAGCCGAACAGCTGTATCGTAAGAACCAGTGACGATGCGAGTCCCGTCCGGCGAGAACGAGACCGATGTGACAAAATGAGTGTGCCCCCACAAGGGCTCCCCGACTGGCTGTCCCGTTCCTGCATCCCACAGACGAACCGTGTTATCCCGCGAACCAGTAACGATGCGAGTGTCGTCCGGTGAGAACGAGACCGATGTGACCCAATCAGTGTGCCCCCGCAAGGGCTCACCGACTGGCTGTCCCGTCCCTGCATCCCACAGCCGAACAGTCTTATCCTGTGAACCAGTGACGATGTGGGTACCGTCCGGGGAGAACGAGACCGATCTGACATAAGTGTGCCCACGCAAGGGCTCACCGACTGGTTGTCCCGTTCCCGCATCCCACAGCCGGACAGTCTTATCCCAAGAACCAGTGATGATGCGAGTGCCATCCGGTGAGAACGAGACCGATATGACATAATGGGTGTGCCCCCGCACGGGCTCACCGACTGGCTGTCCTGTCCCTGCATCCCACAGCCGAACAGTATTATCCTGTGAACCAGTGACGATGCGAGTGCCGTCCGGTGAGAATGAGACCGATGTGACTTTATCAGTGTGCCCCCGCAAAGGCTCACCGACTGGCTGTCCCGTCCCTGCATCCCACAGCCGAACAGTCTTATCCCAAGAACCAGTGACGATGTGAGTGCCGTCCGGCGAGAACGAGACTGAGCTAACTGGACCGGTGTGCCCCCTGAGCACGGCCTGAACAGGCGACCAGTTCATATCACGTCCAGATGCTACACGAAGGGTATTCGGAAAGCATACAGAAAACTGTCTCGATAACGGAGAGTTGGCAGGCGAGAATGGGAGTGCTGATACATACAGATGTGGGGTGCTGTGTAAAATGATGCCGCCGAAGACTTGAATGAACCTCTGTGTGTCCATTGCAGTCGACGAGACATCTTTGAATTTGGGATGGCCCTGTGGTTGCGCATGAACGCTTCATTTCAAACTTAGCAGTAGTGTGCTCACCTTTAACCACTGGGCAATTAGCGGAAGGGCAGCGACTGCACCGCTGAGCGCATTGATCAGGGCGAGTAACTCTAGCCAGAAAAACAGCCGCTCGTGGTCGAACAACAATTTCACTTCTTTCGCGAGCTCCTTGTCGAAAGCGGTGGTTTGTACGTGTGACGTCCAAAATCGAGAAGAATATGACAGATGGGGAACGATGCATTTTTGAACTCGTTTTTGTAGCATGCGATCTTTGCGATTAGGCAGGTACGAAGACTTTAAATTACAGATATTGAAGCGAAGGCCCTGTTCCATCACTCGAAGTGACGCGAATGCGAGGTCGTGTTGCGCCTTTGACAGGTCGATGAAAAACTCTCCACTGGATGATTTGTCGGTCAAGAAGTCACGGAAGGATGCATGAAGGGGTCGGATTGGGGAATCTGGGCTGGTGGTGCCGCTGAGGAGGGAGCCCATGCTTTTTACAACAAGCTCCACGTCGAAATTGTCCTCTCGTATTGGAAAATGACGCCTCATGGCGTTCAGGGAAGCTAAAGGAAGGGGTTCAGCTGTGCCTAATATTTGTCCCATCATAGAGCGGAATCTCGCTAGTGCCGTCGAACGCGATTTCTGCGAATGCTGGGCATGAGTGGATGTATCCATGGGTAGGATATCTGTCAAAATGAGGTCGTACATGCTGTGCAACAGCATGTTTCTCTCAGCAGGATCGCGTGACACCACAGCGTCATAACAATCAATTGGAGATAGCCCCACATGGGGCTCTCTGATGTATCCGCAGGCGAGACGCGCCCACTCGAAAAGTCCATCAGCATTCTCAGCAAGGACTGCGAACTCTCTGTCTTGGAAATCCAGCCCTTCCAACTCCTTTGATACGTAAGCATGGATGTCGCGCTCTGCAACTGCAGTTGGAATATCTCCGAGTAATTTTTGATGAATTGAGCACATTCAAGGGTCTGCTGAGAGATCTGTCCAAGAATAATGCGCATTGACGAAATTTGACCAAGCATCTGATTTTGTGCCATGAACGTGTAAACTTGATCCAACTTTTTGAGAAGTTCGAGTACCGCTGCGTCGCGATCTGCTTGAGATAGAATAGTCTGCACAAATGACTGCTGAGCGGTGGAAGATAGGAAAATAATACATACTTTGGCTGCACAAGACAACACTCCAAGTGCCATTTTCGCGTAAGGATGTACCTGTGGAGCCAGATTAGATGGGTTCCAATCGAGATGAGGGTCCATACATCTGCAATCCTCCCAATAACATCGTCGAATATCCTGAGGGATTTGAGATATGTGTCCTGGAAACCGTCAGCAGCCTGAACCTGCGTGACCACCAAAACTTAGAGAGAGAAACTGAAGGACAAGGCTGAGAACCTACCTCGGTGATATTCGGGGTCGATGTAGCATGTCGATGATACACATTCGGCGGAGCAGGGCTACGATTGCGGGAATCTTTCGAGCGCTTGTTGCAGTCTTAGTCGTGTTCCAGGACATCCATTACGCATGCTCGTGGACTCACCAAGGCTCTTAACTTTTTCGCACCCTCTTTAAGCTTCTTTAGAAACCGGCTGACTCTGCCGCGGGGTCGGTGCTAGACGAAGAGTGTGTTGATGTCAGTATCTGGAGTGAAATGAACTAAGTGATCATCATAAATCACATACCGAGCCTCCACGAGCTGTTCCTTCGTTAGATGTGCGAGTTTCTTGAGTCGAATTCCTCGATGAGTCGCCTTTCCTCATTGTTAATAGCAGTCGACGATCAGAATCAGTATGTAGCGAAGTAGTAAGATGAAGAAAGGTCCTGCATCATTTATGTAAGATAACAGGCTATTATTAGCACAAGGCTCGAGCACGCCTCGAGGCAATATTTGTTGCACTGTTGACTGCAAGCGCTAAGTAACAATGATCGGCAGAATCGAATGAAGAAAGAATCCAACCGTCGAAGGATCGTCCATCGACTTTCGCTCTCGTACTCCAAGGCTTCTGGTCGGTATCGAAGAACCAAGATCGATCCTATACGAAACAGAACATCTCATTGGTCAGGCCCTGAGTGTTATCCAAGGTTTATACCGACAATTGGTCGGTTGTTGCTCAGATAAACCGAATGCAAGTCAAGGCAATGTGTGAGTCATTAACTTCGTAGTAACAATTATAGCGTCATGAAAATTAAGAACCTCGCACTATGCAAGGTAGTCACCGGAATACGAGGGAATGTGCGCAGAGATCAAACCCTTTAACATCCAGAAGCCTTGAGATGGTTCTCTGGGAATGCCTGCGGAAGAGCGATCTCGATTGCAAGAGAACAGAACAATGTAAGCTGTGGAGCACCAATGTTTAATGCTTACAATAAGAAACCCTACATGGTGTTTACCTGATCGACAACAGGAACAACGTTGCCAGTGAAAATGGACATCGCTTCAAAATACTCCTTCTACGCCTCGTCAAACGATGGGTGCGGAGACGTAGTCCTCAATGGATGGTGAAGCGTTGACTTCACCCTGATAGCTTCATCTTCACGAATGTGTTTCAGAATCCGGATTAACATCCTAAATCGCGGCGGATGATGATTCGTGCAGATCAAGAATAGGCTTCGGAAGAGCAGATTTAAAACCGGCAGAATAAACGAGTGCATGACCTGTGGCTTCAACCACAAGTTCTGCTTGAGGGAGAATGAGAGTGTTCAATGAATCGCTATGTGTTTGAAGCTGGATGCCGAGCAAGAAGTGACGCGGATAGGTCTAAAAGAGGGGTCTGTAACGCTGAAGGAGGAGCCCGGAGAATAACCAGGCAATAATCATGCCTTTCCTATCATTCTGAATGAATACGATCTCAATTGAACATCACTGAATGTAATGTGTACGAACCTCGATGCGAGCCACATAAATCTGCTTGAAGGTTCCCTGCGCACCGCATCTCTCAACAAATAGCGATGAAAGTGTCGACAAGCAGTGGTCTTGGACGATGACCGCAAGACCTTGTTGGGGCCACGTAGCATCCTAGATCTGATTTAACAACTTTTGAATGCCCGCAATAGGTCATTCCGATTCCCGTATCAAAATATCCGCATGTCGCAAGTTGCATCAGGTTGCTTTTTTCAGTCCCTCATGGTCGCTGTGCTGGCAATATGATAATCCTCGTGTTTCAGCAAGGAAACATCGTGCTGCATACATAGTACCTGATGACTGATTCTGTAAATAACTCTTAAATGGGGCTGGTATATAATCGCTGCACATTGCCAGTACTGGCACTTCTCAACAGAGTCAACACCCTTCTCATTGCCTCATCAAAAATTCAAAATGGATGCCACTGACTCAGAAGTGCTGCAGATGTGAGTGACACATGCACGCGCATGGACCTGATCGATCATGTATCCTGATGCCGACTGAATACTCCAGGTTCATGTGCATTTACGCTACTCTGGCGGGAAATAGTGAGCATCGCCCATAGTGCTTGTATGATACTCCAAGTTCGGGACGATAACTCGATATTCTGAATCCAGCTATCCTGATATACGACCATATGACCACCCTACCAGAGGAAATTGCTTTTATATGGCGCCGTCCGAAAGCACTGTCTGCAATTTTATTTCTGCTTAATCGCTATGTCGCTCTCCTCTCCAATATCTGCGGCTTAGTTATGGATTTCCTACCTGTTTCAGACGAGGTTCTGTGATTTCGTTATGCATGTACTCAACTAGCATGCTCACAACTTCTTTCTGTAGAGGTTCCACTTTGCTCTCTTCCCTGTTGCTCTGCTCAACAAAGACTTAGTTGTTCGAAATATACGCTGTACAGACAACTGGTCATTTTTACCCAAGCAATCATCGTTTGCAGTGAGTGGAATTTCATTTCGAAAAACTCTTATATTGAGAATTTCAGTTATAATGACCATTCGCACGTATGCTCTCTACGGCCGTAGCAAGCACCTGCTTGCTTGGCTGATAATCGTCCTCGTTGCTCTTGCAGGAGCAGCCTCGGTGCGTGTTCATATACCATTTTGCACTTGGATGTACGAATTCTTTCTAGGTGGGAACGTTTGGACGGTTTTCAGGCAATACGATCATCTTGCCAGGAATTGGTTGCTACGAAACATATACAGCAGAGACGTAAACCATTTTCTTTGACGTTCTGTGCACCTGCTCAAAATCCATTGCAGATCTATCCGTCAGTAAATTCTGCATCACGTTTGTATATACAACTTGATGTCAACTTGCAGGTCTCGGGCTGGCATGGGTGGCTCTATTTGTCTTCGACTCGCTCATTTTTACCCTCACAGTGTACAGGGTTTGCAAGACTAAAGGTTTGCTGCGGTTATCTCTGGTCACCAGGAGAAATGTTATTGATACCATATTTCACGATGGTAAATGAATATCTCCTTGTTTCAGTGCTTTCGACGCTGAATCAACCGAATGCAGGTGCGATGTATTTCGGGTGAGGTTGCTAGAGAGACCGTGACTTAAGTGGTTCTGATCCACGCGTTCCTTCAGAGCGATGGCATTGTCCAATATACCGAACATCCTGACGTACTACGTGAGCCGCTAGTGAATACTGATCTGTGTCATGAAATGCTCACAGCTAGAATCAGGTTGATTCAGTAAGCACACAGACTCGCGTTCCGTATTAGTTTGACTATTTCCTGACGATTGGCAAGGGTATGATGAGCGGCACCCTCGGCGCATTTACTAGTTGGTGAGTGATTGATGCGATAGACGTGGGTTGAAATTAAACGTGACCTCGGAGCAGCATGTCCGTTACTCTCATTTCTCGGCTGATGCTTAACTTGCACAAATCTATCGACACTGGCATCTTCTCCACCCTCGCCCCGGACGATGAGAGCCTCACTGTCATTACCACCAGGGTCAACCTGCAGTCCGCGATTTCCTCTCCCCATTGGTAGATTAGTAATAAATTCAGTTACTGGATGCGAAGTTGCGGAGATTCTCGTGCGAAGAGGAATCACGGGTATAGATGACGCTGCACCAGTGCCGGCGCACTTTATGTAAAATTCATCTTTGGGTGCGCCCTATATGCTCCTATATGTAGCCAGTATGTGTGGTCGTTGCATGGTTTTGTGAAAGTAATGGTCAATTCGACAGAAGGCGTGGCAGGATGGAACGAAAAGGTGATACGGACTATTATGTAGGTTGTTGAGTAGCTGAACTCGACGGAGATAGGGACAACAACCGCTTTGAAGTGTCAAAGATGGCCCTAAGCAGCATTGTTGATCCGGATGATACAAGGTGGAGCGCAAATGTAATGAAGCCATGGCATATGGCAGTCGTTCGAGACCCCGAAGATAATATAATGTTGTGGATTGGAGTGCCTGTCTTTCCGATTAGCAGCATAATGAGTAACCTACCTGGGTCGGCGAGCACGGCTGCGGTGGACCAGATATGGTTGTGGATAGATTCATGTCCAAGTACTGCCAGCGCATCCGTGATATGCAAGCAAAAGGATAATTCAGAGCAAACTCGTGAGGAAAGAACGTGCCTGAAGCGGTGAAATGTTGAAGCGTCACTGGTGGACTCAACTTTGAAGGTGTATCAGTAAAATTCCCGGAATTTCCTTGGTACCCATTCAACAGCATAAGATAGAGGCTTCGCACATCCCTCCATGGGTATGCTCTACCAGTCCAAAGCTGCGATTAAATGAAGGGATGAACTCAGCGAGTCCGTCTAGATTTGGAGACCAAAACCTTGCTTCAAACTCAGCTAGGACCTGAAGCAAACCGGAATCAATACCGACCTCGACATCGATTATCGATATCCTCTAGTGTCACTACACGGGCCTGATACTTCATTCCCCATCAACTACCGTTTGATTTTCATGCTGTATCCAAAATCGCCTTAGTGGGGATAAGCCTCTCATCCACAAAAATTGGGCTACCATACTCGCGCAGGCATCTTCGTCCACAGACGCACGCCACGCCTTACCAGTGCTTGCTATGTCAATTTTCTTTTCAGCAATGTGTACCATGCAGGTCAGATATTGTTCGAAGCCTTGAAACGGTAGACAATGCATCATTCACGCTCCGCCATCACAGTGGCTCAGATCCACTAGTTTCTTCTACCACAAGCGTCTGTCCAGTGTCCACAACTTCATGAAGCGTCAGCCCACCGTAAAGAACAATGGTATATCCACACCGTCAGGAAACGTATATAAATCAGCACGAATGCCTACCTAGCATCATCACTCCAAAGAGAACTAGCATTCACCTCATACAGAATCGAGTAACAGCCCCTGCTCATATTCCTCTGCAATCAAGACGTCTCATATGAAGGTGAGCCTGATCACGTGCATACTTCTTCCCAATCAATACTGAGATTGGAACGTGTAGAACTATGTTTGCTCCGCTCAAGCTGACTGCAACAAAACTTTTACTAAATGGACCGACCTCAAGAGACACGAAGCCTCGCATTCAGCCAGGTCCGTGGTTATCTTGTATGCTATACAACTCACTGACATTCGTTCATTGCCAGGGCTCACGTGTGTCGCTTTGCCGGATGTGACTTTGTAACGCTGTCAAAGCCCAGCTTCGAAATCCATTCCGACAAGCAGTAAGTGTTCATTCATAATTGTCGACGATCCCACCTCATTGACAACATCAATTTTAGCACTGGCGAACGGCGGTACGTCTGTCCTCAACAATGTGGCTTCAAGACCCACAACCCTGCCTCCCTGACGCGCCACCGCAAGACAGAACATGGTTATGTTCCTCATGCGCGCCGCAATGGCCGTACTGCCGCCGCACCCGCATCCGCATCTCACAATGCCCCACTGAATTCGCTCCAGCCCCAGCCTCAACCTCAGCCCCAGCCTCAAGTCCAGGTGCAGCCCCAGCCTCAACACCAGCCCCAGCCCCAGCTCCAGCCCCAGTTCCAACCCCAGCCCCAGTTTCAACCCCATCCCCAGCTCCAACCCCAATTCCGGTTCCAGTTCCAGCTTCAACGTTTGCCCCAGCCCCCAGCTCCAGCTCTAGGTCCTGCTAACCAACCTCTTCAAAACAACTACAACATGTTGGGGGTCCTTCAAGGCAGGCCGAATTTAGCACAAGCCTACGCTGGGCCCGCGAGGGCCGCCAATGGATGGCAGGTGCCCGCTGCGGCACCTCAATATTACCAATATGACCCTCGGTTGTATTATGGTGCTCCAGGTGCCGCGAACGGTCATAATGTGTACCCTGGGGCTGCCAATGCCAATGCCAACGCCAATGTGTATCCCGGGGCTGCCAATGCTAATGCCAATGCCAATGGGTGGGGTGTGGGTTACCCGGGTTATCAGTACTGGCCTTATTAATTCGCGTACACTCAAGAATCATGTTTGGTCCTTTTTTTCTTGGCCAACTCACTCAAATGACGTCAAGGACTTGGTTTCTCGCTGGAAGGTTCGAAAATGGGTAGATTCATGGACAGGACGAGGGCACAATGCACAGCGGATGACCACCGGACCTGATGTGTGTACTTGGATGGGCTGTGGACAGTCGTGAGGTCATCTGCGGGTCAGATTTTATATAAATGTTATCGAATTTCGTTTGCATCACTTATGAAGTCATAATTAATCATAACCATTTTGACTTCAACGCTGTCTAGCACGCACACTGCAATTGTCAATCAGGAGGTATTCATTGAGCGCACAACATACAGGCGGTCAAGACAAAGCTCGCTACGTAGTGTAAGCCAACTAGTTACAAATATACAAAGATAAAGATCCTATAGCTATTTTCCGTCTAGATGCTAAGCGAAAGCAATGGGAAAAGATATTGATGTATGTAGATGAGTATTAGACATAGTCTAAAAGAAAGAATGATAATCGTCAAACTCGAGATCGCAAATGTTAGTATCGTGGAGACACGGTCAGCTGGCACTACTGAGATGGCTTTGTCTCAGCTTCCGTCTCCGGGTTTGCTGTGTACGGGGGTAATGATGTCGTCGATAATGAATGCGTGAGGACTGGATCAGGCCGTGGTCCAAGACTTTTCTCGGCGGTCTTTTGCTCCCAAACGATGTCACTGGCGATGAGTCCAGGGGTAACGGGCCGTGACGACGTTGGGGTGTTGGCTTGGGAACGGTTGTGGACGAGATGTGCACGGACGAGGTGGCCGGCGGCAAGAGCACTGAGCAATGACAGCTCACCGGCCATGACGGAAGCAGCAATAATACAAGCAAGGCGCTGTGCGTTGTGGCCGGGAGTGGTGGGGTGTGAGCCCTTGAGTCCGAGCATCTCGAGAACGGAGCCCTGAGGTCCAAGGACAGTACCTCCGCCAACAGTGCCAACTTCGATCGAGGGCATCGATACAGTCATAAGGAGATCTTCACCATCGTTAGTTCTAACAATAGTCATCAATATCAAACCCCGCAAATGATAACGATGACTTACGGTTCCATGAGGGTCATACAATTCGAGCTCTCCACGTTCTGGGCAGGGTCCTGACCAGTAGCCAAGAAAACCGCAGTGAGGATATTTGCAGCATGGGCATTGAATCCACCAATCGAACCCGCCATAGCACTACCAACCAAGTTCTTCTTCGTGTTAAGATTGCAGAGTGCCTCAACCGTGGTCTTCAACACGCTCTTGACAACCTTTCCAGGGATAACAGCCTCAGCAACAACACTCTTCCCGCGGCCCTCAATCCAGTTGATAGCAGCAGGTTTCTTATCCGTGCAGTAGTTGCCCGACAGAGCAAGCGTGATCATCTCCGGGAAATACTTCTGCAACACCTCAAGCGCCTTCTCCGTACCCTTGGAAATCATGTTCATGCCCATAGCATCACCAGTGCGTGTTGCGAACCGAACGAACAGCGTACGACCAGCCATGGCAGTCTTGAGGCGTTGAAGCTTCGCGAAACGTGACGTCGACTCGAATGCCTCACGAATGATCTCAAAGCCTTCTTCTGAGTCAATCCATGCTTTAGCTTCTGCAGCCATGACAATGGAAGGGAAGTCGATTGCAGGTCCACGAGTCATGGCGTCGTTGGTGAGGACAGTTGTGACACCTCCACCTGCATTCAGGGCCTTGCAACCACGCGAAGTAGAAGCAACAAGTGTACCCTCAGCAGTAGCCATAGGAATGTGAACGAGCTCGCCATCGATGTTAAGAGGACCGGCGATACCAAGAGGGATAGGGATGTAACCAACAACGTTCTCGCAGCACGCGCCAAGGACACGAGA
>Ga0310811_10009575_pt1 | contig 12514 bp, 10 predicted proteins | sample YCmetagenome_FD_207642 | JGI IMG/M metagenome (GOLD analysis project Ga0310811, IMG submission 207642) | Soil microbial communities from experimental microcosm in Duke University, North Carolina, United States - YC | ecosystem: Engineered > Artificial ecosystem > Soil microcosm > Unclassified ... | reverse complement strand
CACGAGGTCGACCGCGCCGGCGTCGAGCAGGCGGCGCACGCCGTGGCTGGTGATCTCGCTCTGGCCCGCGGTGATGGGGATGCGCGTCGCCTTCCGTACGCGCGCCATCATCGCCGCGTCGTCGTACCAGTGGCAGGGCTCCTCGAACCAGGCGATGCCGAGCGGCTCGACGAGGCGCGCGAAGTCGATCGCCTCCTCGACCGACCAGCCGCAGTTCGCATCCACTGCCAGCACGAAATCGTCGCCGGCCGCGCGCCGGGCCGCCTGGACCCGCTCGGCATCGGCCGCCGGCGTCAGCCCACCGACCTTGAACTTGCAGCCGGCCATGCCCGCGCGCCGGTACGCCTCCATCTCGCGGCCAATGTCGGCCAAGGTCTTGCCCTCCATGTAGTAGCCGCCGATGGAGATGATGGGCAACGCGCCCCGCCCGCCGCCCAGCAGCGTGCAGACGCTCTGTCCGCGCGCCTTGCCGATGACGTCCCACACCGCGCAGTCCACGCAGGCGATCGCCTCCATCAGCAGCTTGCGGCTGCGGATCGTGTGGCTGAGCGCAAACATCGCCGCCCAGATGCCCTCGGGATCGGCGAGGTCGCGACCGCGCACGCGCGGCGCCAGCGTCTCGTGGATCAGCCGGACCAGCTCGGGGCCGTGATCCCGGTTGTCGCCGTTGTAGACCTCGCTGACCAGACCGTCGTCCGTGTGCAGCCGGCTGACGATCGTGGAGCGCTTGAGCACGGCGTAGGTGCTGCCGCCGAAGTTCTTGCGGAGCGGGATGTCGATCGCGATCGCCTCGATGCTCTCGATGCGCATGGCCGGCCTCCGCCCGGGATTATCGCGCGGCCGGCGGCACGGAACATGAAGTGTAGGTCGTGACCTCGCAGCCGCCCGCCCCTCGCCCCGCGGTGAGCCCGTGGGTCGTCGCGGCCTCCGTGATGCTCGCCACGTTCATGGAGATTCTCGACACCTCGGTCGCCAACGTGGCGCTGCCCCACATCGCCGGCAGCCTGGCGGCCAGCAACGAGGAAGCGCTCTGGGTGCTGACGAGCTATCTGGTCTCCAACGCGATCATCCTGCCCGCCACCGGCTGGTTCGCCGGCGTCTTCGGTCGCAAGCGATTCCTCATGGCCTGCATCGGGATCTTCACGCTGTCCTCGCTGGTCGCTGGCGCGGCGACCAGCCTGGGCATGATCATCGTCGCCCGCATCGTGCAGGGCGCGGGTGGCGGAGCCCTGCAACCGCTTGCACAAGCGGTGCTGCTGGAGACCTTTCCGCCCGACCGCCGGGGCGTGGCGATGGCGGTCTACGGCATGGGCGTGGTGGTGGCGCCGATCATCGGACCGACCCTGGGCGGCTGGATCACCGACAACTACACCTGGCGCTGGATCTTCTATATCAACCTGCCGATCGGTCTGCTCGCGCTGGTGATGGTCAAGACCTTCGTGCAGGATCCGACGTACTTGCAGCAGCGGCGCGGGCGCCGCATCGACTATCCCGGCTTCATCCTCATGGCGCTCGGCCTGGCCACCCTGCAGATCGTGCTCGACAAGGGCCAGGAGGTCGACTGGCTCGCCGCAGTGTGGATCCGCTGGTTCATCGCCATCTCGGTCGTCGCGCTCATCGCCTTCGTCGTGCGCGAGCTGACGGTCAAGGACTCCATCGTCGACCTCACGATCCTGCGCGATCGGAACTTCGCGACCGGGATCCTGCTCATCACGATCATGGGCGCGGTGCTGTACGCCTCGATCGCCCTGCTGCCGCTCTTCCTGCAGACGCTGATGGGCTACCCCGCACTGCAATCGGGCGAGGCCGTCAGCCCGCGTGGGCTGGGCGCGCTGCTCTCCATGGTGGTGGTGGGACGCCTGATCGGCCGGATCGACGGTCGCTGGCTGATCGGAGGTGGCTTCGCCCTGCTCGCCGTGGCCACCTCCCTGCTGAGCCACATCAATCTCGAGGTCGGGATGCGCAGCTTCGTGGTGCCGAACATCGTGGCCGGCTTCGCGATGGGCTTCATCTTCGTACCGCTGACCACGATGGCGATGGGCACGCTGCGCAACGAGCAGATGGGCAACGCCACCGGGCTCTACAACCTCATGCGTAACATCGGCGGCTCGTTCGGCATCGCCATCACCACGACGGTGCTGGCCCGGGCCTCCCAGCAGAGCCAGGCGCTGCTCGTCGGCCACCTGGCGCCCGAGAACCCGATCTACCTCGACCGCCTGCGCGGGCTCACCGCCGCGCTCACACCGGAGTTCGGCGCCGACGCCGCCCAGCGCGCGCTGTCCATCCTCTACCAGCAGCTCGTCCGGCAGGCCACGCTCGTCGCCTACGTCGACACGTTCCAGCTGATCGCGCTGGTGTGCCTGCTCTGCGTGCCGCTGGTCTTCCTGTTCCGGAGGGTCCGGGCCGCGCGGCCCGTGGCCGTTCACTGAAAGCGAGCGAAGCGATGGACGAGACGTCGACGACGACCACCACTGGCCCCCCTGACGGGCATCACGACGAGGCCGGCGTTCCCGCGGCTACCCCGCCGCCGCCCGCGCTGCCGCCGCTGTACCGGCGGCGCGGCGTCATCGTCGCCGCCGCCATCGTCCTGGTGCTCCTCGTCATCGGGGGCGTCGCGTACTGGTGGTACGCCTCCGGCCGCGTCTCGACCGACGACGCCTTCATCGAGGGGCGCATCGTGCGCATCAGCGCGCAGGTGTCCGGACAGGTCGCCCGCCGGGTCGTGGACGACAACCAGCGCGTGAAGGAGGGCGACCTGCTGGTGCAGCTCGACGATCGCGAGTATCGCGCGCTCAGCGAGCAGGCGATCGCCCAGGCCCACGCCGCCGAGGTCGCGGCCGAGAACGGCGCCGTCGACGCGCGGCGCGCCCAGGAGCTCTTCGATCGCCAGCTCATCGCCAAGCAGGCGCTCGACACCGCGGTCGCCACCGCCCGCACGCAGGCCGCCCAGGCCGAGGCGGCGCGCAAGCAGGCGGCGGAGGCCGCGCTCAAGCTTTCCTACACGCGCATCACCGCGCCCGAGCCGGGCCGCGTCACCAACCGCACCGTCGAGGAAGGCCACTACGTGCAGGTGGGGCAGGCGCTGATGTCGATCGTGCCCGACGAGCTGTGGGTGATCGCCAACTACAAGGAGACGCAGCTCACGCAGCTCCGCCCCGGTCAGCCGGCGACGATCCGCGTCGATGCCTATCCGGGCCTGGTGCTGCGCGGCCACGTCGACAGCGTGCAGGCCGGGACGGGTGCCAAGTTCAGCCTGCTGCCGCCGGAGAACGCGACCGGCAACTACGTGAAGGTGGTGCAGCGCGTGCCGGTGAAGATCGTCCTCGACGAGCAGCCGCCGGCCGGCTTCGCGCTGGGGCCCGGCATGTCGGTGGTGCCGACCATCAACGTGCGCTGATCCCTCAGGTGCGGGCCGTCGCCGCCTGCAGCTCCTGCACGTGCTCGCGCCAGTGCTTGGCCAGCACCTCCAGGCGCTGGCGGACCGTCACCAGCTCGCCGTTCGGGCGCTTGAAGCACGGCCGGTCGATGTCGGGCGAGCGCCGCGCGGCGGCGATCAGGCGCGCGTGGGCCAGGCGCAGCTGGACGAGCAGCTCGTCGAAGGTCTCGTGCTCGTGCAGTCGCCGGCAGACCTCGTTGATCGTATCGGCATCGGCCGGCAGCGGCCATGGCGGGCCACCGAGCGTCGCCGACTCGATGCCCCAGGCCGTCGCCTGGTGGAAGTACAGGAAGTGCTGGAGCACATCGCGGCTCTGCCAGCGATCGACGCGGGCCGTCGTCGTGCGTCCGGCTCCGGCGAAGTAGCCCAGCACCTCGGTGGCGGCACGGTCCAGGTCGGCGATCAGCGTCTCGGCACCGGCGTTCGTCATGGCGCGACTTTCCGCGCGCATCCGTCGGCTGTCAAGTATCATCCCCGCCATGGGAATCCTGGACGGCAAGGTCGCGATCATCACGGGAGCGAGCAAGGGCATCGGACGGGTCATGAGCCAGCTCTTCGCCAAGGAGGGCGCCGCCGTCGTCTGCGCGGCCCGCTCGGGCGGGCTGGTCGAGGAGACGGTCGCGCTGGTGACGAAGGCCGGCGGTCGCGCCGTCGCGGTGACGGGCGACGCGGCGAAGGAAGCCGACGTGAAGAAGATCGTCGCCGCCGGCCTGAAGGCCTTCGGCAAGATCGACACCCTGGTCAACAATGCCGGTGACGGCGGCCCCACCAAGCCCGTCACGGAGTACACCGAGGAGGACTGGTTCTACACGATCAACTCGTGCCTGACCTCCTCCTACATGTGCATCCGCTTCACGGTCCCCGAGATGATCAAGGCCGGCGGCGGCGCCATCGTGAACATCTCCTCCGGCGCGGGCCGGCGCGGCCTACCGTTCCGCATCGGCTACTGCTCGGCCAAGGCCGGCCAGGTCGGGATGACCTTCGGCATGGCGCTGGAGCTGGCGCCCCACAACATCACCGTGAACTGCGTGGCGCCGGGCGCGATCGAGGGCGATCGCATCGACAGCGTCATCGAGGGCCAGGCCCGCGTGCGCGGCATCACGCCCGAGCAGATGCGCAAGGCGATGCTCGAGCGCTCGCCGCTCAAGCGCATGGCCACCGCGACGGACATCTCCTCGGCGGCGGCGTTCCTGTGCAGCCCCGCCGCGCGCAACATCTCCGGGCAGGTGCTCGCGGTGAACGCGGGGGAGCCAGCAGGCTAACTCGGAGGGGGGCCTTGCCCCCCTTCCGACGGTCGTCGCACGCCTGACGGCATGCTCCTCCCTGCCTTCCCCCAGGAGCTATCGAAGGCCGCCTCGATGGCGGCCTTCGACGCGCGGAGGATTGCGCCGGCGAAGCCGGCGCTCGAAAGCGCGTGACTCGGGTACACTACCGGGCATGGCTCATAAAGGAATGAAGTTCGGGATCTTCCTCGCGCCGTTTCACCGGGTCGGTGAGAACCCGACGCTGGCCCTCAATCGGGATATGGAGCTGATCGAGTGGCTCGACTACCTCGGGTACGACGAGGTGTGGATCGGTGAGCATCACTCGGCGGGGTGGGAGCTGATCGCCTCGCCGGAGATCTTCATCGGGGCGGCGGCCGAGCGGACGAAGCACATCATGCTCGGCTCTGGCGTGACGAGCCTGCCCTACCACCATCCGTTCCTGGTGGCCCAGCGCTTCGTGCAGCTCGACCACATGACGCGCGGCCGGGCGATGCTCGGCTGCGGTCCGGGCGCGCTCGTCTCCGACGCCTACATGATGGGCATCGAGCCGGTGACGCAGCGCCCGCGGATGGACGAGGCGCTCGACGCGATCATGCAGCTGCTCAAGTGCGAGGAGCCGGTCACGCTCAAGACCGACTGGTTCGAGCTGCGCCAGGCCCGTCTGCATCTGGCGCCGTACACGGAGCCGCACTTCCCGATCGCCGTGGCCAGCGTCATGACCCCGTCGGGTGTGATCGCGGCCGGCCGTCACGGGCTCGGCGTCCTCTCGCTGGGCGCCGGCATCCCGGGCGGCCCCGAGGCGCTCGCCAACCAGTGGAAGATCGGCGAGGAGACCGCCGCCAAGCACGGCAAGACGATGGACCGCAACAACTGGAAGCTCGTCGTCAACGTCCACGTGGCCGAGGACGACGAGGAGGCGATGCGCCAGGTCAAGAAGGCGGAACGCCACGAGACGGTGACGTACTTCGAGGAGACCCTGGGCCGCCCGCCCGGCCGCTCCGACGATCCGCTCACCGATGGCGTGAAGATGGGCACCACCCTGGTCGGCTCGGTCGACACCGTCGTGCGTGGCATCAGCAAGCTCTGGGAGCTGAGTGCCGGCGGCTTCGGCGGCCTGCTCTTCCGCGCCCACGAGTGGGCCACGCGGGAGCAGACGCTCAAGAGCTACGAGCTGTTCGCGCGCTACGTGATGCCGCGCTTCCAGGGTTCGCACGAGATGCCGCGCGGCTCCAACGAGTGGGCGCGGGACAACCGCAAGACGATCTTCAGCCCGAACGTCGAGGCCATCAGCCAGGCCTACTCGCGGGCCGGCCGGCAGGCGCCCGAAGAGTTCCGGCAGCGGACGTCGGGCGCGCGGGACCTCGACACCACGCCGGGCACCACACCCTGAGGCCGCGGCGTCCGTGAAGCGCAGCACGGAGCGCTTCCTGACGACGCACACCGGTAGCCTTCCGCGTCCGGAGGACCTGATCCGGACGATGTTCGCGAAGGAGGAAGGGGTGCCGGTGGACGCCGCGGCCCTCGCCGCTCGCACCCGCACCGCGGTCGCCGAGGTGGTGCACAAGCAGACCGAGGCCGGCATCGACGTCGTCGACGACGGCGAGATGAGCAAGCCGTCGTACGCGACCTATCCCAAGGACCGGCTGACCGGCTTCGGCGGCGCCAGCCATCCACTGCAGTACAAGGACCTCGTCGATTTCCCCGGCATGGCCCGCCGCGTGTTCGGCGATCCGGGGCGGGCGCGGCGCAAGACGCCGGCGTGCACGGGGCCGATCGCGGTGCGCGACCGCGCCGCGGCCGAGGCCGACGCCGCCAACCTGCGGGCCGCCCTGGCCGGCGCCGGCGCCGAGGAGGGCTTCCTCACCGCCGCCTCGCCCGGTGTCATCTCGCTCTTCTTCCGCGACGAGTACTACGGCAACCACGAGAAGTACCTGTTCGCGATCGCCGAGGCGATGCGCCACGAGTACGAGGCGGTGGCCAGGGCTGGCTTCGTGCTCCAGATCGACTGCCCGGACCTGGCGATGGGCCGGCACATCCAGTACGCCGCGCTCAACACCCAGGAGTTCCGCCGGGCAGCGCGCATGCACATCGAGGCGCTCAACGTGGCGCTGGAGAACGTGCCGGCGGACCAGGCGCGCGTGCATCTGTGCTGGGGCAACTACGAGGGCCCGCACCACTACGACGTGCCGCTGAGCGACATCATCGACGTCGTGTTCTTCGCCAAGCCCAACGGCATCTCGTTCGAGGCGGCCAATCCGCGCCACGCTCACGAGTGGCGCGTCTTCGAGTCGGTGCGGCTGCCCGCCGACAAGGTGCTCATCCCGGGCGTGATCGACTCCACCACCAACTTCATCGAGCACCCGGCCCTGGTGGCCGATCGCATCGGCCAGTTCGCGCGGCTCGTTGGCCGCGAGAACGTCATCGCCGGGACGGATTGCGGCTTCGGCACCTGGGTGGGGCAGTCGGCGGTCGATCCCGACATCGTCTGGGCCAAGCTCGCGACGCTCGCCGACGGCGCACGCCTGGCCTCCGCGGAGTGCTGGTAGCGAGCTCTGACCCCGGGCGCCAGCGCCCGGCGATCGATCAGCCGCCCTGGCCCGTCGCCGCGCCGACGATGATGCGCTCGTGGAGCGCGGAGAGGATCTCGTCGATCGTCGCGCTCGCCCACAGCAAGAAGAACGGCGAGAGCTGCAGCGCCAGCCAGTCGCCAAGGAACCGCTCCCACGCCTGCTCGCGACTCTCGCCCGGCCTGGGCACCTGCATCGCCGTGTACAACCGCTCCTTGTGATAGATCGCCGGAAACTCGACGTGGCGGTAGAGGCACCGCCAGTCCCGCGTGAAGAAGGCGGCAACCGGGACTGACTGGAACGTCTGCCCGTCTTTTTCGTTGAGCAGCGCGTTGACGATGTCCGCGGTCGGCGACTCGTCGGGATTCGCGCGCGGGCCGCGCCCTAGCTTCCGACCATCGCGTGCAAAGATGCGGAGCTCGAGGCCACCGGCTTCGGCCAGCCGCGCCAGCGCCGGAACGTCCCGGCGGCAGTCCGAGGACCACTCCTCCGAGATCACCAGGACCCGGGCCGGGCCGCCGGGCTGCGCCACGAGCCAGCGGATGGCGTCCATCTGAACGGGACTGAGCTGCACGCGGGTGTACCACGCCCGGAGCACGCCGCTGAAGTCGCGCCGCTCGATCCCCCGCCACGAGCCGGCCTCGCGCGCGAGGTTCTCGGGCGTGCCGGTGTACCGGACGTACTCGTCGAAGGTCATCCCCGTCGCGAACCGCGCCGGCGAGATCACGCCCGAAGTATACGCGGATTGCGCCGCTTGCCGACTCCCACTACGATGCGCGCATGCTTCCCTTCACCGGTGCCGAGTTCCTGGAGTCGCTGCGTGACGGGCGCGAGATCTGGATCTACGGCCAGCGCGTTCCCGACGTCACCACGCACCCGGCCTTTCGCAATCCCGCGCGCATGCTGGCGCGCCTCTACGACGCGCTCCACGACCCCGGCCAGCGTGACGTGCTCACCTGCCCGACCGACACCGGCTCGGGCGGCTTCACCCACCGCTACTTCCGCGCGCCGGCCGACGTCACCGAGCTGATCGCCGCGCGCGACGCGATCGCCGCGTGGTCGCGCCTGACCTACGGCTGGATGGGCCGCTCGCCCGACTACAAGGCGGCCTTCCTCGCGACGCTCGGGGCCAACGCCGACTTCTACGCACCCTACCAGGCGAACGCCCGCCGCTGGTACCGGTCGGCGCAGGAGCGCGTCCTGTTCCTGAACCACGCGCTGGTGCAGCCGCCCATCGATCGGAACCGGCCGACCGACGAGGTCGCCGACGTGTACGTGCACGTGGAACGCGAGACCGACGCCGGCCTGATCGTCAGCGGCGCCAAGGTGGTCGCGACCGGCTCGGCGCTCACCCACGCCAACTTCGTCGCCCATCCCACGACGACACCGACCAAGAGCAAGTCGTTCGCCGTGGTGTTCATCGCCACGATGAACACGCCGGGCGTGAAGCTGGTCTGCCGGCCGTCCTACGCGATGGCCGCCGAGGTGATGGGCAGCCCCTTCGACTACCCGCTCAGCAGCCGGATGGACGAGAACGACGCGATCCTGATCCTCGACCAGGCGCTGGTGCCGTGGGAGAACGTGCTGGTCTACGAGGACGTGACGAAGTCCAACACCTTCTTCGAGCACTCCGGCTTCTTCCCGCGGGCCATGCTGCACGGCTGCACGCGGCTGGCCGTGAAGCTCGACTTCATCATCGGCCTGCTCCTGAAGGCGGCCGACGCCGTGGGCAGCGCCGACAATCGAAATCTCCAGTCGTCGATCGGCGAGTGCATCGCCTGGCGCAGCCTGTTCTGGGGGCTGAGCGACGCGATGGCCCGCACGCCGGTGGCGTGGTCGAGCGGCACCGTGCTGCCGAATCCCGAGTACGCGCAGTCCTACCGGCTGCTGGCCACCATCGCCTATCCGCGCGTGAAGGAGATCGCCGAGAGCATCCTCGGCAGCGCGATGATCTACCAGAACTCCCACGCGACCGACTTCCAGTCCCCCGAGCTGCGTCCCTACCTCGATCGCTATCTGCGCGGCTCCGATGGCGGCGACGCCGTGGAGCGCATCAAGCTGATGAAGCTCCTGTGGGACGCCGTGGGCACGGAGTTCGGCGGCCGCCACGAGCTGTACGAGCGCAACTACGCGGGCGCGCCGGAGACGATCCGCTTCCTCACCCTGCAGATGGCCAAGGGCAGCGGCCTGACGGATCGCTTCCGCGCCTTCGCCGAGCAGTGCCTGGCCGAGTACGACCTGGACGGCTGGACGGCGCCGGATCTGATCACGCCGTCGGACGTGAGCCTCTTCGGCAAGAAGCCGAGCTGACGCGGAACGCGACGCCCGTCGGGGTGCATCGGCCCCGCCAGGCGCCGCGCGATCGAGGTCAGGTCAAGCAGGGCCCGAGCCGCTCGATCATCGTGTCGATCTCCTCGCGCGTGACCGTCAGCGCCGGCATGAAGCGCAGCGAGTCCGGGCGCGGCGCGTTGATCAGCAGGCCGCGATCGAGTGCCGCGTCGACCACCTTCTGGGCCTCGCCGTGCCCGAGCGCGAGCGCCAGCAGCAGCCCCCGGCCCCGCACCTTGCCGTGACCGGTGGCCGCCGACAGCTCGGTCAGTCGCGCGGCGAGGTAGTCACCGGTCTCGCGCACGCTCGCCAGGAACGCCGGCTGGCGCACGGTCCCCAGCACCGCGCACCCGATCGCGGCCATCAGGGGGTTGCCGTTGAACGTGCCGCCCTGATCGCCCGGCTCGAAGCAGCTCGCCGCCGCGCTGGCAACCAGCGCCGCCAGGGGCACGCCGCCGCCGAGCCCCTTGCCGAGCGTGAGGATGTCGGGCCGCGCCTCCACGTGCTCGAAGGCGTACATCAGTCCGGTGCGGCCGATGCCCGTCTGGATCTCGTCGAGGATCAACAGCACGCCGCGCTCGCGGGTGAGCCGGCGCACGGCTCTCAGGTACGCGTCGGTCGCCGGGATCACGCCCGCCTCGCCCTGGATCGGCTCCAGCATCACCGCCACCGTCTGCTCGGTGATCGCGTTGGCCATCGCCTCCAGGTCGTTGAGCGGCACCTTGACGAAGCCCGGCACCTTGGGCTCGAACAGCGGCTCGAAGGCCGCCTTGCCCGAGGCCGACATCGTCGCCAGGGTCCGGCCATGAAAGGCGCCCTGCGTGGTGACGATCTCGTAGGCGCCGTCGCGATGCTTCGCCCCCCACTTGCGGGCCAGCTTGATCGCGCCCTCGTTGGCCTCCGCCCCGCTGTTGCAGAGGAACACGTGCTGAAGCCCGCTGGTCACGGCGATGAGCGCGGTGAGCTGGGCCATAGGCTCGTTGTGGAAGGCGGGGCTGCAGTTGATCAGTCGCGCCGCCTGCTCGCGGATGGCCTCCACCATCACCGGGTGGCTGTGGCCCAGGCAGTTCACGGCCCAGCCCTGCACGAAGTCGAGATACGTGCGGCCCTCGCTGTCGCGCAGCCAGGAGCCGGTGCCCTCGGTCATGACGACGGGCGGCCGCGTGGTGATGGGCATGACGTGGTCGAGCGTGGGGTGCATGGCGCGATCCTCCTGTGCCCGATGCTGCCGGCCGATCGCTGGCGGCACAAATCAATCGTCGTTATCATCATCATCATGGAATCCGACGACGTGACTCGGGGCCGCGTGCTCTCCCGCCGCGAGGTCGTGGCGCTGTTCGGCGTGACGGCCGTGGCGCTGGCCGCACGGCCGGCGCTCGCGCAGTCGACGCGACCAGCGCCCGTCTGTATCGTGCGTCCCGCCCAGACCGAGGGCCCCTTCTATGTCGACGAGAAGCTGGAGCGCAGCGACATCCGCTCGGATCCCGCCAGCGGCGACCGGCGCCCGGGCGCGCCGCTCGATCTGGCCTTCACCGTCTCGCGCCTGGCCGCCGGCGGCTGTGCGCCCCTGGCCGGCGCGATCGTGGACGTCTGGCACTGCGATGCGGCGGGCGCGTACTCCGACGTGCGCGACGGCGGGCGCAGCACCGCGGGCCAGCGCTTCCTGCGCGGCTACCAGACCACGAGCGCAGCCGGCCTGGCGCGCTTCACCACGATCTATCCCGGCTGGTACGAGGGCCGGGCCGTGCACATCCACTTCAAGGTCCGCACGGCCCAGGGCCAGGAGTTCACCTCGCAGATCTACTTCGACGAGGCGGTCACCGACCGCGCGCACGCCCAGGCGCCCTACGCAGGGCGCGGCGGCAGCCGGTTGCGCAACGAGCGCGACGGCCTCTACCGTCAGGGTGGGCGTCAGCTGACCGTCACGCCCCTCGCCAGCGCCGGAGGCTGGGCCACCACCTTCGATCTGGCGCTCGGCGTCTAAACCGCGGCGTCTGCGGTATCCTCGGGCCGTGGGCAACACCTGGGGCCAGCTCTTCCGCGTGACCACCTGGGGCGAGTCGCACGGCACCGGGATCGGTGCCGTCGTGGACGGCTGTCCCCCCCGGCTGTCGCTCTCCGAGGCCGACATCCAGCCCGATCTCGATCGGCGCGTGCCCGGCCAGAGCGCCATCGTCACCCAGCGCAAGGAGACGGACACCGTCCAGATCCTCTCCGGCGTCTTCGAGGGCCGGACGCTGGGCACGCCGATCAGCATGCTGATCCCCAACGCCGACATGCGCCCCGGCGACTACCGCGAGGTGATGGAGAAGTACCGGCCGAGCCACGCCGACTACACGTACGAGGCGAAGTACGGCATCCGTGACTGGCGCGGCGGCGGGCGCACCAGCGCGCGCGAGACGGCGGGCCGCGTCGCCGCGGGCGCCATCGCCCGCAAGCTGCTCGCCGAGCGCTTCCGCGTGACCGTCGTTGCGTGGGTCTCGAAGGTCGCCGCGCTCGCCGTCGAGTGCGATCCCGAGCGCGTGACGCGCGACGAGGTCGATCTCACCCCGATCCGCTGCCCCGATCTGACGATGGCCGAGCGAATGATCGCGGCCGTCGAGGCGGCGCGCAAGGAGGGCGACTCCCTGGGCGGCGTCGTCACCTGCGCCGTGCGCGGCTGCCCGCCCGGCTGGGGCGAGCCGGTCTTCGATCGCCTCGAGGCCGATCTGGCCAAGGCGGTGCTGAGCCTGCCGGCCAGCAAGGGGTTCGAGATCGGCTCGGGCTTCGCCGGCACCGAGCTGCGCGGCTCGCAGCACAACGACGAGTTCTACATGGATGGCGGCCGCGTGCGCACGCGCACGAACCGCTCGGGCGGCGTGCAGGGCGGCATCACCAACGGCGAGACCATCTACTTCCGCGTCGCCTTCAAGCCCACC
>Ga0310811_10009574_pt1 | contig 12515 bp, 13 predicted proteins | sample YCmetagenome_FD_207642 | JGI IMG/M metagenome (GOLD analysis project Ga0310811, IMG submission 207642) | Soil microbial communities from experimental microcosm in Duke University, North Carolina, United States - YC | ecosystem: Engineered > Artificial ecosystem > Soil microcosm > Unclassified ... | reverse complement strand
CGGAAGTCCGCTCGATGCCTCGGATGTGCGACGTTCGTGGCTACGCGTCCTCGACCCAGCCACGCACTCAACAGCTCCAGATGTCCTGAGCATCATCGAGGGGGCCACGGAACGCCTCGCTGGCGGGCCCGAGGACGGCGTCGCGATCGAGGCGCCTGATGCGCGGACGCTGACCGTCCGGCTCAAGCACGCGGCTGCGTACTTCACCGCCATCACCGCAACGCCCACTGCGTTCGTCGTCCCGCGCAGCGCGTCCGGGTCGGATGACAGCTGGCAGTCGATGGACGGCTCGGTCGGCTCCGGCCCATACGTCGCCAGCGGAAGGGACGGCACGGACATCGTGCTTCGAGCGAATGACCGCTACCTGGCCGGGCCGCCGCCGATCGCCGAGATCAAGTGGGTGACCGATCTGCCGGGAGATGGCGTGACCGCGTTCGCGGATGGCGATGTCGACCTCGTCAGCGTCGGATCGTTCGACGCCGGCTGGATCGCATATGACAAGGACCTGGGAACGGCACTCCACCGATCGGCCGCGCTCGGCATCCAGTACTTCGGCTTCGACACCACGCGGCCGCCCTTCGACGACGCGAGGGTGCGCCGTGCGTTCGCCCTTGCGCTGGACCGGCCGAGGCTTGTGACGAATGCGGAGGGAAGCAGCGGCACGCCGGCCTCCAGCATCGTGCCGCCGGCCCTCTGGCCAGAGGGGATGGAGGACGACCAGGTGACCGACCTCGCCGAGGCCCGCAGCCTCCTCGATGCCGCCGGCTACACCGATCGGTCCCGGCTGGGCACCATCACCATCAATGGCTCCGGCCTGGGGGTGGGCCCGGCCGCATCGGTCTGGAAGGACGAGCTGGGCGTTGAGACCGCGATTGAGACGATGCAGTTCCGGGACTACCTGCAGGCCCTCGTCGTCGACCCGCCGCAGATCTTCACGATCAACTGGATCGCCGACTACCCGTCACCATACGCGCTCTACAGCCTCCTCCTGCTCCCGGAGGCAACCAGCAACTACGGCCACTGGGACGACCCTGAATTCGTCCGGCTGCTCGAGGCCGCGTCCAGCGCGGAGAACGACGCGGAGCAGGCGGCAGCCTACCGAGCGGTGGACGCCCGGGTCGACAGCGAGGCGCCGATCATCCCCTGGGCGTACGGCGCCGGCTGGTGGCTCGTGCGGCCCGGCCTGCGCGGCCTCGGCAACCTGACGACCGGGCTGCTCGACCTCGGCCGGGTGTCGTGGGAACAGTGATGCGCCGCCTGATGCAGCTTGCCGCCATCGCCGTGGCCTTGGCGCTCGTCGCTCCGGCGCAGGTTGCCGCCTTCAGTGGCTTCGGCACGCTGACCGCGAGCGCGACCTATGGCGGGGAGATGCGCTTCACCGTGCAGCTGCCGGGCGGTCCGCCGGACCAGCTCGAGCTGCTCCTCCGCTTTGCCGGCTCGGATTCCACGGTGGTGGCCCCGGTCGATCCTGGATCGTCGAGCGCCGAGTACGTCTGGGACACCGCGGATCGCCACCTCACGCCCAACACGGCGATCGCCTATCGCTGGCGAGCGACGAGTGGGGAGCAGGTGACCCTGAGCCCGGAGAAGACGCTCCTCTACGACGATGACCGGCCGGGCCTCGATTGGCACACGGCGAAGATCGGCGCCACCACGGTGCACTGGTACGGCGGCGCGGAATCCCAGGCACGCCACTTCGGTTCGATCTCGGCCGATGCGGCGGCAGCCGCGGAGACGCTCCTGGGCCACGACCTGGTTGGCCCGATCGACATCTTCGTCTATGACTCGCGCGACGATTTCTTTGGCGCGCTGGGACCCGGGGCGCGTGAGTGGACCGGTGCCGCGACCTACCCCGAGCTGCGCACCATCTTCATGTGGCTGGGTGGCGGCTCGAGCAGCTACCTCGAGACCACCATGACCCACGAGGTGACGCACGTCGTCTTCCAGGACGCGACCACCAACCAGTTCCACGACCCGGCGACCTGGTTCAACGAGGGGCTGGCGGTGTGGTCCGAAGAGCATTCGGCGGCCGACCAGGAGGGCAATGTGCGGTCGGCCGCAAGTGAGGGTCGCCTGCTGGCCTTCGGCGGCATCACCGAGTCCTTCCCCATCGGCGACCAGGCGGCGCGGCTTGCCTACTCCGAGGGCGCCACGATGGTCGCCATGATCATCGACAAGTACGGCCAGGACGCGATCGCCGCGATCGCTGCCGCGTGGCGAGGCGGTGCAGGGGATGACGAGGCGCTGGAGGCCGGGACCGGCGTTCCCGTGGATGAGCTGTACGACACGTACTTCGCTTCATTCGGTGCGTCGGTCCCAACCGCCGTCGAGCCGGCGCCGATCCTCCCCTCGAACGTCGACAAGCCCCCGCAGCCGAGCGCCCCGGCGCACGCTGGCGAGAGCGCCTCTGCCGTGCCATCCGCTTCGCCAACGCAACAGCCGGCTCACGCCGATGACAACGGGGCGTGGATCCAGGCGGCGATCATCGCCGGGATCCTGGTCGGGGTGATCGTGGCCGTTGTCGCCAACCGGCGCCGGGGATCCAGATCGGCATGACGCGGCGAGGAACGCGGCTGCTCTTCAGCCCGCAATGGGCGGTGAGCATCGCTGGTGCCCTGGCGGTCATCGGTTTCGTGGGGTACGCGCAGTGGAACGGCTCGCCAGAGCGCGCCCAGTTCGCGACATCGGTGCAGCAGGTGCTCGCTGACCAGGTCTCCAAGCTCGAGAAGGAGCAGGAGGACCTGCGCGGCCAGCTGGCCGCGGCGGAGGCCCAGGTCCTCGACTTTCAGACGGCATCGACGACCTCGTCATCGGCCCTGGCGGAGGTCAACCGGCGCCTGGAGGATGCCCGTCTGGCGGCCGGCCTGACGGCGCTGCACGGGCCCGGGGTGGTGGTCGAGATCTCCGACTCGAAGCGCGTGATACCCGATGGCGAGAACCCGGCCAACTACCTCGTCCTCGTCGATGATCTCCGTGACATCGTGGCTGCGCTGTGGGCCTCCGGCGCGGAGGCGATCACGATCAACGGCGAGCGACTGGTCGCCACGTCCTCGATCTATGGAGTCGGCGCATCGATTCTCGTCAACACGGCATTCCTCTCTCCTCCGTTCCGCATCGAGGCGATCGGCTCGAACGGGCTGCTCGACCGGTTCTCGGAGAATCCCGCCTTCAAGGGCCGGGTGGCGCAGCGGATCGATGCCTTCGGCCTCGAGTTCGCGAGCCAGGCGGCCGACGCGCTCGACCTGCCCGCCTTCGTCGGCAATACCCGCTTCCGATGGGCGGTGCCGACCGACGGGGCCCCCTCGTGAAGACCCGGGTCGCGCAGGCGACGATGTTTGCGGTGGCGGTGCTGATTGGGATGCTCGGTGTCGGCCAGCTGAACTCGCAGGCCCGTCCCATCGAGATCAGCCGGCTCTCCGCGACCGAGCTGTCGACTCGCAATCGCGAGCTGCGCTCGGGGCTTGCCGACATCCGCGACCAGCTGCGGCAGTACGAGCTCTCCGGTCCCCAGGGCGAGAGCGCCCTCCAGGTGAGCCGCGAGGATCTCCGGCGCATCACAGCGTTCGCCGGCCTGGCGGCGGTGGATGGACAGGGGATCGTCATGAACGTAAATGGCAACCTCGATGCGATCGCGCTGAACGACCTCATCAACGAGCTCCGCAACGCGGGGGCGGAGGCGATCGCAGTCGACGACGTTCGAATCACCGCCCGCTCCGTGGCGACCGAGGGTCCGCGAGCGATCGAGCTCGATGGCGTGGAGGTCGGGGAGCGGTTCACGCTGCGCGCCATCGGGTCCCCGGACGGCCTCCTCGGCGCGATGGAGCGCCCAGGTGGGATCATCTCCCAGCTCAAGCTGTTCATCAAGGCGACGATCCAGATCCGCCAGGCGGAGTCGGTGGTGTTGCCGGCGAGCGAGGTATCGCTCCTGCCGGTGATCGGGACCCCAGCTGAATGAGGAGACGATGCAGGAGCTGATCGACCTGGCCCTCGACGTTGCGCGCACCGGTGGAGCTGGCTATGCCGACATGCGAATCGTGGAGCGCGAAACCGAATCCCTGACGGTGAAGAACGGGAACCTCGCCGAGGCGAGCTCCAACCGCTCCGCTGGGTTCGGCGTGCGGGTGCTGGTCGACGGCGCGTGGGGCTTCGCGGCCAGCTCACGAATCGAACGGGCCGAGGTGGAGCGCACCGCCCGCGAGGCGGTGGCTATCGCCCGGGCGAGTGGCCTGGCGACGCGTGAGCCGATCGTGCTCGACGACTCACCCCCCGCCGTGGCGGAGTACCGCACCCCCGTCCGCGAGGATCCGTTCGGCGTCCCGCTCGACGAGAAGCTCCGCATCCTGTTCGAGGCGGACGCCGTGATGAGCAAGGTCGCCGGCGTCACGCTGCGCACCAGCGGCATGGAGTTCGGCCGCGAGCGGAAGACGTTCGCCTCGAGCGAAGGGGCACGGATCGAGCAGGAGATCGTGGATTCCGGGGCCGGCATCGAGGCAATGGCCTTCAACGACAGCGAGGTCCAGCGTCGCAGCTATCCGCAGTCGGCGAGCGGCCAGCACGTGACCGCCGGCTTCGAGGCGGTCCGCGAACTGCAGCTCGCCGAGAACGCGCAGCGGATCGCCGAGGAGGCGGTGGCGCTGCTGGACGCCCGACAGTGTCCGTCCGGCAAGATGACGCTGATCATCGATTCACCGCAGCTGGCGTTGCAGGTCCACGAGTCGTGCGGCCACCCGATCGAGCTCGACCGCGTCCTCGGGATGGAGGCCAGCTTCGCGGGGACCAGCTTCCTGACGCTCGACAAGCTCGACGCGCTCCAGTACGGCAGCGAGATCGTGAACATGGAGGCCGATGCGACCGCGCCAGGTGGACTCGGGACGTTCGGCTTCGACGACGAGGGAGTGCCGGCCCAGAAGGTCCCGATCGTGACCGCCGGCCGATTGGTGGGCTACCTCACCAGCCGGGAGACCGCGCCCATCATCGGTCGCCGCAGCATGGGCAGCAGCCGAGCCTCCGGCTGGAATGTCATCCCGCTCATCCGGATGACGAACGTGAACCTGCGGCCTGGCACGGCGGGCACGCTCGAGGACCTCATCGCCGACACGCCCGACGGACTCTTCGTGAGCACGAACCATTCGTGGAGCATCGACGACCGGCGCCTCAACTTCCAATTCGGGACGGAGATCGGCTGGCTGATCAAGGACGGGCGGCTGACCGAGATGGTCAAGAACCCGACCTACACCGGCATCACGCCGCAGTTCTGGGGCAGCTGCGACGCGATCTGCGGCGAATCGGAGTGGAAGCTGTGGGGGGTTCCGAACTGCGGCAAGGGGGAGCCGATGCAGACCCACGGCGTGGGCCACGGCGCGGCGCCGGCTCGGTTCCGCGGGGTCGAGGTCGGGGTCGGCCAATGGTAGACGAGCAGATGAACCGCGCAGATCTGGATGCGCTGCTCAGCGAGGCCCTGTCGCTGGCGACCGATGCCGAGGCGGAGGCGATTCTCACCGAGCGCCGCGCCGCGCTGACGCGCTTCGCCAACTCGCGGATCCACCAGAACGTGGCAGAGCGCGACGCCACCCTGCGGCTCCGCCTCGTGCGAGACGGTCGGACGGGCGTCGCCAGCACGAATCGGCTCGACCGCGAGGGGCTGCGTGAGGTCGTGGCTCGGGCATCCGCCACCCTGGCGCTGGCGACGCCCAATCCGGATGGAGCCGCACTGGCAACGGCGAATCCATCGAACGCCGACGTCAGCCTCGGCTTCGTCGCCGCCACAGCCCATGCCGATCCCGACCTGCGGGCTGCCGGCGCTCGCGCCGTGATCTCGGCGGGAGACAGCGCGCACCTCGAATCGAGCGGCGCATTCTCGACCGAAACCGCCACCCTGGCGGTCGCCAACACGCGAGGAATGCGCAACGTCCACAGCGTGACGCAGGCCAAGCTGCTCACGGTGATGATGGGAGCGAACGGCGCCTCCGGCTATGCCCAGGCGACGGCCCCCGATATCCGGGCCATCGACCCGTCCGCGGTCGGCGAGGAGGCAGCTGACAAGGCCGCCCGCAGCGCGGATGCGGTGGTGCTCGAGCCGGGGGAGTATCCGGTGGTGCTCGAGGAGTACGCCGTTGCGACGCTGCTGGAGTACCTGTCGTGGGTCGGCTTCTCGGCCCTCGCCGTCGAGGAGGGGCGCTCGTTCATGGAGCTTGGCCAGCAGATCATGGGCTCGAACGTTTCGATCTGGGACGACGGCCTGGATCCGTTGGGGTTGCCAACCGCGATCGACTACGAGGGCGTTCCCAAGCAGCGCGTGGATCTCATCACCAATGGCGTCGCACACGCGGTAGTCCACGACACGGCCACCGCGGCGCGGGCTGGCGTGGCGTCGACCGGGCACGGCCTGCCCGCTCCGAATTCGGTGGGTCCAATGGCCTGGAACCTGTTCATGTCCCCGGGATCGAGCGCCAAGGAGGTGATGCTGTCCGGCATCGACCGCGGCGTGTGGGTGACCCGCTTCCACTACGTGAACATTGTCCACGCCAAACGCGGCATCCTCACCGGGATGACCAAGGACGGCACCTTCCTGATCGAGGACGGCCGCATCACGCGTCCGATCCGGAACCTGCGCTTCTCGCAGTCGATCCCCGATGCCTTCAGCGCGATCGAGGCGATCGGCTCCGAGACGCGACTCGTGGCCGCCGAGTACTCGGGCATCAATGTGCGGGTGCCTGCGCTGCGGCTCGCGAAGTTCGCGTTCACCGGAGCCACCGGCGCCGAGGCCCCGGGCTAGCAGTGGCCGCGGTCGACCTGCGCATCGATGACCGGATCACGTTGCGCAAAGCTCATCCCTGCGGCAGCCACGCGTGGGTCGTCACCCGACTGGGAGCCGATATCGGCCTGGCCTGCGAGGGATGCGGGCATCGGGTCATGATGGACCGCCTCGACGTCGAGCGGCGGTTCACTGGCCACCTGGAGCGCGGCCCGCAGGCGGCGGCTGACGCATGACCCACATCGAGCTGCCGCCGCACGTCGAACTTCCGCCGGACCTGCCGGTCTCCGAGCCCTCACGCTCGGTCTTCCAGAATCGGTCCTTTGTGCTGCTGTGGGTGGCTCAAGTGCTGAGCCAGCTGGCGAGCAACATGGTGCTCGCCGGGCTGATGGCCACGGTGGTGCTGGCCACCGGATCCAATACGGCGAACGCAGTCCTGATCCTGACCTTCCTGGTGCCCGCGGTAGCCTTCAGCGCCATCGCCGGCGTCCTCGTCGAGCGCAGCGATGCGCGGCTGATCATGCTCGCGGCGAACCTGCTGCGGGCCGGCGGGATCGTGCTCTTCCTCTTGGTCGGCAACAACGTTGCCCTGATCCTGGTGATCAACCTGCTGGTGGCGACGGTGACCGCCTTCTTCATCCCGGCGGAGCTGACGGCCATCCCACGCCTCGTCGATCGACGGCAGCTGATGGCCGCCAACTCGACGTTCGTGTTGACCATCAACGCGACCTTCGCCATCGGCTTCGGCTTCCTGGGCCCGTTGCTGCTCACCACTGCAGGGGTGAGCACGGTCTACGTCGTGGTGGCGGTCATGTTCGGCCTGGCAGCGCTGGCCATCATCCCGCTGCCGGCGGTCAAGCCCGAGAAGCGCGCCGAGATCGGGGTCAAGGAGACCGGGCAGGCGCTGACCGCGGTCTTCGACCAGCTGAACGAGGGCGTCGCGTTCGTCCGCAGGAATCGCCCGATTGCCTGGTCGCTGGCCTACCTCGGCATCGCGGCAAGCCTCATCGCGGTGATGGGGGCCATCGGCCCAGGCTTCGCAACGGACATCCTCCTCCTGCGTCCGCAGGACTTCTTCTTCGTGATGGGCCCGGCCGGCCTGGGCGCGGTGATCGGGATCCTCTTCCTGAACGCCTACGGTGGGAAGATTCCGCGGCGGCTCCTGATCGACATCGGCCTCGTCGCGATGGGGGTGACCCTCATCGGCCTGGCCCTCGTCAAGCCGATCACGGCCTTCGTCGCTCCCGCTCTCGCGCCGATCGAGCACACCCTGCCGGCTGCCCTCAGCCCGCTCCTCTCGCTCATTGCGCTCGTCGTGGTGATCGGGATGACGGCGGGCGTGGAATACGCCCTCGTCGCCATCCCCGCGCAGACCGCGCTCCAGGAGGACCTGCCGGTCGAGGTTCGTGGACGCATCTTCGGCATCCTCAACACGCTCCTTTCCGTGGCTTCCTTCCTCCCCGTTCTGGTGGGGCCGGCCGCCGCGGACCTGCTGAACATCGTGGTCCCGGGGGCCGGCATCCCGACCGTGATGGCCATCCTGGGCCTCATCACACTATGGCTCGGGATCGCCTCGTGGCGGCGAAACGCCGCGGCCGGGCTGCACGACGATGCGCCAGCAATCTCGCCGCATGGCGACTAGGGTTACCGCCGCCGCGATCCTGATCGCTTCGGCAGTGATTGCCTGGCTGGCCATCACCTTCGCGCTGGTGGCGCGCACCCTCCAGGCGGCGATCGCCATCTCGCTGGTCTACGTTGCCTACCTGGCGCTGCGCGGCTACCAGGCCATGCGCGAGGCGCGCGTCGGCGCTGCCAATGCCGATCGACCGTGGGTCACCCTCCTGGTGGCGGCCCGCAACGAGGCGCCCGTGATCGCCGCGACCCTTGCCGGGCTCGTTCGGCAGGACTACGCCGACGCCAGCGGGCCCCGATTCGACGTGCTCCTGGTCGACGATGGCTCGACGGATGCGACCGGTGCGCTGGCCGGCCGGGCGGCCGCGGATCATCCGGACCGGCTCCGTGTCCTGCGCCGGGAGCAGGGAGACGGACCGCGGATGAAGGCTGCTGCGCTCGCCTTCGCGCATCCGCACGCTCATGGAGAGGTCATCGGCGTGGTGGACGCCGATGCGACCGTCTCCGCCAAATTCATCGCCAACGTCATGGACGCATGGCGTTCTGACCCAGCCGCGGTCGCCATCCAGGCGCAGCGTCGAGCGCACAACCGGGGTGACGGGTGGTTCGCCGCCGCGCAGGACGAGGAGCTGCTGATGGACATGGCCAGCCAATGCGGCCGTCGCGCGACCGACGGCACGGCGGAACTGCGTGGCAACGGCATGTTCGTGCGCCGCACTGCACTCGAGAGCGTGGGCGGCTGGAGCCCGATGGCGCTCACCGAAGACCTCGAGCTCTCCACCCGGCTGGTGGCGGCTGGGGAGCGGATCGCGCTCGCACCGCTGGCGGAGGTGGGCGAAGAGGCAGTAACCACCTTGCGCAGCCTGTGGCGGCAGCGCCTGCGCTGGGCGGAGGGCAGCATCCGCCGGCTGATCGACCTCGGGCCGGGGCTGCTGCGGGCTCGAGAGGTGCCTGCGAGCCGGAAGCTCGACTTCCTCGCCTTCACCGCCGAGTTCCTGATCCCGCCACTCTTCGTGACGACCATCATTGCCAGCCTGCTGACGATCCCGCTGCCGCGTCCGGCCGACTGGACCGTGCCGGCGTCGCTCTTTATTGGCTACGGGCTCGGGTCGTTCCTGCTGGCGATGGCCGGCATCGCGGGCCACGGGCAGCGGGGACCCGGCGTCATCGGCCGAGCCACGCGTGGATCGCTCTTCCTCTCGCATTGGCTGCTGGTGGTCCCCGCCGCGCTGGTGCGGATCGCCATCGGGCGCCAGGCGACCAGCTTCGTGCAGACCCGGCGCATCGGTCACCAGCGCGAAGAACCTGATGCAGCACCTGATGGCGGAGCGTAGGATCGCGCTGAAATCGGTCTCAATGGCGATCGGGTGGAGGCGATTGGCATGGCTGGGCACCCCGAAGATCCGCAGGCATTTCACATTGAGGAAGACGCCCGACAGCCGGTCGGGCCAGGCCACCAGACGCCGCTGACGCCCTCCTTCGATCCGACCCGGCTCGATTTCGGCCACTACGCCGGGAGGACCATCGAGGAGCTGGCGGGCATCGACCCCGACTACCTGCGCTGGCTGGAGCGTCATCCCTCGGGCAGCCGGTATCGCACCGAGATCCATCGCGCGCTCGGCGTCGTGCCGTACTCGACCGATTGGCGTCGCTGAGTAGAGCGAGGCGACACGGTGTCGGGAATCGAGCGGCGTTCCTTCAACGAGCCCGATGAGGTCTATCCGACCGTCGACGGGAGCCGCACGGAGCTGATCTCCATCGGCGACAACATGGTGATGCGCTCGGTGATGAAGCCCGGCTGGAGCTGGGAGCAGTACATCAAGCCAATGGGCGACGACCCGTCCTGCCCGATGGAACACCGCGAGGTGATCTTGTCGGGGCGGATCCGGTACCTGATGGACGATGGCACCGAGGTGATCGGGCAGGCGGGGGATTACCTCGAGATCTCGCCCGGCCACCTCGCCTGGGTGCTCGGCGACGAGCCCTGCGTCACGATCGACTGGTAGCTGTGATGGTCCGGACCGTTCGCTCCGTCCTCGCGATGGTGCTCTGGGTCGCCGCAGGACTGCTGACGCTGTTCCTGATCTTCTCGGGGTGGTGGCTCATATTGCCATTCGCCTTTGCGGGCGGGGGAGGAGGCGCATTCCTGGTGCTGGTCCTGGCCATCATCGGCCTGGCTGTGGCGGCGCACCTCCTCGGTCGTCGCACCTCGTCGTAGGTCCATCGACCCCGGGACTCAGAACGACAGGTCGTTGAGGATCCGGTCCGCTCTCTCGAAGAACCTCTCGAGTTCTGCCACGGAGCTGGCCACGGCCGCCTCGGTGCTCACCATCACCGTCACCCTCGTCCCCTCGACGTCGACAGCCATGATGCGGACACGCTCTCCCGGGCGTGCGCGCCAGGTCTCGGTTCCGAGCGGGAACATGTTGATGTCGCCGGATCCGATGGAGCCACAGGCCGCCAGCGCGCCCTCGCTGATGTCCACGTTGGCGGAAACGCCGGTGTGGCCACCCACGGTGGTCGGCTGCCAGGGGCTTACGGTCACGTAGGGAAGGGTCGCCAGCGCCCTCATCAGTTCCAGCGGCGTCGATCCGGTATCCGTGGTTGGTCCACCGTCGGCGCAGGGGCTCTGGTACACCTTCTCGACTCGACCAATATCGACATGGCCCTGGGGCTGCGAATCGTTGAAGAGGCCAAGGTATTCCGGCCCGCTCCGATAGACGCTCCACCCCAGGTCCGAGACAACCAACTCGAATGGCGGCTGGAATTCATCCGCGAAGTGCGAGCCGATGTCCAGGTTGCCGACCTCGAGCGCCGGGGGCCTCGAGGCTGGCGACGGTGAGCCGCTGGTGCCAGGCGTCGGAGGCCGCAGGGAGAGTGCGGCGGCCACGGCCACCACCCCCGCGGCCAGGATGCCTCCGGCGAGCACCCTCTGGCGGAAGCGTCGGTCGGGCACCAGCGGTACGCCCTCGGTGGTGACGGCGTAGAGGGCAACCGGGTCGGTGACCCCCTTCAACCTGCGGCGACCACGGCTGGTGAAGGCCACCGGGATGCTCGCCTGGGTGATCCCCCGAACCGTGGCCGTCACCAGCACCTCGCCGGCACTGGCTGTGGCACACACCCGCGCCGCGACGTTCACCGCGGATCCGATGAATCCATCGGCGGTCTGGACGGCCTCGCCCGCGTTGATGCCGACGCCCACCCTGATTGGTCGATCGGCGCGATCCGCGCTTGCCTTCGCAGCGCCGCGGACGATATCCAGGCCACACAGGATCGCGCCCGATGCCGACGGGAAGACGGCGTAGAACCCGTCTCCCTCGGTCTGGATCTCGGCACCGTGGTGCTGTCCGACCGCAGACCGGGTAATGGCCAGGTAATCGTCCAGCAGGGCCACGCCGGCCGCGTTGCCGGCCCGCTCGATGAACGCGGTGTAGCCGCGCAGGTCAGCGAACAGGAAGCATCGGTAGGCGGTGGATGACGAAGTGCTGGTGGGCGGCAGCGTAGGGCCCTTGCTCATCGTTCAATAGTAGTGGGAGCTATGGCCAGGATTCGTGCTGAGCGATTCGCCGTGATAGGATCGCGACCTGCTCAGTGCGACACCGAAACTGAGCACGAAACCGCGGGCGGCTAGCTCAGCTGGTTAGAGCACTTGCTTGACATGCAAGAGGTCACTGGTTCGAGTCCAGTGTCGCCCACCACGCCTTATCCCCGGCGCGATTCGTACTTCTCCCTGAGAGTGCGGACGTGGCGCGTCTGCGCCTCCACGGCTCCGACCTGCTTGGGCAGGTCCAGGTCAGCCAGACCGATCTCCGCGCCCCAGCTTCGAGCCTTGGTTGTCGCGGTCTGCAGCGTAGCTAACATCGTTTTCAGCTGCGCAGTCGCTGCGTTGAGCGCGCTGCGCTCCACCCGTGCGTCCCCAATGGCAAGGACGCCGGTCGAGCCAATGGCGGAGCTTGCGCCCGGCAACATGGCTACCCGGTTCAGCTCCTCGGAGCCAGCCCACCAGGCGGACGTTGCCCGCTTCAAAAGGTCCGATGCCACCCGTGCCTCCATTCGTCATGCAGCCAGCTGCAGGTATAGGATCGACCGTGACGGCGAGTATCGGCCACCGACGCGACCTGAAAGCCCT
>Ga0310811_10009573_pt1 | contig 12515 bp, 16 predicted proteins | sample YCmetagenome_FD_207642 | JGI IMG/M metagenome (GOLD analysis project Ga0310811, IMG submission 207642) | Soil microbial communities from experimental microcosm in Duke University, North Carolina, United States - YC | ecosystem: Engineered > Artificial ecosystem > Soil microcosm > Unclassified ... | reverse complement strand
AACCAGTTCTATGGAGCCACCGGCTGCTTGGGCTTCCAGAGGGCAGCGTCCAAGATGGACCAGAGGTGAATGATCCAGCCCAGAAGAAAGAACCAGAGAATTCCCGCCAGGACGAACTGGATGATGGCCATGAATAGACGGCCCTGGAGCAGCTGCCCCAATCCGGGTATGAAAAAGCTGCAGAGCGCGGCGATGACGTTTCCTGCAGATCCCTGCGCTGCCATGAAACCTCCTGCAAACAAGAAAGGCGCTCGTTAGCCGGCCGGCCAGGGAGTGCCGGCGAGCGCCGCCTTGATCTGACCGAGATGATGCGCGTTGTGCGAGGCGATCTTGTCGAACTCGTCTCTCAAGGTCCGCACACCAGTCACGCTGTGGACAAATTCCCGATCCCCGTCGCTCTCATAGTAGCGTTCCGTGTAGTAGACGACCGCACTCCGCACCGCTTCGTACACGCGGCGCGACACCTCGAGGGGCACCTGCGAATAGTCCAAGCCCTTGGCCCAGGCATCCGGGTCGTACACCCAGAGCACCGGTCGCGGTTCACTCAGCACCCGTCGAATGCGCTCGAAGAGAACGGTCTCACTGTCTGCCAGGTGATGGAGGATGAATCGGACGGACCACTTCCCCGGTGCGTAGGTCCGTGCGAGGCTCGCCGCATCGAGAGTGAAGAGTTTCAGCGTCTCATTGCGAGTCGCTTCGAGTTCGTCGATGAGTTGCATGGTCCGCTTAACCCCACGGCTCGGGGGGCTTCGGAGGCTTTGGAGGCCGCGGAACGCGCGCCGGCTCCCACGGCTCAGGAGGTTTGGGCCTGGGCGGCTTCGGAAGATCGAGCGGACGCGGTTTCGGTTTCGATCGCTTGTCCAAGTGCCTGTCCCCTACTCGGACCCTTCGTACTTGAAGCTCACCTTCACCTTGGCCCGGTACGCCTCCACCTTGCCGTCCTTGAGCACCATGTCGAGCTCGCTCACCTCGGCGACACGCAGATCGCGCAGCGTCTTCGACGCCCGCTTGACCGCCGCCGCTGCCGCTTTCTCCCACGAATCGCTGCTCGTTCCCACCAGCTCGATGACCTTGTAGACGCTCTCGGCCATTGCCTGCTCCTCGGGTGAAGGGTCCCTGCTCTACGCGGTCTTGCGCGCCGTCACGAGCTCCGGGATCGCCATCGCACCCACCGTGGCTCCGTTCCCAGTGACGAGGCGCCGATGATAATCGATTTGGCCCAGATGATAGGCGAGATGGGACACGAGGTGGATCAGCCACTCCTCCGTCACGACCCGGTACCCCGCGATGGCCTCGGGAAAGTCCTCAGTGAGCCGGGACTCGCTGACCTGACTCATCCCCAGCCCTACGCTCACGATCGCGGCCTCGAGCTCGACGATGAGCGCCGAACGGGGGACGTCGCGCTTGGAGAATTCGGCGGCGCGATCGCGCTTGTAGCCGCTGCCGCCCAGCACCGCACCGATGAAGTGCTGTACATTGCCGGCGATGTGCATTGCCAGCGTGCCCCCGGAGTTGGTTACTCCGGGCGGCAACGCCCACACCGACTGCTCGTCGGGATACGCCTCGAGCTCGCGTCGCACCGCGTTGAGATCCCGCACCAGAATGCGCGCCAAGAACTCGGGCGTCATTGTCTACTCCGGATCAGGGGTTGGGCGCCGCGGCCTTTCTGGCCCCCGGCTTTGGCCGAATCTCCGCCAAATCGATCCCCAGCGGTAGCCCCTCGGGAAAACGCGCGTACGCCGCCAGCTCCCCCCACATGTGCGGCGGAGTATCGCGGATCGGCGTCTTCGATTCGGCGGACGACGCCACGATTCCCGTGATGAGCCACGCCGGCGCGGTGAGGACGAGAAAGGCGCCGTTCGACAAGGTCGAAAGTATGCCGAGAGCGGTGTACCCCATCACGGCGCCGGCATCGGACCGATAGCCCACCAGCCTGGCTTGCTTGACCGTGCTCGTCGCCACGGCGATCACCCCTTGCCCGGTATCGGGAAGTATCCAGACGGTGTCGCCGCGCGCAGCGATCAGCTCCCCGGCGATCCGGGTGTCCTGCCGGCCGGCCGGCACCACGAGCTCGATCCACCCTCCGTAGAGGTCCTTTCCGGCGTCCTTCGGCGGCGGGAGAAATCCGCCCGGCGCTAGGTTGTGGGCGCACGCCGCCACGAGGAGCAGCGGTGCGAATCGCGCCACGCTAGTGCTGGACATAGCGGCTGCTCCAGAAAAGGTGCTCGAGGCTCGGTTCCACCTGCTTGAACTGCGGCGCCAGCTCCCGCAGCATCCCCGCGGGGTCGAACGCCAGGCGCGCCGCCCGCGCCGGGTCGGCCTCCGGCAGCCACTCGCGTCGCAGCCACTCGAGGTAGTAGCCGCGCGCTTCCAGGAACAGCTCGTAGCGATCGGAATGCTCCGGCAAACGGTAAACAATGTCGTATGCGTCGCCAGGAAATGTGGTCAATGGCCTGTGGCCAGTGCTGTCACGCAGTGCTCGTGTCGCGTCCGCATCGGTCGCACCTGCCCGCTGCACGACCTTTGGGGCAATCCGTATCGGCTCGACCGAATCGCCCAGGACCACGAGTGCGACGTAGTCGATGCGCCACAGCCCGCGCGTGAGCCGCAACCGCAGCCGCACGGAGCCCTGAGCGCCGGCCTCGGGCGGCAGCGGGATGACTTTCGTGTCGACGGCGATCGGGCCCGTCTCCCCCGTCGTCCCGGCCGGCACCCACTCGTCGCCCGCCGGGACCAGCACGTCGATCTTGCCCAGCGCATCGTTCATCGCGCGCGCTCGTTGGCGCAGCGCGGGACCACCCGTTTCGAGTGACGCGAGGAACGTCCCTGCGTCCTGGCCGAGGTAGGCGAGGGCCTGATAGAGGAGATAGGTCGTGACGAGCGTCTGGCGCGATGCGACGACGAGCCCCAACCGCCCCGCCGGCAGCGAGTCGAAGGTGAGCTCGATCGTCTCGCGCGCTCCCAGATCGACCGAATCGGTGAGGCTCGAGCGTTGGACGCCGTCGAACCGCGCCAGCGCCGCCCGGCAGTCGCCTTCCGCTGCGTGGCATGAGGACGGCGCCGTGAATCCCGTCGCTTGCAGGAACGCGCCGCCCGGCGTGGCGAAGACGCGCCCCCCACTGGGCCGCGGCAGCGCCAGCAGATCCGCCCGCCGGATCACATGCGTCTCGAGCGCCTCGTTCGTGACGTGGATCGTGAACTCCCGCTCGTGCGGACGGCTGGCGTACAGCATGTCGACGTCCGTCGCCTCGAGCGCCGGGGCGATGCTCGCCGAAAACCCCTCCGCCTGCATGACCTCAAGACCCGAGGAATCGGGAGCGTAGAACGTCGGACAGGATCCAAAACACGTCTTGGGGTTGATGATGCAGATGCCGGCGACCACCGCCGTAACGCCCGCCATGACCGTCAGCGCCGTCGTGGCCCCCGACTTTTTCAGCACGTTCGTTTCGAACAGGGCCACGGAATCGGATGGGAACCGAAAGGCACCGCTCGCCACCGGCGCGCGGTTGACGTCGAACAGCTGCCCAGTCCCGCTGATCACCCGCCCGCCCGAGTCGGCGCGCCACCCGAAGAGGAGGTAGACGGAGCCGTTCTTGAGGTGGGCCTTGAGATACGCCGACCGGCCGTCGAGCGTCGCGGCCTGATCGGACGGTACGAGGCGGCGCTCGACCCGATGCATGCACCCCGCCGCCAACACGAGCAATACGACCGCCATGAATCTCATCGCATCCTCCCTCCCGGTGCGGCCATCCTGCGCCGCCCCGGTCAAGCTATCGTCAAGCAGGCGGGCGTCGAGCACGCTACAATCCCGCCATGGCGGCCCTGTCGACCATTTTCCTGCTCGCCTCGAACGCCGTGCCGCTGTATGGGGTGCTGGTCCTGCGTTGGCAGATCTTCCCGCTCGTACTGATCTACTGGCTCGAGAACATCGTCGTCGGGGGCTACAACGTACTGCGCCTCGTCGTCGCCGACCCCGCCTCGACGTGGCGCTGGATCGGGAAGCTGATCGTGATCCCGATCTTCGTGATGCACTTCGGCATCTTCACCATGATCCACGGCGTGTTCATCTTCATCCTGTTCGGCGGCCCACGCTACCACAACGCCATTCCCCCGCACCCCGCGACGGTGCTCCAGGCGATTCGCGAAACGGGGATCTGGTTCGCCGTGCTCGCCGTCGTGATCTCGCACGGTGTCACGTTCATCTGGAATTTTCTGCTGGACGGGGAGTACAAGAACGTCCCGCTGTGGGACCTGGTGCGCCAGCCGTATGCGCGCGTCCTGGTACTGCACATCGTGGTCTTCCTGACCGCGCTGGCGCTGTCGCGCGGGCACACGCCGCTGTACGGCCTCCTGCTGCTCGTCATCCTGAAGACGGTGGCGGATCTGATATCCCACAACGCCGAGCGGCGCCGGTTTGCAACAGCACGCAACCCCAAGACATCAGACGTCTGACGTCAGATGTCTGACGTCTTGTTCAGGCCCGCGGATGGAATTTGCGATGCACCGACCTGAGATAGTCCCGGTCCACATGTGTGTAGAGCTGCGTCGTGGCGAGGTCGGCGTGCCCCAGCATCTCCTGCACCGCCCGTAGATCAGCTCCCCCTTCGAGCAGATGGGTGGCAAACGTATGGCGCAGCGTGTGCGGCGTGACGCGCTTCGTGATCCCCGACCGCCGCGCCGCCTGTTTGATGATTCCCCACGCACCCACCCGTGACAGCGGTCCGCCGCGCGCGTTGAGAAACAACACTCCCTTGCTCTTGCCCCGATCGAGGGTGGGGCGTACGGCGCGCGTGTAGAGCGCGACGGCCCCGAGGGCGCGCCGTCCCACCGGGACGAGGCGCTCCTTCGCCCCCTTGCCGAAGAGCCGGGCGATTCCCTCTTCGAAGAAGACGTTCTGGGGCTTGATCCCGACGAGCTCCGATACGCGAGCGCCCGTCGCGTAGGCCAGCTCGAGCAGGGCGCGGTCGCGGATGCCGAGCGGCTCGTCGGGGGTCGGGGCGCCGAGCAGCCGCTCGATCTCCGGCACGGTGAGCACCGTCGGCAGCGAGCGCCAGCGCTTCGGAGACTCGAGGCGCTCGGTCGGGTTCGTGGTTCCGTGACCTTCCCCGACGAGAAACCGGTAGTAGGTGCGCAGCGCCGAGATCTGGCGGTGGATCGAAGCCGGCGCCAGGCCGGCGTCCTTCAGGGCGTAGACGAACTCCCGCAGCGCCGCCGCGGTCACCTCATCGGGGGAGCGTCGCCCGTGCTCGGTCGCATACGTCGCGAGCCGTCCCACGTCGCGCAGATAACTCTCCACCGTGTGGCGGCTGTGCCCCGCCTCGAGTGCCAAGTAGTCGCGGAACTGCTCGAGGCGGAACGCCCTCATGGCGTCGCGCGCCGGCGCCATCTCCACCAGATGATCCCGAGCAACACGAGGAGCAGCGCGGCGATCCCCAGCACACGGTTGACTCGGCCCAACGCCACCAGCGCCTGATCGAGCGTTGCGGCGAGCCGCACGATGAGCAAGATGATCCCGCCATACCACACCGCCGATGCGAGCGCGATGGGAGCGAGCGCCCGCAACGCCGGGACACGCGCCACGCCGGCGAACGGGGGCACCACGCCGCGCCACACCGGCAGGAGGCGCGACAGGAAGATCCCGTAGCTGCCGTGCTTCGCGTAGGCCGCTTCGATGTGGGCGAGCGTCGCCTCGGACAGGAGTCGGCGCCCCAGCCGCCCGTTGAAGAAGGCCCGGCCGTAATGACGACCGAGGAGATAGACGAGTGCCGCGCTGCCCACGTTGGCGGTCCAGGTGATGCCGAACACGATCCAGGGATCGAGCACGCCGTGGCCGGCGAGGAACGCACCCAGCGCGACGACGGTATCGGCCGGGACGGGAGGGAAGATGTTTTCGACGGCGGCGAGGAGACCGATCGACAGGTACAGCGAAACGGCCGGGAGGGCGGCGAGCGACTGGAGCCACTCGCTCAGGTACGCGCCTCCTCGAGCAGGCAGACCGCGATCACGGCGATCCCCTCGCCGCGACCGATGAATCCCATCCCTTCGTTCGTCTTGGCCTTCACCGACATGTTGGAGAACCCCGTCACCGCCGCCTCGGCGAGGCGCTCGCGCATCTCGTCGACGTACCCCGAGAGCTTCGGCACTTCCGTGATGATCGTTACGTCGGCGCTCACGACCGAATACCCGAGCTCCGCGGCTTTCAGGGTCGCCTTGCGCAGCAGATCGAGCGACTTCGCGTCCTTCCATTTCGGGTTGTCGGGGGGAAACATCTGCCCGATGTCCCCCAGCGCCGCGGCGCCGAGGATCGCGTCCGTCAGCGCGTGGGCCACCGCGTCCGCATCCGACCAGCCGTCGAGGCCCTGGTCGTGGGGAATCTCGACGCCCCCGAGGATGAGCGGCCGCCCGGCGGTGAAGCGGTGCGAGTCGTAGCCGATCCCGATTTTCGTCGTCATCTATTTCTGAAGGATGCGGAGCGCCAGGTGCGCGGCGTTCTTCGCGTTGTCGATTCCCACCGTCGCCACCGGTACCCCGGGGGGCACCTGCACCGTGGCGAGCAGGGCGTCGAGTCCATTCAATGGGCCCACCGCGAACGGCACGCCGATCACCGGCAGATCGGTGAGCGAGGCGGCGAACCCGGGAAGCGCCGCCGAAAGCCCGGCGCCACAGATCACCACCCGGCAGCCGCGCTGCTTGGCCCCCTTCACGAGCTCCCCGGTGCGTTCGGGGTTGCGGTGCGCCGAGGAGGCGTGGAATTCGTAGCTCACACCAGCCTTGGTGAGCACCTCGAACGCCGGCTCGATGCGTGGCTTGTCGCTTTCCGAGCCGACGAGAATCAAGACGTCAGCCATCAGTTGTCAGACATCAGCCTAGGCTGCCTCAGGGAGCAGGGTGTAATCCTGGCGGCGTTTGACGGGATCATATCCGGCATCACTGATCAAACGTTGCATCTCGGGGAGTGTCATGCGCCACGTCGTGCCGGCGGCCGAAACTACGTTCTCCTCCATCATCAACGAGCCGAAGTCGTTCGCGCCGAAGCGCAGCGCCACCTGCCCGATCTTCGGCCCCATCGTCACCCAGGAGGCCTGGATGTTCGGGAGGTTGTCGAGCACGATGCGCGCGATCGCCTGAGCGCGCAGGTACGCCACCGCGTCGGTCTTGCCGAGGTGCTCGAGCTCGGTATGCTCAGGCTGCAGCGGCCAGCAGATGAACGCCGTGAAGCCGCCGGTCCGTCCCTGCACCTCGCGCACCCGGAACAGGTGCTCAATCCGGTCGGCGAGCGTCTCGCCCAGGCCGTACATCATTGTGACGCTGGTCTTGAGTCCCAGGCCGTGCGCGACCTCCATCACCTCGAGCCAGCGGTCGGCGCCCGCCTTCTTCTTCGCCACGAGATCGCGGATCTCCTGCACCAGGATCTCGCCGCCGCCGCCGGGAATAGAATCGAGCCCCGCCGCCATCAGCTCCTTCAGCACTTCCTCGATCGCCATCCCGAAACGCCCGGCGAAGAAATCGACCTCCGAGGGGGAGAAGGCGTGGATGTGGATCGGGTGGTGCCGCTTGATGTAGCGCAACAGGTCGAGGTACCACTCGAACGGGATGTAGGGGTTGTGTCCCCCCTGCATCAAGATCTGGATGCCGCCAAGCGCCTTCAGCTCTTCGATCTTGCGGCCGATCTCCTCGAAGCTCAGCACGTACCCTTCGGCGTGCTTCGGCCGGCGGTAGAACGCGCAGAACTTGCAGTCGGCGACGCAGACGTTCGTGTAATTGATGTTGCGGTCGATGATATAGCTGACGACCGGCTCGGGGTGCAGCCGCCACCTGGCGGCGTCTGCGAGCCTGCCCAGCTCAAGCAACGGGGCCCGCTCGTACAGCTCGAGCGCTTCGCGGAATTCGGGACTCGTGCGGTCGACCATCAGGCCACCTGCAGGAATTGCAGCGATCCCGCGGGCACGATCCCGACCGCCGCGAGCCGGCGGAAGAACTCGGTCAACCCGGCGAGATGCCGATCGGTGAACGCGTAATCGAGCCCGGCGAAGTATTCGCGGCACACGTCGACGGCGACCCCCGTCGCAATCGATGCCGCAGCCGCGAGATCGTCGAGGTGATCCAGACCCCAGTCGCGCGACGCCACGAGCGCGCGATGGCAGCGCCGCACCAGGGCGGGATCTGCCGCGCGCCGCGCCGCCCAGACCGCGAAGACGAACGGCAGCCCGGTCAGCCGCTTCCATTCCTCGCCCAAGTCAACGCAATGCGGATAGGCACGCCGGGCGGAGAGGATCAGCGCCGGGTCGCCGATGACGAGCACCGCGTCATGCGGCAGCTCCGCCAGGTGGTCGAGATCGCTCGCCTCGGCCCGGACCTCGGCGAAGTGAGGCTCGATCTTCCATACCTCACGGCACAACAGTTCGACCAAGGCAACCGACGTCCGGGACGACGCTGTCAGCAAGACCGTCCGTCCGTCCAGCTGCCCAACCGGCCTCTTGCTGAGCAGTAAGACACTGCGCACTTGCCCGTCGCACGAGATGGCGAGGTCGGGCAGCAGCACGAGGTCCTTGGAGTGTCGTGCATACTCGACGGCGCTGATCACCGAAACGTCGAGCTCTCCTGCAACGAGAAGATCGTTCAACTCCGCCGGCGTCCCGGTCACGATCTCCGCGGTGACGCGCTCGATGCCCCGGTCGATGGCGCCGTAGACCGGATAGCAGTTGATGTAGGAGATCCGGCCGAGTCTCATACCGCCATCCGATTACCGATAACCCCGGGCTGACGCCCGGGGTCAGGTGAACCACTGCCGGGGAGGGTTGCGAGCCAAAGCGAGTTCCGCTCTGATGGCTCCAATCGAGGTGCTACTCCTGACCCCGGGCGTAAGCCCGGGGTCCTCAATGGCAGGATCTGGAGTTGGGTCGTGTTCATTCCAACCCCTCAACAACTCCCGCAACCACCGGAAGCTGCCGTTTCCCTTTCCCGCGTGCCTGCCCGCGATGCTCGATGTGGAACGTCGGTCCCTCCGGTCCCTCTTTCGGGGCGGCGCGCTGCCCCGGCACCCAATCCTCGAACGTCCGCACAGTCCGGTAGAGGGAATCGCGCTCGACGGGTGTCTTTCCTGCGGCGCGGATCAACCCGACGATCTCGTCGTACGACAGCCACATCGGCGTCCCGGCGCCTGCCTCATGGTAGACGCGCTCGAACACGACCGTCCCCTCCAGGTCGTCGCATCCGAAGCCCAGCGCCACCTGCGAGATGAACGGGGTCACCATGGGCCAGTGCGTCTTCACGTGCGGGATGTTGTCGAGCACGAGGCGTCCCACGGCGATGTTCTTCAGGTCGTCGAAACCGGTCGTCGCGGTCCCGGTGCGGCCCAGCGCCTCACCCAGCTCGTTGTGGTCGGGGTGATAGGCGAGCGGGATGTACGTGAGGAAACCGCCGGTCTCGTCCTGCAGCCCCCGCAGCGCGAGCAGGTGATCGATCCGCTCCTCCATCGTCTCCACGTGCCCGTACAGCATCGTGCAATTCGAGGGGAGGCCGATCTGGTGAGCCTCGCGGTGCACCGCGAGCCATTCGTCGCCCGTGAGCTTGCGGTCGGCGATCGTGGCGCGCGTGGCCGGACTGAACACCTCGGCACCACCGCCCGGAAGGCTCGTGACCCCGGCGTCCTGCATCGCCCGGAGCACTTCCGCCGTCGAGAGCTTCTCGATGCGCGCCAGGTGCGCCACCTCCACCGCGGTGAGCGCCTTGATGTGCACGTCCGGGTGCCGCGCCTTGAGACCGCGGAACATCTCGAGGTAGTAGTCGAGCGAGAGCTTGGGATGCAGCCCGCCAACGATGTGGAACTCGCGCGTCGGATTGTCGCGCGCCGCATCGGCCTCGGCGAACACCTCATCGAGGCTACGCGTGTACGCCCCATCTTCGTTGGGCATCCGCGCGAACGAGCAAAACACGCAGGTATTGCGCAGGATGCAGACGTTGGTCGGGTTGAGGTGCTGATTGGCGGCGAAGCAGACGCGATCGCCGTTCTTACGCTGGTTGGCGAGATCGGCGAGCCGGCCGATGGTGAGCAGGTCCGAGGAGTTGAACAGCGTGAGCCCATCCTCGCGGGTGAGCCGCTCCGCCCGCTCGACTTTCCGCGCGATTGGAGAGAGAGCGTTATCGATGTGTTTAGCAGGCATTAGCATGTTTGCGAGTTCACCAGGGACGACGGCTGAAGCCATCGCTCGGCGCTTCGCGACTCGTTCTGAAGAACGCGAGACTCCGACGCCCTTTCAGGGCCCGTCGCGTTAGCGCCGAGCCCCGGCTTTAGCCGGGGTAGGAACGGCGAGCAGCCAATGATGGTTCTTGGAGCACCCTCGCTCACACGCGTCGTACAGCCAGGGTGACATTGTGCCCCCCGAACCCGAACGAATTCGATAGCGCCACTTCGACATCACGCTTTACGAAGTGATTCGGCGCCGAGTCGAGGTCACAGGCGGGGTCGGGGGTGAACTGGTTGATCGTCGGCGGGATCGTGCCGTGCTTCAGCACCAGGGTGCACACCGCGAACTCGAGCGCGCCGGCGGCGCCGAGCAGGTGTCCCGTCATCGACTTGGTCGACCCGAAGATCAGCTGCTTCGCCTGGGGGCCGAACACCGTTTTTACGGCCGCGGTCTCGGCACCGTCGCCGTGCGGCGTCGACGTCCCGTGGGCGTTGATGTAGCCCACCTGCTCGGGACGGATGCCGCCGTCTTCCATGGCGAGGCGCATGGCGTGCTGCGCGCCGTCGCCGTCGGGCGCGGGGGCGGTGATGTGATAGGCGTCGGCGGTCATGCCGAAGCCCACCATCTCGGCGTAGACCTTCGCGCCACGCTTTTTGGCGTGCTCCCACTCCTCCAGGATCACGGCGGCCGACCCGTCGCCCATGACGAACCCGTCCCGGTCTTTGTCGAACGGCCGGCTTGCGGTGGTCGGGTCGTCGTTGCGCTCGGAGAGGGCCTTCATGTTGGCGAACGAGGCGATCGCGATCGGGGTGATGGCGGCCTCGGATCCCCCAGCGACCATCACGTCGGCCTCACCGTGCTGGATCAGCCGGAACGCGTCCCCCAGGGCGTGCGCCGAGCTCGCGCAGGCGGAGACGGTGCAGTAGTTGGGGCCCTTGGCGCCGTAACGCATCGACACCGCCGCGGCGGCGACGTTGGCCATGAACATCGGGACGAAGAAGGGGGACACGCGGCTCGGTCCCTTCTCGATGTAGGCCCGCATGTTCTCTTCGAAGGTGGCGAGCCCGCCCGTGCCGGACCCGATGATGACGCCGACGCGGTGCGGGTCCACGTTGCTCCACCCCTGCTCGAGGCAGGAATCCTTCATCGCCTGGACGGCGGCGCCCATGGCGAACTGGGTGAACAGGTCGAAACGCCGGGCTTCCTTCTTGTCGAGGTACAACGCGGCCTCGAAGCCCTTCACCTCACAGGCGAACTTCACCGGCAACGCCGTGGGATCGAAACGCGTGATCGGCCCGGCACCCGAGCGCCCGGCGATCATCGCCTCCCACGTCGTGTCCACCGTATTGCCCAACGGCGTCACGAGCCCGAGGCCCGTGACTGCGACGCGCCGCTTCACGCTCGCTCCGCCCTCACTTCCCCATCTTGTCGTGCAGGTATTTCATCGCGTCCCCCACGGTGCGGAGCTTCTCCGCCTCCTCGTCGGGGATGTCGATGTCGAATTCCTTCTCGAACGCCATTACCAGCTCGACGGTGTCGAGGCTGTCCGCGCCGAGGTCCTCCATGAAGCTCGCTTCGGGTTTGAGCTTGTCACGCTCGACCCCGAGCTCCTCGACGATGATGTCCTTCACCTTTTCCTCGAGCTGCTTCATGTCCATTGCCATGTTGCGCCCCGTCAGAAGGTTGGAGGTCACATCACCATTCCGCCGTCGACCACGAGCACCTGGCCCGTAATGTAGCTTGCCAGATCGGAGGCGAGAAAGAGCACGGCGGCGGCCACGTCGTGGCCGGTTCCGAGACGCGCGAGCGGAATCGCGGCCTGGAGGGTCTGCTTCGCCTCCTCCGAGATACCGCGCGTCAGCTCGGTGTCGATGTACCCCGGCGCCACCGCGTTCACCGTCACGTTGCGCGAGGCCAGCTCGCGCGCCACCGCCTTCGTGAAACCGATCAGGCCCGCTTTCGACGCGGCGTAATTCGCCTGACCCTTGTTGCCCATCAGCCCGACCACGCTCGTGATGTTCACGATGCGCCCCCAGCGGCGCTTGATCATGCCGCGGGCCGCGAGCTTCGTGATCAGAAACGGACCCTTCAGGTTCGTATCGAGCACCGTATCCCAGTCGTCTTCGCCGATCCGGAACAGCAGGTTGTCACGCGTCGTCCCGGCGTTGTTGACGAGGATATCGGGAGCACCGAGATCCTGCTCGATTGCCGCGAGCGCCGGCTCGATTTCCGCCGCGATCGAGACGTCGCAGCGATACCCGCGTGCCCCCGCCCCGATCTCTCCGGCCGCGGCAACCGCGTTCGACTCGTCGCGCCCCAGAATCGCCA
>Ga0310811_10009572_pt1 | contig 12516 bp, 7 predicted proteins | sample YCmetagenome_FD_207642 | JGI IMG/M metagenome (GOLD analysis project Ga0310811, IMG submission 207642) | Soil microbial communities from experimental microcosm in Duke University, North Carolina, United States - YC | ecosystem: Engineered > Artificial ecosystem > Soil microcosm > Unclassified ... | reverse complement strand
GCGCGCCGTGGAGTTCCGCGGACGACGTACGCATCGTCTCCGAGCTGGCCGCACAGAATGGCGTCGCGTTGCTTGCAGTCGAACCCGGCGCCGCCAGCGGCGAGGGTGTCGAAAGCATGCGTCCTTTGCAGTTCACCGCGCACACGGACTTCGTCCACCTGATGGCGTTTCTGCATGCGCTGTCGGACCTGCCAGTGCTGATCGTTCCCGTCGACATCACCGTCAAACAGGACACGGCCGCGTTATCGGTGAGCGCGACCCTGCGCGTGTTTAGCGCGCTGCGGCCGGTTTCCGCGAATGATGCCGCGCTCGTGCTTGACGACACGAGCCTCGATTCGGACGACGACGAGGACGTCGTGTTCTTCGATCCGTTCTTGCCGCCGCAGATGCGCGCAGCCGGCGAGCCGCCCGATGTTTCGCAAGTGCGTCTGGTCGGCGTGCTGCGCGATCGCACGCGCGGGTTGGCGTTGCTTGATACGCCAGACGGCGTTGCCACCGTCGAGAAGGGACAGCTGCTGGGCGCGGAGCGCGTGACGAAGCTCGACACGCTCGGCATTACGCTCGTTAAAGGGGGCACGACGCGCACGCTCGCGCTGGCGGAGGCTTCGTGATGAGCCTCGCAACGCCGTTGCCGACCATGTTCTCATGCGGTCGCAGTCGCGCTTCTCCTGGCGTGGGCGTGTACCTCTGCGTTCGAGTGTGTGTCGGCCTGTATGTCAGCGCTGCGCTAAGCGCCGGTATTGCGCGGGCTGCGCTGCCGCCGCTGCCGAGCTATATGCCGCTCGACGACGCCGTCGCGCCAGCCGACACCGCGTACGGCATAGCCCCGCTGCCGCGCGCTCAGTCCAGCGAAGTGCCGAACCCGTTTCGCGACGATGCAGTTGACGACTCGGGCGCGCCGCGACTGGCCGCGCCATCAGGCAATATCAATGCGGACGACTTCGCCGCCGCCGTCGAAGGTTCGGTGCCGCTTGGCAAGCAATCGGCCGCTCCGGCTCGTGACGATGCCGGCGGCTCCACGGCGCTCGAAGGTCCGCCGGTGCCGCTGCCGCCGCGCATGCGCCTGAGCGACGCGCCGAAAAACGCCGCCGACGCCGCGCTCGCCGCCGACGACAAACCGATCTCGCTGAACTTCCAGCGAGCCGAACTCGGCGCCGTGCTCAAGGCGTTCGCGCAGTTCACGGGGTTGAACTTCGTCGCGAGCGAACGGGTGCGCGGGGCCGTTTCGCTGCGGCTCGACAAGGTGCCGTGGCGCACCGCGTTCGATACCCTGCTCGACGTCAACAACCTGGCGATGGAGCGTCACGGCAACGTGATCTGGGTCGCGCCGATGGCGGATCTGGCCGCGCGCGAGCGGCAACGCTTCGAAGCGCATGCGCGGGCCGCCGATCTCGAACCGCTCGCAAGCCGCACGTTCGAGCTGCACTACGCGCACGCCGAGGACGTGCGGCGCCTCTTGACCGGCTCTGGCGCCCAACGCGTGCTGTCCAAGCGCGGCGCCGTGACCGCCGACCCGCGCACCAATCTGCTGTTCGTGACCGATCTCGCTGGACGGCTGGAGCAGATTGCGGCGCTGCTCGGGTCCGTCGACCGTCCGACCCGTCAGGTGCTGATCGAAGCGCAGATCGTCGAGGGCGATTACGGCTTTTCGCGCAATCTCGGCGTGCGGCTCGCGCTGGCGGCCACTAGCACGGACGGTACGGCAAAGGGCTTGCGCGGCGGCACGGACGGCACGGTCTACGATCTGGCCGCCCGGCCGATTTCCGGCTTCGACGCCGCCACCGCCGGCTTGACGCTGTTCGCAGCCGGCGCGACGCGGCTGCTGAACCTGGAGTTGAGCGCGCTCGAAGCCGAAGGGCAGGGGAAAATCGTTTCGAGTCCGCGGGTCGTCACCGCGGATCGGATGAAAGCGGTGGTCGAACAGGGCACCGAGTTACCGTATCAGGCCAAGGTGGGGCAGGGTGTGTCGGGCGTGCAGTTTCGCCGGGCCACGCTCAAACTGGAGGTCGAGCCGCAAATCATGCCGGACGGCCGCGTGGTGCTGGACCTCGATGTCGCCAAGGACAGCGTCGGCGAGCAGACCGACGCCGGGCCCGCGATCAACACCAAACACGTGCAAACGCGCGTCGAAGTCGAGGATGGTGGTACGGTGTCGATCGGCGGAATTTACGCAACCGACGAGCGGGACGATGTGACCAGGGTCCCTGTCCTGGGCAAAATACCGATTTTGGGCGCGCTTTTTCGCAATCGGGCGCATCGCGACGCGCGCAGTGAACTGGCTGTTTTCATCACGCCGCGCGTTGTTGCGATAAATTAGGGGCAGGCTGCCGCCGCTCGCCAGCGGCGGCGCGCAGGCTCGACAAGGCAGCCGCTTTGCCAGTAAGCTGCGGCACGAACCATACCGGATTAGCCAGAGGACACCGTTGCAAGCGCGGGACGCACACGCCAACGTATTTTTTGTAGGGCTCATGGGGGCCGGGAAGACCACCGTGGGCCGGGCCATTGCGCGCCGTCTCGATCGCCCGTTCTTCGATTCCGACCACGAGATCGAGGCGCGCACGGGTGCGCGCATCCCGGTGATCTTCGAGCTGGAAGGCGAAGCCGGTTTTCGCGAGCGCGAGGCGAGTGTGATTGCCGAGTTGACCGGGCGCGACAATATCGTGCTGGCAACCGGCGGCGGCGCGGTGCTGCGGCCGGAAAACCGCGCGGCGCTGCAAAATCGCGGCGTGGTGATCTATCTGCGCGCCAATCCTCACGATTTGTGGCTGCGCACGCGGCGCGACAAGAATCGCCCGCTTTTGCAGACGGAAGACCCCAAGGCGCGTCTCGAAGCGCTCTACGAAGTGCGCGATCCGCTTTACCGCGAATGCGCGCATTTCGTGATTGAAACCGGCCGGCCTTCGGTCAACGGACTCGTCAATATGGTTCTGATGCAGCTCGAGATGGCCGGCGTCGCCAAACATCCTGCGTCATAATGGACTGTATGATTACCGTCAACGTCGAACTGGGCGAACGCGCCTACCCCATCCATATCGGTGCCGACCTGATCGGCCAGACCGCGCTGTTCGCGCCGCACATCGCGGGCAGCTCGGTCACCATCGTCACGAACACCACGGTCGACCCGCTCTGCGGCGACGCGCTGCGCGCCGCGCTGGCGCCGCTCGGCAAACAGGTGTCGACGGTCGTGTTGCCGGACGGCGAGGCGCACAAGAACCTCGAAACCCTGAACCTGATTTTCGACGCGCTGCTCGGCTCGCGCGCCGACCGCAAGACCACGCTGATTGCACTGGGCGGTGGCGTGATCGGCGACATGACGGGTTTTGCCGCGGCCTGCTATATGCGCGGCGTGCCGTTCATTCAGGTGCCCACTACGTTGCTGTCGCAGGTGGATTCGTCGGTGGGCGGCAAGACCGGCATCAATCATCCGCTCGGCAAGAACATGATCGGCGCGTTCTACCAGCCGCAGGCGGTGATCGCCGACATCGGCGCGCTGCGCACGCTGCCCGCGCGTGAACTGGCTGCGGGCGTCGCGGAAGTGATCAAGACCGGCGCGATTGCCGACGCTGATTTCTTCAACTGGATCGAAGCCAACATCGGGGCGCTGAATCGCTGCGAACCCGCTGCGCTGACCGAGGCGGTCAAGCGCTCGTGCGAAATCAAGGCGTCGGTGGTGGCGCGCGACGAACGCGAAGGCGGACTGCGCGCGATCCTCAACTTCGGCCACACGTTCGGCCACGCGATCGAGGCCGGCCTCGGCTACGGCGAGTGGCTGCACGGCGAGGCGGTCGGCTGCGGGATGGCAATGGCGGCGGATCTCTCCGTGCGCATGGGCTATCTCGACGAAGCGGCGCGCCGGCGTCTGGTCGACGTGATCGTCGCCGCGCATTTGCCGACCCGCGCGCCCGCGCTCGGCGAAGCGCGTTATATCGAACTCATGCAGGTCGACAAGAAGGCGGAAGCCGGCGCGATCAAATTCATTCTGCTGAAGCGTTTCGGTGAGACGCTGATCACCCGGGCGCCCGACGCCGAGGTGCACGCCACGCTGGCCGCCGCTGTCTAGAAAACGACGAAGCCATTCAAGCCACGCATCACGCGCCAGCGTCACGAGGCGCCATGTTTCGGAGAACCCGGTGACTGACAGGCGCAGCGGCGATGTACAGCATGACCCGGCGGCAGGCATGGCGGAGATCGCCGTGCCGACGCAGGAGGCACTCGAAGCGCACCTCGCGCCCTACGCGGCTCATTCCGCCCAGTCGCGCGGCCGCCGCTATCCCGAAGCGGTGCCCAGCGCGCGCACTGAATTCCAGCGGGATCGTGACCGCATCGTCCACTCGACGGCGTTCCGCCGGCTCGAGTACAAAACCCAGGTGTTCGTGAATCACGAGGGCGACCTGTTCCGCACGCGCCTGACCCACAGTCTCGAAGTCGCACAGATCGCGCGCTCGGTTGCTCGTAATCTGCGCGTCAACGAAGACCTCGTCGAAGCCATCTCACTTGCCCACGATCTCGGTCATACGCCGTTCGGCCATGCCGGGCAGGATGCGCTGAACGAGTGCATGCGCGAGCATGGCGGTTTCGAGCACAACCTGCAAAGTCTCGCGGTCGTCGACGACCTGGAGGAGCACTACGGTGCATTCAACGGTCTGAACCTGTGCTTCGAGACGCGCGAGGGCATCCTCAAGCATTGCTCGCGGGAAAACGCACGGCGGCTCGGCGCGCTGGGCGAGCGCTTTATCGAAGGACGGCAGCCGTCGATCGAAGCGCAGATCGCCAATGTCGCCGACGAGATCGCGTACAACAATCACGATGTCGACGACGGTTTGCGCTCGGGTTTGCTCACGATCGAGCAGCTTGCCGAAGTGGAGTTATGGCAGACGCACTACGACGCCGCGCGCCGCGACTTTCCGCAGATCGAAGGACGCAGGCTGATCCATGAGACCGTGCGCCGCATCATCAATACGCTGATCGTCGATCTGATCGATACGACCAAGCTGAATCTGGTCCGCTATGCACCGGCTTCGCTGGACGGCGTGCGCGCAGCGCCCCCGCTCGTCGCGCACAGCGATGTCATTGCCGCGCAGGCCGCGACGCTCAAGCGTTTCCTCTTCAAGAACCTGTACCGCCACTACCGCGTGATGCGCATGGCCAACAAGGCGCGTCGCGTCGTGGTCGGCCTGTTCGACGCGTTCACGGAAGATCCGCGGCTGTTGCCACCCGGCTATCAATCCGTGGACGAGGCGCAGCAACCGCGTCTCATCGCCCACTACATCGCGGGTATGACGGATCGCTATGCGGTGAAGGAATACCAGCGGCTATTCGTGATCGACGACAACTAGGCGGCGCGAGCGCGCGTCGGCCTCCCTCACGCGGGCAGCGGGTGGCACCGCTGCGCGGTGCTGTCGCACACTTCGCAATCACGATCAACCAAGGCACGAACAAGGCCGCCGAACGATGGCGGCCCGCCGTCGCGATCAGTTAGTCCTGTGCAACTCAGCGCAACTCAGCGCAACCGCGACGCGAATAGCGCGCCCGCAATCAGCGCAACGCCACCGACGATCGCGATCGTCTGCCACGGATTTTCATGCACGTAATGGTCGGCGTCGGAGATCGCGACTTCCGCACGTTCGCGCACGGCCTCGCGGGTATCGTTCAGGCGCGTGCGCGCCGCGTCGAGCTGTTTGCGAATCTTGCCGCGCAATGCCACGGCGTCGGCTTGCGTGCCGTCGGTGAGCGTGGCTTCGAGTTCCGACAACAGGGTGCGCAACTCGCCCGCAATATCTTCGGCCGCGTGACGGCTGTGGCGAGCGATGCGCCGCGCACGGCGGCTGGTACTGGTCCAGGATTCGCCGAGAGCGTCTCTCGTATTCGGAAGTGCTGTCATGGTCGCTCCGTCAGTGAGGTGAAAAGGGTCCAACGCGTTGTCACGTCAGTCGTCACCTTGCCATGAATACACGGCGGCGCGGTGCAACGCGGTAAACACCTTGTGGACGCAACTTCGGTGCCAAACACGCAAACCTCTGCGCACATGGGGCGCAGGTCAAGGATCCTCAGCAGATATTGCACGAGCCGACGCCGGTCCGGGTCAAATTTACAAATGCTCACGTCTGTCCGCCGCGCCCGACTTCACTACGCGCGCTCGAACGAAAGCGCCGTCATCGGATAGATAACGGCGTTGTCCAAGCGACGAAAATTCGACTACCCTAACTCTACGGCCCCCATTTTCTGGAAGCGTTAGAAACGGTAACCGATATTGACGTAGCTAACGATCGGGTTCAGCTTGATCTTGGTTTGCGATTGCACGGTCAACGTACCGACCGGCGTGGCGGCCGCGGTGTTCAGCTTGGCGGTCGTGCTGAGCGGCAGGTAGGAGATCGACAGGCCCGCGAACCAGTGTTGATTGAACGCGTACGTGAAGCCGGCATTAAACACCGGCTCCCACGAACTATCCGTCGAGACGCTGGTCGGACCATGCAGAACGTTAGCTTCGAATGCGCTGTTGGTGATCTTTTCGTCGGTGAACCAGATGTGGCTCACGCCAACACCAAGATACGGGCGGAACGCGGCAGTCGGGGCATTGAAGTAGTACTTGAACAGCAGAGTCGGGCTCCACTGTTTGGCCTGGCCCAGCTTGCCGAATTGTTCGAGGCTGCCCGTGCCTTCCAGGTCGAAAGTAGGCGGGTAACCGATCACGAATTCGGTTGCGATGTGATCGGTGATGAAGTAACCAGCAGCCAGGCCGATGGTGTCGGCTGAACTGAGTGAGGCACCAGTGTTGGCTTCTGTGATGTTGGTCGGGCTGCCGCCAATGCTTGTTACTTTCAACGGGTCGCTGCTCGATTGAGGCGCCAGATGGAGCCAGCCCGTCGTGACGTAAAAGCTACCGGCCGATTGTGCGTGTGCCGCCGTTGTCATGCAGGCTAGCACTGCCATCCCCGTTGCGGCCTGTTTTAATTTCATATGTGCTCCTCCAAAAAAGGCCCGCTCATTATGACGAGAACGTTTGAAACAAACCATACGCGGCGGTTAGAGCTTTCTCCCTAAGCGGCGCGCGGTTTCTGGCTTCGCCGCTGTGCGCCGAACCTCGGGCGCATGCGGTTCTTCGGACCTTCGGGTATGTACCAACGCGACTATCGGATACTCCAGCATGGCACGGCTTGCACGTCTTTATGTCCCTGACCAGCCGCAGCACGTCATCCTCCGCGGGCTCGATCAGCAGCCCGCATTCGTCGACGACCAGGACTACGAACTCTTCATTGACTGTCTGAAAGCGGCTTCGCGCGACCATCACTTATCGATCCACGCGTATGCATTGATGCCGGGCGCCGTGCAGTTGCTCGTCACGCCCACCGAGGAGTCGAGCCTGCCGAAAGCGATGCAGGCCGTCGGGCGTCGCTACGTCGCGCACTTCAATCGACGCTACGCGCGGCGCGGCACGCTGTGGGAGGGGCGCTACCGGGCCACGGTGATCGAGGGCGAGCGCTACTTCCTGCTGGCGAGCCGTGTCGTCGAGATGTGTCCGGTGCGCGCCCAACTCGTCAGCGCGCCGGAGGACTATCGCTGGTCGAGCTACCGGCACCACATCGGCCTCACGCTCGACAGCCTGATCACCGACCATCCGTTGTACTGGTCGCTGGGCAACACGCCGTTCGAGCGGCAGCGCGCGTATCGCGAGTTGTGCGAGCAGCCGCTCGACGAGCGCGAAGCCAGTCAGCTCCAGCAGGCCACGCTGAAAGGCTGGGTTCTGGGCAGCGACACTTATCGGGAATGGGCGGCGCGGGCCGCAAACCGGCGCGTTTCGCCGCTGCCGCGCGGCCGGCCGCGCAAGGTGCGCGAGACGCCGCACACGTCATAAAGCGTTTCACATCAAAGGGCTATATGGAAACGGCACGTCAGATGCCGTTTTCTTTTGCCCCATTTTGATATGGCACCAATAAAAACAAGCCGCAATGCACCAATTTGATAATCGGGGTCTTATCATTACGTTTTATTTGCTATTCCATTGATTCGTCGCGTATATTCCGAATTCCGGCATTTTTGATAAGCGCAGCGCGCCGTTCGGAAACGCCGTCGCGGTTGCAACGCAAACTGCGGCAATAGAAAAACGGTTTAACGGCCTGTCCGGCCCCCTCACAGACGGTGTCCCCATGAACGACCACCAGCAACCGATTCACCCGGTTCCCGCCGCGCAAGGTCTGTACGACCCGCAAAACGAACATGACGCCTGCGGCGTCGGCTTTGTCGCTCACATCAAGGGCAAGAAAAGCCACGAGATCGTCCAGCAAGGTCTGAAGATTCTCGAGAACCTCGACCACCGGGGCGCTGTCGGCGCCGATCCGCTGATGGGCGACGGCGCGGGCATCCTGATTCAGATCCCGGACGGCTTCTATCGCGATGAAATGGCCAAGCAGGGCGTGACGCTGCCGCCGAACGGCGAATATGGCGTCGGCATGGTGTTTCTGCCGAAGGAACACGCGTCGCGCCTCGCCTGCGAGCAGGAACTGGAGCGCACGGTGAAGGCAGAAGGCCAGGTGGTGCTGGGCTGGCGCGACGTGCCGGTCGACCACACTATGCCGATTTCGCCGACCGTGAAGGCGAGCGAGCCGCTGATCCGCCAGATCTTCATCGGCCGCGGCAAGGACATCATGGTGACCGACGCGCTCGAACGGAAGCTGTACGTGATCCGCAAGACCGCGAGCCACCGCATCCAGGCGCTCAAGCTCAAGCACGGCAAGGAATACTTCGTGCCGTCGATGTCGGCGCGCACGGTGGTCTACAAGGGCCTGCTGCTGGCGGGCCAGGTCGGCGTGTACTACCGCGACCTGCAGGACGAGCGCACTGTCTCGGCGCTGGCGCTGGTGCACCAGCGCTTCTCGACCAACACGTTCCCGGCGTGGGAACTGGCTCACCCGTACCGGATGATCGCCCACAACGGCGAAATCAACACGGTGAAGGGCAATGTCAACTGGCTGAACGCCCGCACCGGCGCGATCGCGAGCCACGTGCTCGGCGACGACCTGCCGAAGCTGTGGCCGCTGATCTATCCGGGCCAATCGGACACCGCGTCGTTCGACAACTGTCTCGAACTGCTCGTGATGGCCGGCTACCCGCTCGTCCACGCAATGATGATGATGATCCCGGAAGCCTGGGAGCAGCACACGCTGATGGACGACAACCGCCGCGCGTTCTACGAATACCACGCCGCGATGATGGAGCCGTGGGACGGCCCCGCCGCGATCGCCTTCACCGACGGCCGCCAGATCGGCGCGACGCTCGACCGCAACGGTCTACGTCCGGCGCGCTACATCGTCACGGACGACGACCTGGTCATCATGGCGTCGGAAGCGGGCACGCTGCCTATTCCCGAGTCGAAGATCGTCAAGAAGTGGCGTCTGCAGCCGGGCAAGATGTTCCTGATCGACATGGAGCACGGTCGCATCATCGACGACAAGGAACTCAAGGACAACCTCGCGAACGCCAAGCCGTACAAGAGCTGGATCGACGCGGTCCGGATCAAGCTCGACGAAATCGAGCCGAAGGCCGAAGACGTCGCGACGGAACGCCGCGAAGCTGCTGCTTTGCTGGATCGCCAGCAGGCGTTCGGCTACACCCAGGAAGACCTCAAGTTCCTGATGGCGCCGATGGCGCAAGCCGGCGAGGAAGCCGTCGGCTCGATGGGCAACGACTCGCCGCTGGCCGTCATGTCCAACAAGAACAAGACGCTCTACCATTACTTCAAGCAGCTGTTCGCGCAGGTGACGAACCCGCCGATCGACCCGATCCGCGAAAACATGGTGATGTCGCTGGTGTCGTTCGTCGGTCCGAAGCCGAACCTGCTGGACACGAACAACATCAACCCGCCGATGCGTCTCGAAGTGTCGCAGCCGGTGCTCGACTTCAAGGACATCGCGAAGATCCGCGCGATCGATCAGTACACGGGCGGCAAGTTCAGCTCGTATGAACTGAACATCTGCTATCCGGTGGCTTGGGGCAAGGAAGGCATCGAAGCGCGTCTTGCGTCGCTGTGCGCCGAAGCCGTCGATGCGGTCAAGTCCGGCTACAACATGTTGATCGTGTCGGACCGCAAGACGGACCGCGACAATGTCGCGATTCCGGCGCTGCTGGCCACCGCCGCAATCCATACGCACCTCGTGCAGCAAGGTCTGCGCACGAGTACGGGTCTGGTCGTCGAAACCGGCTCGGCGCGTGAAACGCACCACTTCGCGCTGCTCGCGGGCTACGGCGCCGAAGCCGTGCACCCGTACCTCGCGATGGAAACGCTCGGCCAGCTCGCGGCCGGCCTGAAGGGCGACCTGTCGGCGGAGAAGGCGGTCTACAACTTCACCAAGGCAGTCGGCAAGGGCCTGCAGAAGGTCATGTCGAAGATGGGCATTTCGACCTACATGTCCTACACCGGCGCGCAGATTTTCGAAGCGGTTGGCCTGGCTGAAGACCTCGTGCAGAAGTACTTCAAGGGCACGTCGTCGAAGGTCGGCGGCATTGGTCTGTTCGACGTCGCGGAAGAAGCGATCCGTCTGCACCGCGAAGCGTTCGGCGACAATCCGATCCTCGCGAACATGCTCGACGCGGGCGGCGAGTACGCATACCGCGTGCGCGGCGAAGAACACATGTGGACGCCAGATGCGATCGCCAAGCTGCAACACTCGGCGCGCAGCAACTCGTACCAGACGTACAAGGAATACGCGCATCTGATCAACGATCAGACCAAGCGTCACATGACGTTCCGCGGTCTGTTCGAATTCAAGTTCGACCCGACCAAGGCGATCCCGCTCGACGAAGTCGAATCGGCGAAGGAAATCGTCAAGCGCTTCGCGACCGGCGCGATGTCGATGGGCTCGATCAGCACCGAAGCGCACGCCACGCTGGCGGTCGCAATGAACCGCATCGGCGGCAAGTCGAACACCGGCGAAGGCGGCGAGGATCCGAACCGTTATCGCAACGAACTGCGCGGCATTCCAATCAAGAACGGCGACACGATGAAGTCCGTGATCGGCGACGAAGTGATCGTCGACATTCCGTTGAAGGACGGCGATTCGCTGCGCTCGCGGATCAAGCAGGTGGCGTCGGGCCGTTTCGGCGTGACGGCGGAATACCTCGCGTCGTCGGATCAGATCCAGATCAAGATGGCGCAGGGCGCGAAGCCGGGCGAAGGCGGTCAGCTGCCGGGCCACAAGGTGTCGGAGTACATCGGCAAGCTGCGTTACTCGGTGCCGGGCGTCGGCCTGATTTCGCCGCCGCCGCACCATGACATCTACTCGATCGAAGATCTGGCGCAGCTGATTCACGACCTCAAGAACGTCAACCCGGTTTCCAGCGTGTCGGTGAAGCTGGTGTCGGAATCGGGCGTCGGCACGGTTGCCGCGGGTGTCGCGAAGGCTAAGGCCGATCACGTCGTGATCGCCGGCCATGACGGCGGCACCGGCGCTTCGCCGCTGTCGTCGGTCAAGCACGCCGGCACGCCGTGGGAACTGGGTCTCGCCGAAACGCAGCAGACGCTGGTGCTGAACCAGTTGCGCGGCCGTATCCGCGTGCAGGCCGACGGTCAGATGAAGACCGGCCGCGATGTCGTGATCGGCGCGCTGCTCGGCGCGGACGAGTTCGGCTTCGCGACGGCGCCGCTCGTCGTCGAAGGCTGCATCATGATGCGCAAGTGCCATCTGAACACCTGCCCGGTCGGCGTCGCGACGCAAGATCCGGTGCTGCGTGCGAAGTTCCAGGGCCAGCCGGAGCACGTCGTGAACTTCTTCTTCTTCGTTGCTGAAGAAGCGCGCGAAATCATGGCGCAACTCGGTATTCGCAAGTTCGACGACCTGATCGGCCGCGCCGAACTGCTGGATACGAAGAAGGGCATCGAGCACTGGAAGGCGAAGGGTCTCGACTTCTCGCGCGTGTTCTATCTGCCGCAAGTGCCGGCTGAAGTGGCGCGCAAGCATGTCGAGGTGCAGGACCATGGCCTCGACAAGGCACTCGACCACACGCTGATCGAGAAGGCGAAGGCGGCGATCGAGAAGGGCGAGCACGTCTCGTTCATCCAGCCGGTGCGCAACGTGAACCGCACGGTCGGCGCGATGCTGTCCGGCGCGATCGCGAAGAAGTATGGCCACGACGGCCTGGCCGACGACTCGATTCACATCCAGTTGAAGGGCACCGCGGGTCAGAGCTTCGGCGCGTTCCTCGCGAAGGGCGTCACGCTGGATCTGGTTGGCGACGGCAACGACTACGTGGGCAAGGGCCTGTCGGGCGGCCGCATCATCATCCGTCCGACCAACGATTTCCGCGGCAAGTCGGAAGAGAACATCATCTGCGGCAACACGGTGATGTATGGCGCGATCGAAGGCGAAGCATTCTTCCGCGGCGTCGCGGGCGAGCGTTTCTGCGTGCGTAACTCGGGCGCGACGGCGGTTGTCGAAGGCACGGGCGACCACGGTTGCGAATACATGACGGGCGGCACGGTGGTCGTGCTCGGCGAAACGGGCCGTAACTTCGCGGCCGGCATGT
>Ga0310811_10009571_pt1 | contig 12517 bp, 12 predicted proteins | sample YCmetagenome_FD_207642 | JGI IMG/M metagenome (GOLD analysis project Ga0310811, IMG submission 207642) | Soil microbial communities from experimental microcosm in Duke University, North Carolina, United States - YC | ecosystem: Engineered > Artificial ecosystem > Soil microcosm > Unclassified ... | reverse complement strand
CTCGATCATCCTCCGCTCCTCCGCTTCCCAGGCGAACCCGACGCTGACATAAATCGGGGCGACCGCCGAGGACTGTGCCGCAAAGGCCAGCAGAACCGCGCTGTCCAGCCCGCCCGAGAGAAGGACGGCGATATACTTTTCAGACATGTACCTGGTCACCAAACGTCTCGAGTTCTGCTATGGACATCGCCTGCTCGACTACGACGGCGTGTGCAAGCACCCGCATGGCCACAACGCATCGGTCGAAGTCGACGTCCGCACGGACCGTCTCGACACCCGCAATATGGTGGCCGACTTCAGCGACATCAAACGGATCGTGAAAGGGTGGATCGATCGCGAGCTGGACCACAAGATGATCCTGCGGCAGGACGACCCGCTCGTGGAGCCCCTCAAGCAACTGGGCGAACCAATGTACCTGCTGGAGAGCAATCCGACGGTCGAACGGATTGCGCGGCTGATCTACGAGAAGGCCCGCGAGCAGGGCATAGATGTGGTCGCGGTGCGCGTCTGGGAGACGCCGACCTCGCTCGCTACTTACGCCCCCTCGCGAGCTGAATTGTAGATTGCAGATTGTAGATTGCAGATTGATTGATCAATTGTCTAATAATCTGCAATCTACAATCTGCAATCTGCAATTCCGGCGACTCAGCTGGCGCGGAGCCGGATGGAACCGTCGCCGGTCCTGACCTTCAGCAGCTTTCCCCCTTGCCCGAGTTGGCCGTGGAGCGCTTTTCGCTCCTGACTGTCGCTGCCCGAAACCGTCAGCTCGCTGTGTACGCTTCCGTCGCCCGTTGAGGCATCCAACTCCGCCGAGAAGTCCGACGGCAGGTAGAGCGACACGCTGCCGTCGCCCGTCGTGAACGACCAGTCGTCCTTCATGACCGCGCCGGACTCCGCGCGGAACGTGATCGAGCCGTCCCCGGTGTGGACCTTCGCCACGTCGGGCTGACCCGCGACGGTCACGCTGCCGTCGCTGGTCTGCAGATCGAGCCGGCCGGTGATCCCGTCGAGCGCGACGGAACCATCGCCCGTCTGCAGTGTGACGTCGCCGCCGATGCCATTCGCTTTGATGCTGCCGTCGCCGGTGCGCAATTCGAGGTGCCCGGTCACACGCTCGATGCGAATCGAGCCATCGCCGCTTCTCGCCACGACGTTTCCCGACCTGGGCATGGTCACGATCAGGCGCGCCGTCGGCGTCATGCCCCACCCGAACACGATTTCGTGCGCCGGGCGTTTCACCTCGACGTCGATGCGATTGCCATCCTGCTTCACGTCGATCTGCAGTTTGTCGATCTCCTCCTGAGTCGGCCCCCGCTTCTCGATCTCTACGGTGACCTGCCGATCGTCTCCGGGCCTGATTTCGATCGAACCATCGAAGGTGGTCAGATGCAGGTCAGGCGTGCCCGACACGGTGAACCGCTTCTCATCGCGCGCGATATGGCCCTGGGAGTCGACGACGACGCAGCCGCCAGCCAGCAGGGTCGAGGCCACGGCGACGGCGGGTAGTACAAATTTCATACGGGTTTGGACGGCCTCCTGCCCCACAGAGTTCCGGAACCGGTCACGACGCCTCCGAATACGCGAGATTTCCCCCGATCCACGTCTGGACGACCCGCAACTGCCGATCGAGGACGACGAGGTCGCCGGCGGCGCCCGGCGCGAGGACGCCGAACCCCTGGAGGCCGAGCGTCCGTGCAGGCGTCGTGGAACACACCGCGACGGCGTCCGACAGGCTCAGTCCGCAGGAAGCGGTCAGCGTGGCAAAGGCGCGGTCCATCGTGAGCACGCTGCCGGCTATCGTGCCATCGTCGAGGTACGCCGCATCGCCAACAGTGATGCGTCGACCGCCGAGCGCCGTGCGTGAGCCGCGAGGCAGCCCCGCGCCGGCCGTGCCGTCGGTGATGGCCATGATGCGCTCGGGACGCTTGGCGGCAATCGCGACCCGCATCATCGCGGGATGCACGTGTACGCCGTCGCAAATCAGTTCGGCAACGACATCATCCGACTCGAGCACTGCGCCGGCAAGCCCGGGTTCACGATGGCCCACCGGCGTCATGCGATTGAACAGATGCGTCGCCTGACGCGCCCCTTCACGAATGCCTCGCGCAGCCTGATCGTACGATGCGCCCGAGTGCCCGAGCGATACGTGATGCCCGTGTGACGCGAGATCCGCGATGAGCGGCAACGCCCCCTCGAGTTCGGGCGCCACGGTAACGATGCCGACCTCCGCGCGGGCGGCGGCGATCTCGTCGAGGATGTCGGCCGCGCCCCATCGGAACGCGGCGCGTGGCGCGGTCGGCAGCCGCAGACACTCGAGCGGCTGCGCCCCCTTGAAATCGGGATTGATGAAGTTGCTCTCCAGATGTGCGGGAAGCACACGAGCGCCTGGTTTGCGGGAGACACGCATCTCCGCCACTGCTGCGAGCACACGCCGCAGCGCAACGGGATCGCACGCGACCGTCGTCGGGCAGAACGCCGTGACGCCGAAGCGCGGCAGCCGCTCAGCGATCTGCCGAATCGCGTCTTCGCCGTCGAGTGAATCGTGCCCCTCGACGCCGTGCACGTGCACGTCGATGAAACCGGGAATGATGTAGTGATCGGCAAACGTGAAGTGCAGATCGCCGTCAGCTTCCGGCGAATGCGCGGACGGCTGCGAACCGACCGACGCAATCCGATCGCCGTCGAGCACGATGGTGCCGCCGCTCACCACACCATCGGGCAACACGAGGTCGGCGCCTGCCAGACGAATCATCTCGTCAATCGATCATTCACAGGCATGCGCGACGTCACCCTCCGCCTGGCCCATGTGACACTGCAGCTTGCGCCCGGCAAATGGCAGCGCCACTCCTGTCTGGAATGCCTCCTGATCGACCCGTTTGAGGAGCCGCTGCAGCCAGCGTTCGTCGGGTGCGGAAAACACGATCACGCCGGCGCCTTCGGCCGGCGGAAACTCGCGATCGTCGAGGTAATCCCGGTCCAGGGTGACGAGGGTGCGGCCAAGTTGACGCGCGAGGCGGAAGTGCTCGATGTCACGCGCGCGCCGCATCAGATCGTCCTCGAGCACGAAAAACACGTCCCACCCGAGCTTTTCACGCATGTATGCGACAGCGCCGGTCGGGATGTTCGCATCGGCATAGATACGCGGCTGCTCGGCCGTGCGCTCGACGAGCGGCGAGAGTTCAGAAGAAAGTGTTCCCAAGCGTGCGTCACCCGGCACTGATTCCAGGCACCCAGTTCCATGCACCCCGCGCGCGCGGCATGTCAGCGATGACGATCGATTTCTGCGGGCTCGCTCTCCACCGGCTTTGCCTGTGCCTCGCGCGCCTGCCGCTGGAGATCCGCGACGAGCGCGTCCCGTTTGTGGACGAGTTCCCGGCGTGAGCGGCGGTTGTGCGCGGAGCCGACCGCGTACTCGCAGAAAAGCGGAAACGCAATCGTCGAGTCGCAGTACGCCACCACCGTGTCCGGCAGCACGCCCGGATTGATCTTTCCCCAACTGACCGCTTCCGACGGCGTGGCGCCGGACAGGCCGCCCCAGACGACCTGGTCGGTCGTGAACTGAATGAAGAAGTCGTTTCCCCCCTTGGGAATGCCGTAGACCTCCCACAGCGTCGGCTGTCCCTGCAGGTAGAAGTTCTTTGGTGAACCACCGCCGAGGATGACGCACCCGTTGTGCGTGCCGGCAAGGATGATCGCGCAGACCTCGTTGACGTCGAGATTCGGGTTGATCATCAGCGTGCCGCCCTTCATCAGCTCGTGATACGCGATGTTCATCCCGATCGAGCTGTCGCCGGGCGACGACGTGTAGACCGGCACCCCGCACTGCGCCGCCTTCGCGACGACGGAGTACTCCGCGCAGGCCGGGTTGCGTTCGAGGAGATCCAGACCAAGGCGGTAATGGAACTCGGAGGTCGAGATCGGCCCGGTCAACGCCGAACGGTCGAGGAACTCGCGGATGTACTTGTCGGTTTCGAGCAGAACGGTGGCCGGGAACAGGACATCGTAAATCCGGATGATGCCTTCCTCATACAACTCGACGTCGTCCAGGAACGGGGAGCCGCGGTGCAATGAGAAATTCAGCGCGTAGTGCAGGTCGTGATACAGGTTGGCGCCCGTGCTGATCATGAAGTCGATCAGGCCGCGCTCCATGAGCTCGATGACACAGCCGCCGAGGCCCGCCGGCGTCATCGCGCCGGCCACGGTCAACCCGATCGTGGTGTCGCTTTCGGGCGTGAGCATCTTGTCGGCAAAGATGTGGCAGGCTTCGGAGAGGCGGCCGGCGTTGAACGCCTGGAATCCGCCGTCGATGAGCGCCCGGACCTCCGCACTTCCCCGCGGGCGGTAGTAGCGAATCTCTTTCCCGGAAAGGTAGCGGCCGGGCCCCTGCCCGGGCGACCCCGGCGACCTGTGAGGCATGGGGCGATCATAGCTGAAACTGCTGCAGCCCAAACGGGTTCCGGCCGATACAGCTTGACAGCCGGCACCGTGCGGAGCGAACGTACACACGCCCTCCCCGGCCCGGCCGCGACCGACATGCAGTCCGATCTCTCATACGTGTGGATTCTCGTCGCCATCGTCGCCGGCGCTGCGGCGCTCGTCGCGTGGTGGATTCTCTCGCGCGGACGCCTCGTGCCCGGCGAGCATGTGTTCCGCGCGAGCCGCTGGAGCCGCGGGAACCATCTGTTTCCGACGCAGGTGGCGGTCACGCCCACGAGCGTTGTCCAATACACGCCCCAGTGGGTCGGCCGCCGTGAGCATTCCATCCACATGGCCCACATTTCGTCTGTCGAAATCGACACGAACCTGTTCTTTTCGAACGTCATCATCGAAACGAGCGGGGGGTCGGATCCCGTGATGTGTCACGGCCATCGGAAACACGACGCCGTCGAGATGAAACGGCTCATCACCGAATATCAGACGAACTACTACGGCAAGGGACAGGCGCCGCCGGCCTGATCGCATGTCGAACGACGTCCTGCCCGTCACCGCGCGGCGGCTCGATCCCGCCGAAATGGAATCCCGCTTCCAGGGGCTGGTGCAGTCGCCGCTCCGCGCGGCGATTCTGCGCTTCCTCTGCGCGCGCCCGGATGATGCGTTCGACGTCGAATCGCTGATGCAGACCTTCGGACGGCTGCGGCTCGACGTGGAAAACTGCATCCGCGAGCTGGTGGCCTTCGGCGTGGTGCGGCGGACGGGCGGGGCGCACGCGTCGCCGAAGTATCAGTTCGTGCCGCCCACGAGCGAGGTCCTGCGCGACCTCCTCGACTCGTTCCTCGAGCGGCGCGCGCACGTCAGCCACGAAGACCGCTCCCCTGCGGTGCAGCGCTTCCGCGAGATGATCGGCCGTGACGAGAAGATGCTCGTCATCTTCGAGTGGATCCGCACCGCGGCGAAGTCGGACATCTCGGTGCTGATCCTCGGGCCGACCGGATCGGGCAAGGAAGTCGTGGCCCGCATGATCCACGAACTGAGCCGCCGCGGCACCAACCGGTTTCAGGCCGTCAACTGCGCGGCGCTGCCCGACACGCTCTTCGAATCGGAGATTTTCGGCTACGAGAAAGGCGCGTTCACGGGGGCGCACGATCGCAAGCAGGGCCGGCTCGAGCTGGCGAACAACGGCACGCTGTTCCTCGACGAGATCGGCGACATGTCCATCGTCGCGCAGGCGAAGCTCCTGCGCGTGCTCGAAGAGCGGCGGTTCGAGCGCCTCGGCGGCAACACGTCCATCGAAGTGAACTTCCGGTTGATTTCGGCGACGAATCGTCCGCTCGAGCAATTCGTCCGCGACAGCCGCTTTCGCGAGGACCTGTACTACCGCGTCAACGCGTTTTCCATTCGGCTGCCGTCGCTGCGCGAGCGCGCGACGGACATCCCGGTACTGGCGCAGCGGTTCCTGGCGCGATATTGTGCCGCGAACGGACTGCCCCTCGATGGCAAGTCGCTCTCCAAAGAGGCCGCCGATCTGCTGATGCAGTACCACTGGCCCGGCAACATCCGCGAACTCGAGAGCACGGTGTCGCGCGCCGCGCTCTCCTCGCCGGGTCGGGTCATTCGTGCCACCGACGTCGAGTTCCTGCACGCGCCCGAAGCGCCGTCCGAATCGTCGTCCGACCGGCTGCCTTCGCTCGCGCAATCGGAACGCGCACACATCCTGCGCGTGCTCGAGAGCGTGCAATGGAACAAGAAGCAGGCAGCGGAAATTCTTGAAATCAGCCGCGGAACGCTTTACAGGAAAATCCTCGAGTACGGCCTTGAAAGCGCGCCCAAGAGGGCGAAGGCGTGATCACCACAGACGTTCACAAATGCCGGCGACTCGGGCCGAGGCTCCCGAAGTCAAAAACCGGGGCCGGAACTCCTCAAATTGCGTAGTTGTCAGCATTGTTACGTTACGGGACACCGCCCAAATCGGAGGGCTTGCGGGGCCCAGAATTGTGCCGTGTGGAATAGCCTTAAATCCAATACTTCCAGTGTGTTGACTGCTGACGAAAGCAGCTCGTCCTGCGGCAGCGCGCTTGCAGCCCCCACGCGGTTCAGCCGCACCATGCTCCGACGTGTCGTTTTGCCGGCGCTCGTCACCCTCGTCTGTCTTCAGACGAATGCCGGCCTGACCGCGCACGCGGCCGATCGGACGGTCCGGGCGATGACCGTCGATGGGCTCCCGACGGGAACCTCGGCCCGTGTCGCGGAGGCGGTCGGCGCAGACTGGGTCCGCACCGCGCTCGGGTACGACGGGACGGGCGTGACGATTGCGGTCATCGACTCGGGCGTGACGGACTGGCATGACGACCTCGCGGCCTCGCATATCGCGCGATTCGTCGACTTCGTCAACTTTCAGGCGGTGCCCTACGACGACTACGGCCACGGGACCCACGTCGCCGGCATTCTGGCCGGCGATGGCGCCGACTCCGGCGGCGCGCGACACGGCATCGCGCCGGGCGTGTCCCTCCTGGTCGAGAAAGTCCTCGACGAAACCGGCCAGGGCTATATCAGCAATGTCATCGCGGCTATCGACTACGCGATCGCCAACCGGGACACGCTGGGCGTGAGAATCATCAATCTGTCGGTCGCGGCGCCCGTCAGCGAGTCGTACCTGGTGGATCCGCTCGCACTCGCGGCGAAACGGGCCGTAGATGCGGGGATCGTCGTCGTGACCGCGGCCGGAAATCTCGGAACCGACACCGACGGCACGCCGCAGTACGGCGGGATCGGCACTCCTGGAAACGCGCCCTGGGTCGTGACCGTCGGCGCGTCCTCGCACCAGTCGACGACCACGATCCGCGATGACGTGGTCGCGCCGTTCAGCTCGCGCGGCCCGACGCCCATCGATTCGCTGGCCAAGCCAGACCTGGTTGCACCGGGCGTCGGCATCGAGTCGCTGGCGGATCCGTCCAGCACCCTGTTCCTTACGAAGCCTGGCGCGCGCATCTGGGGCACCGTGACGACGGCGAGCGCGCCGTATCTGTCGCTGACCGGTACGAGCATGTCGTCACCCGTTGTGAGCGGCACGATCGCGCTGATGCTCCAGGCGAACCCGTCGCTCACACCCAACATGGTGAAGGCGATCCTCGAATACACGGCCGAAGCGCGTGCTGAATATGACGCGCTGACCGAGGGAGCCGGGTTTCTGAACGCGCGTGGTGCGGTCGAGGCCGCCGCGGCGCTGTCGACGGGAAGCCGCGTGGTGGCGTCCACGATGAATGATCCGACTCCGTGGAGCCGGCACGTGATCTGGGGCAACCAACGGGTTTCGCTGACGGCGCTCGATCCGTCGTCTCCCGCGTGGCGATCGACCGTGACGTGGGGTGCCGGCGCAGGGCCCGACGGGAGGGCGCGTTGAAGTCGCTGCCGCTCGCCGCACGACTTTACGTCGGCGCGATGATCGCGGCCGGCGCCGTGCTGCTGGTGCTGTATTTCCCGCGCGACCTGCTGCAGCATGCCGGGCTCTTCATCCTGCTGCTGCTGATCTCCTGCGTCACCTCGATGTTCAAGGTGAACCTGCCGCTCTCGCGGCGCTCGTCGACGATGTCGGTGTCATACGCCGTCGATTTCGCCTCGCTGCTGCTCCTCGGCCCCCACGAAACGATGCTGGTGGCCGCCGCGAGCGCGTTCAGCCAGTGCACGTTCCGGATCGAGGAGAAGAATCCGACGCACCGAACGCTCTTCAGCATGGCGTCACTGATTGTGACCGTCCAGGGCGCGGGCGCGGTGCATGCCTGGCTTGGCGGCACGCCGGGCGTGATCGATCTGCTCACGCTGCCCAAAGCGCTCGTCGGCGCGGCGACCACGTACTTCCTGCTCAACACCATCATCATCGCGACGGCGGTGACGCTTTCGACGCGGCAGACGCTGGCCGCGGTCTGGCGCGAGAACTTCCTGTGGAGCGCGCCGAGCTACTTCGTCGGCGCGGGCGCCGCAGCGGTCGCCGCGTGGTTCGTGAACGTATCGGGCCAATGGCTCGCGCCGCTGGCGGCAGCGCCGCTGTACCTGACGTACCACACCTACAAGGTGTATCTCGGGCGCATCGAAGACGAGCAGCGCCACGTGCGCGAACTCGGCAACCTGCACCTGGCGACGATCGAAGCCCTCGCGCTGGCGATCGACGCGAAGGATCAGACGTCGCACACGCACATCCGCCGCGTCCAGCTCTATGCCACCGCGGTCGCGCGGGCGCTCGGCATGACCGAGAACGACATCCAGGGCGTGAAGACGGCGGCGCTGCTGCACGACATCGGCAAGCTCGCCGTCCCCGAGCACATTCTGTCGAAGCCCGGACCGCTCACAGCCGAGGAGTTCCAGAAGATCCGCGCGCATCCCAAAGTGGGCGCCGACATCGTCAGCTCCGTGCCGTTCCCCTACCCCGTCGCACCGCTGATCCTCAGCCATCACGAGCGCTGGGACGGCAAGGGCTATCCCGCGGGCTTGCGTGGTGTAGACATTCCGCTCGGCGCGCGCATTCTCTCGGTCGTCGACTACTTCGATGCGCTCATGGCCGAGCGTCCGTATCACAAGGCGATGACGTTCGAGTCCGCCATCGACCTCCTGAAGCAGGAGTCGGGCCGCGCCCTCGATCCGGCGGTCGTCGCCGCGTTCGTACAGCTCCTGCCGGGGCTGCAGAAGGAAGCGATCGCCCTCGAGCAGACGGTGGCGCGCCGTCACGTCTCCGAAGACCTGCCGCAACCGGGCACGCCCGCCACCGGACTGACGCCGGAGCCGAGCAAGAAGAACGTGTTCGAGGACATCGCGCTCGCACACCGCGAGATCTACGCGCTTTATGAAATTGCGCAGGCGATGGGCACGAGCCTCGGCGTCGCAGACACGATGGCGCTCATCTCCGCGAAGCTGAGCAACCTCGTTCCGTTCTCGTGCGCGGCGCTCTTTCTCCACGACGAGCAGAGCGACATGCTGCGGTGCCGGTTCGCAACCGGCGTGGATTCGGATCTGATTCAGCAGGTCACCGTCCGGTCGGGCGACGGCCTCACCGGATGGATTGCGCGTAACCGTCGCCCGCTCGTGAACGCGCGGCCGAGCGCAGACCTCGAGGCCTCGGGTCTCGACAAGATGACGAAGCTGCAATCCGCGCTCGTCTGCCCGCTGATGTTCCAGGAACGCTTCATCGGCGCGTTGTCGGTGTACTCGACCGAACCCGCGTTTTACCGCGACGACCACCGCCGGCTGCTCGACCGCATTTCGGAGCAGGCCGCCGCCGTCATCAACAACTCGATCGTGTTCGAGCAGACGCAGGAAGACTCGCTGACCGATCCGCTCACCGGGCTTCCGAACACCCGGTTCCTGTTCATGCACCTGACGCGAGAGCTGGCGCGAGCCGAACGCCTCGAGACCGAGGTCACGCTGATGGTCATGGATCTCGATCACTTCAAAGAGATCAACGACCAGCACGGACACCATGTCGGCGACCGGGCGCTGTGTGAGGTGGCGCGCGTACTGCGCGCCGCAATCCGGCCGTACGACATCTGCGTCCGGTACGCCGGAGACGAGTTCATCATCGTCCTCTCAGGCTGCAGTCCGGAAGAAGCAGAGGCCAAGCGGCTGGAGCTGCAGAAGAGCATCGACGAGGTGTACTTCGAAGCGCGGCCCGGCAAGCGGCTGCCGCTCGGCATCAGCATCGGCGCGGCCGTCTTCCCGGTCGACGGGGAATCGTACGAAACACTGCTGGCGACGGCCGACAGCCGCATGTATCTCGACAAGAGCGCCCGCAAAGGACGCAGCGGTCCGGCTGCGCACGCGGCGGCCGCCCACCCCGAACTGACGGAAGTCGACATTCAGCGCGCCGCCGCAGGCATACTGTAAGCGGCACTTGCACACGCTGCTGAGCAACCGGCGCGAAACGCCGACGAGCCGCACCATCCGCGTCGCGATCGAGCGGCCATTCCCTTACAAGGCCGGGCAGGCCGCATGGATCAGCCTGACCGCAGACGACGAACTCACGCCGTACTCGATTGCCTCCGCACCCGAAGAGACCTCGCGGGAAGGCTGGCTGCAATTTCTCGTCAAGGTGGATGCGGCGCGGCGATTCGGCGCAGCCGTCGAACGGCTGCGTCGTGGCACCAGGATTTACCTGCAAGGCCCGGCCGGCGAGTTCACGCTGCCCGATGCGCCTCAATCTCAGCAACTGCTGTTCGTCGCTGGCGGCACGGGCATCGCTCCGGTCCGGTCGATGATCGTGCACGCGCTGAATTTGTCTCCGGCTCCCTCGATTCAGCTTCTGTATTCGGCTCGCAGCCCGTTGGAGTTCGCGTACTTGCGCGAACTGCGCGGGCTCGCGCGCGCCGGACGCCTCGCGCTGGAACTCACCTTGACCGGCGAACAAGGCCGATGGCGTTACGGCCGCGGCCGCGCTGGTGCAGCGCACCTCCAGCGGCTCGGCGCCGGTCCGGAAACACTCGCGTTCCTCTGCGGGCCAGAGGCGATGGTGGCGGATTTGCGATCGGCGCTCACCTCGTTAGGGGTGCCGGTGGGGAACGTCCGTTCCGAACAGTGGTAGGCGGGGCGCGGCGTGCGGCATGCGGCGTGCGGGTCGGACTGCGGGGCACGGCCTGCCGGGTCCGTGTAGCGGCCGTGGGCGCGAGCGCGACGGTTGGGACGAAGTTTGCTGTAGCTGGAGCGGAGGGCTGTTTCGATGCGGAAAGTGCAGTATCTGCGTGCAGTGGTGGTCGCAGGCGTCTTGATTTGTCCGGCCGCCGTCGTGGGGTGCGGCGCCTCGGCAGGATCAGGCGCGCCGATCAACCACCCGAATGCCAACGACGATGCGACGATTTCGACCCGGGTGAAGACGGCGCTCCTCAATGAGCCGGGCGTGAACGCCACCGCGATCAACGTTGACAGCAGCGGCGGGGTCGTGACGCTGACGGGTCAGGTGAAGTCGAACGACGAGGAGCAGAAAGCCGTCGCGACCGCGCGGCGGATCCCCGGCGTGCGCGATGTGAAATCCGAATTGAAAGTTGGCGGCGGCGATTGAGGCGGGTTGCGCGGTTGGCCGCCGCGAGCTGCGTCGTGGTGGGATCGCTCTACATGCCCATCGCGTGATAGCCGCCGTCGACCATCAGCACTTCCGCGGTGATCCCGCGCGCCGCGTCGCTCAGGAGGAACACGGCGGCATCGGCGATCTCTGACGTCTCGACCGTGCGCCGCAGCGGCGCGCGGTCCCGATACAGCTGCAGGATTCCGGAGAACCCGGAAATGCCGGACGCCGCCAGCGTCTTGACCGGGCCCGCCGAGATCGCGTTCACGCGGATGTTCCTGGGCCCGAGGTCCGCCGCGAGGTAGCGCACCGACGATTCCAGGGCCGCTTTCGCGACGCCCATCACGTTGTAATTCGGAAACACGCGATCGCTGCCGAGATACGTCAGGGTCAAGACGCTGCCGCCCCCCTTCCGCTCCATGAGCGGCAGCGCGCCACGCGTCAGTGCGATCAGCGAGTAGGCGCTCACGTCGAGCGCGATGCGGAACCCGTCGCGTGTCGTCTGTACGAACGGATTCGAGATCTCCTCGCGCGGCGCGAACGCCGCCCCGTGGACGATGAAGTCCAACCCGCCGAACGCGCGATCGATCTCCTCGAACACCCGCGCAATCTGTCCGTCGTCTGCGACGTCGCACGGAAGTATCAGCGGGTCCGTCAGCGCCGCGGAGAGGTCGCGAACGTTCTCTTCGAGCCGTTCACCCTGGTAGGTCAGCGCGAGCCGGGCACCGGCGCTCGACGCGGCCTGCGCGATGGCCCACGCGATCGATCGCTTGTTGGCAACGCCGACGATGAGGCCTGTTTTTCCAGTCAGCATGTCAGCAAAGATGGCAAAGATCGCAAAGATCTGATCTCGAAATTTTCCAAACCGTGGCGAAGATTTACACGATCGTGAGGATCTTCAATACCGCAAAACGGTCTTTGACATCTTGGATCTTTGCGACACGTTGCGACCGGCGAAATCTTTGCGATCGTCGGCTGTTTCTCATCGCTTAGAGATCTTCCGCAATCTGTAAATGTTTGGGATCTCTAGATCTTTGC
>Ga0310811_10009570_pt1 | contig 12517 bp, 9 predicted proteins | sample YCmetagenome_FD_207642 | JGI IMG/M metagenome (GOLD analysis project Ga0310811, IMG submission 207642) | Soil microbial communities from experimental microcosm in Duke University, North Carolina, United States - YC | ecosystem: Engineered > Artificial ecosystem > Soil microcosm > Unclassified ... | reverse complement strand
CCCGACCGCTACAAGATCATCGCTTCGCGCATCAAGCGCACGCTGGGCAACCGCCGCGAGTCGATGGTGAAAATCGAGCAGGCGCTGGCCGAACGCCTGGCGGTCGACAGCATTCCCGTGCGCATCGTCAGCCGGGTGAAGGCGCCCTACAGCATCTGGTCGAAGATGAAGCTCGAACACAAGACCTTCGACCAGTTGATGGACGTGTACGGCTTTCGCCTTGTTACCGATACCGTCGCTCATTGTTATCAGGCGCTGGGTTCCGCGCACTCGCTGTTCAAACCGGTGGAAGGGCGCTTCAAGGATTTCATCGCGATTCCCAAGGCCAACGGCTACCAGTCGCTGCACACGGTGCTGTTCGGACCATTCGCCGCACCCATCGAAATCCAGATTCGCACCGAAGAAATGGACATGGTTGCCGAGCGCGGAGTGGCCGCGCACTGGTCGTACAAGCAGGAGGCGGTTCCCTCCAACAGCGCGCAATCGCGCGCACGCCAATGGGTCGCGGGCCTGGCCGATTCACAGGCGGCGACGCCGTCGTCGCTCGAGTTCATCGAGAACGTCAAGGTGGACCTGTTCCCGGACGAGGTCTATCTGTTCACGCCCGCGGGCGACATCCAGGCGCTGCCGAAGAACGCGACCGCGCTGGATCTCGCGTTTGCCGTGCACACCGACGTCGGCATGCACGCGGTGGCGGCGCGCATCGATGGCAAGCTTGCATCGCTGCGCGCGCAGCCCTCCTCGGGGCAGACGGTGGAAGTGATCACCGCCCCCTCCGCGGTGCCCAATCCGTCGTGGCTGGATTTCGCGGTGACCGGCAAGGCGCGCGCCGCGATCCGCCAGTACCTCAAGCACCTGCAGCACGAGGACGCGATCGATTTCGGGCACCGCATGCTGGAAAGTGCGCTCGATGCCGGCGGTTCCAGCCTCGATGCGATCCCGTCGGAAGCGCTGGACCGCTATCTGGCCGACAACACCCTGCGCCGTCTGGAAGACCTGCTGTCGGACATTGCGCTGGGCAATCGCATGCCCGACCAGGTCGCGGCCAGGCTGATCGCGTTGGGCGGGTCGGTGGTCGGCGCCACGCAGCATCGCGCCGAAAAGATCCGCATCAGCGGTGCCGAACGCGGGATCCTGAGTTTCGGCAACTGTTGCCATCCGGTTCCGGGTGACGACATCGTGGGCTACCTTTCGCCCGGCAAGGGCATCGTCGTGCATCGCGTCGAATGCCCCAACGTGACCGAATTGTTCAAGCTGCCCGAGCGCCGCGTCGAGATCGGCTGGGACACCGAAGTGCAGGGCGACTACCGCGTCGAGTTGCGGGTCGAGGTCGTCAATCGTCCCGGCGTGCTGGCGACGGTTTCCGCCGCGATCGCGGAAGCCAATTCCAATATCGACGACGTCAAGTACATCGAGCGCGGCATCCAGGCTGCCACGTTGATTTTCACGATCGAGGTGAAGGGTCGCAAACACCTCGCGGACGTGATGCGCCGCATCCGCAATACCAAAGTGGTGAACGGCGTCTATCGCTATCCGCTGTAGTTGGTGGCTAACGCATGTGGCGCGTTCGCGCTGTGCACGGGCGATGCCGCCGTTATGCTTTGCGTTTGTCCGAAGCCATCCACGGAGCCGTCATGTCACGCCAACCTGTCCATTCCGATTCCGCGCCCAAGGCCATCGGGCCATATTCGCAAGCGGTCCGCAGCGGCAACACGTTGTATTTGTCCGGCCAGACGCCGCTCGATCCGACCACCGGCGAGATGGTGGCCGGCGGCATCGAGGCGCAGGCCACACGCGTGTTCGAGAACCTGAAGGCGGTGCTGGCCGCGGCCGGCGCTTCGTTCGACGACGTCGTGCGCGTGGCGATCTACATGACCGACCTTGGCAATTTCGGCGCGGTCAACGAGGTCATGAAGAAGTATTTCAACGAACCGTATCCTGCGCGCTCGACCATTGGCGTGGCAGCGCTGCCGCGCGGTGCGGCTGTAGAAATCGACGTGATCGCGGCGACCGGAACCTCTGAATAACCTGCTGCGCTCGGCAGCTTGCGTGCCGGCGGTGCTCGCAATGCTCACGTACTGGCGTGTACGCTCCACTTGCAGTGCTCCGGCGTCCCGCAATCTGCCTTCGCTCGCGACGGTTCTGCAGAGGTTCCCGGCAACAGGCATCTTTGCAACGTGCCATCGGCTAACCTTGCGCGGGTGACGACGCCAGCCGATACACGCATCACTCCAAGCAACGACCCCGGTCTCGCGCCGGTTGCGACACTGCCCGGGGTCGGCCCCGCGCTCGCGGACACGTTGCGCAAGCTGGGCATCGAGCGCGTGCAGGACCTCTGGTTCCATCTGCCGCTGCGTTACGAGGATCGCACCCGCATCACCTCCATTCGTGATCTCGTTGCCGGCGAGCCGGCGCAGGTCGAAGGCGTGGTCGAGGCGGTCCAGAGCGGATTCCGCCCGCGCCCGCAATTGCGGGTCGCGATCACTGACGCATCGCGCGACACATTGGTGCTGCGCTTCTTCCATTTTCGCCGCCAGCAGACGCAGCAATTTGCACCCGGCGTGCGCCTGCGGTGTTATGGCGCGGTCCGCCATGGCCAGCACGGTTTGGAAATGGTGCATCCCCAGTACCGCGTGCTGCATGGCGAAGCCGCGGTCGAGGCGACCCTGACGCCGATCTATCCGATCACCGAAGGCCTGGGCCAGCAGCGCCTGCGCGGCGTGATCGAAAGGGCGTTGTCGCGCCTGCCCGATGAAATGGTGCTGGAGCTGGTCCCTGCCGATCTGCTGAAGCCGTTGGGATTGATGCCGCTGCGAGACGCATTGCTCGACGTGCACAGGCCGTCGCCGGATGCGGACGTCGAAGCATTGCTCGCGGGGCGGCACCCGGCGCAGCAGCGGCTTGCATTCGAGGAATTGCTGGCGCACCACATCAGCCTGAAGCGGATGCGTGCGCGGGTGCGGCGACATCGCGCGCCCGCGCTGCCGGAAGACACCGGATTGCGACAGCGCCTTCTCGAAAACCTGCCTTTCACGCTCACGCGGGCGCAGACGCGGGTCGCGCAGGAAGTCGGGCGCGATCTCGGTAAAAACGTCCCGACGCTGAGGCTGGTGCAGGGCGACGTCGGTTCCGGCAAGACGGTTGTGGCCGCGCTGGCTGCCTTGCATGCGATCGCGAATGGCCGTCAAACCGCGCTGATGGCGCCCACCGAATTGCTTGCCGAGCAACACCTGCGCAGCTTTCGCGCATGGCTGGAACCGCTCGGCATCGAAGTCGTGTGGCTGGCGGGCAAGGTTACTGGCCGCGCACGCACGGCAGCGCTCGGCAAGCTGGCGGCCGGCGCACCGGTCGCGGTCGGCACCCACGCACTGATGCAGGAGGGCGTCGAATTCGCACGCCTGGGACTCGCGATCGTGGACGAGCAACACCGCTTCGGCGTGCAGCAGCGGATGAACTTGCGCGACAAAGGTGCGGGCAGTGGGGAGGTGCCGCACCAGCTGGTGCTGACTGCGACACCGATCCCGCGCACCCTGGCGATGAGCGCCTACGCCGATCTTGATGTATCCACGCTGGACGAACTTCCGCCTGGCCGCACGCCGGTGCGCACGGTGGCCATCGCCAACACCCGTCGCGACGAAGTGGTCGAACGCATCCGCGCGGCCTGCGCGGAGGGCCGGCAAGCGTATTGGGTCTGCACGCTGATCGAGGACAGTGACGTGCTGCAGGCGCAGGCGGCCGAAGTCGCTTACGCGCAGTTGTGCGCGGCATTGCCGGAACTCACCGTTGGTCTGGTGCACGGGCGCATGAAGCCGAAGGAAAAACAGGCGGCGATGGATGCGTTCAAGGATGGCCACACTGCATTGCTGGTGGCGACCACCGTCATCGAGGTTGGCGTCGATGTTCCCAACGCCAGCCTGATGGTCATCGAAAATGCCGAGCGTCTCGGTCTCGCGCAGTTGCACCAGTTGCGCGGACGCGTGGGTCGTGGCAGCGTCGCATCCACTTGCGTGCTGCTGTACCAGCCGCCGCTGTCGGGGTTGGCGAAGCAGCGCCTGGAAACACTGCGCCAGACCAACGACGGCTTCGTGATCGCCGAACAGGATCTGCGTTTGCGTGGTCCGGGCGAGCTGCTGGGTACCCGCCAGACCGGCGAAATGGGTTTCCGGGTGGCCGACATCGTGCGCGATGCCAGCCTGATGCCGGCGGTACAGCGGGTGGGTACGGCGATGCTGCGGCATCCACCCTTGGCGCGGCGGTTGGTGGAGCGATGGATCGGGGCGGCAGCGCGGTTTGCGGAGGCCTGAGTCCGGCTTGCCGGCTCGCACCGGATCGGGTTACAATTCCGCCCTTGTCCGCAGCAATCCAATCCAGGCGAACACCCATGAAAGCCGACATCCACCCCGATTACCACCCGGTGGTTTTCCAGGACGCCGCGTCCGATTTCGCGTTCCTCACGCGTTCGACGATGACGAGCGACGAAACCGTCAAGTGGGAAGACGGCAACGAATACCCAGTGGTCAAGGTCGATATCTCGTCGGCCTCGCATCCGTTCTACACCGGCAAGCAGAAGGTGATGGACGCGGGCGGCCGCATCGACAAATTCAAGAAGCGCTACGCCGGCAAGCAATAACCGCCAGCCGTTGCGTGGCCGGATGTGCCTGTCGGGCGCATCGGTCTGCCCGCAGCAAGCGAACATTCAACGCCTTCCATGCGCAAGCATGGAAGGCGTTTTCGTTGTGGATGATGCGAGTCGACACCTGCGTACGCAGCCGTATCGTGCGATAATTGACCGATTCAATTGAACGAAAACACGCACGCAGCGTGTGCTTCCAAGGAGTCCCCTGTGTCCAACAGCAACGTCACCCTGACCACCCCCGATCATTCCGTGTCCTTGCCGCTGGTGGAGGGCAGCCAAGGGCCGAGTTGCGTGGACATCGCCTCGCTCTATCGCGAGACGGGGCATTTCACTTTCGATCCGGGCTTCGCGGCCACCGCGGCGTGCAAGAGCGCTATTACCTTCATCGATGGCGAGAAGGGCGTGCTCTTGTATCGCGGTTACCCGATCGAGCAGCTCGCCGAGAAATCGCGTTTCCTGGAAGTGGCTTATCTGTTGCTGGAAGGCGAACTTCCGAGCGCGGAGCAGATGCACGCGTTCGAAGACCAGGTGACACATCACACGATGATGCACGAGTCGGTCAAGAATTTCCTGCACGGCTTCCACTATGACGCGCATCCGATGGCCATGCTGTGCGCGTCCGTCGCGTCGCTGTCGGCGTTCTACCACGACACCACCGACAATGAGGACCCTGCGCAGCGCAAGCTGGCCGCGATTCGCCTGATCGCGAAGATGCCGACCCTGGCGGCCGCCGCGTATCGCTATTCGATCGGTTGGCCGATCCGCTATCCCCGCAACAACCTCGAGTACGTCGATCGTTTCCTGCACATGATGTTCGAGGTGCCGAGCGAGCCGTTGAAGATCAATCCGGTCGCAGCGAAGGCGCTGGACCTGTTGTTCATCCTGCACGCCGATCACGAACAGAACGCCAGCACGTCGACCGTGCGGCTGGTGGGTTCCACCGGCGCCAATCCGTATGCATCGGTCGCCGCCGGCATCGCCGCCCTTTGGGGCCCGGCCCACGGTGGTGCCAACGAGGCCGTGCTGAAAATGCTGACCGAAATCGGTGATGCCAAGAACGTCGGCAAGGCCGTCGAGCGCGCCAAGGACAAGAATTCCGGCTTCCGACTGATGGGCTTCGGGCATCGCGTGTACAAGAATTTCGATCCGCGTGCCAAGATCATTCGCGCGACCTGCCACGAGGTGCTGGACAAGCTGGGCGTCAACGATCCGTTGCTGGACATCGCGATGAAGCTGGAGGAAGTCGCGCTCAAGGACGACTACTTCATCGAGCACAAGCTGTATCCGAACGTCGATTTCTATTCCGGCATCATCTACAAGGCACTCAAGATCCCCACCGAGATGTTCACCGTGATGTTTGCGATCGCGCGCACCACCGGCTGGATCTCGCACTGGATCGAGCAGCACGAAATGCCCGGCGGCCGCATCGGCCGTCCGCGCCAGGTGTACGTCGGCGCAACGCCGCGCGAGTACAGGGCGATCGACAAGCGCTGACTCAGCTTCCCCCTTCGCCCGCGAAGGGGGATTTAAGGAGGATGGCTCCTGTTTTCCGCGACGGCATCCCCCGCGCCTGTGGCGCGACCCCCTTCCCTCGGAAGGGGGTGAAATGCGTATGCTCTTCGCGAGTTCCGAGTTCCGAGTTCCGAGTTCCGAGTTCCGGATCAGTTGTTGCCCGCCAGCATCTCTTCCAGCGCAGCCAATGACGCGCGTTGCTGAGGCCGTTCGTCGGTGCGGTCGAGCGGCGCCTGCCGCAATGCATCATGCGGGAATACGGTGACGTCCACCGCCACGCCATCCGCGTCGAAAAGAAACACGGGAAATTCCGCGTTGCGCTGACGATCCAGCCGGAATGTGTGCGCACGTGTCTCGAAGGTGATGCCGTGGTCGAGCAGGTAGGTGGCCACGCGTTCCGGCGAATCATCGAACACGTGCAGGTTGACCGGCGAGTGGGTGTCGGCCGTGCCGTTGAGCACGGGTCCGACCAACCGCGGCTCGAATGTTTCCAGAAAAAGCATCGCATCGCGCGCGGCCTCGCGGCGCATGCGCAGCGCCTGTGACTGTTTCTCGGCGCGGAACAGGCGCTGGTGTTCGCGCAACGCTTCCTCGATTTCGCTGTTGCGCGGCAGGTAACCGTCTTCGTCGACGCCGACGTGTCGCGCGGCCTTGCGCTTGGCCAATTGGAAATCGTGGATGCCGTGCTCGCTGATCAAGCGGGCGGCTTCGAGGGCAACGCGGCGGCGCAATTGGTGCGCGCGGCCCTCGGCGTGGATGCGGTGATACCTGGCGGTCTTGTGCATGTTGCTGTGCCCTTCAGCCGCGTTGGGGCCAGTGTCGCAAAAAGCGGGCACAAAAAGCAAAGGCGCTAGAAGATATCGTACGCCGGCGCCTGGTTCTGCTGCTGTTTGGCTTGCTCGCGCAGTCGATCCAGGTCCTCGATCTTGAACATCTCGCTCATCGTGTTGGTGTCGCCTGGCGGTGCCGGCAGGCCGGTGGTGCGATCGATGGCCGCAGTGACGATGCCCGGTGGCATCGGCAATTCGGCTTCCGGTTTGCCCTGCAGCGCCGGGCCCATGAATGCCATCCAGATCGGCAGCGCGGTTTCCGCGCCGAACTCCTTGTGGCCGAGCGATTTGAAATCATCGAAGCCCACCCAGACAGTGGTCACCAGATCATTGTTGTAACCGTTGAACCAGCCGTCGCGATAGTCATTGGAGGTGCCTGTCTTGCCGGAAAGATCGGTGCGCCCGAGTTTTTTCACGGCTGCGCCGGTGCCGCGGTCCACCACGCTTTGCAATATCGAATTGATCAGGAAATCGTTGCGCGGATCGATGACGCGTGGCGCAAGCAACGGCCCCGTCGATGCGCCGGTGGAAAGTGCGTTGGCCGTGTTGCCGAGCGCGCCAGGGTCGCCAGCGGCAGCGTCCGGTTGCGCTGGCGCCGCGGTGGTCTTGCCCTCGTCGAGCAAACGCGCCTCGCAATTGCGGCACGCCTGCACAGGGTCGGCCTTGTAGATAGCTTTGCCCGTGCGGTTGTCGATCTCCGCAATGTAATAGGGCGTCACCAGGAACCCGCCGTTCGCGAACACGGCGTAGGCGCGGGCCATTGCCATCGGCGATACCGAGGCGGTACCCAGCGCCATCGAAAGATTGGGCGGAATTGCGTCCAGCGGAAAGCCGAAGCGTGTCGCGTAGTCGCGCGCGTAGCGCACGCCCACGGCGTCCAGCAGACGGATCGCGACCAGGTTCACCGATTGCGCGAGCGCTTCGCGCAGGCGCATCGGCCCGCGGAATTTGCCGTCGTCGTTCTGCGGCGTCCACAAGCCGCCCGGTTTGGAAGGATCGGGCAGGGCGATAGGCGCATCGTTGATGATCGACGCGGGCGTATAGCCGCGGCTGAAAGCGGCGGAATAGATGAAGGGCTTGAAGCTGGAGCCGGGTTGGCGCGCGGTCTGCACCGCGCGGTTGAATTTGCTCAGGTGGAAATTGAAGCCGCCCACCAGCGCCTTGACCGCGCCGTCATCCGGCGACAGCACCACCATCGCGGATTGCGCGGCCGGGATCTGCTCCAGTTCCCAGTGCTTCGCGTCGGTGGCGGCGACCTTTGCCGTCTTTGTCTTGTCGGATGGGGCGGGCACCGCCCGCACATCCTGGGCTTCCCGCACGCGGATGATGTCGCCGGGACGCAGGATCGAAGCCCCGCCCTTGCCGCCAATGGCGGCCTTGCGCGCGTAGCCGAGCGCCCATTTCATGTCCGCAACCGGCAGCCTGATCGATTGGCCGTCCTGGACGTAAGCCTCCGCCGCATCGGCGTTGACGCTGGTGACGATCGCCGGCCATAGTCCGCTGACATCGTTGTAGCTCGACAATGCCTGTTCGAGCGTCGTGGGCGTCGCGGGCTCGGGCAGCGTCACGTGCGCTTCCGGGCCGCGATAGCCGTGACGATGGTCGTAATCCTCGAGCCGGCTGCGCAGTGCATGGTTGGCGAGCGCCTGCAGATGGCCGTCGATGGTGGTGCGGATCACGTAGCCGTCGGTAAGAGCCTGGCTGCCGAGTTTCTGCAACGCCTGCTGGCGCACCATTTCGGCGAGATAGGGCGCATCGACCTGCACCGGCGGTTCGTGCGGCGCGGCATCGTCGGTTGTCGCGATGGCCTGCTGGTATTGCGCGCGGTCGATGAAGCGGTGCGAAAGCATCTGGCCGAGTACCCAGTTGCGGCGCGCGATCAGGCGATCCTTGTGGTCGAGCGGATTGACCACCGACGGCGACTGGAAGCTCGATGCAATCGCCGCGCACTGGGCGATGCTCAACTGGTCGATGGTCTTGCCGTAGTAGTACTGCGCGGCGGCCGCCACACCGTACGTGCGATGGCCCAGGAACATCTTGTTGAGGTAAAGCTGCAGGATCTGGTCTTTCGTCAGCTCGCTCTCGATGCGGAACGAGGTGAGGATTTCGATGATCTTGCGGGTGTAGGTTTTCTGCGGACTGAGAAAGAAATTGCGCGCGACCTGCTGGGTGATGGTCGAGCCGCCCTGCACCTTCTGACCGTGGTGCAGCGCGACTTCCATCGCAGCGCGGAAGGTGGATACCACGTCGATACCGGAGTGGTGGTAGAAGTCGGCATCCTCGGCCGCCAGTACCGCATGCTTGAGGCTGTCGGGCACGTTGTCGATCTGCACCGGACTGCGGCGCATCTCGCCGTACTCCGCGATCAATTGCCCGTCCGAACTCAGGATGCGCAGCGGCACCTGCATCTGCACGTCTTTCAGTGATGCCACCGAAGGTACCCGCGGCTCCAGCAGCCACCAGGCGATGCCGCCCGTGATTGCCCCCAGCACCACCAGGCAAAGCAGGCCGGCGAGGCAGACCAGCAGCAGTCGTTTGAGAAGTCTCATGCGGTTTCCGGAAAAGGGTTCGACAGTCTGCGTGGTGTTGCTGTGTGCAGACCCCGGACCGGGCTGCGTGTTCCGCAGCACGAACGGTAGAAAGTCGGGAGGGCCGAATTATAAAGGCACGCTTCGTGCACGCGTTCCGCAAGACAGTCAGGAAGTCATGTCGTTGCATGGACACGCCCGCTGGAAAGCAGACGTTGCCCTGCCCCAACCAGCGCGGCAAATCCGCCGCGAAGTTTCTCGAAAATTTGTGACGTACTTCCAGCCAAATATGGTATCGAAGGACGATGATTTAATACAGAAAGTGCATGAACTTCATTGGCTTGCAGGTACTTTGCAAGGTTATTGATATTTCGTTAACTTTCGTATCTAATGCAGTCGCGCGGGCTTTCCTGCGCATGCGGGCTCGGGGAAGGGGAATTCCAGTGGGATTACTGACAACCAATGCTGCGCCGCTGATCGGCGTCGATATCAGTTCGACCGCGGTCAAGTTGTTGCAGTTGAGCCAGGCCGGCTCGCGTTTCCGCGTCGAGCATTATGCGGTCGAGCCGCTGCCGCCCAATGCCGTGGTCGAGAAGAACATCGTCGAGGTCGAGGCTGTCGGCGATGCGATCCGTCGTGCGGTACAGCGCTCCGGTGCGCGCACCAAATATGCCGCGGCCGCAGTCGCGGGTTCGGCGGTGATCACCAAGGTGATCCCGATGCCGGCCGATTTGTCCGAGGATGACCTCGAAGGCCAGGTGCAGGTCGAGGCGAACCAGTACATTCCATACCCGATCGAGGAAGTCAGCCTCGATTTCGAAACCATCGGGCCGGTGAAGGACAATCCGGAGATGCAGCAGATCCTGCTGGCTGCATCACGCACCGAGAACGTGGACATGCGCGTCGCGGCGCTCGATCTCGGCGGGCTGACCGCGCGGACGATCGATGTCGAGGTGTTCGCGATGGAGAACGCCTTCCGCCTGATCGCCGACCAGTTGTCGGTGCCGCGTGACGCGCTGGTCGCCCTGGTCGACATTGGCGCCACGATGATCACGCTGTCGGTTCTGAAGAACCAGCGCACCATCTATTCGCGCGAGCAGGTTTTCGGCGGCAAGCAACTGACCGACGAAGTGATGCGCCGCTACGGAATGTCCTACGAGGAAGCCGGGCTGGCCAAGCGCCAGGGCGGCCTGCCCGAGTCTTACGAAATCGAGGTGCTGGAGCCGTTCAAGGAAGCCATGGTGCAGCAGGTCAGTCGCCTGTTGCAGTTCTTCTTCGCGGGCAGCGAATTCGGCAAGGTCGACCAGGTCGTGCTGGCCGGCGGTTGCGCATCCATCCCCGGCGTCGCCGACATGGTGGTCGAGCAATTGGGCGTTCCGTGCGTGGTGGCCAATCCGCTCGCGAGCATGTCGTTGTCACCGCGGCTGCAGGCGCAGACGCTGGCGCAGGACGCGCCCGCCCTGATGATCGCCGCCGGACTGGCCCTGAGGAGCTTCGACTAATGGGCAAGATCAACCTCCTCCCGTGGCGCGTGGAGCGTAGCGAACACCGCGCGCAAGCGAACTTCGTCGGGCCGACCTTGGGGGGCCTCGACTGATGGCCAAAATCAATCTACTGCCATGGCGCGCGGAACGGCGCGAACGCCGCAAGCGCGAATTCTTCACCCACCTCGGCATCGGGGCGGTCGCCGCCATCGTGCTGGTGCTGCTGTGGGGCTTCTGGATGAGCCTGCGCATCAACAGCCAGAACGATCGCAACGACTACCTGCAAGGCCAGATCACCCAGCTCGATTCCAAGATCACCGAGATCAATAGCCTGCAGAAGGTCAAGAAGCACCTGCTGGATCGCAAGCGCATCGTCGAGAAGTTGCAATCCAGCCGGTCGCAAATGGTGCACCTGTTCGACCAGATCGTGGAAACCATTCCCGCGGGCGCGCGCGTGACGGGATTGAAGGAAGTCGAAAACGGCGATACCGAAACGCTCACGCTGGACGGCGTGGCGCAATCGAATGCGACGGTCGCGGAGTACATGCGCAACATCGAGGCATCACCGTGGATGGGACCGGCAACGCTGGTCAAGACGGAAAACGTCCACTCCGATTCCAATACGCCTTATGAATTCTCGCTGGTCGTGAAGCTCGGTACCCCGAAGAGCGACGATGACGGCTCGGGGCCCGCGTCCAGTTCCAGCGCAGCAATGCCCGCCACGTCGCTGACCGCGGCGCCTGCCGCTGCGGTTGCGAGTACGGCCGTCAATCCTGCGTCGACGGTGGCGGCTCCGGTCAATGCACCCGTTGCGTCGCCGCAAGCCGCCCCCGCTTCAGCGCCCGCGGCGAAGCTCCCCGGTTCCGCACCGACTTCCGCGCCCGCTCCGAAACCGGCACCCGTTGCGTCCACGAGCAAGGGAGGGGCCAGGCCATGAAATTCTTCGATGACCTGCGCAATCTCGATCGCAACAACATTGGCGGCTGGCCCACGTCGGTCAAGGGCTTCTTCGTCGCGATCATCGTCATCGTGATCCTGTTCCTCGGCTGGTACTTCTACATCAGCGGCCAGCAGGACACGCTTGCATCCGGGCAGCAGAAGGAAGTCACGCTCCGGCACGAGTTCGAAGACAAGCAGGCCCAGGTGGTGAACCTGGATGCCCTGAAGGCCCAGCTTGCGCAGATGAACGAGATGCTGAGCCAGATGTTGCGCGAACTGCCCAGCAAGACCGAGATGCCGGCGCTGCTGGTCAACATTTCGCAAACGGCACAAGCCGCAGGCATCGAGACGGACCTGTTCCAGCCGAAGCCCGAGATTCCCGAAGAGTTCTACGCGATCCAGCCGATCGCCCTGAAGATGCAGGGCACCTATCACCAGTTCGGCACCTTCATCAGCGGCGTGGCATCGCTGCCGCGCGTGGTGATCCTCACCATGCATGACGTGTCGCTCACCGCTGCCAAGTCGGGCGGCGGGAAGGACGCGCCACCACCCGGCGGTGTGTTGATGCTCGAGGGCACGGTGCAGACC
>Ga0310811_10009568_pt1 | contig 12519 bp, 12 predicted proteins | sample YCmetagenome_FD_207642 | JGI IMG/M metagenome (GOLD analysis project Ga0310811, IMG submission 207642) | Soil microbial communities from experimental microcosm in Duke University, North Carolina, United States - YC | ecosystem: Engineered > Artificial ecosystem > Soil microcosm > Unclassified ... | reverse complement strand
CTCGGCTGGAAGCAAAAGCTCGCCTTTTCGGTATCCATCGTCCACGACCCGGATATTGTTTTCCTGGACGAACCCACGGGCGGCGTGGACCCCGTTACCCGCCGCCAGTTCTGGGACCTGATCTACCACGCCGCGGACAAGGGGGTTACCGTCTTTGTGACCACCCACTACATGGACGAAGCCGAATACTGCAACCGCGTCTCCATCATGGTCGATGGCGTCATCGCCGCCCTCGACAGCCCCGATGGCCTCAAGCGACGATACGACTGTGGCAATATGGAGGACGTATTTTATCAACTGGCGAGGAATGCCAAACGAAAAGCGGACTAGTATGAAGCAATTAATCGTTTTTATCCAAAAAGAATTCCTGCACGTCTTCCGGGACCGGAAAACGCTCCTGATGCTCTTTGGCCTGCCGATCGCACAGATCGTGCTGTTCGGCTTCGCCTTGTCCAACGAGATCAAGAACTCAAAGATTGTCGTCGTCGACTATTCCAAGGACCCGGTGACCACCCAGCTCATCCAGGAAATCACCTCCAGCCAATACTTCAACGTCACCCGCGGCCTGCCTTCGGCCACCGGGATCGACGCTGCCTTCAAACGCGGTGACATCAAGATGGCGGTCATCTTCCCCGAACACTTTTCCGACGACCTGATCCGCACCGGGAAGGCGACGATACAGGTCATCGCCGACGCCTCCGATCCCAACCAGGCGACGACCGTCACCAACTACCTGACCCAGATCGTGGGTACGTACAATGCCCGGCTGGCGCAGGCCTCGGGCCAACCGCTCCAGATCGGCGTCCAGAACCGCATGCTCTATAACCCCGAGCTCCGCGGCGCGCCCAACTTCGTGCCCGGGGTCATGGCGCTGGTGCTCATGCTCGTCTGCACCATGATGACCTCGGTGGCCATCGTCCGGGAAAAAGAGCTCGGGACCATGGAGATCCTCCTGGTATCGCCCTTCAAGACCATCTATATCATCATCTCCAAACTGGCGCCCAACCTGCTGATCTCTATCGTCAACCTGTGCGTGATCCTGGTCCTGAGCGACGTCTTCCTGGACCTGCCCGTCAAGGGCAGTATCTTGCTGCTCTTCTTCGACAGCATCCTCTTTATCCTGACCTCCCTGTCGATCGGCCTGCTCTTGTCCATCAACGCCAAGACCCAGCAGGCCGCGATGATGTCCAGCCTGATGGGCATGATGCTCCCCACCATGCTCCTCACCGGCTTCCTGTTCCCCATCGAAAACATGCCCCTGCCGTTACAGTGGCTGTCCAACGCCGTGCCGTCCCGCTGGTATTTTATCGTCGTCAAACGCGTCATGCTCAAAGGACTCGGGTTTTCTTCCGTCTGGAAGGAAACATTGATCCTGGCCGGCATGTCCTTCTTCCTGTTTGCGGTCAGCATCCGCAGATTTAAAACCCGATTGCAATGAGAACGCTGCTATTCCTGCTGGACAAAGAATTCCGGCAAATGCTCCGCAACCGCCAGCTGCTCTCGACGCTGCTGATAGCCCCGCTGATACAGCTCATCCTGCTGCCGCTGGCGGCCGACTATACGGTGAAAGACATCGCCATGACCGTCGTGGACAACGACCACTCCACCTTCAGCCGGAAACTGGTCGACAAGATCACGGCTTCCGGGTACTTCAAGCTGGCGGGTTATACGACATCCTATGCCGACGGGCTGGCCAAGGTGCAACAGGACAAGGCGGACCTGCTGTTACAGATCCCGCCGCACTTCGAGCGGGACCTCGTCAAGGAAAATGCCCGCGACCTGTATGTCGCGATCAACGCGATAGAGGGTACGAAGGCCAACCTGGGCGGGGCCTACCTGTCGAGCATCATCGCCGACTTCAACAGCGACATCCGCCTGCAATGGCTGGGCCCCGTGGCGGGGGCGGCCTCCTCCGGCTCCAGCGCCGCCGCCGATCCGGACGCGACGCCGCAGATCAGCGTGGCGTCCTCCAACTGGTATAACCCGCTGCTGAACTACAAGCTATACATGGTCCCCGCCATCCTGGTGACCCTGGTCACGGCCATGGCCGCGATGCAGTCGGCCTTCAACATCGTCCAGGAAAAAGAAAGCGGGACCATCGAGCAAATCAACGTCACACCGATCCGCAAGCACTGGTTCATCCTCGGAAAACTGATCCCCTTCCTCGTGTTGGGCGTAGTGGTATTTACCCTTGGGATCATCGCCGGCTGGGCCTTTTACGGCATCTGGCCGCTGGGGAGCTTTGTCGTGCTGTATGGGGCGCTCGTGGTCTATTTGTTCGCCATGCTGGGCATGGGGCTGCTGATCTCGACCTACTCGGCGACACAGCAGCAGGCGATGAGCCTGTCGTTCTTTTTTATCAACATCTTCAACCTCATGAGCGGCGTTTTCACCGCCGTCGACAGCATGCCCGCGTGGGCGCAGTACATCGTCGAGACGTTTCCGCCGTCACACTTTATCAAGATCATGCGCATGGTGGTGCTAAAGGGCAGCGGGTGGTCCGACATCGGGTACCACCTGGGCGCGATGGCGGTCATCGGCCTCTTTCTGAATACGTGGGCGGTGCTGAATTACCGGAAAACGGTTTGAGCCGGAGGTTGTTGTATTTTTACAGGATATGCCCGACGCTTCCTCCCCCAAGCCCGCCCTGCACCGGTCGCTTTCACTGGCGCAGGGCACCGCCATCAACATGATCGACATGGTCGGGATCGGCCCGTTCCTGACGGTGTCGATGGTGGCCGGCGCGATGCAGGGCGGCGCGGCGATACTCGCGTGGCTGCTGGGCGCGCTCCTGGCCTACCTGGACGGGATGATCTGGTCGGAGCTGGGCGCCCGCTGGCCCGAGGCGGGAGGGAGCTATGTTTTTCTGCGGAAATTATATGGCGACGGCTGGTTTGGCCAGCTGATGCCCTTTTTGCTGGTATGGCAGACCGTTATCATCGCGCCCCTGACGATGGCCTCCGCGGCGATCGGCTTTTCCGGATACCTCAATTACCTCATACCGCTGAGCCCGCTGGCGCAAAAAGCCGTGAGCGGCGGCCTCGTCATCCTGGTCGTCGCCGTCCTCTACCGGAACATCCAGACCATCGGAAAGATTTCGATGATCCTGGGAGTCATCACCATCGGCACCATCGTTTGGATCATCGCCTCGGGGGCGCCCCACTTCAACAGGGCGCAGGCGTTCCACTGGGACCTTTCGGGGTTCAGCACCTGCGCCCTGTTGTATGGCGCCCTGGGCCACGCGACGCTCAAGACGGTCTATTCCTACCTGGGGTATTATAACGTCGTCAACCTCGGCGGCGAGATCAAAAACCCGGAAAGGAATATCCCGCGCAGCATCTTCCTGTCCGTGACGGTGATCGCCTTGCTCTATATCGGGATGCAATGGGCGTTGCTGGGCAACCTGCCCTGGGAGACGATAGCGCGGTCGAACTTCGTCATCAGCACCTATATCGAAAAGATATACAGTCCCGCCGTAGCCAATGTCGCCACGCTCTTGATATTGATCATCGCGTCTTCGTCCCTGTTTTCACTCACGCTGGGCTATTCGCGGGTGCCTTATGCCGCTGCGACAAAGGGGGACTTCTTCCCTGTCTTCGCCCGGTTGCACCCCAAACACCACTTCCCCCACGTATCGCTGCTCGTAATGGGCGTCCTGGGTTTTGTCTTCAGCCTGACGTTCAAAATGGAAAAGGCCATCACGGCCATCGTCGTCACCCGCATCCTGGTGCAATTCCTCGGCCAGTCCATCGGTTTGATCCGCTGGCACATTGTACAGCCCAGGGACCTCCGCCCCTACCGGATGCCGCTGTTCCCGGTGCCGGCCCTGGTATCCATAAGCATCTGGCTCTTTATCTTCCTGACGAGCCCCATTAACAACATCGAAGCCGCCTTGGGGATCATCAGTCTGGGGGTGCTCCTGTTTTTTCTCAAGCGAGCCCGCTTTTTAACATTTCGCTAGTTCACTTTTGCCACCGCCGGCCGTCATACGGATAACAAAACCGGAGTAGTATGACAAACAGTATCGTCCTGGAAGTGGCCGCAGGCATTGTTACATCGGTCGCGATTATCCTTTTTGTGGCCTTTAAGATCATAAATTTCAACAAGCACATCAAGGGATAAGTGCCGCCTGGCGTTTTGAAATGCGGCGGATTCTGGATACCTTGATGCAAACGCCGCATATGAACTGGAAACTGCTTTTCTCTCTCTCCCTGCTGGGTCTCGTGATGGCCGTCGCCACCCTCTACTGGATCGGTCCGCGGATCGAGCCCCTGTTCTGGCTCATCGACTTTGTCTTCTGCGCGTGGATGATCGTCCGCCGGGCGCCGGGGAGGTTGTTCCTGCACGGGTTCGTGCTGGGTCTGCTCAATTGCGTTTGGGTGACCGCCGCGCACTATATCTGGTACGACACGTACATGGCCAACCATCCGCAGATGGCCGACATGATGAAAAACTCGCCGATCGACCTCCGGACGATGCAGCTGATCGTCGGCCCCTTCATCGGCGCTATTAGCGGGGTGGTCATCGGGTTGATCACGCTCCTGGTGGGGGCCATTGCGGGGAAAAAGCCCGCGGCCGCCTAGTCCCCTTCCCCGAGGATCTGTATCCCCGTTTGGGTGAAGATGATCTTCTGTTGCTTATAAAGAGCGCCGGTGGTCATCTTGAAGGTTTTTTTACTCATCCCGAGCATCCGGTAGATGTCTTCGGGGTCGGACTTGTCGTTGAGCGGGAGGTAGCCGCCGTTGTCTTCAAGCATCCGTAGGATGCGCCCCGCTTCGCCCCCCACCTTTTCGTAGCCGCGTTTGCCGGCGACCACGTCGAGCTTGCCGTCTTCACGGATCTTGCGGACAAACCCGTCGAGCTTGTCGCCGGGGGAAAGCGTCTGGAAAACCTCGTCGTTGTAGAGCAGCCCCGTATGGATGCCGTTGATGATGACGACGTATCCCATGTCGCTGGGCCGGTAAACGGTCAGCGAGACTTCATCGTTCTCCTTGACGGTGAGGGGGTCGTTGCTGAGAAAGGACTCGATCTTTTCCGTGGCGGCCACACGGCCGGTCTGGCGGTCGATATAGAGGTGCACCAGGTATTCGCCCCCGAGCCGCATAAACGAGAGCTGCTGGGATTTCGGGACAAACAGGTCCTTCATCAGCCCCCAGTCGAGAAAGGCGCCCTGGGGCGTAACCGACACGACCTTGAGGCGGACGTTGTCACCCACCACAGCCCTGGGGGTCTCGGTGGTGGCAATGAGGCGGTTGTCGGAATCGTGGTAGACAAAAACCTTGATCTCGTCCCCGACCCGGGTATTCTCGGGTACCGCCCGGTTGGGCAGCAGGATGCCTTCGGCGCCGTCGTCGAGATAGACGCCGGGGGTGGATTTGCGGATTACTTTGAGCGTGTTGTATTCTCCTACGTTGATCATGTTATAATGTTTTAAAGCGCCGGGGGCTGCCGGGGCGTTTATAGCGCAAGAAGCGCCTCCCATGCCTGCTCATTTACGGGTATCCCTTCCCGTTGGTTCCGCACCCGGGTCGCGAGCGTGCGCTCCCCCGGGTAGTTCACGGCGTCCGAACAGGTATATCCTATGATGGATTCGACCACCGCGTCGTCCATGTACGCGGCATTGATGGCCAGGAAAAACTGGGATAACCTGGACCCCCCTCCCGCGGCCGTGATGTCCCCCACGGACCAACCGCTGCTGAGCGCCGCGGTGAGCACGTCGAGCACCAGGGAGAGACCGGAGCCCTTCCAGTAACCGATGGGGAGTACCCGCCGGGAAGAGCGGATGGCCGCCGCGTCGGTCGTCAGCGCGCCTTGCCCGTCGTAGCCGCCGGGGACCGGCAGCGGGCGCTCCTCCCAGGCGTATTCCTGGAGCTTGCCGTAAGAAAACTGCGACAGCGCCATGTCGAGCACGATGTGGCCCTTCTCCCGGGGTACGCCGATCACCAGCGGGTTGTTGCCCAGCCGCGGCTCCGTGCTGCCCCACGCGGGCATGTTGGCGATGGTATTGGTGGCGCATATCCCGATACAGCCCGCCCCGGCGGCCTGCCATCCATAAGTCCCCCCACGCATCCAGTGGTTGGTGTTGCGGACCGAAACGGCGCCCAGGCCGCCTTTTTTGGCCAGCGAGATCGCGCGGCCCATGGCCAGCGACGCGATGTACATACCCGGGCCCTGTTGTCCGTCCCAGTATTCGATGCAACCGCTGGTTCGGACGATTTCGGGCTCCGCCCCTGCGTTCACCAGGCCCTCCTGTACCGATCGCACGAAGGCCGGGAAGCGGTTGAGCCCATGGGAGTAAACGCCGTCTTCGCTGTTCCGCGCGAAGATACCCGCGCAGTGCGCCGCCTTGCCGTCCTCGAATCCCAACTTGCCCAGTACCCTCAGGAATTGCGCTTCCATTTCCGCAAAAGAAACCCTCATGCGCCGTTTTTTTGTATTTTACTGATATGAGAAAATACCTTTTCGCTATCCTCTTCACCTGCCCGGCCATAGGGCTGCACGCCCAGATTCCAGATACCGGTTCTTTCATTTTGCACAAATTCGCCCAGGCCATCGGCCGGGAAACGTACGCCCGCCAGGGCGATGCCTGGAACGTGGATTTTTTGTTTACGGACCGTTCCAGCAAGGTGCCGCTAAAGGCGTCGCTCAGGATAACGAACGATCTTCATCCGCTGTCCCTGACGATCAAGGGACAAACGTCCCGGATGACGACCATCAACGACTCCATCTCCATCACCGGGTCCAACGCCCGCATAAAGGTAAACGATTCCGCGTACTCCGCGGCACTGCCGCGTCTGGCATTCCCGGTGACAGGGTACGCCCCCGTTACTTTCCAGATGCTCCTGCTGGAATACTGGCGGAGGAACGGCGAGCCTTCCACCCTGCCCCTCCTCCCTTCGGGCAGCGTGACGATCCGCCAGGACGGATTCGACACCCTTTCCGGGGATAAGCCACTGGTGCTCCGGCGCTATGTGGTCGGCGGTCTTATCTGGGGCAACGAGTTTGTCTGGACGGGTCTGGACGGACGGCTGTTCTGCCTGGTGAGCATCGACGCCGAATTTGACAAATTCGAAGCCACGCTGCCCGCCTATGAAAACATCCTCCCCCAGCTGCTCAAACGGGCGGCCATCTATGGCATGCGTCTCTTCCCGCAGCTGCATGGCCAGTCCGGGAACCTGGCCCTGACGGGGGGCACGCTGATCGATGTGGTCGGGGGCCACTCCATACCCAACGCCACCATCCTGGTCAGCAACGGCCGCGTCGTCTTCGCGGGGACGGGCGTCGCCATACCCGCGGGCTATACGAAAAAGGACGTCACGGGCAAAACCATCCTGCCCGGTCTTTGGGACATGCACGCCCACTTCGAACAAGTGGAATGGGGTCCCGCCTATATCGGGGCCGGGATCACCACCGTACGCGACTGCGGCAACGAATTCGATTTTATCAACGCCGTCAAGCAATCCATTGACGCGGGCGAGGGCATAGGCCCCCACATCCTGAAGGCCGGGATCATCGACGGTCACGGTCCCATGGCGCTGGGCGTCATACAGGCCGGGGACCCGGCGGAAGCGGTAGCGGCCGTGGACCGCTACAAGGCAAACGGATTTGTACAGATCAAGATATACAGCTCCGTCAAGCCGGCCGTGGTCAAGGCCATCTGCGACGAGGCGCACCGCGTCGGGCTGACCGTTACCGGTCACATACCCGAGGGCATGACGTTGCTTGCGGGCGTGGATTCGGGGATGAACATGGTCAACCATATCCCCTTTGTCGCCGCCGTCCTGCACCGCAACAAGGACTTCTCCATCGACTTCTCCGACCCGAAGAACGTGGAGGTGATCGGCTTCCTGAAGGAACACCACACGGTGGTCGATCCCACGCTGGCCGTGTACGAGATCGCCTATCGTTCCCTGGACGACAGTATCACCCGCATCGAGCCTAATTATCATACGCTGCCGCCGGTCATCCAGGCCTTGTATGTCAACAGCGGCCTGCCCGCCAAAAGGGCCGCCTTCTACCGGCCCCTGTTCCTGTCCTGGCTGAGTATCGTCAAGGCCCTCCAGGAAAATGGCATACCCATTGTTGCAGGAACGGATGAGACCATTCCCGGCTATAGCCTTTACCGCGAGCTGGAATTGTACGTCCAGGCCGGACTGACACCCCTGGAAGCGATACGCGCCGCCACCATCGTACCGGCCCGCGTGATGCAGCTGGAGGATCAAACCGGCTCCGTGACCGCCGGCAAGACGGCGGACCTGATCGTGGTGGACGGCGATCCGCTCCAGGACATCAGCCAGTTGCGAAAGGTCAGCCTCGTGATCAAGGATGGCGTCGTTTACGATCCCGTGGCCGTACACCGGCTCGTTGGATTTAATCTATAAAACATCACCCATGCACCGCCTCTGTTTTATGTCCATGATCTTTTCCGTACTCCTGTTCCAGGTGCGGGCGCAAACCGGAGATTCTTCCGGCGGGCCCGTGGTGTCCGGAGGCAGCCCCATGGCGCGTTCCCCTTTCAAGACCCTCAACCTCGACCGCCTGGCGGCCAATGGCCATAAGGAGTCGGGGGTCGTCGATATCATTTTCACGGCCAGCAACCAATCCCCCCAGATCGCCTCGCTGGCCTTCTCGATCGATCCGGCCCTCTCCAAAGCGTCCGACGACTTTGACACCGTCTATCATTTTAGCCAGCTCCGCTTTGGCGCGACCAGGCGCGACTCCACCGAAATCGTCACCGTCGAGCTCCGCCCAGACCAGGCGCTCCATTGCGGTTTTTATATCACCGGGGTGCCCCTGAATGCGCGGTTTATCCGGAAGGCGGTGCTCTTTGCCCGTCTGCGGCTCGACGACGTGCCGCAAGGCGAGGACAATATCCTGCTGCTCAACGTACCGATAACCTGGAAATAGAACCGGCCGCGGGAGGCACAAAAACACAAAAGCCGCCCGTTAAGAGGCGGCTTTCATGCAAAAGGTATTGAATAACTAGTCGATACGCTTTACGTTGACGGCGTTCTGGCCTTTTCTTCCTTCCTGCAGCTCGAACTCGACGCGGTCGTGCGCCTGGATTTCGTGGATCAGCCCGTTTGCATGGACGAAAGTTTCTTGGCTGGACTCATCATGCTTGATGAAGCCATACCCTTTTTCCTCATTGAAGAACTTTACAGTTCCTGTGAAAGTGTTGCTCATTAAAATAAAAAATTGAATGTTCGCAAAGGTACGCCATTTCGAGCCTCCTGCCAAATAATATGTATATTCATCAGGATGTTGCAGAAAGTATTGCGCCCGGCCCATTTATGGGCGATTGCCGTCGGGCTGGTCATTTCAGGAGAATATTTCGGTTGGAATTACGGCTGGGGTGTCGCGGGCACGGTGGGTATGTTGGTGGCCACACTCGTCGTCACCCTCCTCTATATCACCTTCATCTTCAGTTTCACCGAGCTGACGACCGCCATCCCGCACGCGGGCGGCCCTTTTGCGTACGCGTACAAGGCGTTGGGCCCGCCAGGTGCGTTTTGCGCGGGCTACGCTACCCTGATCGAGTTCCTTTTCGCGGCGCCGGCCATCGCGCTGGCTTTGGGGAACTACGCCCACTTCCTGTATCCGCCGATACCGGTCATGGGTACGGCGGTATCCGCCTATGTGCTGTTCACCGGCATCAATTTGCTGGGCATCCGTGAATCAGCCCGGTTTACGTTGGTGGTCACCATCCTGGCCGTGGCCGAGCTGGTCGTATACTGCTGTATCGTGGGTCCGTCCTTCCGGACGGCCGATTTCCTGGCCCACCCGCTTCCACAGGGAGCGGGCGGGATCTTTGCCGCGCTGCCCTTTGCGATATGGCTGTATGTCTGTATCGAAGGCGTCGCGATGGTGGCCGAGGAAACCCGCGACGTAAAAAAAGACATCCCCAAAGGATATATCTCAGGTATCCTTACGCTGATGGTCCTGGCCCTGGCCGTCATGATCCTTACGGGCGGTGTCGGCGACTGGCGGCCGCTGGCGGCCATGGACTACCCGCTCCCGGCCACCATCGCGCGGGTGCTCGGCGACCGCAGCCCGTTCACGCGGTTGTTCGCGGGGATCGGTCTGTTCGGGCTCGTGGCTTCTTTTCACGGGATCATCATCGGCTATTCCCGGCAAGTGTTCGCGCTGGCCCGCAGCCGCTACCTGCCGCCGTTCCTCTCCAGGCTCAGTCCGCGTTTCAAGACGCCCCAATGGGCGCTCGCGGCGGGCGGTTTGTTCGGGCTCGTGGCGCTGAAGTACTTCGATACGAGCAAGCTGGTAATCCTGTCCACATTGGGGGCCGTCGTGTTGTACGTTCTCAGCATGGTCAGCCTGCTGGTCCTCCGCAAAAAACAACCGGACCTGCCGCGTCCGTTCAAGGCGCCCTGTTATCCGTGGTTTCCCTGGATCGCGCTGGTTCTCTCCCTGCTGGCGGGAGCGGCCATCGTATACTACTATCCCTGGCTGAGCTTCCTTTTCCTGGCCGGCCTTGTGGGATTGGGTCTTATCTTCGTCCTATCGGGGCGTCACGCCTTCACCGTCACATGACCTACCGGTACGCCATAGCCCAACAAACCTATACCTGGCAGGACCTCAAAACGCTCCTGGCGCGCGCTTCGCCCTACCGTTCGGGGGACGCGCTGGCGGGTTTGTGCGCGGGCAGCTATGAAGAACGCGTGGCCGCGCAGATGGCCCTCGCGGACGTACCGCTGAAAGCATTTTTGAACGACCCGCTGGTCCCCTACGAGACCGACGAGGTCACCCGCCTGATACAGGACACCCACGACGCGGGTGCGTTTGCGCCCGTGAGCGGTTTTACCGTGGGCGACCTGCGGGACTGGCTGTTGGGCGACCAGGCCGATACCGGGGCGCTACGAACGTTGGCTCCCGGCCTCACCCCGGAGATGACTGCCGCGGTGAGCAAGCTGATGCGCAACCAGGACCTCATCCTCGTGGCGCAAAAGTGCTCGGTGGAAACGCGTTTCCGCAACACCATCGGGTTAAAGGGGCGGCTGTCGGTGCGGTTGCAACCCAACCATCCCACCGACGATCCCCGGGGCATCGCGGCCTCTATCATCGACGGGCTGTTGTACGGCAGCGGGGACGCGGTGATCGGCATCAATCCGGCGACCGATAATATCGCCGCGGGACTGAAGCTTCTCCATCTCCTGGACGAGCTCCGCGAGCGCTTTGACATACCCACGCAGACCTGCGTGTTGAGTCATATCTCTAATACCCTGGATTTCATCCAAGGGGGCGCCCCCGTGGACCTGGTCTTCCAGTCGATCGGAGGCACCGAAAAGACCAACCGCAGCTTTGGGATCGACCTGGCCCTGCTCAGGGAAGGATATGAAGCGGGATTGTCCCTTAACCGAGGCACGCTGGGGCGCAACCTGATGTACTTCGAGACCGGCCAGGGCAGTGCCCTCTCCGCCGGCGCCCACGAAGGGCTGGACCAGCAAACCTGCGAAGCCCGGGCATACGGCGTCGCCAGGGCTTTCCACCCACTACTGGTGAATACGGTCGTGGGCTTTATCGGGCCCGAATACCTCTATGACGGCAAACAGATCACCCGGGCCGCCCTGGAAGACCACTGCTGCGGAAAACTGCTGGGGCTGCCGATGGGCGTGGACGTCTGTTATACGAACCACGCCGAAGCCGACCAGGATGACATGGACAACCTGCTCACCCTGCTGGGCGTCGCCGGTTGCACGTTTATCATGGGCGTGCCCGGCGCGGACGACGTGATGCTCAACTACCAGTCGACCTCGTTCCACGACGCCCGGTATGTACGTAAGGCGCTTGGCCTCCGCGCCGCGCCTGAGTTCGAGGACTGGTTGCTGCGACAGGGCATTACCGACGAGTCGGGCGTGCTCCTCCCGGTGCAATCCACACATAAACTACTACAAGCCGTGTCATGATTATACAGCCCGATACATGGAGCGCGCTCCGCGCCTTTACGCCCGCGCGGATCGCGCTGGGCCGGACGGGTGTGGCGCCGCCGCTCAGGGAAGTGCTCGACTTCCGGATGGCGCACGCCCACGCGCGGGACGCGGTGTACTCCGTCCTCGATATGGACGCCATAGAAACCGCACTGGCTCCGCTCACGTGCCACCGCCTTCGTAGCAAGGCCGTTGACCGTCATACCTACCTGCAACGTCCCGACCTGGGACGGCAGCTGGAGGATGAAACCCTGCTTACGCCGGCCAACGCCGATCTCGCCGTCATCGTCGCCGACGGTCTCTCCGCGACTGCCGTCAATCGCCATGCCGCGCCGCTCTTGCACCTGCTAACGCCGTCGCTGCAAGAAGCGGGTATAACCGTCGCCCCCATTTGCCTGTTGGAACAGGGACGCGTCGCTGCCGGCGACCCGATCGGGTACCGGCTCCGCACAAAAATGACGGTCCTCCTCATCGGCGAACGACCCGGACTCAGCGCTGCCGACAGCATGGGCGCCTACCTCACCTTCGGGCCACGACCCGGGCTTACCGACGAATCCCGTAACTGTATCTCGAACAT
>Ga0310811_10009566_pt1 | contig 12520 bp, 5 predicted proteins | sample YCmetagenome_FD_207642 | JGI IMG/M metagenome (GOLD analysis project Ga0310811, IMG submission 207642) | Soil microbial communities from experimental microcosm in Duke University, North Carolina, United States - YC | ecosystem: Engineered > Artificial ecosystem > Soil microcosm > Unclassified ... | reverse complement strand
CTGCCCCCATGGCTCCGCCCCGCGCTCACGTTCCAGGCCCCCACCATCGATCTCCCGAAGCACTCGCCCCGGCTCACCGTGGCGGAGCGGCCGCACGCGCTGCTCGTGGAGCGAGAGTGGACTGCCATGCTCCCGCGGGACGCCGCGGATCCCCGGTTTGTCGAGCCCGGCGCGACGGCCGCGCGACTCGTGGCGCTAGGCAAGACCGGTGATCGGCTCCATCGCGCCTGGGCGGTCGGCGCCACGCTGTCGCCCGAGGTCGGCCCGACACCGATCGACCTCGGGGCCGAGATCGCGGGCATCCTGCGCATGGACCTCCTCCATGAGGGATTGCGATCTGGCGATCTGCGGCGGGCCGTGCTCGTTACGGCGCGTGCGACCAGCGACGATGAACGTGTTCGTCTGGCCGATGCGCTCTTCGCACACGCCGCCGCGGATCGCGTAGCCGTGGCGCTCGCGGACGTTGCTCGCGGGGAGCAGCGCGATGCGTGGAGCGCCGTGCAGGCCATCGCCTTCGCCGTCGGTCTGAGCCGCGACCAGCAACGCGATCGATTCGCGAAGTTCTTCTCGAATCTGATGGATGGGTTGCACGCGGTTCCGCGTCCTGCGGAGGACGACAGCGCTCGTGCCGCGCAGGTGACGCTTGCGTGTGCGGCCGCGGCTCTCGACGATCTCGATCGCTTCCTCGATGTGGCCGATCCCACGCTGCCATGGGAAACTGCGTGGCACAACGGCACCGCACGATGGGTGAAAGGACGATCCCAGGTCGCGCGGCTGTTCGACGCGCTCGCGGCGAAGGGTACGTCGTATACCGATGCGATCGAAGGCGTGAATGCCATCGCCGCGGTTGCGACCTCCGCGACAGGCCGTGCGCGAGAGCGCGCATCAGCGATTGGCCTCGTCCTCGTCAGGCGGACATTCCGCGAGCGTGCGCTGCTCGAGCCTCCCGACAAGCTCGGCCCGCTCGTCGATGGCCTCGTGCGCATCTGGTCCGTGGGAAACACCAACGCGAGCGCGCTGCTGCCTGACGATGCAGAGCGCGGCCTTCGACGGCTTTTCGGCGTTGGTGAGCCGCTGTCGAGTGGCGGCGACCCGCGTCGTCTCGCGGCCGAGCTTTCGCGGACCATAGGGGACGCACCGGGCGGCGAGATCGAGTTGGTGGGCTGGATCGTCGCGGCACTGGATCGTGCGCACGCCGGTGCGACCGGTGATGGCGCGGTGCGCGTCGCGACCGTGCTGCTCGAGGAAGCGCACCGTCTCGCACCACGGAGCGAGCTTGCCACCCACGTTGGCCGCGTGCTGCTTCATTTTGCCACGACCGACGCCGCTTTCGTCTTCCGGCCGGCTTGGCTCGATCTCGCGCGGCGCGTGGACGATATCGCACGACGTGAGCTCCTCGCGCGAGCGCTCGCCTGGGTGGCCCGCGGCTATGCCAGCGGGCGGTTCACCATCGGTGCGCTCGTGGATGCCTGTGTAGCCTCCGGCGCTGAGGGCGGAACCATCGATGCGGCGACGGTGACGCTGCTCGAGTCGCACCTCGTGTCGGCCGTGCAAACGCGTGGCAGTGCGACTGAGCTGGCCCTGCTGTCGGGCATCGTATCGGGCATCGCCACACCTAACGCGGCAGAGCGACTGACCGACGCCTTGCTCGGTGCCGTGGACGAAAGTGTACGTGACGGCGTTCGCATGCGCCGCCTCGCCCAGGCGGTGCAAGAGGTCGAGCGGGTGCGCGACGAAGAGCGCTTTGCAGACGCCAGGGCGGCACTCAGGCGCGCCAGCGCGCGGCGTGCGCTGGCGCCCGACGAGGAGCGCGCGCTGCGCACGTTCCTGGGCGTCGACAATGGAACCGTCATCGGTCGTCTGCTCGGCAAGCTGCCAAGCCTGGCGACCGGCGCAGTCGCGGCAAGCGAGGGGCGATGACGGCTCCGACCACGCCCACCTCGCCTGTGGCGCCGCCGACGATAACGCCGGTGCCGTCGCTCCCGGCCGGTGACACGTACGATGGGTTCTTTCTCTGGGGTGCGCCGAAAGCGGGGAAGAGCGGCTTCATCGGCGCGCTGTACGGGCTCTCACGCGGTGACGATGTCGAGCGATGGACGGCCCACCCAAAGGACTGCGACGACCCACACACGCAGGCGATGGTGCTTCGCGCGCACGAAGAGCTGAGCGAGCGGCGAAATACGAAGACTGGTGTGCGCGACATGCCCTACCGCCCGCTGCGCCTAACGCTGCGGAAGATGAAATCGGGCCGCCAGGTCGGGGAGCTGCGTGTCGCGCTCGTCGATCCCGCTGGCGAGTTCTCTGTCGACCCAGCGCATCGCCTCAGCTCCGCCGGAAAGCAGCTCTATCGCCAGGTGGCGACGAGTCACGGCGTGTTGTGGCTCTTCGAGGCGACGCCCGACGGCGCCGCTTCCACGCTCGATCGCCTCCTCATCCTCGAGCAGCTCGTAGCGCTCCTGGAGGCGGGAGGCGCGCCGCAGCTCGACCTTCCCGTGGCCATCTGCCTGAGCAAGATCGACTGTCTGGCAGAGGAGAAGCGTCGAGCGGCGCTCGCGAACCCCACCGAGGCGCTGCTCGACCATCTCGGCGCCACGTCGCTCACCTGGTTCGAGGCGGTGTGTCCAACGCTTCGCTGCTTCGCGGTCTCATCGGCGGGTGTCGTGCCCGACAAGGTTCGCCCGATCGGATTGAATGAAGTCCTGGATTGGCTCGAGGATCAGCGTGCTCGCCGAGTTCGGACGGCGCGAGCGAGCGCGATCCGCGGGCGAGCGTTCGAGCTCGTGAAACGTTGGACCTCGGTCGTAGCGAAGGGAACGATGCTGGTGGCGCTCGGCGGCGGCGTCGCGTTCGGTGGCGTGCTTGCCGCCCGGAAGCTGCTGCAGCCGACCGAAGCGCCGACGGAGGTGGTCGGTCCCGCACCAGTCCTACAACCTGTCAGCACATCATCCCCTGCTGTCACTGCAAAACCGGCTGTTCGATCTCGCCAGTCGGCTGGTGACGTGAACCGCGCGCCAACGCGCGCCGTTGCGAAGACCGTCCCGGTGATCTTCGACGCGAAGGTCGAGCGTGACAGCATGCGCGCGGCGTTCGCGCAGGGACTCGCTGTTCAGCGCAATGGCCAGAAGGGTTCCGAGTGGTTCCGGCGCGCGTACGTACACGCGACGCGGATCATCGAGCGGGGACTACCCGCGAGCAAGGAGTACACGCCGGAGCGATTGATCCGCGCACGCGCATGCGTGTTGGGTCAGCTACAATGTCCGCGCGCTGCGGTGAGCGAAGATCTGACGTGGGTGCTCGTCTTTGGCGACGACGCGCAGCGGCGAACGGCAGTGCGCCTGCTCGAGCGGATAGGCGCATGACACTCACAGCCGCAATCGTACTCAGCATCGCCGTAACCGCCGCGTTTGCGTTCCTGGCGTGGCGACTGCCCGCTCTTTTCCCGCGTGTCACGACACTCCTGGTGGTCGCGGTCCCGCTCGCCCTGCTCGTGAAAATACTGAGCGGTCGCAACGTGTCCCTGTCGTCGCAGTCGCTCCAGGTGGTCGGTCAGTACGCGTTCCTGCTCGATACCCTGCGCATCGGCTCGGGGCCCGGGGCCGACGTGCGCATCCCGGCGCCGAACAACGGTCGGAGTGGTACCGGCCTCGTGTCGGTGCACCTCGAGCCTAACGACACATCGGTCGTGGTGCGCGCCGAGTCAGGTGCACCGCCCGTTGTAGCCGGGCAACGCGTGCTCGCGGCGGCTGGCATCGGCCGAGGCGCTACGATCGTTCTCTCACGCGCGGGTACGGCACCTGTAGCGGTTCATGCCGCTATGCCGTGGTGGCCGATCGGCTGCACGACGCGTATCGCGCAGCTCTGCTCCGAGCGCACGTTGACCACGGGCGGCGTCAGCGTTCGGGTACGCGCGTCAGACGGCGGCGTCTGGAGCGACGCGTTCGGGCCGGTATTCGCCCGGATCCCGACGTTCGTGCTGTTCCGCCGTGACGGGCACGTCTACGTCGCCGCGGCCTCCGGCACGACGTTGACCACGAACGGCGCAGCCCCTCTCTCGGAGGCGCGCGTCGCCAGCGGCGCGATCGAGATCGGCATCGGCCGCGAGTCATCCCGGCTGCGAGTGACCGCCGACAGGCGTGCGAATCGCATGAACGTGTTGTTCGCCGGGCGCCTGCTCAGCGACCGGTGGCGACTCCACGCTGGTGGAGATCGCGCGGTTCACCGCGTGCAGTACGGAGCACCGGCGTCGCCCGGCACGCTGCCGCTCATCGACCTCAACGCCGTACCGTTAGGCACCAAAGCGTCGCCCTACTCGGGTGCGCTCGAATGGGCGCCTGGTCGCTGGCGATGGCACGCCGATGGCCATGACCGCGCCATTACCGTGGGCCAAACCGTCCCGCTGCCCGGTACGGGCAGCGTGCGATCCGAACGCGGTCACCTCGTTCGCCTCTCGGCCGAAATCGCGGCAGAAGGTACGCTCGCCCGGCTCGCGATCGTCTGGCTTCTCGGTGCCCTGCTGCTGGCGGCATCGGCCGGCTCGGCCTCTGGCCCCGTGCCCGCGCTGCGACTGGCCGTTCTGGGGCTGGCGTACACGCTGGCGATGGTGCGCTCGACGGTCGCCATTCGCGTCGCCACGTCCGAGCCGTTCAATGCCGAGGCGGTGCCGACGACACTCGTCTTCCTCATCGCCTTTCCGGTGCTGGTCTGGCTGCTCGAGCGCATGCGCCATCACGACTGGCGGCGGTCGGTCAGAACGTTAGGCAGAACGTCCGTCCTTCGTCTCGCCGCGGACGCTGCGGTGGTCGTTGGAGCTGCGGTCGTGACGTATGTGCTGGCGGGTGGCGAGGACCGATCACTGTTCGTCGTCTTCATCGTCGTTGCTGGCACGGCGGGCCTTCTCGTGCTGCAGTCGCTGCTCGTCCCGCGTGAGGCTCAACTGACCGCAGTGGGCGCGCCGCTCGGGATGTTCGAGATCGGCGCCGAGCGGGGATTCTCGAGCCGGCACCTCATGCGAGCGGTGGCGACGCTGCTCGTGCTCGTCGTCCTCTACATTGCGCTTGCCCTGTCACTGAGAGGCGTGCCACCCTACCTGAGCATGGCGCTGTACAGCGTCGTACTCCTGTTCGCCTACGCAGCAGCCGAAATCAGAGGACGGGTATGGCCGCGGATGCCGCCCGGGCATTACGAGCTGGCTGTGCGAGTTGCCGCGATCATTGGAGCGATCGGCGGGCTCCTGGCCGGCCTAACGCTTGTCTCCGCGGGGATTTTGTCGGCGATCGCCGGCGCGGTTGGAGGAGCCGCAGCGGCCGCTCTGGCTACGTGGTTCGTCCTGGCACCACTCGTTGGACCGGTTCGGCTGTGGCCGTACCGCCGGCAGGAGGTGCTGCCGCCGCTCTGGTTTGCGTTCGCGCCCGTTGGGCTGCTGCTGGTCGCGCAGTGGGGCGCTGTACGCCGACTCGGGATCACGCTCGGTTTCGCGCTGGCGATTGCCGGCCTGCTGCTCGTCGTTCGCGTGTTCGCCGTGCTCTGGCATCGTGAAACCAAGGAGCGCGTCGATGCTCACCTGCGCGGCACTGCGCCCGCAGGTGAGACCCGGCGTCGCACGCCGCTGTTCGTTCTTCTCGCGCTGACCGTCTACGCCGGATACCTGGGCGCGGATCGCGGGCTCATGCTGCTGCTCGTGACGTCCGTGCTGGCGACGCTGGTGATGGCCACGGCCATGCTGGGGCCTCGGCGGCTCGCGGCGTCCGTGGTCGTATTGGTCGTCACGTTAGGTGTGGTCGGCGCGTGGCTTCGCGTGCCGCCCGCCGAGCTGGCAGAGCGCCCAATGACGCTCTCGACGCCGCAGGTTCGCTTTGCTGCCGTTCGGCATCCGCGCGCCCTCGAGCGTCAGATGCTCGTCACGAAGAGTAGCGCCGCCCGCGAGATCGTCAGCACGCTGCAGCAGGATTGGGGCATGCGAGCCTATGCCGCGTCAGGCGGCACGTGGGGCAACGGCCTCTATGGCACTGCGTACACACGCCGTGCCATCTCGGAGGACGTCGCGCTGACCGACAATGCATTTGCCGTGTTCGTGTTGAGTGAACACGGATTCGCTGGCGGAGCGGCGCTCCTGTCCGTCTACCTGGCGCTCGCGCTGCTGCTGCTCGCGAGCGCGACGATCGCCGGACGCGCCGTCAACGAGGTGCCGCGAGGCATCCTGCTCGGCGGCCTTGCCATGTACGTCGCGGTGCCGGCACTCTACATGGCCGCGGCGAACGTGTCGCTGCTGCCGCTCACGGGCCAAAACCTGCCGCTACTCGGCTTGCGGTCAGGCGCCGACGTTGCGTTCGCATCGTGGACGCTCGCACTCGCCGTCATCGCGTTGCCGAGAGCCACCGGTGCCGCGCGTGGAGTCACGGAGCGCGCGGAAATCAACAGTCATGCGATGCGGCGCCTCGCCATCATCCTCGGTGCCGCCGCCGCAATGGTCGTATTGATCGGGGCGATTGTTCTGCGCTCACTCTACCGCGCGACCCACCGCGAAGTAGTCCCGTTCCAGCTCGCGACGTTCGCCGACGGCCTCCGCGCGGCGATCGACCGGAACGACATCGTATCCAGCGGTGACTCGATTGTCGCCGGTCCGGCAGCGCGCGGAAAGTTCGGGTATCGCGACGGTGACTTCGTTCGATCCACGCTCGAGCGAGCGAACGCCTTCGCGGCGAACCGGGCGGAGTATCGATCGCATTGCGTCGAGCGAGCGCCCTGGCTCAGTGGTGACGCGTCGGGCGTGCAGGTCTCGGCCGCGCCATGCAAGGTCGATCCGCCGGTTGGGAATGGTGGCCCGTGGACTGGCCGCCTCATGGCCGGCGCGACACTCGCGTCGCCCGATACCTCGGCGCGCTCCGGCAGAGTCGAGGTCGAGTCCGACGTGGTCATCGCGGGTGGGCCGAGCGGCGTAGTGCTGACGCCGGAGGCGAGCGACGTCGTCAGGGTATCGTGCCGTGATACGACGATCGCCTTCGGGGCGGGTGCCGACGTCGAGTGTATGGGAGACGCAAGAATCCGTACGCGTCGTACCGGAACGGGTGCGGTGATAGACGTCATGGCGACGGGTGCCGGAGTGACGGTGAACGGTAAACCCGTCTCGTCAGGCGAACGGCTCCGATACGGCGACATCATCGCAATCGACAGCTCGGCCACGTGGGTGGTGGACGCGACACCGCGCAATACGCTCGCGTACTCGCGCGAGCGAAACGGTCAGGCGGTCCGTGCGATCATGCCGACGACGCCAGCGCTGGTTGGCCGCCTCGACTCGCTGTTGGCTGACGGACTGCGGCTGCGATCGCGCGAGGCGGCGTCGGACGTTGCGCTGACGGTCGATCGGACGGCGATCGATGCCGTTCAGCGCGGACTCGACCGACGGTGCGCCGAGGCCGCGTCGGGTGGCGTCAGGCAATGCTCGGCGATGCTCGTCGATGCCGAGACCGGCGACATTCTCGCGTTCGCCGACTGGGCGAAGCCGGATGTGCGGATCAGCAAGTTCGCGGCGCTCGATCAGAACTTCCGGAACCATCGGTCGGCATCGACGATCAAGCCGTTCATTGCCGCGGCCGTGCTCAACGAGTATCCGTCGCTCAAGTCGCTGGTGGTCGCGCACCCGGGTGAGCGATTCGCGAGCGCCGCGGGCTGGCCGCTCGGGTTCACGACGCCGATGAAGTCGGAGCTGCACGGGTGCGCGCGCGTTCCCGTGACGTGGGACTGCTTCATCCCGAACTCGAACAACCTGTACGCGGTGACCCTCGGCTTCCTCGGCGCGGCGGAGCGGGGCTCTAACGGCATGCCGGCGTTAGGTGGCGTGGCCGAGGGGCCGTGGTACGCGCTCAACGGCGTGCGCATGGCGCAGCGGCCGCGGTTCGAGGTAAAGCAGGGTCGGCGCATGATCGCGAGCTCGCCGCTCGCGCATCAACTGGAGACGCTGTTCGATGCGCGGATCGGACGGCAGAGCGGCGAGTTCGACGAGAGCCTGTGGCGTCCGCTCGAGGCGAAGCGAATGCTGCGCACGAATCCACAGTGGCAACTCGTGTCTCCCGACGTGCCGTCGCTGCCGCTGGACTCGCCGCAATTCTCGGATCTGCGCTACCTGGCTGGATTCATGATCGGCGAGAACGAGAACAACTGGAGCAACGCGGCGCTGGTGCGCTCGCTTGCCCGCATCATGAACGCGCGCGGAACGGAGCTCAGACTCATTCAGCGCGTGGGCGACACAGTGCTTGCTCCGGCGGAGAAGCCCGGAGTGCACTTCACGACCGGCCGCGACGATGTGCTCGCCGGCATGCGCGGCGTCGTCCGCGGATCAGGCACGGCGGCACGGACGACGGGCGCGATGTTCAACGCCCCAGGCTTCGACTTCTTCGGCAAGACCGGGACGCTCGAGAGCCAGCGCTTCGAGCCACTATCGCTGTTCCTGTTCGGCGGCCGCGAGGCGAAGGCCAAGCCGCGCGCGTGTCCGATCGTGGGCATTGTGTACGTCGAGTCGGACCGTGGTACGGCCGAGCGCCTAACGGGTGTTTCGTTGTTCGCGGACGTCGTCGCGCCGGTGTTGCGCGAACGTTATGGCTGGGGAGACAAACCATGTTTGCTCGTGCGTCCGGCGGGAGAAGCCCCGTGAGTGCGCCAGGCTGGCTGCTGGCTGCTCGTGCTGGCTGCTGGCTGACGCTGGCTGCCAGGAAAGCTCCGTTGATCGGATTGGCCGGGTCGCTTGTGGGGGTCGTTGGTTGCGATCACCCAATGGACCTCATGCCGTTCATGCGGCGATCGCGCATGACCATCGACTCGCTCTCGACACAGAACGCGAGCCTTCAACGGCAAATGGTCATGTTCGAACGGATCTCGGCCGAGAAGGACACGCTGCTCCGAGAGGTGCGGGACGCACATATTCTGATTGAGGCCGTGGGCGAAGCATTGAAGCACATGGACGGATCGCCAGGGAGCCTCGCGGTCATGGACTCCATCACGGCGACAATGGGAGGAGGAGGGCCGGACAGTGTCGCCGCTGCCGGTGGCGAAGTGGGCGTGGATCCCGCGGGCGAGATTCCGGCGGGACCGGGCAGCTATCGTGATGTAATGCTCCGCAGGCTCGAGCACGTCAGGCAACGTCTCGCTGATGTCGAGGATAGCTCGCGAGTACGCGGTCAGCGTCTGCTCGAGGCGGCGAAGGACAACGACCGATTGCGGGCGGAAGTGGAGGAGCATCTCCGCACGATCGAGGGGCAGAAGGACCTGATCGCGACGTATCTCGCGCGCATTGCCGAGCTGGAGACGCAGGTTACCGCGCTCACGGATTCGACGCGGAAGCTGACCGAGGCGAACGAGGTGCTCGCACGGGAAAACGACGCGCTCGCGGACTCACTGCGGCGGATCACGTCGCGCGCGAACACGGCCTGGTACGTCGTCGGGTCTCGCAAGCAGCTCGTGCGCGCGGGCGTTCTGACGGAGGAGGGCGGCGTCCTCGGCTTCGGGAAGAGCCTCACGCCGTCGCGTGCGATGGCGCAGGGTGCGTTCACGAGGATCGACCGGCTTCGTGATACGGAAATTTCGTTGCCAAGAGCGAGGCAGTACAGAATCGTGTCGCGTCACGACCCGGATCTGGTTTCGGTGGATCCGTCGTCGTCCGGCACGATGCTTCGCATCAAAGACCCGGAGCGCTTCTGGAGCGCGTCCGTGTGGCTGATCATCGTGCTCGAGTAACAACATTGGCAGGCCGGTCATCACAGCCGAGCCTGTCCGTCGCGACCGAGCGATTCGGCCGACTGATCCGATCCCTTGAAGACCCGAAGCAGATACCAGAGCGACGGGATCAGCACCACCGCCCCGCCGGCGAGGACGGCCATCGTCTCCGCGAGCGTTCGGTTCGGTGCCGCCGCGGCGTTGATCGTCAGGTCCGGCGGGATGATCAGCGGAAACTGGGCGAGTACCCAGCCCCAGAGGATGAGCGTCACCCACGCGCCCGCCGCCACGCGAGCGAGCTGAAAGCGACGTTTGAGCAACGAAACAACCGACGTCACCGCCGCCACGCCGGATCCGGCGAGGACCAGCGTCGCCCAGCCGGGTCTGATCAGGCGAGCCATGACGTCGCTTTCGGCGCCTAACACGAGCGCGACGATCGCCAGCACGACTGCCGTGACTGCGGCGCCGAGTGCGCGGTTGCGGAAGTCGTCCTGCAGCGGGCGGTCGGTGGCAGCTTCGATCGTCAGATAGGTCGCAGCGAGGAACGACAACAGCGCGACCGTCATGGCACCGACGGCGATACTGAACGGCGAGATCCAGGGGTGGAGGTACGTGTCCGCGAACCGTGCGGACGGCGCGTCCATGGCCGTCATCGCCGCGCCGACGTGGCCGGACACGACAGCCCCGACGCACATCCCGAGCACCATCGGCGTGATGACGCTCGAGATCGCGAACGTCTGCCCCCAGCGGCGCTGCTCGGATCGCGGGCCGTAGGAATAGGAGCGAAACACGAATGCCGAGCCGCGCAGCACGATCCCGATGAGCATGAGCGATAGCGGGACGTGCAGCAGCGTCCCAAACGCCGCGAACGCGGGCGGGAAGCACACGAACAGCATGACCACGACGACGATGAGCCAAACGTGGTTCGCTTCCCAGATCGGGCCGATGGCATGCGCGATGAGGTCGCGCTGCTGTTGGCGTCGTGGTCCGGAGGCGAGCAGGTCCCACACGCCGCCGCCAAAGTCCGCGCCGCCGAACAATACGTACGCGTTCAGCGCGACGACGATGATCCAGGCGGCGACCTCGGCGAGCGTTAGACTCATCGTTAGGTAGTCACTGCGTTGGTGCACGCACGATCTGTTGCCGCAGGAGGTACACGACGATCACGCCCAGGAGCAGGTACAGGAGTGTGAAGATCAGGAACGGCACCACGAGCCCGGGCATCGGCGTAACGGCATCGGCGGTTCGCAACACGCCGTGGATGATCCACGGCTGTCGTCCGACTTCGGTCACCGTCCAACCGGCCTCGATGGCGAGAAAGCCCATCGGCGTCACGACCGCGAGCGCGCGAAGCACAAGTCGGTCGTCGACGACGGCGTCGATCGACCGCCCGCGCCACCAGCGCCACAGCGCCCACATCGACACGAGGGCCATGATGGTGCCTAACGCCACCATGACCTGAAATGCGACGTGCACGATCGCCACCGGGGGCCACTGGTCACGCGGCACGTCGTCGAGACCCTTCACCTCGGCGTTCGGGTCATGGAAGGCGAGCAGCGAGAGGCCATACGGGATTCGGATTGCCCAGCGCGTGACGCGCTCGTCGACGTCTGGCCAGCCGCCGATGTGGAGCGGCGCGCCCCGCTGGGTCTCGAAGTGCGCCTCGAGCGCGGCGAGCTTGGCAGGCTGGTGGATCGCGGCACTCCTGGCGCTCACGTCACCCGAGAGCGGCTGCAGGATCGCAGCCGGTGCGCCGAGCGTGAGCGCAATCCCGAGGGCGAGTCGGTGAAACGCGGAGCGATTTCCGCGAAGGATGGCGATGGCGTGGATTCCGGCGACGGTCAATCCCGTTCCGGCGTAAGCGGCGAGCGTCATGTGAAGCGTTTCGGGAAACGCCGCCGCGTTCGCCATCGCCATGAACGGCCTGACATCTACCGCATCGCCGCCGACCATCGTGAAACCCGCAGGCGTGTTCATCCAGGCGTTCGCGATTACCACGAAGATGCCGGACAGCACACCGCTCGCTGCCACGACAATGCCGGCGAACAGATGGGCACTTCGGCTTACGCGATTCCAGCCGTACAGATAGATCCCGAGGAAGATCGCTTCGGTGAAGAACGCGAAGCCCTCGAGCGAAAACGGCATGCCGATGATGGACCCGGCAAAACGCATGAAGCCCGGCCACAGAAGTCCGAGCTCGAACGAGAGGACGGTTCCGGAGACGGCGCCGACGGCGAAGAGGATCGCGGCGCCCTTCGACCATCGCTTGGCGAGCTCGAGATAGGCCCCGTCACCCGTGCGGATCCAGCGCCACTCGGCGATCACCATGAGGGCGGGGAGTCCGATGCCGACCACCGCGAACACGATGTGGAAGCCGAGGGACATGGCCATCTGGCTTCGCGCGGCGAGCAGATCGGGCATAGTGGTTACTTGGCGGTCATCGTCGCCTTCGCCGCCGCGCGCCGCTCCGCCTCCTCGAGGACCAGCCGGTAGGCAACATAGTATTTGAAAATATTGGCGACGTAGGTCACCGTCTCGCGCCCAATGCGCTCTGACGCGATCTGCTCGACGTTGCCGAACCAGATATTCGGGTTCAGTCCGCGTTTCTCCGCTTCCCTTCGCAAACCGCGAACCCGCCCGGGCCCCGCGTTGTAGGACGCGAAGGTGAACAGCGCCTTGTTCAGGTCGTCCATTGGCTCGTCTGCGAAGTAGGTGTTTTGCACGTCGCGCATGTACTTGGCGCCGGCATGGATGTTCGGCTCGAGCTGCCTGATGTCCCCGACCTTCAGCAGCTTGCCGGTCGCCGGCATGATTT
>Ga0310811_10009565_pt1 | contig 12520 bp, 13 predicted proteins | sample YCmetagenome_FD_207642 | JGI IMG/M metagenome (GOLD analysis project Ga0310811, IMG submission 207642) | Soil microbial communities from experimental microcosm in Duke University, North Carolina, United States - YC | ecosystem: Engineered > Artificial ecosystem > Soil microcosm > Unclassified ... | reverse complement strand
CCGAATGCTAAGAGGCGAGCAGCTTCACGCCGGGCGCGGCAAACTCCTTCGGCCAGACGACCTTCCATTCCTTGTTCTGCACCTGCTTGATCATCTGCCCGGCATCGCCGTGATTGTAGGGGCCGTTGAAACGCTGCTTGCCCAACACGGTCTCGACGGTGTGCGCCTTGAGCCAGGCCGCGATCTTGGCGTCATCCAGGCTGCCCGCACCATTCACCCCCGCCTCGAGGATTTGCCATTCCGAGACCATGCCGCAGGCCTGTGCGTCGATGGTCGTGTACGGCAGGTTGGCCTTGGTCGCCCGCTCCTTGTACTCGGCGGCGATACGCTTCATGCCCGGCCTCGACAGGAACGGCTCGTCGGCCTCGATGAAGGTCGAGCACAGCGCGCGATTTCCATCGGGCGACAGCGCCAGCGGGCCCGGCGCCGGATAGAGATGAAAGTGGTTCTTGGGCACATAGTCGAGCTTGCGCAGAGCCTCGAGGAGAAGATTGCTTTCGAGGCCCAGCGAGCCCACCCACAGGAAATCCGGATTGGCCTCCTTCACGCGGGCCGCGATGGCGCCGAAATCGTGATTGCCCGATTCGTATTCCAGGTAGAGCAGCACTTTGACGCCGCGCGCCTCGGCCTCCTTCTGCATGCCCTTGGCCATGAACTGCGCCGACGGAAACTTGCTGGTCAGGACCATCATCGTCTTGGGCGGTGTCGGGATGCTCGCCATCGCATCCAGGATGACGTTGGGATAGGTCTTGTCCGGCTCCGGACCGAACGGCGTTGCAGGAAAGGCCCGATCGTAGGTCTGCAGCTTGGGGATGCCCATGCTGCTCTGGATCATGACCTTGCCGTAGCGCTGGGCCACGCCCATCGCCGCCAGGATCGGCGCCGTCGCATAGGGGCCCTGGATCAGGTCGACCTTGTCGACGGTGATCAGCTTCTCGTAGAGGCTGCGCGCCATCTCCGGCTTGGACTGATCGTCGAGCAGCACGTATTCGACCGGACGGCCCAGGAACCCGTTCCGGCTGTTGATCTCCTCGACCATGATGTCCGCGGCGATCTTATGGATCGCCGCTGTCTGCGCGAGGAAGCCGGTCAGCGACAGCGTGCCGCCCACCCTTACCGGCTTGCCCGACGGCGCGGCGCGCAAGATCGACGGCGCCGCAAGCGACGCCGCTCCCGCTGCCAGTCCAGCCAACACGCCACGACGACGCCACGCGCCCAGCCGCTCGATCATCATTTCCCTCCCAGCCGGCGCCATTACCCGTTCGTGTCGGCGCCGTTGTCCAATGGTGGGATAACGGGTCGCTGCTGTAAACGGTTTTTTCGAAATCTTCGAAAGATAGCAAAACTTACGAAATTACCGCTGGGTGACTCCGACGAAGCGCTCGAGCGGCGCCGGATCGGCCAGCAGCGCCGTGCTCGACGCTTCCAACACGACGCGGCCACGCTCCAGAACGACGGCGCGACGCGTGATGGGCAGGACCTTGTGCGCATGCTGCTCGACGATGATCGCCGCCATCCGCTCCTCGCGGAAAAGCCGATCGAGCGCGCGCAGCAGTTCCTCGACGATGATGGGTGCCAGTCCTTCGGTCGGCTCGTCGAGCAGCAGGAGCCGGGGATTGGTGGCAAGCGCACGGCCAATCGCGAGCATCTGCTGCTCGCCGCCTGACAACGCACCACCTGAATTGCCACGCCGCTCCCCGAGCCGCGGAAAGAGCGCGTAGATACGCTCCACCGTCCACGACCCCGGACGCGCGACCGCCGTCAGATTCTCCTCAACCGTAAGGGAGCGGAAGATGTTGCGCTCCTGCGGCACCCAGCCGACGCCGAGCGTGGCGCGCTGCTCCGGAGCAAGGCCCGCCATCTCCCTGCCCGCCAGCATCAGCGAGCCGGCGAAGTGCCGTGTCACGCCCACGATGCTGTCGATCAGTGTCGTCTTGCCGACGCCGTTGCGCCCGAGTACCGCCAGCGCCTCGCCTTCGGCCAAGCGAAAGGCGATGTCGGACAGCACGACGGCGCGGCCGTAGCCGGCGCAAAGCCCGTCGATTGCCAGCAGGTCAGGCATGCCGGCTCTCGCCGAGATAGACCGCGCGCACCCGAGGATCGCGCGCGATCGCATCGCGCTCATCCTCGACCAGCAGGCCGCCATCGACCAGGACGGAGATGCGCCGGGCAAAGCTGAACACCAGGTCCATGTCGTGCTCGATCAGCAGCACCGACACGTCGGCCGGCAATGCGGCGATCGCATCAAGGATGTCGCGTCGCTCGGCCTCAGGCACACCTGCCGCAGGCTCGTCGAGCAGCAGGACCTGGGGATTCCAGGCGAAGGCGACAGCGATCTCCAGCAGGCGCTGCTTGCCGTAGGGCAAGGTGTCGGTGCGACTGTCGAGCACATCGGCGAGCCCGAACCGCTCTGCCACGGCATCGATCTCATCAGCCATACTGCTGCTGCCGACGGCGCGCACCCAGCGACGCCCCTGCCCCAGCCGCTCGCCCACCGCCAGCGCCAACGTCTCGAGCGGCGTCAGATCGCCGAAGAGCTGGTTGATCTGGAAGGTGCGCACGAGGCCGCGCCGGACGCGCGCCTCGGGCGCCAGACGCGTGATGTCCTCGCCGCCCAACAGCACCTGCCCGGCCGACGGCGACAGCACGCCGGTCAGGAGATTGACGAACGTGGTCTTGCCGGCGCCATTCGGGCCGATGAGCGCCTGGCGCGCACCGCGCTCCAGCGTGAAGGTGACGTCGCGCGTGGCGACCAGGCCGCCGAAGTGCTTGGCGAGGCCCCGCGTCTGCAGCGCCGCCGTCACGGCATCACCCGCGCCACGAGGCCGCGCAGGCCGGCCATCATGCGGTCGCGCCCCAGCATGACGAACGCCACCAGGAAAAGCCCGATCCAGAACAGCCAGTATTCCGGCGTCAGTGAGGAGAGGCCGTCTTGCAGGCCCTGGAAGAGAACCGCGCCGACAATACCGCCGTAGAGCCAGCCCGCGCCGCCGATGATCAGGACCAGCAACACGTCGGCCGAGCGATTGAAGTCGAAGAACTCGAGCGACACGAAGGCCGTCGTCTGGGCAAGCAGCGCCCCGGCCACGCCGGCGAACGCCGCCGCCAGCGTGTAGGCCGCGACCAGACGGCGATTGACCGGGACGCCCAGCGCCGAGGCGCGCAGGCGATTGCGCCGGATCGCCATCAGCGACAGGCCGAACGGCGAATGCACGACGGCACGAGCGATCAACATCAGCAGGAACAGGACCGTGACGCTGTAGGCATAGGCGGTGCGGCCGTAGAGATCGAAGGAGAAAAGGCCGAGCAGCGGCTGCATCACCACGCCCTGCAGGCCGTCCGCACCGCCGGTGAGATCGGGCAGTGCATTGGCAAGCTCATGGAGCAGCAGCGCGACGCCCAGAGTCACCATCAGGCGCGTGAGATCGCTGCCGCGCAGTACCAGGAAACTGGTGACGAACCCCAGCGCGCCCGCGACCAGCATCGCCAGCACAAGGCCCGACAATGGATCGCCGGTCACGAACTTGGCGAACAGGCCGGCGGCATAGGCGCCGAGACCGAAGAAAGCCGCGTGCCCCAGCGACACGATGCCGGCGTAGCCCAGGATTAGATCGAGCGACAGCGCGAACAGCGCAAGGATCGCGATCTGGTTCAGGATGAGATGCGGGCCGACAGGCAGGAACACGGCGCCGAACGCCAACAGCCAGAAGGCGATCTCCAGCCATCGCCAGCGCGCCCGCCGTTCGAGGCTCGCCGCCGCCGCCATCAGCGCGGCCGGGCGAACAGGCCGTGCGGCCGCAGGACCAACACAGCGATCATCACAAGATAGATGATGAAGGCCCCGAGTGCCGGAACGTAATACTTACCGGCAACATCGGCGACACCCAACAGCAACGAGGCGACGAACGGACCCGCTATTCCTGACGTGCCGCCGACGGCGACGACGATCAGGAAATAGATCAGGAACTTCAGCGGGAAATTGGGATCGAGCCCCAGGATCTCGGCGCCGAGCGCGCCGCCCAGGCCGGCAAGCCCGGAGCCAACGGCGAAGGTGACCGCGAAGACGGTGCCGACGGGAATACCAAGCCCGCGCGCCACGCGGGCGTCGTCGACGGCGGCGCGCAGCCGGCTGCCGAAGCGCGTATGCGTCAGGCCGAGCTGAAGGGCGACTGCCAAAGCGCCACACAGCACGATGATGAAGGCGCGATAGATGCCGACATTCACGCCCAGAAATTCGAAGCGGCCCATCAGCCAAGCCGGAAGCTTGATGGTCTGCTGGCTGGCGCCCAGGGCCCAGGTCATGCCCGAGACGGCCATGAACACCAACCCAATCGAGAACAGCACCTGGTCGAGATGGCTGCGGCGGTACATGTGCCGGTAAAGCGTGCGCTCCAGGACGACGCCCAGCGCCGCCGCCACGACGAACGCCACCGGCAGGCAGGCGAGGAACGGCACGCCGGCTCGGTCCATCAGCAGGATGGTCGTGTAGCCGCCAGCCATCGCGAAGGCGCCATGGGCAAGATTGACGAAATTCATCAGCCCCAGCGTCACGGCGAGCCCGCAGGCCAGCACGAACAGCAGCATGCCGTAGGCCACGCCATCGAACAGGATCGTGGCCATGTCAGGCGCGCATTGCCCGCTCCTCTCCCCCGCCAGGGGGAGAGGTTGGGTGAGGGAGTTGCGTAGATCGTACGTCGCCCCCTCTCCTCGCCTCTCGCCCTGGCGGGGGAGAGGAAGAAGACAGCAGGATCATGCTACTTCTTCTTCGCCGCCTTCACCGGGTCCTTGACGTTGGGGATGGTCGCGAATTCGACGTTGTAGAGCTCGCCGTCGACCTTCTCGACCTTGCGGATGTAGATGTTCTGCACAATGTCGCGCGTCTCGGGATCGATCGAGATCGGGCCGCGCGGGCTTTCCCAGGCCATGCCCTTCATGGCGGCAACCAGCTTCTCGCCATCGGTAGAGCCATTGGTCTTCTTCAAGGCCTCGTAGATCAGGTGCATGCCATCGTAGCCGCTGACCGAGAGGAAGTTCGGCCGCATGCCGTTGTTGGCCTTCCTGAACGCCTCGACATAGGCTTTGTTGGTCGGGCTCTGATGGTAGGTCGAGTAGTTGTGAGCGTTGATGACGCCGATCACCACGTCCCCCATGCCGTTCAGCAGGTCATCGTCGATGACGTCGCCGGTGGCGATCAGCTTGACGCCTGACTTGTCGAGCCCGCGTTCCACGAACTGCTTAACGAACTGCGCGCCGGCGCCGGACGGCACGAACACGAACAGCGCATCCGGCTTGGCATCGGCCACTTTCTGGAGCACCGGCGAGAAGTCGGGACCGCGCAACGGCACGCGCAGGCTCTCGATGATAGTGCCGCCATCGGCCTTGAATTTCTCGCTGAACGACTTCTCGGCATCGATACCGGGGCCGTAGTCGCTGACCAGTGTCACCACCTTCTTGATGCCGTTCTTGAAGGCCCACTCCGCCATCGGTACGGAGGACTGCGCCAAGGTGAAGCTCGTGCGCACGACGAAGGGCGACGCCTCGGTGATCGTCGACGTACCGGCCACCATGACGATCTCCGGCACCTTCGCCTGGGTGGCGATCGGCGCCACGGCGAGCGCGATCGGGGTGAGCCCCATACCCGCGAGAACGGCGACCTTGTCGTTGACCACCAGCTCCTGCGCCAGCCGCTTGGCGACGTCGGGCACACTGGTATCGTCCTTCAGGATCACCTCGATCTTCTTGCCGGCGACCGTCGTACCGTGCTGCGCGAGGTAAAGCTTCACGGCCGCATCGACCTGTTTGCCAGTCGAGGCCTGCTGGCCGGTCATAGGAAGGATCAGACCGATCTTCACCGTCTCCTGCGCCGCGGCACCGGAAGTTGCCAGGGCCAGTGCGCCAGCCGCCAATATGAGGTCGCGTCGCAACATTTGTTTTCCCTCCCAACAATCTCGCTTGGCGAACCACTAGCACAAAAGCCATTGGGATGCTCTATGCTCCAAAGGTCGAAGCAAGGGAGCTGGCCCATGAAGAGTTACAAGGTCGTCGAATTCGGCCAACCGCTGCAGCGAGTCGAGGAAGCGACGCCGGCGCCGCAGGGCACCGAGGTCGTGGTGCGCATCACCGCCGCCGGCGTCTGCCACAGCGACGTGCACCTCTGGGAGGGCTTCTTCGACATGGGCGGCGGCAACAAATACTCGACCGCCAAGACCATGAACCCGCCGCGCATCATGGGCCACGAGATCGTGGGCATCGTCGAGGCGTTGGGGCCCGATGCGAAGGGCGCCAAGGTCGGCGACAAGGCGGTGGTCTACCCGTGGATCGGCTGCGGCAAGTGCTGGTATTGCACGAACGGCACCGAGAACCTCTGCCCCACGCCGCGCGCGCTGGGCGTCAACAACGACGGCGGCTATGCCGATCATGTCCTCGTGCCGCATGCCAAGTATCTCTACCCCTACGGCAAGCTGCCGGAAGAGCTCGCCTGCCTCTATGCCTGTTCCGGCATCACGGCTTTTGGCGCGGTGAAGAAGGCCGTCGGCAACGATGCCGGCCGGCCTATCCTGGTAATAGGCGCCGGCGGTGTCGGCCTGATGGGCGTCCGCTTCGCCAAGGCGGTGCTGGGCCGCGAGCCGATCGTCGCCGACATCGACGAAAGGAAACGAAAGCTTGCGCTGGAGAATGGGGCCTGCGCGGCGGTCGATCCGCGCGACAAAGAAGCGCGCAAGCAGATCATGGATCTCACCAGCGGCACCGGCGTTGGCGCGGCCATCGACTTTGTCGGCGCCGAGTCGAGCGCGCAGTTCGGCTGGCGGGCCCTGGGACGCGGCGGCCGACTGATCGTGGTCGGCCTGTTCGGCGGCACCTTCTCGATGCCAATGCCGATGTTCGCCTTCACCGGCAACCAGATCATGGGCTCGGTCACCGGCACACCGGCCGAGATGAAGGAGATGATGGACCTCGTCACCGCCGGCAAGGCGGAGCCGGTGCCGATCATCAAACGCAGGCTCGACGACGCTGACGCGACGCTGCAGGAACTGCGCAAGGGCCTGATCATGGGGCGCGCCGTCCTCGTTCCCTGAGGGAGGAATCGTGAGCCAAGCGGGCCGCGCCCTCGCCCATGCCTTCGAATCAGGAACGCTCGCTCACAAGCGGGCGTTCTTTTTGCGCGCCGAGCCCCTGCCTTTCGAAGGCGTCGACGCCGAGCAATCTTTTCGGCCCGACTATCTGCGGCTGAAGAATGCGTCGCCGCGCATTTCGCAAGGGTCCTACGAACAGGGGCTTGTGCTGCTCACCAAGCACAAGGAAGAGAACTTCGCCAATATCGCGCGTGGCTGGTCGCTTCTCGCCGATAGTGGCACCTTGGTCTGCGCCGGTGCCAACGAGGATGGCGCCGCGAGCCTCGAGAAGCAGGTCGGCAAGGCATTCGGGCTTGCCGGCACGCTGTCCAAATTCCACAGCCGCGTCTTCTGGCTCGTGAAAGCCGAGCGCCCGCCGCCGGACTACTGGCTGGAACTCACGCGCCTGCAGCCGGTAGGTGACGGGAGCTGGCTCAGCCAGCCGGGTATCTTCAGCTGGGACCGGATCGACGATGGTTCGGCCTTGCTGGCGCAACACCTGCCGCAGGATCTGTCGGGTCATATCGCCGATTTCGGCTGCGGCTGGGGCCATCTGGCACGTTGCGTTCTGGGCTCGCCTGCCATCAGGCACATCGATCTGATCGATGCCGAACATCGCGCGATCGAAGCCGCGCAGGCCAATGTCACCGATGATCGCGCCCGGCTCCATTGGCTCGACCTAGCGAACGAGCCGGCGCCGACGATCTATGATGCCGTCGTTTGCAATCCGCCCTTCCATACCGGCCGCGCCTCGACTCCGGCGCTCGGACAGAAGGTGATCGAAGCCGCCTCGCGCGCGCTCAAGCCAAGCGGCAGGCTCTACCTGGTGGCCAACCGTGGCCTGCCCTACGAGGCCATGCTCAAGACGCACTTCGCCTCGTTCGAGACGCTGGCCGACAACAACAAGTTCAAGGTGACCCGGGCTATCCGCTGACCTGGCCGCTGACTTGGCCGCCGAGTTAGCCGCCGAAATGGCCGGCGATGAGGAACTCCTTGTTACCTTCCGCACCGGTGATGGGACTTTCGGTCAATCCGAGCACGCGCCAGCCAGGTTGCTCCTCCAGCCAACGGCTGATCATGTCGCATACTTCTTGGTGCAGCTCCGGCTCGCGCACGATGCCGCCCTTGCCGACGCGGCCCTTGCCAACCTCGAACTGCGGCTTGATCAACGCCACGAGATGCGCGCCCGCTGTTGCCAGCGCCAGTGCCGCCGGAAGAGCCGTGCGCAGCCCAATGAAAGAAGCATCGCAAACGATGAGATCGATCGGCTCGGGAATCTGCGCGGCCGTGATGTCGCGGATGTTGGTCCTTTCCATCGATACAACCCGCGGATCGTCACGCAGCTTCCAGGCAAGCTGGTTGGTGCCGACGTCGACGGCATAGACTTTGGCCGCGCCGCGCTGCAGCAGACAGTCGGTGAAGCCGCCGGTCGAAGCCCCGACGTCGAGCGCGATACGGCCCGCGACCGGAAGGGCAAAGTGATCGAGCGCTTTCTCGAGCTTCAGCCCGCCGCGCGAGACATAGGGATGCGGCTGGCCGCGCACTTCCAGTGGCGTGTCGGTTTCAACACCATGGCCGGCCTTGTCGAGCCGCCGGTCGTTGGAAAAGACCAGACCCGCCATGACCAGCCGCTGCGCCGCCGCCCGGGTCTCCGCCAGGCCACGTTCCACCAGCGCCACGTCGAGTCGCGTCCGCGCCATCGCGGGTCAGACCTCAGGCGGCGGCGAGCGGTATTCGTCCGACATCTCGCTCATCAGTCCGACCGCGATGCCGTCGGGATCCTCGATGATGGCATATCGCGCTCCCCAGAATGCGTTGTGGGGCGCTTGCAGGCTGCGGTAACCCGCTCCGGTCATCTCGGCATGGAGACGATCGACGTCGTCACGCGACGAGACACCGAAACCGACCACGACGCGGCCGCCAAGATCGGCGTGGTCTCGCCAGGCTGGGTTCCAGATGCGGGCGAAGGCCGCGCTGTCGACTTCGAACCGCGACGGCTCCGATGCCTTTGGCACCGAAGCGTTCATATGATGGATGCCCGTTGCCGTACGCCACACCTCATCGTCGGAGATCGAGACACCAAGCCGGCGATAGAAGTCGAGGGAGGCCTCCGGATCATTGCTGACGATGTTCACCTGATTGAACACGGGTCGAACGCCGGGCATGTCTTTCCTCCTCCTCCTCCTCCGCAATATAGTCTCAAGGCGTTGACGCCCAAATCCCCTGACCAAGCAGGGATTCCCGAACCGCCTTCCGTGGCGCCATCGCGACTCTGTCAGAAAGATTTGGTCGTTATCTCGCGAGAACGACAGTAGAAGTCGATGGCAAACTGCTTCGCGCAGCTAGTTTCTGCCCGGGCTTGACCGTCAAGCGCCGGCGCGTTGAGGTAGCTGTCTATTCACCATTGGGGGTTCACCATGACATTGCGCATCAATTCCACGGCGCCTGACTTCAAGGCGGAGACGACGCAGGGTCCGATCGAGTTCCACAAGTGGATCGGCGAGGGCTGGGCGATCCTGTTCTCGCACCCGAAGGACTTCACCCCGGTCTGCACCACCGAGCTCGGCTACATGGCCGGCCTCAAGCCCGAGTTCGACAAGCGCAACACCAAGATCGTCGGCCTCTCGGTCGATCCGGTCGCCAACCATTCGAAGTGGGCCAAGGACATCGAGGAGACGCAGGGGCATGCCGTCACCTACCCGATGATCGGCGATCCCGAGCTCAAGGTCGCGACCGCCTACGACATGCTGCCGGAGGGCGCCGGCACGACCTCGGAGGGCCGCACCGCCGCCGACAACGCCACCGTGCGCTCGGTGTTCGTGATCGGCCCCGACAAGAAGATCAAGGCGATGCTCACCTACCCGATGAACACCGGCCGCAACTTCGACGAGGTGCTGCGGGTGCTCGATTCGGTCCAGCTCACGGCCAAGCACATGGTGGCCACGCCGGTGAACTGGAAGAACGGCGGCGACGTCATCATCCCGCCGGCGGTGACCGACGAGCAGGCCAAGGCCAAGTACCCCAACGGCTGGAAGACCCTCAAGCCCTACCTCCGCATCGTCCCCCAGCCCAAGGGCTGAACTGACACGGAGGAACGACTGTCAGGAGGGCACGCGACTCACGTCGTGTGCCCTTCCGATTCAGGGCTTCAGGAAGCCTACGGTCTTGTAGACGTCGGCCAGGATCGGTGCCGCCAGCGCCCGGGCCTTTTCAGCACCGGTTTTCAGCACCGAATCGACGTGGCCCGGATCCTTCATCAAGCGCTGCATCTCGGCGCCGACCGGGCCGAGCTTGGCGACCGCGAGTTCGGTGAGTGCTGATTTGAACTCCGAGAACTGCTTGCCGGCGAACTCAGCGATCACGTCGGCCTTTCCGCGATCGGCCAGCGCGGCATAGATGCCGAGAAGATTGTCGGCATCGGGCCGCTTCTCCGCATCTTCCAGCGTCTCGGGCATGGGATGCGGATCGGTCTTGGCGCGGCGGATCTTCTGCGCGATGGCGTCGGCATCGTCGGTGAGGTTGATGCGCGAAAAGTCCGACGGATCGGATTTGCTCATCTTCTTGGTGCCGTCGCGCAGGCTCATGACGCGCGTCGCGGCGCCAAAGATCAGCGGCTCCGTCACCGGAAAGAAATCCGGCACATTGAAGTCGTTGTTGAACTTGACGGCGATGTCGCGCGTCAGTTCGAGATGCTGTTTCTGGTCCTCGCCGACCGGCACGTGCGTTGCCTTGTAGATCAGGATGTCGGCCGCCATCAGCGCCGGGTAGGCGTAAAGACCAAGCGAGGCGTTCTCGCGGTCCTTGCCAGCCTTTTCCTTGAACTGGGTCATGCGGTTCATCCAGCCGAGGCGCGCAACGCAATTGAAGATCCACGCGAGCTGCGCGTGCTCGGGCACCGCCGACTGGTTGAAGATGGCATTCTTCGTGCCGTCGACGCCGGCGGCCAGGAAGGCCGCGGCGATCTCGCGCGTCTGCGGGATCACGTCCTTTGGCTCCTGCCATACCGTGATGGCGTGCATGTCGACCACGCAATAGAGGCATTCGTAGTCGCTCTGCAGGCGCGCGAAGTTGCGGATCGCGCCGAGATAGTTACCGAGATGGAGATTGCCGGTGGGCTGCACGCCCGAAAGGATCCGACCCTTGAGACCGCGCGCCTGATACTGCGCGAGGTGCGGATTGGGCGCGACCGAGGGATTGTTGGCGTCGGGCATGGATGTGGACTCCGCTTGCTGTTCGGAAACGCGGGGTGTGGACCTCCGCGTACCTCGCCGGTGGAAGGCAGGGGCGCGCGGGTATCGCTCACCTCGCAGGCGGAATCAAGTCGGCGGCAAGCAGGAGCGGTTACTTTCGCCAGATGCCGCTGATAGGCTCCGCGAAGACGGTCTGGTCCAGCGGTGGGAGGCTGTGCAGCGCCAGCATCGTGCGCAGCACGCTGTAGTGGTCGATGCGTCGGTCGTAGCGGCCAGGTACGACGCTGTCGCCGACAAAGAGCGTTGGAATCCGGTTGTGGCTTCGGTCGTCGTCCTCGTCGAAGGTCAGGATGAGCAGGCTGTTGTTGTGCCTGCTCCACTCGGCATAACGTCCGAGATTCTGGTCGAGCCAGCGGTCGCCTCGCTCGACCGACCCGTCGTGCATGTCGTTCTGCTCGTTGGGAATGACGAAGCTGACTGTCGGCAGCTCAGCAAAGCTTCTCGGGAAGTCATCGAAGCGTCGTTCCATGTTCCGGGACGAGCGAAACGACTGCCACGGATTGTGCTTTCGCGGCGATCCTTCCTCGAGGTAGCCGATGAAGGTTTTTCCCCTGTTTTTCAGAACATCGGCGAGGGTCGTCCCGTCGAGCGTATGATCATCGTCATCCGTGACGCCGTAGGTCGATCCGCTGAACAGCGCAAAGTAATTTGGCTGGCTGGGATGGACGAGGCCGAAACTTCGGGTGAACAATGCACCACGCTGTGCCAGGTCCTGAATGAACGGCGCGTCGTTGCCGTCGATGATCTGCGAAAAGCTGCGGTTTTCCATGACGGCGACCACGATATGGTCGGGTGTCGGCATCGCGAGGGCGGCGGTGTGGGCCAGCGTGCGGGGCGACAGCAGAACCGCTACGGCCACTGCAAAGGCCATCAGACCCACCAGCCAGCTTGCCAGGAAAAGCCGCATCGCTAATCCAATAACAACAAAAGGACGATATCGAGGCGGAGCGGTCAGCCGGTCAGAAACGCAGCCTCTTTCCGACCGCGAGCGGCGTGAGCGTCGCATCGCCGAATTCATTGGCGAGCGCTGTCATCGCCCGCCAGCCGGTGCAGTGACCGGCCGCAATGACGTCAAGGTCGAAAGTGTGCAGCGCCTTCACGGTCTGCGGGATGATGCGTTCGTTGATGCCGCTGAGATGCAACCCGCCCAGCACGGCG
>Ga0310811_10009563_pt1 | contig 12522 bp, 14 predicted proteins | sample YCmetagenome_FD_207642 | JGI IMG/M metagenome (GOLD analysis project Ga0310811, IMG submission 207642) | Soil microbial communities from experimental microcosm in Duke University, North Carolina, United States - YC | ecosystem: Engineered > Artificial ecosystem > Soil microcosm > Unclassified ... | reverse complement strand
GTTGAAATCGGTCGGGTCGAACTTCTCGGACTTCAGGTCGTCCCCCGTGTACTTTCCGGCGGCGAGGCCTGCTTCGTTGCGTGGGAGATTCACGTACTGCTCCCACGTCACTGTCGTGATGAGCAACCGTCCCGTGAAGGCGTAACCGGGCGCGGCTGCACGACGGCTACGGCGCGGCAACAGACGCGCAACACGGTGTTAGCGTCCGCGCGGAGGAAGAGCCGGAATGGAATTTCGAATCCTCGGATCGCTGGAGGCCCGGGAGGGTGGCGCCCCGCTCACGCTCGGGGGTGCAAAGCAGCGGGCGCTGCTCGCCGTTCTCCTGCGTCCGCACTCGAGTCAGCCCCGTCGACGCCCCTGGCTCGAGGCCGCTCGAACGATCGCGGACGGAGACCTCGCGCAGAGCGTCGAGATCGTCGCCCGCATCGGCGCGCACTCGGTGGAGGCATACGCCCGCCTGCGCGCGGCCGAAGAGCTGAGCCGGACGGGACGGCTGGCAGAGGTCCACGACCTCCTCGAGCCGGCGCTCGCCTTCTTCAGACACGTCGGCGCGACGCGATATCTCGCGCAAGCGGACAAGGTGCTCGCCGGAGCGGCCTGAAACGCGACGCACGGCTGCTGCACGCCTAAAATAGAAACCCCCGCATTTGCAGGGGTTTCCGTAGCAGGCCTGTAAGCCGGATTCTGTCGCGGGTGACCATCCATCTGTGCAGCTACCCGGTTCCTCGGCGGGCCGCCTCGGCGGAACCTGTTCGCCTTGCACCGGACGGGGTTTGGCAAGCCGCCGTGTCGCCACGGACGCTGGTGGGCTCTTACCCCACCGTTTCACCCTTACCGGCGGCGTCTCCGGAGAACACGCCGGCGGCGGTCTGTTTTCTGTGCCACTTTCCGTCGGCTTTCGCCGCCTCCCTTGCCGGGAGCGTCCTGCCCTTCGGTGTCCGGACTTTCCTCGACGGCCGGAGCCGCCGCGGTCACCCGGCCTGCACGTCCAATTCTACCTGCACAGACGCCGTTTCGGGCCGTCCGTGCAGGATCATGTCGCACTCGGGACAGTGGACGGCCGCGCCCTCGTGCAGCACGAACTCCCCGCACACCGGGCATTCGAGCGAGGCGCCGCGCAGCAGGGCGAGCAGCTCCTGCTCGAGCGTCCGGTGCAGGGGGGCGACCGGGCTCACAGCTCGCGGAAGACCCCCACGACCTTGCCGAGGATCTGCACGTGCTGCGCGTAGATCGGCTCGAGTGACGCGTTCTCCGGCTGGAGCCGGACGCGGCCCTTCTCGCGGTAGAACGTCTTGACCGTCGCCTCGTCCGCGCTCTCGTCGTCGCCCGCGAGCGCCACGACGACGTCGCCGTTCCGCGCGTCCTGGGCGCGCCGCACGACGACGAGGTCGCCCTCGAGGATGCCGGCCTCGATCATCGAGTCGCCCTTGACGCGCAGCAGGAAGTCGCCGCGCAGGTTCTCGGGCACGGCGAGCTCGTCCTCGACGTTCTGGTCGGCGAGGAGCGGCCCGCCGGCGGCGATCTGGCCGAGCAGCGGCAGCTTCGGCAGGGACGCGACGGCCTGGCCGGTCCCCTTCTCGCGTCCGACGAGCTCGAGCGCCCGCGGCTTCGTGGGGTCGCGCCGCAGCAGGCCCGCCCGCTCGAGGTTCGCGAGGTGCGCGTGGACCGTCGAGGGCGACGCGAGCCCGACCGCCTCGCCGATCTCCCGCACCGTCGGCGGGTAGCCGTGCCGGTCGACGTAGTCGGCCAGGAACTCCCAGATCTCTTGCTGTCGTCCGGTCAGCTCCACTCTGTCCTCTCCTCGTGCGGGGTCGGGAACTCAGGTCGAACGTGTGTTCGCCATGAGAGTAGAGACTCCTTCGGACGGCGTCAAATCGAAAAAGGGCCGCCCGTGCGGGCGACCCTTCGTCCCATGCGCTGGAGAGGACTTGAACCTCCACGGCCTATGCGGCCACTAGGCCCTCAACCTAGCGCGTCTACCAATTCCGCCACCAGCGCGAGAGCGGGGCATTGTAGCCGCGTGCGGGCGGACGCGGCGGGCCGCCGCCTCGCTACCGGAGATAGCGGAAGAGCGCGACGCTGTTCGCGACGAAGAGCACGGCGACGACGAGCGTGTAGCGCGTCAGGTTCCGCTCCACGATGTGCGTGCCGCCCTGCGAGGCGGGGGTGAACCCCATCCCGCCCATGCCGGCGTCGCGGCCGCTGTGCATCAGCACGAGCCCGACGAGCACGAAGACGAGCAGCACCTGTACGACCGCGAGAAAGCTGACCATCGCCCGGCAAGGGTAGCCGAGCTACGAGCCCCGGCGGTGGATCTCGACGATCGCCTCGATCAGCTCCGCGGCGATCCGGTCCTTCGTCACGTAGCCGGACGCGCCGGCCTGCCTCGCCCGGGCGACGTCGTCGCGGGAGTTCGAGCCGGTCAGCATCAGGATCGCCACCTCGGCGTCGCGCTTGCGGATCTCTCGAGCCGCCTGGAACCCGTCCATCACCGGCATCGAGATGTCCATCAGGATGACGTCCGGCCCGAGGTCGCGGGCGAGCCGCACCGCGTCCTTGCCGTTGCCCGCGTGGGCGACCACCTCGATGCGGTCGTCGCCGCCGAGGATCGCCTCGAGCGCCTCGGCGAAGAGGCGCTGGTCGTCGGCGATGAGCACCCGGATGGCGGCCATGGTCTGACGGCGCTGCACAGACCCCATCCGAAATGTGCCTTGTTACGCTCGTCTTGTGAAGGGGGAGGACGCCCGCGCGCGCATCCAGAAGCTGCTCGTGACGGGTGACAACCGCCTCAAGCAGGGCGTCGATCCCGAGAAGGCACGGCAGAGCTGGGAGCAGGCGCTCGCGGTCGCCCGCGAGGCCGGGCTCGAGGAGGCGATCCGGCCGCTCGTCGAGGTCAGGCTCGCCGACTTGCCGCCGCGCGGCTGAGGATCGCCTCGATCCGCTCCGCCTGGCGGCGGACGTCGTGGGCGGCGGCGGCGGCGCGCGCCGCGTCGTTCGGGCACGGCAGCGCGGCCGCCAGGCGCAGGGCGGCCGCGAGCGCCTCGACGTCGAGCGGATCGACGAGGACGCCCGCGTCCGGCGGCACGAACTCCGGCGGTCCCCCGATCCGCGTCGCGACGACCGAGCGGCCGGCCGCCATCCCCTCGAGCAGCGCCTGCCCGAGCGGCTCGATCAGGCTCGGCTGGCAGAGGACGCGGCTCTCGGCGAGCAGCGCGGGGACCTCGGCGTGGTGCACGCGGCCCACGAGGCGCACGCCTTCGCGCCCTTCGAGGCGGGCCCGCAACGGCCCGTCGCCGGCATAGGTCAGCGTCCCCTCGCCGAGCTCCGCGAAGGCGTCGGCGAGGCGCACCACGTTCTTGCGCTCCTCGAGCGCGCCGACGCAGAGAAAGCGCGGCGGCCCGCCGGGCGCCGGAGCGGGCGCGAACTGCTCGAGGTCGACGCCGCTCGAGACGACCTCGGTCTTGCCGACCGCTTCCGGCACCTTCGCCTCGAGCTCGCGGCGTAGATAGCCGGAGACGCAGACGACCGCGACGGCGCGCCGGACGACGAAGCGCGTCGCCGCGGCGATCCCGGGCAGCTCGCCGACGTTCCGCACGTCCCGCCCGTGCGCCGTGACGACGAGCGGCGCCCGGCCGGCAAGCGCCGCGATCAGGCCGCTCGGGACGAGAAAGTGCGCGTACACGACGTCGGGGCGCCGCGCACGCACGGTGCGGCGGGCGAGCCCGAGGTAGCGCAGCTTGCCGCCGGCGCGCGTGTCGAGGACGGCGCGGTCGATCTCGTGTCCCCGCTCGCGGAGCGCGCGCTCCACCTGGGCGACGAACGTGCCGAGATCGGGGGCGTCCGGCCCCGGATACATCTGCGAGACGAGGAGGACGCGCACACGCGCAGCGTATGCTGCCCCGCGTGCCGGGGGTGGTCGTCGAGGTTGCCGAGCTGACGAAGGTGTTCCGCGTGCCGGAGCGCGAGGCCGGCCTGCGCGCGTCGGTGCGCAGCCTCGTCAACCGCAAGTGGCGCGAGGTTCGCGCCGTCGACGCGGTGTCGTTCTCGATCGAGGCCGGCGAGGTGATCGGCTTTCTCGGTCCGAACGGGGCGGGCAAGACGACGACGCTGAAGATGCTGTCGGGCCTGTTGTACCCGACGAGCGGCGAAGGACGCGTGCTCGGACACATTCCGTCGAAGCGCGAGCGCGACTACCTGCGCCGCATGACGCTCGTGATGGGGAATCGCAACCAGCTGCAGTGGGATCTTCCGGCACTCGACTCGTTCGAGCTGAACCGCGCGATCTACCGGCTGCCCCGCGAGGACTTCAAGCGCACACGCGACGAGCTGATCGAGCTGCTCGACATCGGCGACCTCGTGCGCAAGCCCGTGCGCAACCTTTCGCTCGGCGAGCGGATGAAGGTCGAGGTGGTCGGCTCGCTGCTGCACCTGCCGCAGGTGCTCTATCTGGACGAGCCGACGATCGGGCTCGACGTGACGATGCAGAAGCGCATCCGCTCGTTCATCGCGGAGTACAACCGCCGCTACGACGCGACCGTGCTGCTGACGAGCCATTACATGGCCGACGTCGAGGCGCTCTGCGAGCGGGTGATCGTCATTCACCACGGCCGCATCCTCTTCGACGGCCGGCTCGCGGCGCTCGCCGACCGCTTCGCCGCCTACAAGACGATCGAGGCGGTGCTTGCGGACGGCGAGCGCATCTCGCTCCGCGTGCCGAGGGCGGAGACCTCCCAGGCGACCGCCCGGCTACTCGCCGAGCACGAGGTGAGCGACCTGACGGTCGAGGATCCGCCGATCGAGGACGTGATCGAGCAGGTGTTCGCGAGCGGGCCCGCGTCGTGAGCACGGTCGCTCTCCGTCAGGAGTCGCGGCTGCGCTCGACGGCCGACTTCTACCTGACCGTCTTCCGCGTCCAGGTGCAGACGCAGCTCCAGTACCGCGCCGCGACCTACATGTACACGCTCGGGATGGTCGCCGAGCCGACGATCTACCTCGTCGTCTGGTCGACGATCGCGCGCTCGCACGGCGGCAGCGTCAACGGCCTCACAGCGCACGCGTTCGCGGCGTACTACATCGTCTGGACGCTCGTGCGGACGATGAACATCGTCTTCACGCCCTACGGCTGGGAGTTCCGCATCCGGGAGGGGGAGATGTCGGCGCTGCTCCTCAAGCCGTTCCACCCGATCCACTACGACCTCGCGTTCTTCGCGGGGCAGAAGCTGCTCTGGGTGCTCATGTACCTGCCGATCGGCATCGGCCTCTCGCTCGTCTTCCACCCCGCGCTCCACCCGAGCATTCTCGAGGTGGTCGTCTTCCTCGTCGCGATCTGGGGCGCGTACCTCGTCCGCTCGATGTTCCTGTGGATCCTCGGGATGTTCACGTTCTGGACGACGCGCGGCAGCGCGATCTTCGAGACGTACATCCTGTGCGAGCTGCTCCTCTCCGGCCGGCTCCTGCCGCTGACGCTGATGCCGCACTGGTCGCAGACCCTCGCCGCCTGGCTGCCGTTCAAGTGGACGTTCTACTTCCCGATCGAGACGCTCGTGGGGAACATGTCGGCCGCGTCCCTGCTCGGCGGGCTCGGGATGCAGCTGCTCTGGACCGCGATCGGCGGCACGATCGTCGCCGTCATGTGGAAGCTCTCGGTGCGTCACTACTCGGCGGTCGGAAACTGATGCGGGCGTTCCGGCTCGGCTGGATCTACCTTCGCCTCGGCGTCATGAACGAGCTCCAGTACCGCGCGAACTTCTTCGTCGCCGCGTTTCAGTCGCTGCTCACGGTCGCCGTCGGGCTGATCGTGCTCGCGCTCGTGTACTCGCACACGACCGAGCTGAACGGCTGGACGCAGGCAGAGCTGCTCGTGATCCTCGGCATCCAGATCCTGCTGGGAGGCGTCGTCCACACCTCGTTCCAGCCGAACATGCAGCGACTCGTCGACGAGGTGCGCGACGGGAAGCTCGACTTCGCGCTCACGAAGCCGGAGGACTCGCAGACGATCGTCTCGCTCCGCGACGTGCAGATCTGGCAGGCGGTCGACGTCGTCTCCGGGGCGGTGATCGTGACGGTCGGCGCGGTGCGGATCGCGCAGGGCGTCGGCGCGGCCCAGGTGTTGGCGTTCCTCGCACTGCTCGTGCTCGGCGCCCTCCTTCTCTACTGCTTCTGGCTCATCCTCGCCACGGGTGCGTTCTGGGTCGTCAACATGTGGTACCTCGCCGAGCTCTTCGAGGGCCTCTACCAGACCGGCCGCTGGCCGATCGGGGTCTATCCCGGCTGGCTGCGGTACTCGATGACCTACCTCGTGCCGATCGGCTTCGCCGTCACCGTGCCGGCGCAGGCGCTCACCTCGCGGCTCCACTGGACGACGGTGCTCGTCGCCCTAGGCTTCGCCGTGGCGCTCGCAGCGTTCACACGCTGGTTCTGGCGCTTCGGCCTGCACCGCTACTCCGGCGCCTCCGCGTAGGAAGCGGGGGCCGCGTCGTGCGGCCCCCGCTCGTGGCCCGCGCTACTTCTTCGTCAGGAAATCGGCCATCGTCGCGACCTGCGCGCGGTCGGACGCGTTGCCGAGGTAGCCGAGCCGCCACGCCTGCTCGATCGTCGCGAGCAGCGAGTAGTGGTTGAACGGCGTGTCGTTGACATAGCCGCCGGTCTTGCCCTTGTTCGTGACGACGATCGCCGGGATCAGGCCACCGCCGTAGGTGCCGCCCGCCCAGACCTTGCCGTCGGGCGTGCCGCTCGAGTTCAGGAACTGGAAGCCGGGCGGCAGAATCGGCGAGTCGCAGCAGCCCGCGGCGCTCTCCCAGCCGTCCGTCGCCGCGTTCCCGGTGAAGTCGTTCTCGTCGGTGAGGATGAAGATCGCGGCCGAGCCGCCCTTCCAGGCCGGGCTCGCCTCGATCGTGGTCACGGCGCCCCTGACGAAGTCGTCCGCCTTGTGCTTCAGCGCGGCGTCGTTGGCGTCGTCCTTGGTCGACCCGAACGGGCACGGCGTGCCGTCCGAGCCGTCCGGCGCGACCGCCGTGAAGACGCCGCCGTGCATGTCGTGGCACTGGTTCGGCGTGATCCAGACGAAGTTCGGCGTCGTCTCCTCCTTTGCGAGGTCGCCGGCGAGCGCCGTGTACGGCTTGTCGTGCGCGAGCCGGGCCGGGCTCGAGCGGATGTCGTTGAAGAGCACGAAGGGGTTGTGCTTCGACGCGTAGAGCTGCTGGCTCGGGCTCGGCCAGAAGTCGTTGAGATAGCCCGCGGAAGGCATCGACTCCATGTACGCGCCCCAGGTCAGCCCGTTCGCCTCGAGCTGGTCGACGAGGTTCGTGTGGTCGAAGCGGTTGGCCGGGTTGTCGTCGTTCACGAACCAGTTCGACCCCGAGATCGCCGCCACGTAGTTCGGCAGGCTCGGGTGGGTGACGCCGAAGTAGTTCGAGGCCATCGCGGTCGTGTGCGCGAGGTTCGTGATGAACGGCGCGTTGGCGTCGTCGATCACGCTCGACTGCGAGTGGTTCTCGAGCATGATCACGAAGATGTGCTTCACGGCCGGCGCAATTTCCTGCGCGGCGGCCGGCTTTGCCTTCTTCGGCGGCTGGTTCTTCGCCGAGGCGCCGCCCTGCGCGAGCAGGAGCGTCAGCGCGCCCGCGAGCAGTGCGAGCACGGCGAGCCTGCGATGTCGCATGTTCAGCCCTCCCCTGAGTCGTTTTCGACGCTCGCCCCGTACCCTTACGGCCGGGAACGAACCGCGTCGTACATGCCCCACTCGGCGCGCAGAGTCTCGCAGATCTCGCCCACCGTGCAGTGCGCGCGCAGCGCCTCCCGCAGCGCCGGCAGGAGGTTCGTCTCGCCCCGCGCCGTCGCCCGCACCGCCTCGAGGGCGGCGGCCGCCTCGGCCGCGTTCCGCCCGGCCCGGACGCGAGCCGTCCGCTCGAGCTGGCGGCGCTCGGCCTGCGGGTCCAGCCGGTGCAGCTCCACCGACTCGGTCCGCTCGTCCACGAACTGGTTGACGCCGACGATCGCCCGCTCCGCTCGCTCGACCTGCCGCTGCCACTCGAAGGCCGACTGCTCGATCTCAGCCTGGACGAAGCCCCGCTCGATCGCCTCGACGGCGCCGCCGAGCTCGTCGACGCGCCCGATCAGCTCCAGCGCCCGCAGCTCGAGCTCGTCGGTCAGCGCCTCGATGAAGTATGCGCCGCCGAGCGGGTCTGCGGTGTCGGTCGCGCCCCCCTCCGCCGCGAGGATCTGCTGCGTCCGCAGGGCGAGCTTCGCGGAACGCTCGGTCGGCAGGGCGAGCGCCTCGTCGAAGGCATTCGTGTGCAGCGACTGCGCGCCTCCGCAGACGGCGGAGAACGCCTGCAACGCCACCCGAACGATGTTGTTCTCCGGCTGCTGCGCCGTCAGGGTCGAGCCGCCGGTCTGGGCATGGAAGCGCAGCGCGAGCGCGCTCGGGTTCGTCGCACCGAACCGTTCCTTCATGATCCGCGCCCAGAGGCGCCGCGCGGCGCGGAACTTCGCGACCTCGACGAAGAAGTCGTTGTGCGCGTTGAAGAAGAACGAGAGGCGCGCACCGAAATCGTCCGGGGAAAGGCCCGCGTCGACCGCGGCCGTCGCGTACGCGATCCCGTTCGCGAGCGTGAACGCGAGCTCCTGCACGGCGCTCGCCCCCGCCTCGCGGATGTGGTACCCGGAGATCGAGATCGTGTTCCAGCTCGGGATCCGCTCGGCGCAGTAGGCGAAGAGGTCCGTGGTCAGCCGCATCGACGGCTTCGGCGGGAAGATGTAGTTCCCGCGCGCCACGTACTCCTTGAGGATGTCGTTCTGCACCGTGCCGCGCAGACGCACGGGCTCGACTCCTTGCCGCTCCGCGACGAGCTCGTAGAGGAGCAGCAGGAGCGAGGCGGGAGCGTTGATCGTCATCGAGGTCGAGACCTCGCCGAGCGGGATCCCCTCGAGCAGGATCTCCATGTCGGCGAGCGAGTCGATCGCGACGCCGGTGCGCCCCACCTCGCCGAGCGCACGCGGGTCGTCCGAGTCGTAGCCGAGCTGCGTCGGCAGGTCGAAGGCGACCGAGAGCCCCGTCTGGCCGTGGTCGAGCAGGTAGCGGTAGCGCTCGTTCGACTCCTCGGCCGACGCGAAGCCCGCGTACTGGCGGATCGTCCACGGCCGGCCCCGGTACATGTCGCGGTAGGGGCCGCGCGTGAACGGGTACTCGCCCGGCGGCTCGGGGGGATGCGGCGCGTCGGCTGCCGTGTAGAGCGGCTTCAGCTCGATTCCGGACTCGCTCCGCTCGTCCTCTGCCGCCGTCATGCGACAATCGTATGGCCGTGGTCGCAGCCGCCGTCGCCGCCGCCTCCGTGGCGTTCCTGCACGGCGGCAATCTCGTCCTCGTCGACACGGGAACGCACTCGCAGCGCGTCGTCCTGCGTCACGCAGGAATCGGGCCGGTGCGCTGGAGCGGCGACGGCAAGCTCGTCTCGTCGGGCGGGAAGATCGCCGGTGGGCCGGCGCTACCCACCGCGCAGCTGACGTGGGCGCCGCGGGGCGAGACCGCCGCATACCTCACGCGTGCAGGCGCCTTGTTCGTCTGGAGCCCGAGCCGCGGGAAGCGCCGGCTCCTGCCGGCGAGCTGGGGCGCCCAGGCGGTCGCCTGGAGCCGTGACGGACGGCTCGCGATCGGGCGCTCCGTGTGCCACCGGCCGTGCGGCATCCCGGCTCATCGCGAGGTGTGGGTGTGGCGGCGGGGCTCACTCCGGCGGATCGTCGATCACGCGGGCGGCACGCCGATGCCCGCCCGCTGGGATGGCCGGGGCCGCGTCATCTGGTGGCTGTGGCCGGGCTCCGGCTCCATCGCCGCGGACGGGGTCGCGGTCTACGCCGGCACACGGCGCGTCGGCGCGATGCTCATGTACCGCGACTACCTGACGGCCTGCGGTCGGGGCCTGGCGTTCGCAAGCGGGAGCGACCGCAACTCGATGCACGGGAAATCGATCGTCTACGACGGGCGGGACATCTCGCGCGACCGGTCTCGCTCGTGGACCTCGCCGTCCTGCAACGCGAACGGGACGCGGCTCGTCGCGGCGGCGGGCAAGGAGAACACGCAGGGCCCGTGGAGCCACGAGCACCGCGCCGTCTGGCAGCTGCTCCCCGCACGGCGGCAGCTCACCCGTCCGCCGGCCGGCTGGACCGATGAGGCACCGCTGGTGCTACACGACGGCTCCGTGCTGTTCGTGCGCACGCGTCAGACAGCGAGGAAGGTCGACGGTCGGTGGTACGAGACCGACCGCGGCAGGCTCGAGCTCTGGCGCCACGGGGTGCTGACTCGCGTCGCGGATCTGACGTACACCTCGAACGAGCTGAGCGGCGCGTCCCTCCAGTACTACGGCCATTACGACTGGGAGCAGCGGCTCGCGGTACGGCCCTGAGGGTCAGGCGGGCAGCGTCTCGAGCTCGGCGTCGCGCGCGGCGAGCGTCGTGTAGCGGCCGCCGGCGAGGATCAGCTCCTCGTGCCGCCCGACCTCGACGACGCGGCCGCGGTCGAGGACGACGATCTGGTCGGCGTCGCGGACCGTCGAGAGGCGGTGGGCGATCGCGATCGTCGTGCGGCCTGCCGAGAGCCGGTCGAGCGCCTCCTGCACGAGCCGCTCGGTCTCGGTGTCGAGCGAGCTCGTCGCCTCGTCCAGGACGAGGATCGGCGGGTTCCGCAGGATCGTGCGCGCGATCGCGATGCGCTGCTTCTCGCCGCCCGAGAAGCGGTAGCCGCGCTCGCCGACGACGGTGTCGTACCCGTCCGGCAGCGCCGCGATCACGTGGTGGATGCGCGCCGCCTCCGCCGCGGCCTCGACCTCGGCGTCCGTCGCGTCCGGCTTCGCGAAGCGGAGGTTCTCGCGGACCGACTCGTGGAAGAGATACGTCTCCTGCGAGACGACGCCCACCAGGTCGCTCAGCGCCTTGAAGCTGAGATCGCGCAGGTCGACGCCGCCGACGGTGATCGCGCCGCGACCGACGTCGTAGAGGCGCGCCGCGAGATAGCCGAGCGTCGTCTTGCCCGACCCCGTCTCTCCGACGAGGGCGGTCGTCGATCCCGCCGGCACCGTGAAGCTGACGTCCTCGAGCGTCCAGGCCTCCTCGGCGTACCGGAACCAGACGTGGTCGAACTCGACGTCGCCCGGCTTCGCGACGCGCAGGGCGTCCGGCTTCTCCTCGATGTCGACCGGCTGGTCGAGGTACTCGAAGATCCTGTCGAAGAGCGCCAGCGAGGTCTGGACGTCGAGACCGACGCCGAGCAGCGAGCCGACCGGGAAGAAGAGCCGCGTCTGGAGCGTGGTGAACGAGACGAGCGTGCCGATCGAGATCGGGTGGCCGCTCGCGAGCCACCAGCCGCCGAACCAGTAGACCGCAGCGGGCATGATCGAGAAGCTCATCTGGATCGTCGCCATCACCCACCGGCCGGCCATCCGCTGGCGCACCTCGAGATCGGCGAGCCGCAGCGAGTCCGACTCGAAGCGGTCGGCGAGCTCGTCGGTCCGCCCCATCGTCTTGCCGAGCAAGATGCCGCTCACCGAGAGCGACTCCTGCACGAGGCTCGAGATGTCCGCCAGCGTCTCCTGGGTCGTCTTCGCGATCTCGCGCCGCTCCTTGCCGACGCGCCTCGTCAGGAGCACGAAGATCGGGATCAGCGCGAACGCGAACACCGCGAGCTCCCAGCTCAGCGCGAGCATCGCGACCATGGTCGCGAGGACGGTCGTCGCATTCGACGCGATCGAGGTCGCGGTGCTCGTCACGACGCTCTGCACGCCGCCGATGTCGTTCGAGATCCGCGACTGCACCTCGCCCGTGCGCGTGCGCGTGAAGAAGGCGAGCGAGAGCCGCTGCAGGTGGCGGAAGACCGCGGCGCGCAGGTCGTGCATGACGCGCTGGCCGACCTGGTTCGAGAGCAGCGTCTGCCCGACCCCGAGCACGCCGGTGATCACGGCGATCGCGATCATGCCGCCGGCGAGGTACGAGAGAAGCGTCGTGTCCCGCTCCGGGATCGCCCGGTTCAGGATGTCCTTGAGCAGGAAGGCCGGGACGACGCCGAGACCCGCAGAGAACACGATCAGGCTCAGCACCGCGGCTAGCCGGCCACGGTAGGGCCGGAAGAGCCGGGCGACGCGGCGCAGGTTGGCGCGGCGCACCGCCGGGTCGGCCGGGCGCTCGGGCGGCTCCAGCTCCATTCTCCAGCGATTCCCCGGCATCTGCGGTTCAGGGTACGCAGTCGGGCAAGATCAAGGTCGTGCGCGTCACAGTCCGCCTCTTCGCCGGCCTCCGCGAGCGCGCCGGCACCGCGCGCCTCGAGATCGACGGCGTCGAGCGCGTCGAGGACGTCTGGGCGAAGCTCGCGCTCGGCGAGGAGCCCGCCGGGCTCCTCTACGCCGTCAACCGCGACTACGTCGAACGCGGCCGCGCGCTCGCGGACGGGGACGAGGTCGCGGTCATCCCGCCGGTCTCGGGCGGCGCGTTCCGACTCTCCGGCGAGCCGCTCGAGCTCCAGGCGGCGGTCGCCGA
>Ga0310811_10009562_pt1 | contig 12522 bp, 13 predicted proteins | sample YCmetagenome_FD_207642 | JGI IMG/M metagenome (GOLD analysis project Ga0310811, IMG submission 207642) | Soil microbial communities from experimental microcosm in Duke University, North Carolina, United States - YC | ecosystem: Engineered > Artificial ecosystem > Soil microcosm > Unclassified ... | reverse complement strand
GACGCTTAGCGCTCTAGCGTCATGCTCGGCAAGCCAACTACAGCACCAGTACTGCTTCGACTTCTCCTAGCCCACTTCCAGATCATTGATTCAAAGAGGATTCGAGGATGTCCCCAGTATCCACTCAGATGAAGAGTCACAGACGTCTACTAACGGATGAATAGTCGGTCTGATTCCACCCTTTAAAATAGGGGCAGCAATTCCAAATTCCATCGCACCCCTCTCAAGCTTTTGAGTCTCCTCCCAGCACCCAACTACAATGGACTCACCAGCCTTCATGGATCCACTCAACCTCACATTGCGGTACACGTGACAAACATCCTAATGCTTTCTGGATTTGCGGCATACTACCCAACTCGACGATAGCCGAGTTAAAATCCACCATTCGTGTGCACCGTGAAGATGGCCCTCTGCGTGATGTACTTTCATAAGATCTCGTTTTGTGGAAGGTGAATTCCCCTCCCAGTACCAATCATAAAACTATTGACTTACTTTCTTCTAGCTCACCGCACAAATTCCCACTATCTCCCACGAGACCGTTGGCGAACGCGTAAAAGCCATGAACCTAGACGAAATTGCAGTGGAGTTGAAAGGCAATATCGAAAAGTCTCAGAAGCGTTTCCAGTCCCAGTAGAAGAGGAACTAGACTTCATCGTACGTGGTATGTCATGAGTTCCTACCAATAATATCGACGCTGCCCGCCTACTGATTATATCTTACAGTTAGAAAATCATCCCCTTCACCTATTAGGTCTCTCACGCTCTGGACCTTACTCGACAACGAACGCATTCCAGCTTCCACCATAGAAAGCCCTCCACATGCAGATGGAGATGCCTCGTCGATTGATGCTGGGAGATTGATCAATACTACGAGAACATGGGGGGAGGAAAAACTTGAACTCGAAAGGGCGAGGGACGAGGCGCTGGCTCGTGCTGTTGTTTGTTATTCTTCTGACCTTACACTACTGCTCTGATATGACCGCTTTTTCTTTTTCTTTTTAGACGGCGGACGAGTTAGTGAAAACGCTGTGTGATGACCTTAAGACTGTCCGTCAATACAACGTCCAATACAGGATTCGGATATTAGAACAGGAGCTCCGAGTTGCTGCTGTCAATGAAGCTGAGAGTAAAGCTTCCAAAGTCACCTCTGATGCTACAAGCTCATGGGAATCGGAAAAACTCGCACTCAAAGTCGAGAAACGAGGCTTTAGCACGCACTGATGTAGGTCATCCTTCTGCCTACGCATTCCTCCCACCTATCTGACTGACTCCTTTTTTTTCCTTTCTAGGCAGCAGAAGAGTCGATTAAAAAACTCACCCATGAGGTCAAGGATCTTCGTCGATCCCATGATGAATACCAGCTCAGAATGTTGGGCCTGCAGTCACGGGATAGGATGATGAAATTGGAGCATGCTGGTGCTGTCAAACGAGGTCAAGAGAAAGGCTTCTTCAGCCGCGTTTGACGCTGCGAGGGCATGGAAGGCCCAAAAGCTTGAACTTAAAAGTGTGAGGGACAATGCAGTGGCACGTGCTGATGTTGGTGGTGTGATCCGACTTTATATCGCCGTGCTAACTGCATTTCCATCTAGAGGGGAGACAAGCGGGTGAAAACGCTGTTGTTGGAGGACGCCGCTAAATGCAAATATTATCAGTCTAAGATAACTGAATTGCAGTTTTCCAAGGACGGGGACGGGGACGGGGACAAGGACAAGGACAAGGACAAGGACAAGGACAAGGACAAGGACAAGGATGCTGCTGCTATCGAGAAGGGCAGCAGTGCCAGCACCTCTCCGACCACCGAAGAACCCTCGACAGAGCACACGCAATATCTGAAGACTCCGCACGCCCAGGTGACTGCCTTGCACGAGGCATCCCTCATAGCAGCAGCCGACGCTGCAACTATGTCTGCCAAAGCGAAGGCTGCATTTTCTTCTTCTAATATATTCATGCAAGCCTCCCTCAAGGCAGCAGCCGACATTGCAACTGTGGTTACTCAAGCAGAAGCAGCCGTCGATAAGTCAATACAAGTCACTAGTACTACATCAGGAGATATCCCAATTTGAGTTTACATTTCTGTAGCTGACTTGAGCCAACTTCGAGTTAATGACAGCTAGAATTATCGAGTTTGACGTAAGCTGTAACTAACAGCTGCCAAACACTAAGGACCGATACAATAAATAATTGAGAGACGACGGGTGTCCTATTAGGAGTCGGGAAATTGGTGCGCATGCATCATTAATGCATCATTGCCGATATAAATATCGTGAATTGATTGAGTAGAGAAGTGGAGTCAATCCATCTTGATCTTATTTCCAGACCTTGCATCTGTCCTAATTTACACGCAATAAACAAGTACACAGGCAAACATTAGCTATGACTGAACTCTAGCTTGTCCTTCCACAAAATCCAGGATGTCTTCGCTAGTGGGCCGATGCTCCATATCTTCTGACCAACAACTCTGGATGAAGATCCAGTCTCTGTCCTCAACAACAGATGCAAGCGGCCTTTTGGGTCTCATTCCGCATGATATAAGTTTGAGTAGGGTTATATGATTGCCGACGTAATGGTATGGGACTTTACCCTCCAATACCTGCAGAAATATGAGCTGATTCAGTATCAATGACCCAGGTCACGTGCCTGTAGCATGATCCCTCCGAAAGAGTATACATCACTTTTCGGAGAGAATACTGGCGCCCCATTGCCTTCATCATCGAACGCTAAGCATTCTGGTGCCATGTAGGATGCGGTGCCTCCGGGATTGGTAGGCAGTAATGCTTGACTCATTCTCTCAGGAAGGAGAGCAGAGAGACCAAAATCGGTGAGGCTTGCTTTTCCATCTTTATCAACGAGAACATTATTCTAAGCAGGCTTCAGTCGGGCGTTCACACGTCATAGATGTGTACGTACGCCACTCAAGTCACCATGAATGATTGACTGGGAATGCACTGCCCGAAACTGTGTTAGTTGACTCTCGCATCAACGACAAAACATCGAACATACGATACTGAAGTCCTCGAGCTATATCCTTGAGCTAAATAGACCTTAGCGTGCTGATTATGGTAAGATGAAAATTTGAACGAACCAGTGCAACTTTTTTGCTGTAAGAAAGTATTTTGTGCTCACGGTGAAGATATCCGGTCAGCGCTCCATTTTCTAACCATGGCGAGACAAGTGCCGGGAGGGAGCCAAAGTCATTTGTAACTCCCCAGAGAGGAACAATATTCTCGTGCTCAAGTTTCAACCAGACCTTAATCTCTCTAGACAATCGCTAAAGGACCAAGGTCAGTTGAATGAAGGTGGAACTCATGAGTACTGACATTGATAATCGACAACATGGAGTCCGTACTCCTCCACATTATTTCCTTGACTGCGACCTAGGTTGCCGTGAGGAAGGCAGAACAAAATCACAGACAAGGCACCTACGTAAACACAAGTTGACATGAGAGGGGACTGGTAGCGGAAAACCATTTGTTGGACGACATCGATGTCTTTTAGATCGAGCTTGCACCTATGAACAAGTGCATATCCTCCGGTGATCAGGTGAACGTTGTTGAGCCGTTTGACCGAGGTCGTTAAATCAGCAGCACTAAAGACGATGAGCCTAACAATGGCATGCAAAGAAAGTTGACTCACCCGAAACTTTGGACTAAGACCAAGTAGAAGACCTCCTCGATTGAAGGGCGGAATTTCTCCACGGACAGGCACCGCTGCACCAAATCTAGGTGCATTTTGTCGATCTTTGAATAAAAAGTCCTTTCAGGTCTGCGTAAGAGAAGCTTCGTAAGATCATACCTCCATAGTAGGACGAAAAGGCCATGTGCCCTTTTCTTTTTCTGACAGTACTTGACTCTCTTCCGAAATCCACCAGTACGGCACCTTTCCTGACAATACCTGGAGAATCGCGGTGAAAATGCATATAAGGTTGATGTGCCACATGACGTACTAGAATCGCGACACAGCCATATGAGTACATATCACCTTCTTTGGTCGGCTTTGGCATTCCTGTCCAACCACCAGCGAACATAGACTCGGGCGCAATGTACCTTGCATCTCCGGGGAGCTGCTTGCTGAACATCTCACTATCCGCTTCAGTCAAGATTACAGAGTGACTGAAGTCTGTGATGCGCACACGGCCTGAATCATTAAGGAGAATGTTGTCCTAGGGATGCAGTGAGAATCTTTGCATAACATCAGTAATCGAAGCTTACACCCGTTAAATTGCCATGTGCAACGTCCTGCTTGTGTACTAAGGTTGCGTGTGAGTTCCATGCACAAACAATTACGAGAGACACTGACAATAATCGATACCATGCGCCACCTCTAGTAGCTGTTCATTTGAGATTAAAACTGAGGACCTTATGTGTGTCACGGACTTTCAAACAACTTACAATATCCAACTTCCGACGTGCAGATAAATTGGAATACTCTCGTTTCAAGTAGTCGCGCAACGAACCACCTGCCATCCATGGGTATACAAACGATAGGCCCGGGAGAGTTCCAAAATCCGCGGTTATTCCATAGAGGGTAAGGATAGCCTCGTGCCTCAACTTTTCCCTGACATGCACCTCACGACGAATCCTCTACGAAGCAATACAGGATTTAGTAATGATAGCTGGACTGTATTTGCTCACAGTAAATATTTTGTTAATATCATTGTGACCGTTAACATTATCCCTCAAAGTCTTGACTGCAACCTGTCGACCGATGTATTACGTTATTTAGTTCCGTGAATCTATGAAAATACACTAACCTCAATCTCACTCGACCCATGCACCACCCACTTGCATTTCAAAGCCGTACCAAGTACATCCAAACCATGGGGATGATAGTCGCACTTCGTAAGAACCGCTTGCGATATTTGGCTCACTCTCGGAAGTTGCGATAGCATCGTCTTCATAATCTCCGCGATGTTTTCCCGTGACCATAAGAATTCCACGATTTTGGCAACCAACGGACGGTATTCCCTGTTCCTTGACCAACATAGTTGCGCAAACTGCTGAATTTCTTCGTCGATACCAGCCAAATGGGAGAACGGTTCACGACCTCGTTGTATTGCTCCCATAACGGCTAAAATATTCTTGATATGGGCATAAGGATGATGGCCAGAAAACACCTGCATGGTGTCAGCAACATGGCATTTGAATGAGAACACGCAACACACCTGCATCATGACACAACCATACGAGTAAACATCCCAGGCCTTGGTTGGCTTCTCATCCTTAGCCTCATTCTCATCCCCAGCTCGAAGTGCCTCCGGCGGCATCCACCGGATATTGCCCGAGTGACATGAGTTAAATGTAGCGTTGCCTGATTCTGCAAGGATCATCGAGAGACTGAAACCTCCGAGACAGAGCCTCCCATCAATACTGACTAGGACATTGGTCTAAATTATGGAACCGTCATTTCTGCATAGAGTATGGTGAACGAAACCTACACTAGTAAGGTCACCATGGACAATATCCTTGTCGTGCACTACAGGAAATCAATCAACCAAAGCGCAGAGTCAAGTGCTACCCACAATACTTCAGACCAGCTGCTACTTCCCTTACCTGTAATGTCGAGTCAGGGTTGAATTCATCTTTGCAGATATAAAATGCATACCATACTTAACTTCCTCTCCCACGACAGACCAACTTCCCGTTTCAGGTAGTCGTCCAGTGCTCGGTTTTCCATCCATGGACTAACTAACGCGGGAAGTGGTCCAAATTCTTCGGCTACGGTAACACCCTCCAGAGGAAGAATGTTGTCATGGAACAATTGTATCCAAACGTAGGCTTCACGACGAACCCTCTGGTGAGTAAATCTATCAGCAAGTGCAACGGTGAACTACTTAATGCCTTCACCCTGGTTATTGAGCGTAATATTTTCATATCTGCGATTTGAGGTAGACACGGACTAATCAGAACAAAGCTGTAAGGATAAAACCCTACCGTGCATACCTGTTTCCGAAAGGACCCTGATGGATTTGACTGCGACCTTCAAGTTGATCGTGATAAATAATCGTGGCGCTGGAGTTCCCCTTCTTGTAAACTTACAGGACGGGTGTCAGATTGTGTAGACATATAACATTTCCAGACATCGCCATGCGCTCCTCTACAATTAGGAAATTTCCCTGATCTTTGGATGGCGGTTGCAGGAATGAAGGCTGGTTCGATCTTGAACGGAAAGACATAATTACTCTCCTGCCCAGGTCAATCAGTCATTATTGATAATGTGTGTAAAATCAAAATCACTGACAACGAAGTTGTCGGCCATTAATGGCGAAGCAAAATCTGAATCCTCAGACGACAAGTGCGTGCTAGAATAAATGGCGTGTGACTTTATGATTGGGGACTCTGATAGTACTAGTGTTGTTGGCAGAACTACGATAGCCTAGTATTTGTTCCTATCAACAAAATAATAAAATTATGACTGTATCTCGGTGTACAAGTTGGCAATTACCGTGGCTCAAAAGCGCAAGGGCCGCCCTGTCCAAAAACTCGTCTCTGAACACTTTATTACCCGGGAGAAAGTCAAAAACAATTCGAACCGCTACTTTTCACATTTCACTACTGCTTGGCATCCGTTGATCGGAGCGTGACAACCACCACCAAAAAACATGCCCAAATCATTGCCCCTGATCATACTCGCGCAGAAGTTCGTGGCTATTTCGCTAAATGAAGACCTTTTTTACCCTCAACTACTGCGGAAGCAAAAGCTTCTTCTCGGGGGGCCGGGGGCCGCATCAGGGAAATGTAATTTGCTACAGAGCGCTACGGAGTGCTCTGTAGGTAGCACAATCAAAGCCGCTGATGTGACTCCACCTCTTCCGGGTTGACACGTCATTCTCAGGGTCAGACTGGTGTGGTGTCACTGGTTCACCTGTGGGACCGTCTTTCGCGTGGGAGAAGTTTGCGAGTGTACTCAGGGTTCTCCGAGCATCGAACTGGATATTTTAAAACCCAACTTAAATGATCAATTTTAGTACATACCGAGATACGACAGCCCAAAGTAATACTAATATACAGGCCATAGACCGGGAAGAAACGAGTAAGCCTCGACAAAACCGCTAGAAAAAAGGGAGGGCAAGCCGTGAGCAGCTTATTACGGCGCAGGACATGCGCGAGCATGTGGTGCTCAACGCTGGATGACAGTAATAACGAAAAGGCTGAAGAGAGTCTAAAATCTGCGCCACCAGGTCCTGGTTACGAGGATATGTCACACAGTCGTGCACGTGACGAGCATGCCCATTGCCAGTTTAGGCGACATTTTGTATTTATTATATACTAACCCCGATGTGTAAATGAACGCGCATACTTTATAAACGGTTTGTGACCTTAATCGATTTTGGAGGCCTGACCTTCCTTCACCGACATTCTTTTGAACCTTTACATTCTTTTCTGTTCGATTTAACATTCTTTTCCATTCCATGTTTCTCATTCCTCTGTTTCAAGCTTTGCTGAAGAAATGGGGGAGGAAGTTACGCTTGTCACTTGCTAGCCTTGGGCTTGGTGCGAAGTCGGCACTACAGGCGAATGTCAAAACAATCAATGACAAGAAAGCTAAGAATGAGTTTGTTTTTTTTTGTACATTTACACCTCACGCGAGTTTTGCTGAGTATCTATGGATTATTAGTGTGCTCGACCTCACTGAGCAAATAAGCATGGAATCATCCCGATACCCTGTCGCACAAGGCAGCTTTGGAGATGTCTGGAAGTGCACATGTAAGCACCTTGGAATCACGGTAGAGGCGAGTAGCTCCTTCAAGTCTGCACTTGTTAATAAGTGACTGACTGCCTCCCTATCTACTAGGTTGCCGTAAAGAGTTTGCGACTGGACATTCCAAACGATTGTTACAAGGAGGAAATTACCGAGGTTTGGGTGGCTCCGCGCGCGGGTTTCATGTGTTTGTTTGTTAATGTACGATACTTCAGAGGCTGGAACACGACTTGCAGCGGAACGCTCAGTTGGAACACACCAATCTGTTACCTCTGCTGGGGATAACCCAAGGGTTCGGTCCGCTGCCTGCTATTGTTTCCCCGTGGATGCATAAAGGCTCACTGACCATACTTCTGGAACGTGATTTCCAGCAACTCACTCTCACTCGAATGCTCCAAATCGTAGGTATTTTTCCGTGGTATGACTCGCACCTTGCTAATTGCTGTTACAGCTCAAAGATGTCGCTTCAGCTCTTCAGTACTGTATGCGGCAAACGTCAATATTCGGCGCAAAGCTAACATGAGTATAGTGCACTCCAAAAACGTAGTACACAGTGATCTCACCGGCGTGAGTACCAAAGATACCTTCATCAACGCAATTATTGACGCGACTCAGAACAATGTTCTCGTCAACGAGGCTGGCACTGCCTTCGTGGCTGACCATGGAATTCTCATTCTTTGTGCTGAACTCCATGGCACGTCATATATCAGAAGCAGTGTACGATGGGCCGCACCTGAAAACTTTCAAGCCCCAGAAGATGACGAGTCAATAAGCTCGCCCCAAATGGCATCAGACATTTATTCTTTCGGGTGCATCATGTTGCAGGTTTGTGGGTGGATTCTGACACCATGCAATGTGACTATTATTCTGTTTGCAGGTCTTCACAGGCAAACTTCCGTATTCCGAATTTCGAAGTGACCATCAAGTTGCCGTGCAGATACTCGGAGGTCGGAGGCTTGCTCGACCAGTAACTCCGCCCATTGCGGATGCTCTATGGGATTTCATGCAGAAGTGCTGGCTTGATAAACCGGAACACAGGCCTTCAGCCAAGGAAGTTCTGACATTTATACAAGGACAACTGAAACTACTGGAGGACAGCTCATGATGCCATGTTGGCAATTTCTCACCTGCATTACGATGAATAATGAAGGTAAGATTTGAATTTGAACAATATTAATCCAAAGCCATCTACGCTCACATAAGCTCAGATATTTATGAACGTGATCTAATTGCAAGCTTGATGCTTTGCAAATGCGCCTTATGTTAGATACGATAAGACTGTCTCGATCCCCGACACACTTTAGTGGGTAGAGGGTTCTGTAGAAAATAATGTTGTCTGTAAATTTTTTGTGGAATTTTTTTTCCCTGATTCGTTTCCTGGTCCCGCCTCCGATGCTATCATCCTTACTGAGTTCATGCGTTCTACTCGCTTTGCAACAGTGCGAATTCATTTCAATCCGGAACACTCGACTTCAACCGATTGCTTCAACTGGCACTTGTGAATCGTTTCAGAACGTTTCAGAGCGTTTTAGATACTTTGAATACTACTCTAGTTAACTAAGTGTTATTAACAGGTATTGTGAACAGCTGTTGAAAAATATCGACCGTACCCTAGCCTCGGAGCCAGTACGGTTCTTCCAGCTCAATTCCAGCTGCTACCAGCTGCTACAGGTCACTTCGCTCGGCAGTGGGTATCCTGATGCTGTCTCCAAAGAAAGATCCTGTGTGGTTTCACGGCGTGTAACCTTTGTGTAACCTTAGATATTATCTGAGACCGAGGTGTGATCAAAGTGTACGGCTCAAAGTGGCTGTAGTTCTGACAATTTGTCAGACGTGGGAATGAGTCCTTAGGTCAATAGTGTCGGTACGTTGGATACGTAAGGATGCGCGCCTGTCTTGTCTCTTACAACCTGTTATTTTGCACTCTGAGATCTAGCTTTACTTTGCAATGGGTAATCAGACCTGTAATCAGACCTTTGTGAGTCGATATTGCTTCCACGTTGATGATTTACTAATATTATTGGCAGGAGCTAGTTCAATTCAAAATTGAACCAACTGTTATTCCTGCGACAAACATCGTAAGAGGTGGCAAATTTCCTGACTTCAGAGGAGGATTCGGTGACATTTGGAAATGTTCAATGGCTACACAATCTGGACCCCGACGCCTTGTGAGGTTTAGACATGGGTAGAAGTCTCATAATTTATCATAATCAAGGTCGCTGTCAAATCTATAAGAGCTGTTTCCGCAACAGATGCGAAAATATTAAAAATGATAGGCAAGGTTAGGCCGGGGAATGATATGTATTACAATGTATTTCCACTTGCTGATCTATTTGCCCCCCAGAGAGTTTGTCGCGAGGCCTATATTCTGATGCAATTAGATCATGAGCACATTATCCCTCTCGAGGGTGTGACTGTCGCTGAAGAATTCGGGCCACTTCCAGCACTAGTGTCGCCATGGATGGAAGAAGGATCGCTGGATGCTTACTTGAATCGCGAGTTTTCCGGACTGTCTGACCCTCAAAAACAACAGCTCGTAAGTGCCAAATGACTACTGCACTAGCTTATACTGAGCCATGATTTCAGATATGGCAGGTAACTGCTGGTATAAGTTACCGTGCGTCGCTACTAAATGTAGCGATCGCATCATTTACTAAAGACTATCCTAGTGCATGGCAAGGGTGTTGTGCACGGTAACTTGACAGCGGTAGGTCTTATTCCAATCCACTTGTAGTACGTAACTGAATTCAATCACAGACCAACATTTTAGTTGACAGCTCCGGTTGCCTCCGTCTTGCAGACTTTGGTCTATCGATGATCCTTGCTGAGGCAAGAAATGCCACATTCCAATCTTGTCATTCAGGAAACGTACGTTGGATGCCTCCCGAGGCTCTACGAGCCGTAGCTGAAGACGAGGACGAAGACGAAGCTACAGGCGAGAAGCCGAGCAAAGCTTGGGATGTGTATTCGTACGGCTGTGTGGTGTTCCAGGTCTGTCAGATTGTTGATGCACGGAATCAGACTTACAGTAGCTCCAGATCTTCTCGGGAAAACAGCCCTACGCGTGGATAACAAGTGTTTTAGCAGTTATGGGCGCGATACAGAAGGGACATGTACCTTTCAGGGGCCTAAAGAGTCATGGGGTGTGTCAACAGTTTTCGCCATGCTTGAATAGGATATCAGCCGATCGCCCAACGATGGACGATATTATGAGAGTCCTGGGATCATGGTAAGCGTATCATGTAGTGAGATGTCATGACAGTATCGATTATGACAAAATTAGAGGATATGAACTAGCACTTACCACGTTGTACTTTTATTGTACTCCTTGTGATACTTTCCTATGCATGTTTGTGTGGGTTGACGACACGTCAGAACCTAGGTTATTTGACAATATCAATGAAGGTGCCCGATGTTTATAACATCATTGATAGGTAACATCGCCCACGCGGCAAGTCCTTTCTATGTTCAGTTTGCACGCCGGACTCTTCCTGACGTATTTCACCTATAGACTTGTTCTTTAGGTATTATCCAACACTTATTAATATTGTGGACGACCTAGCTAGTATTATTGACAACCCGGACAATGGTTAATGTTACTTGATATGGTGGTGCATCGTGGATTCGACAACTACGCATGGTGCCTACACCACAGTACGCTCGAGTTTTTGTCGTGAAATATCAGATACTGGAGTCCTTGAAAGGATGTCTTACACAAATATACAGTGCACTGGTTCGATGATGTCCTGAATTTTTTGGGAAATTCGCAGAAATCCAATTTCAAGATCACTCTCGAACTGGCATTCTGCTTCCCAACCCCACGTTCATTGGGCTCCATGCTACGGTCGTCCATGCCTTACACCTCAGTCACGGTGGTGCTGCAGAAATCATAGACAAGTTTTATGATGCGTTCTCCGATGAGGGTCCTACGGTGCTATCTGGAAATCGTGCTAGCGAGGAAGATTTCCGTATCAGACTAGTCTGGTCACAATCCTAATGTCCATTACCCTGTGTCAATTTGGTTCAATCGAATAAATGACTGGATGAAAGACGTGGCTGGTATTGCCTACTGTCATCTAGCTAACATCTATCGAGCTTACACCCCTTGAAAAAATCAGTCCAGAATGTATGGATGATCATAATCCACTGATGCTCCCGGCCACGCCTTCAACTGCATTCTTAAGCTTGTGTGTCTCACGAACAACGCTGTCGTTCTCGTCCTCAGCACACTCACTAATGAATGTAGCCGTTTCTGCCACAAAACCTATCAAGGTGTTAGCATTATCCCCCTTGATGGCATGGACGACACGAGTACGAACCAACGAGCTTCCCACCCTGTTCGCGCCAGAGGGCTTCCGAGCAGGACAGAGCGAATATGCGCTCACGAGCATCCTCTGCACGAGTGTGCATGAGCAGGTCAAGATTGATGGACTTGAGTAAGGAATCATCCACGGCCACGCCCGTCATAGCAATCAAGCAGTTCGTCAGCACTTGTTTCCCGTCTGTGATATTCAATCTGATGCAACTCGAAACTTGCGCTATGATAGGCTTCGCTACTGAGGCCAGTTTGTCGTCACGCCAGAACACTGGAAAAACCACGAGTTAGGGGTGCGGCGTGATGTAAGTCGCGTGTTCTTACCACCGTCGTCATTTTCGAAACTCTTTGTGAGGGTCTCGACTGTTGACAACCACAGAGACGGATTTTGAATTGACCCTGCGGCCAAAGACTCCAATACATCGCACAACGCTTGCAGAAGCATTGACATGTAAGGGTTCATCAAGCCCTGCACTAGATTAATAATGGCATATTGAAAGATGTATACAC
>Ga0310811_10009559_pt1 | contig 12525 bp, 8 predicted proteins | sample YCmetagenome_FD_207642 | JGI IMG/M metagenome (GOLD analysis project Ga0310811, IMG submission 207642) | Soil microbial communities from experimental microcosm in Duke University, North Carolina, United States - YC | ecosystem: Engineered > Artificial ecosystem > Soil microcosm > Unclassified ... | reverse complement strand
GCCAGGATCAGCGAGCCGTAAGTCACCATCATCGCCGGCCACGCGGGGAATAGCTCGGCCGTGTATTGCGCCATGACCTGAGCCTCGAAGGCTGCCATTGGGGGCGTGATTGCCGCCCAGATGATGAGGCTCAAGAATCCAGCCCAAGGGCCCAGGACGGAGCCGACGCCAACATAGTCGCCACCGGCATAGGGATAGGCCGAGCCTAGCTCGGCATAGACCATGGCCCAGATCGCCGCGAACCCCATACCGATCACAAACAGAATGGCCGAGCCGGTGCCCGCATGCTTGAGGACATCCGAACCGGCCCCATAAATCGAAAGAACAGGCGACAGGCAGGAGAGCGTCAGCAGAAGCACGCCGAAGGCGGACAACTCACGGCGCAACCGCCCGGTGCTAAGCACGCTCAATTCGGCCGGCGTTTGTCTAGCAACCTCAATTGTCATTACGCCCCACTAACCGCCCGCGGAGTTCCATTGAGGCAGAACGTGTGGCTGCTGACAAGTTGCTGGGGATTCGGCCCCTTTTGGGTTCGGCGGAGCGGTTTGGCTTGGCTCAGCAGCTACCCGCTGGATGTCCCCTTTGGGCCAAAAGCGGACATTCCGCAGCACCCACGGATGGCCTTAGGCTGGCCCTGCCACTTTGCGTTGCAGCCTGTCATTGGCCGCAATAAGCGCGGGAGATAGGCGGGCGTCCAATCCAGTTGGGCGGCGCATTCTTCCCTCCTCTGCCTGCCCCGGCCAGATAGTCACCGATTTCGTTCAAGCGGCGGTCAGTGCAAGGCCGGAGGCGCTGCGTGCCGTCTCGTCGGAAACGTCTACCACCAGTTCGTCCCCGGATGGCTAGCGGGACTTCTTGCTTGGGCTTGTGGATTTCAATTCGGCGGCTCCTCTGGCGCGGGTGGGACCGGTCGATCTGTGTCGCCGGTGTCTGTCATGACGGATTCAGTCGGGCAACTTTCCCAGCTTCTCGCCGGGCTTACACCACCGCGCGATGGGGCCCGCGAAATCGGCCAGGCTGCGCGGATAACGGATGCCCAGCTGGGCGCTGACCTCCAGTTGTCGCCGGGCATTCAGAACGATCAGATAATTCAGCATACGCGCCGTGTTCAGGTTGACGCGGAGCTGCGCGAGATCCGCGGGACCGAGATGACCGGGATCGTCGGCCAGGACCAGCAGTGCCGACAACGACCGTTCTTCCTCCAGGAGCCATTCGCGGATGTCGCCCATCTGTGCGTAGAACCTGCTCATCAGCGCCAGCTCCGCGCGCGGAAAATGGGTGAGGGTCTGTGACGACCGTTCGGACTGCCATTCGGCATCGCTGAGCAGGGCGCCGGGAGAGGATGAGCCGGGAATGATCGGCTGTGGCGCAGCCTTCCGGCCTGCTGCCAGATCCCTGATCCGGACCGCGCCTTCGTCCAGATGCCGGTCCATGCAGGGCGCAATCAACACTCTGCGGGCATAAAATTTGTCAGTGACGGCGATTTCTTCCGCCAGGGCCCGGCGGCCGATCTGCACTTCGCTGTGCCAATGCAGATATTCGACGAACTGCTCCAAGCTGATGGCGATGCAGATGCCTAGTACGACGATGCCGAGCTCGGTGGCGAGTTCGCGCCAACTGTGCACAGGCTTGGGCTTGTGGATTTCCACGGGCGGCGTCTCCTCTGGCAAGGCAGGCGGCGGTTCGGTTTCTGCGTCGCTCATGAATGCTTCGCCAGGCCGGCCTTGTTCTGCGGCGTTCGTTTCACGTCAGCCCCAGTAGCTTGAGCGAAATCGCCTTCCAGCCCGGGCTGAAGAACAGCCACGCCGCCGCCAGCTCGTTGGCAAGCACCCAGCCCGCGCCGAGCACATAGGCCGGATGCAATCGCCCGCGCGTCGCCACGTCATAGACCCCAAGCAACACAATCGCGATGTCGCCGCCAAGATTGTAGGCTACGAAGAAGCCCCCGAAATGGTTTGTTCCCGCCGGCCCGATGGTGAGCAGCCACAGCCGCGCGAATCCTGCAGTGCTCAGATAGAAGAGGGAGAGCAGCATCAGCCTTTTGTGCGCCGACGGATCGCGGCGCAGCGCGATGGCCGCGCCGGCCAGGGTGGCGAAGCCCAGCATGTCGGTCAGGTTGATGCTGATGAATTGCGGATCTTGCGGTCCCGGCAGCGCCGCCACCTGGCGCTGGACCGTCCATGCCGTCGCAAGCGCGATGACCACCATCACCGGAATCAGCCAGGTCATGGTCAGTCCCAGGCGGCGGTGAAGGTCCAGGCGATGATTGCGAACGAGCATCAACTGGACGGTCAACAGAACCAGCCACCCTGTGAAGAGAAGGGCGTGCACATGCACGATCGCGGGATAGGCGCGAGTCGAATGACGAATGTGGTCGATCACATCCAGACCGAAACCGCCAATGATTCCCACCCACGTCAGTGCCACCAGCGCCAAGAAGAAATTTCGGTCGCTCGCATGTTGTGGCGCGAAGGGCGCGGCGGGCCGCCGTATCGGGGCAAGAGCTTCGACAGTCATCTGTGCTCCTTGTGAAGGATTAGGATTTTGGGGGTGAAGTCAGTTCGGATTTTTCGGATGGGGTGAGATCGAGGGCGGCGGCGCGGGCGAACTGCGCCTTCGCGTCGTCCTTCTTGCCCACGTAAGCCAACGCCTCGCCCCATTTCAGGTGCAGCCGGCCCCAGTTCGGGGCGTACTTCTCGGCTTCGGCAAACTTCGCCAGCGCTAAATGCGACTGGTTCTTGGCCATCAGCGCCTCGCCCCAGCCTTCCAACGGATCGGCGAAATGGGGCGATTTCTGATCGGCGATGGTGAAGTCGGCGATGGCCCGGTCGGGCTGTCCGCGATCCAGCAATGCCCGGCCTTCCGCCTCGAAGGCGAAAGGCAAAGACGGTCCGGCTCGCCTGGCGCGATCGAATAAGATATCGGCGCGGGCGCGCTGGCTCTCCAGCTCCGCGACGCGGGCGCGCATGATCAGGCAGGGGTAACAGTCATCCGGAGTAGCCGCGATGGTGCGCTCCGCATCGGCAAAGCGGCGGAGCCTGGCTTGGGCATAGGCGAGGGGAACCGCAAGCCGGATCAGTGCGGCGCGGCGGTCATGCGGGTGTGTCTTCAGATAAGCTGTGATCGCATCGTCCAACCCCAGCGCGCGGTTCCAGTCTCCGGCGGCAGCGGCAAGGAGAAGATCGGGTCTCACAGCGCCAACGGCGTTGTTGCCAGTGTCGCCCGGATCTCGCGGAAGATCCGCCAGGACCATCCGCACGGCGCCAAGATCGTGCGCACCGAGGTGGTCCTCGATCATTGTTGTTATCAGATTTATCCTGGGGATGCCTCGCGCCCCGGTGCGGGCAACCGGGATATCCGCCACCAGCGCGTCGTGATAGTCACCGATCAATTGGTCGATACGGGCCCTAATTTGATTTTCCGTTGCGGGAATCCTGTTGGCTGGGGTGTAACGCTGTTTGCCATCGTGCAGGTGGGTGTCCCAGTCCTGCCATGTATGCAGAGCGTCCTCCCAGAGGCCCAGATTGATTTGCACGCTCGCCAGGTTGATGTAGAGGCCAATGGCCTCCGGGTCGGCCTCCACGCCTTGCCGGTACATGCGCAGGCCAACCTCTGTGTCTCCCGTCACGACCTGGGTGGCCAACGCCCACATATTGTAGCTCCACAGCCGGTCGTCCGGGGTGCCGTTGACCGCGAGATCCCTGAAGATGGGCAGCGAGTCGCCATAGCGCCCCTCACGGCGCATCAGATAGGTGGCGTAGCGATAGGGCTGGGTGAGGCGGTAGATTGCCTCCGCGAGTTTACCGGTCAGTGTGTCCATGTCGGCCTCGCGGCCGCTGACGCTGACCGCTCCGCCCTCGCCGGTCCGCGCCGTCAAGGTCACGCCCGTTTCGTTGCGCACGACCTCGCCGGTGAGGAGTGTTTCATGTCCGACTTTTGAGCGCAGCCAGGAGTCCAGTTCGCCCAGCGAGATGCCGGTCTCAGGAATCTCCAACTTGATGGCCTTATCGCCCCACGCATTGGAGTAGGAACGGGCGGGCCTGGCAGTATTGGTCTGGGACTGGAGTTCGCCCAGGCGGTCGATCACGCGCGCCGCCACCACCTGGCCGGTCAGGCCGCGCTCGACCATGACAGGGGGCACGCTGAAGGCTTCAACGCGCAGTCCGTCTGCCTGGTAGGCCTCACGCACAACCCAGATTGCGCCGCCCGCCACCGCCAGCCCCACCAGCAGCGTCGCCAGGCGCAGCGCCACGCCCAGCCATTTCTCGAAGATGTCCAGATGGATCTGCTTGAGCTGTTCGTGCAGGTGATGGCGCTGGTCGTGCAGATAGGAAATGAGTTCGGCATCCACCGCGGGCGAGGCCCGGCCCATCGCCGCTCCCAGAGCAATGGGATCGACTCCGGCTTCCGCCGCTGGGCCCTGTTCCTCAGCCATGGTTCATCCTCGCAAGTTCGGCCCTGTCCGCCGCCACAAGATCAAGCTGTGCGGCGCGCGAGAATTGCGCCCTCGCTTCGTCCTTCTTACTTGCGTAGACCAGCGCCTCACCCCATTTCAGATGCAGCCGACCCCAGTTCGGGGCGTACTTCTCGGCTTCCGCGAACTTCGCCAGCGCTAAATGCGACTGGTTCTTCGCCATCAACGCCTCGCCCCAGCCTTCCAGCGGATCGGCGAAGTGCGGGCCTTTCTGGTTCGCGACGGTGAACTTCTTGATGGCCGCGTCGGGTTGGCCGCGATCCAACAAAGCCTGACCCCAGTACGAATAGCCAAACGGGATGGATTTCTGGCCATCGATAGCGCGAGCGAACCAGTAATCGGCTCGGACATGTTGGCCTTCCAGTTCCGCGATGCGGGCGCGCGTGATCAGGCAATTGTAGCAGTCCGCCGGGGTCGCCCCTATGACGGCCTCAGCCTCTGTCTTGCGGTCCAGCTGGGCGTCGGCATAGGCCAGCAGCGGAGCGGTCATTGTTAACGCGAAAAGGCGCAGCCCCGGATATTTCTGAGCCAGCGGTGCGATGGTGTCGGCCACAGACGCCATCCCCGTCCAATCCTGGGCCTCTCGGGCGATGGTCATGTTGGCAACGATGCCGGCCAGCGCGTTGAGGCCGGGCACCAGTTCACTGCCAAAAGGCTCGACCATGGCGGCCCGCGCGGCTTCAAGGTCATGCTCGCCAGTCTCAGCCAAAGCAAGACGGGCCGACGCACCGGTAGTCTTGACGCCAGAGGCGATGGCATCCGACGATTTTTGCGCCGCGTCATGATAGGCACCCGATGCCATATCGATAAACGCCTGGGTCACGTCAGGAGCAATTGCGAGAGCCTCAGCGCTGATGCGGCCATGGCCGGGACCCGACAGGATTTGCAGCGCCTTCCTGGCATCGGCGATCGTCTGTTCCGGCAAACTCAGTTCGGCTTCCACGTCCGCGATATTGTTCTGCGGCAGATAATTGTCTGGCCCGACTAGGATCGCCTTTCTCATCAGGCCAAGTGCCACCATGGGGCCTTGGCTGTCCTGCGACGCCACAGCCCAGCCATTATAGCCCCAGGGGCGTTCCGCTACCGTCCGGCCAAGGGCAAGAGCCTTGAGGATTTCCATCGCTTCCCCAGCGCGGCCATGGCCGTTGAGATAGACCGCGTAGCGATAGGGCTGGGTCAGCTTGTAGATGGATTCGGCGAGCCGCTGCACCAGTGCATCCATCTCCGCCTCCGTCCCCGTTACGCTGGGCGTGGCATCGGCGCCAGCGCGCGCCGTCAGGCTAAGTCCTGTTGGGGTGCGCACAATTTCGCCGGTGACATGGGTGTCATGGCCCAGCTTCACCCGCAGGAAATTGTCCAGTTCGGTCAGCGACACGCCGGTTTCGGGAATGTCGAGCTTGATGTCTTCATGATTCCAACTGTTGGCATAGCTGGCCTGGGCGCGCTGGGAAACGGTTTGCGCCTGCATTACGGCGACGCGGTCCAGCACTTGCGCCGCCACGACCTGTCCGGTCAGGCCCCGCGCCGCCAAGTCGGACGGAACCGAGAACGGCTCAATTAGGAGGCCGTTGCTTTGGGACGCATCCCAAATCAGGAACGCCAGCCCCGCGGCGATGGCCAGCCCAGTGAAGGCGGTGGCGATGCGCAACAGGACGCCTAGCCGTTTTTCCCAAGTGCCCAAGCGCAGCTGCTTGAACTGCTCCGTCAGGTGCTTGAACTGTTCGTGCAGATGATGGCGTTGGTCGGCAATCAGGGCGCTCTGATTGGCAGCGAGCGCCCGCTGCTCATCAAGAAACGCATCCGCCTTTTCGCGGCTGGCCCCATTCAGCGCCAACGCCACGGCAATGGGATCAACGCCAGAAGCACCGGCTGCGTCAGCGCCAGCAGAGCCCGATTCCAGGCCTTCCGCTTCTTCCACCCCGGCCCTACAGCCTTAAATTTGCAGCCATTGAGACAGACGGGAAGCCGGCTGGCAACGGGGCGCGCGTTTTTGTACCGAAAGCGATGTTATCTCGCCGCCCAGTGCCGCGCAGACCCCGGTTTCGGCGTGCCGATTCACCTGACAGGCACCCACTCGGAATGTCCGCTTTGGCCAAAAGCGGTCATTAGGCTACGTCCGCTTTGGGCCAAAAGCAGACGCACCGCGCCAGCATTTCAGATATGCGCCTCGACGGCGACATCTTCCACTCGGTAAGCTCCTGGTCGGGCTCGCACGGGCCGGGGAGGACTTTATGATGTGGCGACGATTGGCGAGCGCGGCCGTTGGCGCGTTGCTGCTGTCGGCTGATGCGGTGACGGCGGCAGCGCCGGGCCACTATCTGTTCGCCTGGGCCGGCGATACAGCGGGCCAGGGCGAGGATTTCATCGCTGTGATCGACGCTGATCCAGCCTCACCGGGCTACGGCAAGCTGGTCGCTTCAGCCGCCTCGGGCATCGCGAGCCGGGAGGTGCACCACACCGAGTACTGGATGCCCGACGGGGGCCTGTTGTTCGCCAACGACCACAGCGCCGGCAAGACGGTGGTGATGGATCTGCGCGACCCGTTGCGTCCGCACGTGCATGCGTCACTCGGAGACCTGGGCGGCTTCAGCCACCCTCACTCCTTCCTGCGCCTGCCGAACGGCCACGTGCTGGCTAGCTTCCAGGTCGAGGGCCAGATGAACCATGGCGTGGACCACAACATGGTCAGCTCTGTTTCGGACGCGGCAACGCAGCCCGGCGTACACGGCGGACTAGTGGAGATCGACGACGAGGGCCGGGCGGTGCGCTCAGCCTCCACTGCCGATCCGGCGCGGCCCGGCGACCTGCTGATGGCCTACAGCCTACTGCCCCTGCCGGATATCGACCGGGTGATCGTCACCAACTCTTCGATGCGCGGCCAGGACCACACCGGTCACACCTACCAGATGTTCCGCCTTTCGGACCTGAAGCGCCTGTCCACCAATGACCTGGACGCCCCGGCTGGCCGCTACGGCGAGATCAACCCCCAGGAGGCGCGGCGCGGACCGGACGGGGCGATCTATGTATCGACCACCGGCTGCGGGATCGAGCGGATCACAGATCTTAGCTTCGACCGCCCGCGCTCGAAGCTGGTCTGGCAGTTCACGGGGACGTTCTGCGGCGTGCCGAGCATCGTCTCGCACTATCTCATCCAGACCGTGCCCGTCCTGCATGCCGTCGTGGTGCTGGACATCCGAGACGGCGCGCGCCCGGTCGAGGTCGCGCGCGTCGTGCTCGATCAACTGATCTGGCCGCATTGGACGGGCTATGACGCCAAGACCGACCGCCTGGCCGTCACCGGCTATGCTGAGGACCGCCTCTACATGCTGAGCTTCGATCCGGACAAAGGCGCGCTCGCGGTCGACACGGCCTTCCACGATGAAAACGGCAAGCCCGGCTTTGACTTCGACAAGCGGACGTGGCCGCACGGCTGGACGGGATCAGCGATGGCGCATGGGGTGGTGTTCTCGAAATAGTATCTCAGCTCTATGTCCGCTTTGCGCCAAAAGCGGACATTGGCTCAAGGGCCCTCCAGCCGAGATTCCGCCCGCTAAAATAGCGACGTCAAACCTATCTGGAACTGGTTGCGGGTGAAACTATAGAGCGGGATGTTGCTGTGTTGCTCGGTAAAGGCGTAGGAGAACCGGGGCGTGAAGCCGTGATAGTCGAAGCGCCGGTTGAGCAGGGTGAAGGCCAGCATCACGGTATCGTCGCTGCGGCTCTTGCCGAAAGCTGCCAGGGCCGCGTCATAGTGAGTAATAAAGTAGCTAGGCTGAAAACCTGCGGAAAAGCCCCAAGGCAGGTCTTGGCTGTAAGCGCCGCCGAGCCATACACTGGAATACGAATAGGAAGCGGCTTGGGCCTCCTGCCGGGAGACACCCAGCTGTATCTGAAACAAGCTGGAGGGTGAGAGGACATACGCAACCTGCGTTTGCACGGACCATAATGGCCCGCTTTGTTGAGGAACAAAGTCATTGGTGACCGACTGGCCGCCCAGAGTGACCCCCACCACCCAATCCGAGGTAATGCCGTAGTCCGCGGCCAGTTTGCCACCCGCGCCGCTCACATAGTCCTGATTGGCGAACCAGCGCTTGAATCCCGTTCCCAACACACTGAAATCCCAGTTGGAGAACAGCAACTGGGGCCCGGCATAGGCGGAGACCGTCATATCGTCGAAATGGCCGCCGCTATACTCCACGCGATAAAAATCGGCGCCGATGCGGGCCTTCAGATTGTCGCCCAGCAGCGGGGACCATTCCCCGCCGATATTGCCGGCCACGCCGATACCGCTTTGTTTGCGGGCGCCTTGTCCCAGGGCGAACGGCTGGCCAAAAATGCTGACCTGATTTGCGGATGTCGCGGCGTTCTGGTTGGAGTCGGGCGCCAGCGCCAAAGCGAAATTGACCGTCCATTGCCGCAGCCGGTTTATCGCCGCCAGGAATTGATCGATGTTGGCCTTGACGGTGTCGTTGATGTCGCCGGCGCGGGCAAAGCGGAATTGACGGTCGGCATTGTCATAGTCGCCCTTGAGGAAGAAAGCGCGTGCCAGCTCCAACCGAACCCGCTCAGCATCGGGTTCGCGCACCAGGATGCGGCGGAATAGCGAGATGGCGGTGTCATAATCCTTCTGCTGCACCGCGATGGTGGCGAGCAAGAAAACTGCCTCGATGTCATCCGGCTGTGCCGCCAGCATTTTCTCCAGCAGTAGTCTGGCATCGTCCAGGCGGTTGCTGGCGATGAGTAATCTCGCCGCCTGTATATTGGAAACAACAACCGTCGTTACGACGGACTTTTCTTGAGCTTGCGCTGGGCCGCAATTTGCAGACAGAAGAAGTGCGATGACGGCGAGCCTAAAGCTTGTCGTGGACAGGCCCGATCCTTGCAGAAGCTGGTCAGCAACCCGGCCTATTTTGCGCCATAGCTTCCCCAGAAAACATTTCCGGCTCCAGAGCCCTGGAACACGCCGGCGGTTTCTGAACTGGTCGCGCCGTAAAAATTTCCAGAGATTGTTCCAGCCACTCCGCCGCCGGTGATAGGACCGGAATAGGCATTACCGCTGATGGCCGAGGTGCCCGTGAGGTCGGGCAGCGATCCTGTAGAGCTGCCCCTAGTGACGAGGTTTGTGAGGTTTGTTGTCACGGACTGACTGGAAAAATTCGCGACCATCTGGGCCTTGCCCTCAAGCCCATAAGCGGTCATTTCGTTCGCGATGCCGATCCCGGTCACGGACCCATTAAATGTGGCGGACCCTGTTGCAGGTACTGAAGCGGCGGGCGTGACATTGCCAAAGGCAAATCCGCCGGCCCCACCTGAGAACAAAAGGAAGTTATTGGCCCACACTCCAAAGGCTGAGGCGCTGAGCGTCTGGCCTCCCGCGACTTGGCTAAGGGTATAGAACGAGGTATTTGCAAAGCCGACTGTTTCCCCCAAGAGTTGGTTGACCTGTCGGGCGTCGACGGTCAGCGGGGATGTCAGGCTGGCGGACTGAGCGCTGTACGGTCCTGAGATGCCCGGAAGATTGAAAACAACGGACTTTAAGTTGCCACTCGCGTCGGTGGTCAAGGTTAGCGTCGAACTTCCTTGACCAGCCGCATTGGTCGCAGCCGCCTGATATACAATTGTCGTGTTGGCTGGCTGGAGATTTATCGCGATCCCGCTTGTCGTTACGGGTGCCGCGACTGGCACCGGTGCGGCTGCCGGACTGGCCGGTCCACCGCCACCGCTGCTGCAGCCGGTTAGTAACGCGCCCACCGCCAGGACCGCCGGATAGGAGGAATTCCGTCTTGCCATGTTTAACCTTCAAATTTGCGCAGGACACCCTGACTTCGCGGCTGCAACAGGGCGCCGTGCATCGGAAAACTTCAACGCCCGAAACGGGATAAGCCCGCGCCGACGCAGCGACTTGACCTTACTCGACAGGCCGCATCTGATCTTTGGCGGGGTGCTGATGTTTTCCTGAATTTCCTGATTTTTCGAAATCTGGCAGCGAACCCGCGAGCCTATGTCTACGATGAACACCAGGGAGTACGAGGTCGGCCGGTTTAAGCTGCAGCCGTTTCGCCAGCTCTCGGACTCTGGTCGACTGGTGCCAGTCAAGCCCAAAGCGCTTGCCATTCTGTCGGTACTCGCCGAGGCCGACGGGGCGCTGGTCACTAAGGACGAATTGATGGCGGCGGTGTGGCCAAATATCACCGTCGAGGACAATGCCATTCAGGCCCATGTGGCGTCTCTGCGCAAAATTCTGGGGCAGGATGGGGAGTTACTGTCCACGGTTCATGGTCACGGCTACAGGCTGGCTCGAACTCCTGCGAGCTCTAAGGCCGGCGGGAGACCCGACCCCAGCGGTGCTGCGCCGCGTGCCTGGCGGTGGCCGACCGCTCGTTTCGTGACGATATTCTTGGTTGTCGGCGCGGCGGTGGGCAGCCTTTGGCTGATCCGCAATGGAACGCAAGCGAGAACAGAAGCGGCCCAGATCGCCCTTTTGCCCTTCGATCTCTCCAGCTCCGCCATGAGCGTTTTCGCCAATGATCTTCAGGTCAAAATCTCCACCGATCTTTCAAGCGCTGGAATCCTGGTCGCCTCCCGCACGGCCGGCAGCCGTTTTCCGGGATTGACAAGCAAACAAAAGGACACCGAATTTCTCTTGGGCGGCCGGATCACCTCCGATGGACAGGCGCTCAGCATCCAGATTCAATTGAGCGACGCGGCGGAAGACGCGGTGATATGGTCAGGGACTTTTCAGAAAGAAGTAAGCAGTCGCGCGGCCTTGCCTCCCATTGTGGCGACGGCGGTCGCGGACGCAATGCATTTCGCCGTGATCGGCCGCACTGGAAAAGTGCGGCTGAATGCGACCAGCGTCGCCGCCCTTGTAGAGGCGCGCGAGAGTATGACAACCGTGAGACGGCCCAACCCGCTGTTGCAAATGGCGGACTATAGGAAAATCATCGCCGTCACGCCGGATTTCACGTGGGCGCATTCCGGACTGGCAGCGGCGGATGCCTTTCAACTCAAGTCCGACCCTCAAAACGAGCTGCTGCGCGACGAGGCACGGCGGGAAGCCAACCGGGCCCTGGCCCTGGATCCCGCAAACGGGGAAGCCTATTTGGCACTTGAGCTCGTGCTGCCACGCTTCAACTGGAAGAACCGGGAAGCGGTTCTTCTTAAGGGCATCAAGGCCGATCCTGGTTTTGCGCCTGGTGCCTACATGGAGGGGCGCCTGCGTTCGGCGGTCGGACGCAACCGGGATGCCCTTTTTTGGTTCAGGCGCGGACACAATATGGATCCGCTGCATAACAATAACAGCTTCACCTATGCCGCGAGCTTGATGTCCGAGGGCTTTTCGGAAGAAAGCCGAAAGCTCTTGGAGCAGATGGACGCCCAATGGCCGGAGCATATCGCGACACGTAATGCGCATTTCTGGACAAGCGTGATTTCCGGCTCCTGGAACGACACGCTGGCCATACTGACGGATTCCTCCAAATGGCCGGTCGGCATGAACCGGAAATCTGCCGAAGTCTGGCGCATGGCGATCACGATGGCCAACGCGAACAAAAAAACGGCTCAGCTGCGCGCCACCACAACCATACGGGACGCGGCCGCGGAAGGATCGCTCAGCCGGGGTGAAGCGATGCTGCTATTGTCATTGTTGCGCGACGTCGACGGCGCATTTGAGCAGGCACAGTATTATGTTCCCTCAGACCCGCAATGGGGCCCCATCCTTTTCTTGGCTCCGACACAGCCGATGCGGCAGGACCGCCGTTTCATGGAGATCGCGGTTAAACTCGGCTTTGCCGCCTATTGGTGGTCGACCGATCAATGGCCGGATTTCTGCAACGCTCCCGAACTGCCCTATGACTGCAAGGCGGAGGTGAACAGGCTGGCAGGAACCAATCCTGGCCTGACGCCGATGACTGAGGTCCGCAGGGCCAGCATACCTTATTAGCCAATGTCCGCTTTGGGCCAAAAGCGGTCGTCCAGCCAATGTCCGCTTTGCGCCAATAGCGGACATTCGACATCCCAATAGCCCTTGCCGTTAAGGTCGCATCCAAATC
>Ga0310811_10009555_pt1 | contig 12526 bp, 17 predicted proteins | sample YCmetagenome_FD_207642 | JGI IMG/M metagenome (GOLD analysis project Ga0310811, IMG submission 207642) | Soil microbial communities from experimental microcosm in Duke University, North Carolina, United States - YC | ecosystem: Engineered > Artificial ecosystem > Soil microcosm > Unclassified ... | reverse complement strand
TTCAGCGATATCATCTTTGATATCTTTGGCGAGGTCTTCAAGTTCCGCAATAGTCAATGTCTTCAACTGACGGGCACCCCCAATAGCCTGAAAGCGTGCCATAAGAGAACGAGCCAGAATCTCTGCCGATGGAATGTTCATGATGTCTCCTTATACTGCCATTTCTGCTTTTATTGTAGCATGACTTTGGTAATTTACAAGTTCCAAGTCAGCCAACTCAAGAGCTTCGATATCGGCAAGAGTTTTTATATCCTTCTTAATGTTCAGTTGTGGGAACGGATATGGAGTTCTGGAAATCTGTTCTTTGACCTGTTCCATATGGTTCGAATAGATATGCGTATCTCCACCAGCAAATGTCAAGGTGCCGGGCTTCAATCCAGTAACCTTGGCAATCAAGCATGTCAGCAATGCGTAGCTGGAAATGTTGAATGGAAGACCAAGGAATGTATCGACGCTGCGCTGATACCACTGACAGTTGAGGTATCCATCAGTTACGTCGAACTGATAGAGCAAGTGGCATGGGGGTAACGCCATCATGTTCAACTGGTCTGGATTCCAAGCTGATACGATCATGCGGCGGTCATTTGGATTCTTCTTGAGAGTTTCGATGACTTGCGCAAGCTGGTCGATACCGCCAGCCGCGCCGCGATTGATGATGACTCCCTCTGGTGTACCATTTGGTACTTCATCGTAGTATTTGCCCCAATGACGCCACTGGAATCCATAGCCGGGTCCTATTTCGCCTTCGCGCCAACGAAGTCCCTTCTTATCAAGGAACTCGCGGGATGTATTACCAGTCCAAATTTTGACTCCCTTGGCTTCAAGCAACTTGGAGTCAGTCTGACCACGAATGAACCACAGTAACTCTTCGGCAACGCCCTTCCAGAAAACCTTCTTGGTTGTCAGAATGGGAAATGAGTTGCGAAGATCGAACTTAAGTTGCGTGCCGTAAATGCTCCGAGTGCCGACGCCCGTGCGATCACCTTTGTTCGTACCCGTGTCAAGTATGGTCTGCAAAAGATGCAAGTATTGATACTACATTAAAATCGTTCATTTGGTTCCTTCGTATTTTGCCTTGAGACGTGCCAGTTCAGCCAATTCTCTTTGGCGTTCCAACTCGTTCTTGCGGGTGTTATTGTATTCGTAGATGAATTGAGCAACCGGATCTTTGTGTATATTAAAGTAACCATTTATCATGAATCCAACGCGACCAGACCCGTCACGAATGGCGCTGGAACTAAGATGCGACATGATATAGTCGAATGCTTGCTCTTTGGTTATTTCCTGCACAACATTTACAGCAACAGAAACTCCTGCGGAAGTTGCTTCTTCGCTAGCTAAAGCCATTTGATACATTCGCTGCTTGGCGCATCCAAGTGTTCCTATCTCTTCTGTAAAAATAGGTTTGTCTGATGGATCTGGTGTTATTCGGAAAATAGACAAATCGTAGCGATCATGCATGAACGAGGGATTTTCTTTTTTCTTAATCCAATACGAGCGACCGTCTTTAGAAGCATAAAAGACGCCTGGAGAAGTTTCTACAAATTGAAGTGGAGAGATTTCCATATTGGTCCTTTTATTGTACTTGTGAATACATCGGTTGTCAATGTATTACTTTTCACGTATAATTTGATACCAACGATCACGCAGCATTTCTGCGTAGTTGCGTGGATTTATTCCGTAGTTTCCAAGAGCGAAAGCATCATTGCATTCAACCAGAAATACATCATCTGGTTTATCCTTTTGTATGCCGACATCTATAGAGTACGCGATAGGCATGTTAGCGTTCTTTAAAGCGTCCAACATGGCTATTACTTTGTTTTCTTTTGGAGCATACCAAGGTTCTCCCTTGTAACGTATGCAACCTACGATGTCGTGCTTGTGTATGTAAGTACGGAACTCGGTATCAAAGTGTATTGGCTCAGACACCCAAATACGTACATCATCTGAGAGGTCCGATATATGCAGGGAATCGCCAAAGTTATGACACATGAAACCGGTAAACTGTTTTTGCTGGACTGACTTTATGAACAGTGGCTTATAGTCGTCTTGAATGATCCGCTTGCGGAAGTCGCCCAACGTTTCTTGCCAATAGTTACGCCCCATGAATGGGCGCAGTTCTTCCGGATAGTCAAGATAGGCTGGCTCTTTGGCGCCATGTTGTCTAAACATGCGACGACAATGATCAACGTGACCCACGACAATATCGTTTTCTGTAATTGGCAGGTTATTGAATATAACATCAGAAACATTGTACATTTTGACATCTTCGCCAAGCTCCTTGAAGCCGACATAGAGGTCGAACATATTCTCGTCCATAGGGAATCCGTCGCTATGTGTGAGAATCCAGGCGGTCATAAAATCTCGTCTGATATTGTGCCAGCGGCTTCCTTAATACTCATTCCACTTTCTAGCAGCTTGCAGAAGGTATACATGATTTCATTCAGGCTTTCGCCATTGTGGTGTTCCGATTCAAGTCCATAGTCCATGACTTGTCGAATCCGTGAGCGATCCTGCCGTGTAATCTTCATTTTGAATTTTTTGAGTATCTTACACATGTTATGGTTCCCTTAGTTCGCCACATACGCCATCTTTATCGAGGGCGAGTGGAATCAACCAGCGCAGATTTGGAATGGTTCGTTCAAAAGGCAATTCAGATACTTTGAAGATTTCAACCTGTTCAGTCTCGATAGTCTTAACCGAGAAAACTTCATCGGTGAACGAATTGAAAATATGCATTTCTCCCCATGTTCCACTCAGAGTGCAGAAATTTGTCCACACCGGAACAAGAACTCCTGTTTCTTCCTTGAACTCACGGACCATGCATTCGAAATAATCTTCACCCTTCTCCTTCTTGCCGCCGATGCCATTCAGGCGACCGGCTTGCCACTTAGGTTTCAGTTTATTAATAAGAGCAACATGTGACTTGTCTTCTGAGAAGCAGAAGCCTAGTGAGTATTTATTTTCTTCCATTCATTTTCCTCGTAGTAGCTCTCTAATGTGGATAGTCATGGCACTTTGCACATATTCAGAAGTACCTGTATATTTTTCAATGCCATAACGTTGGCATACAACATCAACATTGCCTTTGCGCCAGAACCCATCGGGGCATCCCACGATAAGCTTCTTGGAAGTAGCATACAGACCCAATTCCAAGAGGCTGATAGGCGACTTGGTTGCTGGGTCGAAGTACATGTAGATGTATTGTGCGTTATCTTGTGCCGTTAACTCCCACGACACTTGTTCATGAAACAACGGATTGGTTAGTTCCTGTTTCCACGAATTGTCCCACGCCAATCGGCGCGGATTGAAGATGAACCCGTTGAATTCCTGCATTCTGTCGCAGAACTGTGCCTGCCAATCAACACAGTTGTTCATTTCTATCGATCCGGCAAGAAACACAGAGCGCGGAACCACCCCGTTGATGCGGAGGGCTGGAAGTGGTTCCGGCGCTGTGATAACTTGCATGTTAGTCTGCCTTCTTCTCGCGTGGCTTCAAAAGCTCCGAAAGCTTGATGTTGAATCCTTCTGCGATCTTTTCGACGACCAGCAACGGATCGCTGGAAATCTTGTCCTTGACCGAGGCATTGAACTGGTCAGGCTTGCGCATCCACTTCTCGGGAGCGCCACGTTCCTTCTTGATGAATTCAACCAATCTGGTTGTGATGTCAGCATCATCCCAAATGGTGATGGTTACTTCAAAAGCCTTCTTTGGCTTTTGCGGCTTTGTGATTTCGTCATCCGGAATATCACTTGGATCTCTTGGTGTCTTTGCCATTGTGGCTCCTTTGTCCTTCCATTGTATCGAAGGAGAAAGGAATGTCAAATGGCTTTATTTACCAGAGTTTATAGAAGTTTCTGGTGTCTGATTGTAACGAAACTTATGAACAATCTGATAGTCCTTCTTGTCACTGTACTTGACGACATCAATCTTCTCTTTTAAAATCTGATCGATGGTTTCTTCAACAGTAACGAGATTCCACTTCTTCAAAAAGTATACGATGGTCTTAAGACGAAGAAGATCAAGCTTATTAAATGTGCTTTGTTTTCCCTGTAATGTGAACAGTTCTTTGAAGTGACAAATACGATATTCAAAAGATCCGTCTTCCTTTGTTACTTTATGACAGTAGCACGAAGGAAAAATCTTCTTCTCTTTGCGGTTGACAACACCAACACGCTCCAATGTTTCGCATATGACTGAATAGTCGGCAAGAAGCTCGACTTTAATTCCAATATTTACGGCGTCAGTCATTTTGTCCTCCATATGAACTGTGGATTTCTTTTGCCCACTCAAGCCCCATGATATCGATATACTCTCTGGCTTCCTTAAGTGAACATTCAAAGTATTGCGCTACATCTTTCTCGTATTCATACTTATTGACGATTGCCTTTATGAACTCGTCATGTTCATATGAATTCGGAACAAGTTCAACAAGCAGCTTATACATATCCTTCTTGTCTATCGAATCCTGAAACTGATTGACTATGTTAAGCAGAGGACAAAGCTCTTGCTTCATGGATAAGAAGCGAAGAGCCATGAAATTCGAGAAAGCAGCTTCGTATTCGCTATTCTCTTCATCGAACAGATTGCCCTTCTTGCCATATTTGATATCCTTTATGGTATCAAATAGAGCAGTGCTCCGCGGCTTTGCCGTCTTCTTCAAACCTTCACGTTTTTGCATAAACTATTATACCTTATTCGGTAGGTGCGGCGGGACCGGTTGGGACATCGGTTGGAGCGGCTGGTGCTGGACCAGTCTTTGTGCGAACACGCTTTGCCGGGGCTGGGGCAGCCGAGGCTGACATCATGGCTTCCATCTTTGCCATCATTGCCTTGTTCTGTTCAACAAGCTGCGCAATGGCTTCTTGTTCTGGAGTAAGCGGGGCGGCTTCTTCTGGAATTGGAGCAGCATTCTGCGGACGGAGCTTGTTGATGACTCGGGCGTCTGCTGCATCGAACTGAACTCCCTTCAAATCGTCGGGAGTAATCTGTTCGCCGCCTACTGGAGCCTGGGGAATATATGTCTGCGAGGAAGCTTCGCCATACTGGTTAGGCTTCAAAAGTTTGTCTGGACTAGGCATAATGCCTTGCTGTCCCGGCTGGCGTTGGTTGCCGAAAGGAACATATGTCCAGAAGTTTGAGCCTGGACCAATACCGCGAGTGATTGCAGCAAGCTTAGTTGCCTTAACCGAGTATTGAAGCTGCGCAACAAGGGCTGGTCTGGACCGGAACGTGTGAAGAACGATTCCCTTTGCCTGTTCCTCGTCCTGGGCAAAGATAAAATAAAAGTTCTGTATTGCTGGTGGGAAGTTCTTAGCCTCGACTCTGCCAGTTGTATCGATTACGACGAGATAAATTTCAGCCATGTCATGCTCCTTAGATTGTTGATCTTCTTCAATTATAGCAGGTATTTTTGGTTTGTTAATAGGTTTCGCCTGTGGTGCCGGCTTTGCCTTTGGTTTTGGAGGCGGTGGCGTTTCAATTGGCGTAGGCTGTTCTTCTGTAAAAACAGGAGTTTCTGCCGGTTCTTCTACAACCGGTTCAGGATCCTTTGGGTCATCGAATAGAACTTTTATAAACTTCCAAAACATTTATTCTTTTCCGATTTCGGTACATACATTTACTAAGCATGTAACGAAGTTAATCTCCGGGTCAAGAACGATGGAGTGCCAACGGGCGGCGTCACCGACAATCAACATGATTGATAGTTTCTTCTCTTCATGCAACTCGCCTGCCCGATTAAATAGAATACGATAGAGGTCATTATAGTCTACGTTCCCAAGAATCTCCTTACGAATGGTTCTGATATCCATTTCGCGTATAAGATCCAGAAGACGAGCCTCCGTTGCAGTGCCTTCAAGTTCTTCCTTGTATTCAAACACGCCACCAACAGTGTGCTTTTGAAGCGCATTGATGGTACGACGAATATCTGGAAAATACTTCTTGGTGAGCTTCATCAAATCTGCTTTGAGATTTGGAGAAGTAACCGCTTCGGCTTTCAGAATCTCTGCACACCGCTTGATGACTGATACACGCTGGGCACCTTCGTCGGCACAGGTAAAATCAAACATCTGGCAGCGCGATTTGATAGGATCGATGATCTTTCTTTCGTAATTACACGTCAGAATGAATCGGCTGTTGTCGATATACTCTTCCATGGTGTTGCGCATGGTTTCCATCGACTGTCGTGTCATACCATCGAATTCGTCGAAGATGACGACACGAAGTCCACCAAAAGCCTTCATGGAACAGAATGACACAACCTTGTTACGGATCGTGTCAACACCAGCCTCTTGAGAAGCATTGATATACAAAACGTTGCCAGGATCGGTAATCTCCTGTGCAAGCAATTTGGCACATGTACTCTTACCTGTGCCTGGGCGACCACAGAACAACAGATGTTGCAATGTTTTCTTTTCTACGAATTCTCTGAACTTGGCGAGCATGGCTTTGTCGCCAAGCACGTCTTCCAGTTTCTTCGGCTTATATTTTTCAACCCACGGAATTTCACGAACGGGCATAAAGTTTCCTCATTAGGTAAGTGTCGAAATGTAATAGTCGATCTTGAATAGATCGTCTACTCTGGTTGTTTCAATAATATCTTGATGAACGATAACATCACATGACGTGGTTATTACGTTCTTCAAGAACTCTTTCATGATTACAACACGGAAGTTCTTTTCAAGTGTAGGCACAGAAAGCTTCTTGGTGAAGTTGTTTCCGCGCACATCCTTGTCAGCAACGGAAACCGCAACAGACTTCTGTTCAGCGGACCCTTTGAAAATAATGTGTTCGAATGTCAATCGTCCGAGTGCTTCCATAAGCGATTTGAACGAATCATCGCACTTGATAGTTGCAAGAACATCGGATTCCAATTCGCCATCCGGTCCACAACGTATTTTTGATTCTTCGCCACCATAATAGTCCAGATAGTTTTCGTCGGAACTTATAGACGCTATCTCGTTTGACATTTTCAAAACAAACCCTGCCTTGAATATTTCCAAAAGTCCAACGAAGTCTCCAAGATCATTAATGCCGTACTTGAAGTTTTCTTGCAGGTCAACGCCGTCCAAAAAAGATGCGTCAAACTTAACTCTGGCAAACACAGTATTTACGCTATTGACTGCGTTTATGAAGAGCGTCTTCTCTGTATCTGTTTTAGAGAATTCAAGGACGATCTTATTGATTTGTACCTTGGACAAGCAGCTTAATGCAGTGATTAGTGCCTTCGCCTTATCGGCTGGAAAATTTGCGGTGAGGGTGGGACTAGACGAAGACGCTGCGGACATAATGATTCCTTTTCATCATTATAGCCCGCAGCGTTCAGATTGCAATACAGTTGTTACTTAGCAGGGTCTTTTATAACCGGAAGAACCTGTGTTGCGGCTTCTCCAGCTTTTTTAACATCTGACTTCACTTCGTCAACTACCGGAGTTACTACTTTTGTAACAGAAGTGAAAAGCTTCTTGCGGTAATTCTTGACGTGATCAACGAGAGATCCATCAACGTACTTAAGCATGTGATCGCCAAAGTCTTCGAACTCTTCCTTGATTGGTTCAATACCCTGGATAGTCTGTGACAAACCATTGTGATCCTTCCACCAGTGACGAAGCGCAACAACGGCATAACCTACAACAACCACTCCGACAAATACTAAGACATATGGTACGAATCCAAGCAACCATGCGATAGTTGGAAGAATTTGAGCAACAAACAAACACAATCCTGCCAATGCACCAAGAATGAGGCTTGCACGCACGGCAACGGGACGAATAAGCGGCATGCCCCAGGCTATTGCGCCAGCGATAAGGGCAACCAAACCACAAATTCCAGCCATCCACCACAGCTTCTCTCTCCAAGCATCTATCTTAGCTGCTGAAAGTTCCTTATCTTTGTCCTTCTCTTGTGTTGCATATGCAATGGCATTACGCTTCCATTCTTCAGCGTATGCTTCAGCAAGTTGGGTGCGAATGCCAAGAGAATCCTTTTCAGCAGTCAAACGAGCAATCGTATCGCTCTTAAGAGTTGCTTCGGCAGCCTTCTTATCAGAAGCATCAAGTTTCTTTTTAAGATCAGCAATCTTTTTCTCTTCTGGCGAGTCTACATGGGTAGGTGCTTCGACATTTGTAGCAATAGATGAATCTGGTCCACGATTAGCCGGCGTTTGGGGGTTGCCGCCGCAACTAAACAACATCATCGACAAACATAGTGCCAAAAATAGTTTTTTAATCATATAGTATCCTTACCAGTATTTATTCAAGTTTCTTATTAATGGAATCTGAACAATCGAGACTCCACGCTCCCTTTAAAAATGCTGAATGATTATATTCTATGCCAGATTTCTTGGTAACAAGGTTAGTGCAACCAAGTTTGGTACATATTTCAGCAACCGTCATCTCGTTGCCATGAACGCTGCATTCCTTTGCTTCATTAAGGTCTATAAAGTTGATGATAGCCCAAGCAGCCCGAGCAACATCGGTAGGATATACTTTTTGGTCAGGATCATATGTGATCGCTTTTCCTGCCTTAACAGCCTCTTTTAATTTGGAAAGTATATTATGTGTGTCTAGCGGGTCCATGGAGAATAGATTTGCTACGCGAACAATGCGTGCCGATGGCGAGAATATCCGTAAGCTATGTTCCATGTCCTTCTTGGAGCGGGTATATACCGACTGATCGCCTTCTCTATAAACGTAATCGCTACTGATTTGAATAAATTGGCAGCCAGCAAGAGCGCATCTTGAAGCAATGTTATATGGCATATCGACGTTTACCCACTTAACATCGCTGCTATATTCTTGCAGCTTTTGAACATCTGTCAAAGCTGCGCAGTTTATGATCTTAACGTTTTTTATATCTAGCTCTGGTTTTGCAGCAAGAAGAACATCAAAGAACGTTTCAACATCATCAACATCCTTCATCTTTTCAAAAACTGGAATAACGTGGTATGAGTGGCATCCAATGTTTTTATAGAGATAGTCTACGATTGCTTTTCCGAGTCTGCCACCAGCACCCAACACAACATATGTTGTCAGATCCTTTTTCAGCTTCTCTTCGTGACGAATTTCGTCAATTGGAGACTTCTTGTCCTGTCCCATGAAGAGTGCCGAGGGGAAGTTACCTGTGGTGGCTGGGCGAAGCTCAAGGTTTCTATAGCTGTGGATAATTCCAACATCTACTTTAACGCGATACACTTTGTTTGGTTCGGTGATGAAGTGGAACATTTCACCGGTGTGCGGATTATAAAGCTGATAGACCATTCGTGAGAACCATGTCACGAACCAATCACACTGTGCTGTGTGCTCATGGGGACCGCGCATGACAAATGGATTGGTCACCGACCAATAGCTCATAAGAGGAGGCACGGACTTTTCTTTATCATCATCTACACGCCATATTTCACAAAGCATGCCGCGATCATCAGCAAACTGACGAATCTCGTCTACGATAACCTTGCCTCCCCAAAGGTTATGAAGCTCTTTATGAACTACGGTATTCATCTGTAATCTTCCCTCTTCATATAGTAGAACTCGGCAGTGTTGCCGATAGCAGCATCCAGCTTGATATCTTCGAAATACTTATCAATGCTTGGAAGTGTCTTCAAAGCATAGCACAGATCATGTCCTCTGCGGTCAGGGACGTATTCAATCTGCGTCTTGACATCGGTGCAGAAGCTAATTGTTTCTGTGAGAATGTCAATGACGTGATTGTTCGAAGCAAGTCCCTTCTTGTTGGCGATATGGAGAACATCGAAGTCTTCAAGAGTATCAAGCTTATCAGCAATGATCTTAGCAGTGACTTCAACGGGTGTCCATTGACGCTGGTTCAATCCCATGCCGTAAATCTTGATAGAGTCGCCACGGAAGGCACGCAAGCAAGAAGCTGGAAGCATCTTTTCAGGATGCTGGAAGTTTCCAAACTGGTTAGCCATACGGATGATGCGAAGTGGGAGACTGAATGTACGCTTCATTGAAAGCAAGTATGCGTCCTGTGCAACCTTTGACGCAGCGTATGGGTTGCTTGGCTTGAATTGGCTGGTTGTCTTGAACCACTCGCTTTCGTGGGCACCAAGAGGAAGATCGCCATAAACTTCATCGGTTGATATATGGTAGAACGAACGGATCGAAGCAAGATCCTCAAAAGCTGCCAAGAGACGCGAAGGAAGAAGAGCATTCTCTTCATAGATCGCTCCAGGATTCTTGATGCTGTTGTCAACGTGACTTTCGGAGGCAAAGTCAACAACGTCCCAATCCCAATTTGGAGAGAAACGTATGTGGCTGGAAAGATCCAGAATGTTGCAATCAACACGTTCGATCTTCAAGCCATCGCACAGTTCCTTATAAACGTCGCGGTTATAGACCGTTGCATAGCCGAGCTTGTCGATGCTAACAACGCGGTCATATTTCTCACGCATGGCTGGTGTGATTTTGAAGAGGAAGTTGATTCCAATGAAACCAGCACAGCCTGTCAGTATTAACCCGTTTTTCATATACACTCCTTACATACCATTATAACAAAACAGGGAGAGTATTTCTACTCTCCCTGTTCCTTTAAAACACGACTAAGTTTTCCTTAGACGCTTTCAAGACCGTCCAACTGCGACAGCAACTCGTCATCGGACAAGGCTGGCTTTGAAGCAGCTTTTGGAGCGGCTGGTGCAGCAGCGGATGCTACGGCAGCCTTAGCGGCTGGAACCGGAGCCTTGTCATCGAAGTTAATCTCTTCGTTGAGGGCTGGGGCACCTACTGGACGCGAAGTGGTTTCGCCGGTGGCGGAATCATACTCACGTTCCTTCTTTTCGATTTCACGACCTTCCATCATCGCCTTCAAGTCTTCGTATGGACGAGGACCGCGACCAATTGCGAACTTCTGGAGGTCAACAATGCTATTGCTGATACGCTCAAGTTCCGCATCGTCTGTCGCAACCGGTGTTGGTTCAGGCGAGAAGTAGCTTGCCTCGTAGTTGAGGAATTCGCCCTTCTTCTTGACGACAAGGTGGAAGTTGAATCCAGCCTGTACGTCGTGGAACGTCTTCTTCTGATCGATGAGAGCTTCGCTGAGACGCTCCTTGATCTGCGGTCCAAGTTCCCAAACCAATACCTTGCCCTTCTGGCAACCCTTATCGGCTGGACGAGGATCATCAACAACAAGTACGTTCACAAAGTAACGAGGCTTGTGGTAGAAACGACGTGCAGCATCTTCTTCTGCCTTGGAAGCTTCCTTGGCGTTCACCTTGGCGAAAAGAGCACGGCTCTTCTCACACAGCGGGCAAGGGGCTGCCTTGTCCAAGGTCTTTGGGCAAAGTGCGAACTTTTTGACGCCCATTGGGTTTGTGAAGATGTGGACTGCGGTCTGTGCCCACGGTTCAGAATTTCCATCATTCAAGTGTGTGTTTGGAAGGATTCTGAGGATATACGTGGTCTTGGCTCCAATGAGTTCGCCTTTGAACTTTGAATCATTGAAGTCAGCTTTTGGAGCAGCTTTTTGCTCCTTGGCATCCTGTTCAGCCTTGAGCTTTGCGCGGAGGGCGTCTGCTTGGACTGCCATGTTCTTAAGTGATACTGCCATAACGGTTTCCTTTCGGTTGTTGTTTAAGTTGTTATGTCCGATTGCTCGGGGTTTTCGTGTTCTTCGTACAACTACACATTCATTGTACAGTGGGGAACTGAATCTTCAATCCCCCAAGATTAATCTTAATTCTGTGTTCGTAACTGAGCCGATCTCTTTAATAGTTCCTTGTGTTCCGGTGTCAATTTTTCAACAGCTTCTTTTTCTGTCATGTTGAAGAAATTCTTCAACTCTACCACTACGTCCCAAATGTCAAACTTCTGTACAACAAGGGAATGAACCATCTTGTTGTATGCTTTATTTATAGTGAAATTGACTTCCGAAATAGGCATTTCATATTTCTTAGAAATCTGTTCAAAAGTCATCGGCTTTGGCTTAGAATTTTTCATGCGGTTCCTTTACTTTCTCAGACTGTAGGTTTCTTTTTAAAAGGCGATGGTGCTTTGGCACCCGCACTCAAATCACTAGCTAACTGTTTACTTTCAGGAGTGTCCCCGCTATCAAGCTGGTCGCCCCCATCCGAAATGCGCATGTGTTCGAAGTCTACGTGAATTCTAAGTCCTCCGCCGTTTTTAGACCAGCGACTCTTCGCGATTTCCCACCACATGCTACTTGACTTGTCGAGTTCCTCATTGCGACTAACCATGATCATGAGGTCAGCAGTGTGAGGAATACCCATGGAGTCCGAAGTGCTTTCAAGACCAAGCTTGTCTTGATTGAAACCACCACGGTTTACCTGGACTGCTGAGAAGATAGGAATGCCAAGCTTACAGGCAATGGCACGAAGTTCTTCCGAAACAGTCTTAAGCTTTCCATATGAGTTGTCTGAGAATGCCTTGGCGTTCGGTGTCATCAACCCGAGATAGTCAACACAGATGAAGTCGGGCTTGAATCCGTTACGTTTGTTCTCAAGGTCACGGACGGCTGACAATATGTTCTGTGCCGAAATGGTCGAAG
>Ga0310811_10009553_pt1 | contig 12528 bp, 6 predicted proteins | sample YCmetagenome_FD_207642 | JGI IMG/M metagenome (GOLD analysis project Ga0310811, IMG submission 207642) | Soil microbial communities from experimental microcosm in Duke University, North Carolina, United States - YC | ecosystem: Engineered > Artificial ecosystem > Soil microcosm > Unclassified ... | reverse complement strand
CCATCTTACGAAGGCTTCCATCGCCGCATACTTCGTCAGCCCCAGCTGCGCATACAGCCCCGCGGTATTCCCATTCCTATCCTCCGCACGCTGCCAGAACTCCCTGCTATCACTACCCTGGAAAGGAACCATGTCCTTCTGCGACTGGTGGATAAAAATGCCAAAACGCTTTTTCAGAACCTGGTCGGGGCTCATAGGGATCGCCATTTCGATCTCACTGATATCCCATTCCTGCCATGCTCCCTTATACAGCCAAAGCCAGCAGTCCTTCAACCAGGTGTCACCAGCCTCTTTCAGCCTGCGCATGGATTCGAATATAATGTCAAGACATACCTTGTGCGTACCATGCGGATCGGCAAGATCGCCTGCAGCATAGATCTGCTGCGGCTTCAGTTCACGAAGCAGGGCCATCGTCAGCTTTATATCCTCTTCACCCATCGGCTTTTTCTCGATAGTGCCCGTCTCATAAAAAGGCAGGTTCATAAAGTGGATGTTCTCGTCCTTCAGCCCTACATAACGGCAGGTGGCCTTGGCCTCGCCGCGGCGGATCAGCCCTTTGATAGCCCTGATCTCAGGTGTGTCGATATCGCTGGACTTTTTGCTCTTCAGGTAGCTGGTAGCCTGCTGCAGGATCTGGGAAGATTTTTTGCTGTCAATACCCGACAACACTTCGAAGCCAACGGCAAAATCCAGGTAACGGGTAACGAATTCATCCGTCACCGCGATGTTCCCGGAAGTCTGGTAGGCTACATGCACGTCATGTCCCTGGTCATGCAGCCGCATAAAAGTGCCGCCCATCGAAATAATATCGTCATCGGGATGCGGAGAAAAGATCAGCGAACGTTTGGGAAAAGGCTCCGAACGCTCCGGATGTGTCGGCAGGTTGGCGCCGGGCTTACCGCCAGGCCAGCCGGTAATAGTATCCCGCAGCATATAGAAGACCTGCAGATTGATCTCGTAGGCATCTCCCTTTTCCACAAGAAGATCGCTAAGACCGTTGTCATTATAGTCTCCATTGGTAAGGCTGAGAATTGGCTTCTCCAGTTTCAGGGCCATATTGACGACAGCCTTGCGGATCATCTGTGGCGTCCAGATCGTGTCGCCGGTCAACCAGGGTGATTTGAAACGCGTCAGCTCGGATGCAGCTACCTCATCCGTAACGAACGTGACATTGTCGTGCTGCTGCAGCAAAGATGCCGGTATCTGTTCGGTAACATTCCCTTCCACAGCTTTCTGGATCACCGGGGCTTTCAGCTGGCCCCAGGCCATCAGGACGATACGCCTGGACTTCATGATCGTGCTGATGCCCATCGTGATGGCCAGCCGCGGCACTTGCGATATGTTCTGGAATTCATGCGAGTTGGCGATGCGGGTGGAATTGTCCAGCGGGACGAGACGGGTATTCGAAAAGATGCTGGACCCGGGTTCGTTAAAGCCGATATGCCCATTGTTGCCAATGCCAAGGATCTGGAGGTCGATGCCACCCGCCTTTTCGATCAGCTGATCGTATTCAGTGCAATATTTCTTGATCTCTTCTTTTTTCCACTGCCCGTTGGGAATATGACAGTTGGCCGGATCGATATCCACCTTGCTGAAGAGCTGCTCCTTCATAAAACGATTGTAGCTCTGCCGCGCATCGTTGTCGATCGGATAATATTCGTCAAGATTGAAGGTGACCACATTCTTAAAGCTTAATTTTTCTTCCCGGTGAAGCCGCACCAGCTCGGCATACAGCGACTTGGGCGAAGATCCTGTTGCCAGACCTAACACCGTCTTTTCACCTTTTGCCTCTTTCTCCCGAATAAGTGTCGCAATCTCTTTACCAATAAAACGAGAACCTTCTTCCAGGGAATGAAAGATCTTAACCGGAATTTTTTCGAATGAGTCTACCATGCTCATAGATCAGAATATTTTGATGTTTTATGTTAACTGAACTTCGTTCAGTTTCGCAGGGCGAAATTAATGGCTATTTACACAATTCCTTGTGTCGGGAAGTAAAAAAATGTAATCAATCGTTTGTGTAAGTTGCTAAAGAAAAAGCAAAAGCAGCTCCAGCGTACCTGCTAACAGGGTTTTAAGGGACTTGATAGCCTGATAAAGAAGATTGCGCGCTACCTGGTAATTGATATTCATGATCTCACTGACCTCTTCGTAACTGAGGTTCTGGTAATACTTGAGATAGATGATCTCCCGCTGGCGGTTCGATAGCCGTTGCAGTGCATCAACAACCAGCTGTTTCTTCTCGGCACTTTCCTGTTTTGCGATGAGAAAGTTCTCATGGCTCAATTCAAAGCTGAGGTCATTGTTGTTGAGCGGCAATAACCGTCCATTTTTCCGAAAGGCCTTTAAGAGCTTGTATTTTAGTGATTTAAGTAAGTAGGCCTTCACCGATAGGACTATTGTGGCGGACCTGGCCTGCCAGAGTTCGATAAAGAGTTCCTGGATCGAGTCTTCCAGCAGTTCAGTATCGGTAGTGAACTTGCTGCCAAAACGGAATAAGGTCTCATAATGTGCCCTGAAAAGCGCTGCAAATGCTTCCCTGTCCCCTTTGCGGAAAGATTCCCAAAGTTTTATGTCCTGGCCAGCCGTGTTCAATGGTTTATAGATGGTTGAAACTTTGATGAATGTAGGAAAATACTGCTATCCTTTTCAAAAAAAATTTACAGGATTAGCAAAAAACACTGAAATTCGATCCTTACACTTTATGGCAAAGAACTTTAACGAGCCGGAAGACCTTTTGTCCGATGAGTCTTTTCTTGCCTGGTATTTTAATATGCCGGGTAAAGAACAGCAGGAATGGGACAGCTGGATGAGCGGCCATCCCGAACAAGCCCAACTGGTCCAACAGGCCGTCAGCCTATTGGAGGCTACCCGTCTGGAAGAATTACCTGTTCCTTTGCAACAGATTGCAGCAGCAGAAAAAAAATTGTTTGACCGGATCGAAAGATTGCCTCTGCCTTCATTATTCACCCGGCGTCGCCAGATGATCGCTGCCTCTGTCGCCATCCTTCTTACCGCCGGTCTTATCATAACAGCCATTCGTTCGTCAAAAGGGGAGGCCATAAAGACAAGCTTCGGCGAGATCGCTAACCGGCAGCTGCCCGACGGAACCGAAGTGATGATGGATGCAAACAGCACTATCAGCTTTGCCGGCAGCTGGCCCGAAGGGACCGACCGCGAAGTGTGGATGAACGGAGAAGCCTTTTTCCATGTCCGCAAGACCCGCCAGAACAGCCGTTTCGTCGTGCACCTCGATCATGCCGATGTCATCGTGACCGGCACAAAGTTCAATGTCATCAACCGGCACGGAGAAGAAAATATCATGCTCGAAGAAGGATCTGTCAATCTTCGGAGTGCCAGTGGCAGGCAGCTTCAGCTTTCTCCCGGCGAATTTGTCGACCTTCGGGATCAATTGTGGGAGAAAAAGAGTGTGCAGCGGGATAGCCTCATGGCCTGGAAAGAACAGAAGCTGGTATTCGACGGGACGCCCCTGAGCAAGCTGGTTAGCATTATCAATGATCACTATGGAGTACATATAAAGCTTGCTGATAGTTCCATCGGAGACCAAACTATCTCCGCCATCCTGCCGAATAATAACCTGGATGTGCTGTTAAGATCGCTGGAAGCAACGGCTGAATTTGATATTTCGAAAGATGGGGACCAGATCATTATCAGGGCCCGTTCCGCGAGGAATTGACATTGTGTTTGTCATGTCTTTACCAAAACGCTGTAAGATGGGGAAAACAAGCTTTTGCAGACTGCTGTTAGGGGTCTTTCTGGGCATTCTACTGCTCCTGCCTCTTCCTGCCCGTTTGCAAACACCTCCTGCCGATCCCGGCCAACGGCCACTCATCGACGTACTGGTCGAGCTCAATAAGGTCAGAGGCGTCTATTTTCTTTTCTCCCGCCAGCCCCTTGGAAGAAAAACCGTCAATTCCCCTGTGCTGGCTGCCGGCCTTTCTACAGAAAAGGTCCTCTCTCAAATACTAAAGAATACGGGCCTCTATTTTAAAAAAGTGGACGACCGGACCTTTGTCATCCTTGAAAAACAGGTCGCCGGCCGCAGCAACACCTTCGACAGCACCGCCACTCCCGAGTTCAGCGACACCTCCAATGTCAGCCCGGCACTTGCCCGTCCGAACATGGCATCAGGCCATGTTTATACCAACGAGGGTAAGAACCTGCAAGGAGTCAGCGTCACGTTGCTGCATACCCGAAAGGGTACGGCTACCGACCTTGCCGGCGCCTTCGAGCTTGAAGCTCAGAGAGAAGATACCCTTGTCTTTTCCTTTGTCGGGTATAAATTGAAAAAACTGCCCGTAAACAGGCTGGGGTCCGGGGGAGTATTAATGGAGCCTTCCGATCAACCGCTGACAGAGGTTCTCGTCACCGCTCTCGGCATCCCAAAACAGGAAAGGTCACTTGGCTTTTCCGCCGCAGAGCTGGACGGTTCCCTGTTCACCCAGTCCCGGGAAACAAATCTTGGCAACGCCCTGATAGGCCAGGTAGCCGGGCTTGGCGTCGCAACGAATGCAACCGGTCCATATGGCAGCAGCAGGGTCCTCATCCGTGGCAACGCCTCACTCAGTGGTAACAATCAACCCCTGTATGTAGTAGACGGCATCCCCTATGATAACTCAACAGTGAATTATTCCGGTCAATATGGCGGCGTGGACCTGGGTGATGGTCTTTCCAACATCAATCCCGACAATATCGAATCTATCCTGGTCCTGAAAGGAGTGGCGGCATCTGCCCTTTATGGTTACCGGGGTGGGAACGGCGCCATTCTCATCCGGACAAAATCGGGGTCCAGAACACATGGCTTTGGCGTTCAGGTCAACAATAACCTGACCCTTACTTCGGTCGTAGACCACCGCGATTATCAATATGAATATGGACAGGGGGTATCCAAACTAAAGCCGGTCAACCAGGGAATGGCTTTGGCCGCTCCCTATTATAGCTGGGGCGCCAGGCTCGATGGCAGCAATGCCATCAATTACCTGGGGAATAGCTATCCCTATAGTCCGGCAAAAAACAACTTTTCAAATTTCTTCCGTACGGGCATCACCAATCAAAGTTCTGTCGCTCTCACGGGCGCCAACAGCAAAGGCCATTTCCGGTTGGGTATTTCCGACCTGCACCTGGCTGCTTTTGTGCCCAATTCTTCCATGAAACAGCAGGGCCTCAATCTCAACTCCACCTATTATGTGACCAACAAACTGCAGATGGACCTGACCGCGGATTATGTTTTTGAACACGTGAACAACCGCGCCAGTCTTTCCGACGATCCGGGGAATGTCATCGCAGCTCCCTTGTACCTGGCCAACAGTTTCGACATCCGGTGGATGAAATCACATACCGTTCACCCCAACGGGACCGAATGGCTGCCTGGCGGCAACAACGATCCTTATTTTGAGAATCCTTATTACATTGCCTATGACTACAGCAACTTTACGGATCGGAACCGCATCACCGGCGGGCTCACCCTGAAGTACCATCTCCTCGACTGGCTTTATGTGCAGGGCCAGGTCAGCCGCGACGGCTATCAGTTCGATGTGACCAATATCGTGCCTTCAGGGGTACAGTATACCCGCAGCGACGGCATCCATGGCGGCAACCTTACGCAATATGAGGTCAATTATCACGAACTGAACGGAAGTCTCATGATCGGGGTGGACAAAAAGTTCGGGAACAATTTCAGCTTCGATGCCAACCTTGGCACCAACCGGCAGGATAACAGCTCCACTGTTCAGGGCGTTGGCGCAGTGCCCAATTCCTCCAATCGGGCCGCAGGTCCCTTTCTTGTCGCGGGTAATTACAATGCCGCCAACATTATCAACAAACCCTTTAGCTCCTTTGCCCAGCGTTACCGGGTCAATTCCGTCTATGCCAGCGCGGACATCGGTTTCCGAAATTACCTTTTCCTCAACCTGACCGCCCGCAATGACTGGTTTTCCACCCTGAATATCAACACCGATCGTTATCTATATCCTTCCGTTTCCGGGAGCTTCGTTTTTTCCGAGGCCTGGCGACTGCCTTCCTGGATCAGCCTTGGCAAATTGCGGGCATCCTATGCCGCCTCTTCAAATGGGACTGAGCCCTATCAGAACGTGCTCAACTATGGCATCCAGAACTATTCCATCAGCGGGCAGCCACTGGGTTATATCGCATCCGGAAATCTCCCGCTTATCCCCAATGCCGGTCTGCGTCCGATCAGCATCGCCGAAAAAGAGCTTGGGCTTGCGGGGCAATTTTTACAGGGCAGGGTTGGATTTGATCTTACCTGGTATAATAAGCAGACGACCAACGATATTGTAAAAGTGACCGTTAGCCCGACATCGGGGTATTACCAGTACATCGAGAACATTGGAAAGATCCGCAACCGCGGTCTGGAATTGCTGCTGACAGGCACCCTTTTTAAGACGCCCGCCTTCAGCTGGAAGGTCTCGTTCAATTATTCTGTCAATGACAATAAGGTACTATATATCGGCGGACTACCCAGTATCGTCATCAATGGCGCCTACCCACGCTGGGGCAGCGAGGTCAGTATCAGCAATGTGGTAGGCCTGCCTTATGGTCAGATCATGGGTTATGCTTATAAAAGGGACGCTAAGGGAAGGATCATCTATAGCGATGGGATCAGCAATCCTGCGCCGGCAGGAGAACCCGAGCCAAGTAATGGCGTGGTGCCGCTTGGCTCCACAGTATACAAGCAGATCGGTGGGCTGACCAACGAATTCCACTATCGCAATCTTTCCTTTTCCTTCCTGATCGATTTCAAATATGGAGCGAAGCTCTATTCCGGTACCAACCTGCTCCTTTATTATTATGGACTGCAAAAGACAACGCTCCAGGGTAGGGAAGGGGGGTATATCGGAAAAGGAGTGCTGGAAAGCGGACACGCAAATACCATCGCGGTGCCGGCGCAGCAATATTTCCAGGATATCTCTGCAGGCGGAACGGATCATATTGCCGAAGAGTTTGTCTATGATGCAAGCTTTATCAAATGGCGATCGGCTTCCCTGACCTATAATTTCCCTGCCAGGATGCTAAAAATGAAATTTATAAAAGAGCTCAGCGTTTCGCTCGTCGGCCGTAACCTGGCAACCCTGATGAAACATACTCCGAATATAGACCCGGAGTCCAGTATCAATAATACAAATGGACAGGGCCTGGAGCTGACAGGATATCCGGCGTCCAGAAGCCTGGGGGTCAACATGAACCTGAAATTTTAACATGAAAAAACACACGAACATATGGCCTCTCTTTCTGTGTCTGCTGCTGGCATGCAGCGGCTGCCGCAAAGACTTCGTGTCTATCAATACAGATCCCAACCAGATCACGGGGCAACAGATCAATTTCAACTATCTTTTTACGAATGCTGAGCTGATCACCTCGGGGAACTCCGATGGTAATGGTTATGAGGACTGGCGGAACAACCTCATTTATTCCGGATGTATGATACAGCACCTGGCTTCTACCCAGTCGTATTGGGATGGAGACAAATATCTGTACAGCGGGGCATATAACTCTGCGTACTGGGATGTCAACTATCCCAACAGCATCGCCTGGATCGTGGAAGTTGAGCAGCATGCCTCGAAGGATACGGCCCTATCCAATCTGTACCAGATCTGTCGCATCTTTAAGGCGTTTATGTTCCAGCGTATGACGGATATGTACGGGGACTGTCCGTATAAGCAGGCAGGGCTGGGTTATATCTCGGGGATAACAGCGCCTGTTTATGACCGGCAGCAGGATATCTATACCGATCTTTTACATGAACTGCAGGATGCCGCCCTGGCCCTCGATCCCGCAAAAGGCAATACCATCGGGGCTGCTGACCTGCTGTACAATGGTGCACCGCAGTCCTGGCAAAGATTTGCCTATTCGGAGATGCTTCGGATAGCGATGCGGCTGAGCAAGGTGGACCCTGCATCCGCGGCACAGTGGGCGCAGATCGCTGTTCAGGGAGGAGTGTTCCCCGACAATAGCTTTAATGCCATTGTCCCGCATCAGAATGTTTCCGGTACGCCGGTGGTCAATGGCGATGGTCTTATCCTGCTGGGCAATGACCCCAACAGCTACCGTCTCAACAAGACCCTTGTGGATTTTCTAAAGAATACCGGCGACCCCCGTCTTCCCTACCTGGCAACTGTATGCGCAAATCCGGCTCTTTCTGCGGATAAGGGAGATACCAGCGCCGCGCGGCAGCTGGGGCAGCCAGGCGGATATGACCCACCGGACAATGGCGGAGCCTACGACCTGAAAAACGCGCCCGGCTGGCCGGGAAATCAGAACAATTATTCTGTCGTGAATCGCTATACTTATGCCCGGCTGGATGCACCTACTTTTTTCCTGACAGCCGGAGAGACGGGATTGCTCCTGGCCGAGGCGGCACAACGGGGTTGGATCGGTGGTGACCCGGGCGCGTATTATATGGCGGCGGTAAAGAATGCCATGTTACAGCTGGGCGACCAGAACGGAGCAGGACCATCCGAAGGAACGATCGAGGCATGGCTGTCGGCCCATCCCTATGACCCTGCCCAGGGTCTGCAGGTGATCAATGAACAATACTGGATAGCCGGATTTATGGATGAGAATGAATGTTTCGCCAACTGGCGACGCAGCGGCTATCCCGTGCTTACACCCGTCAATTATCCCAGCAATGTTACGGGTGGAACTATCCCCCGCCGTTTTACCTATCCCCAAAGCGAAGCTGCTTCCAACGGCGCCAATTATACCGAAGCCGTTTCCCGTTTGTCCGGCGGTGACAAAATGACCTCGAGAGTCTGGTGGGATAAGTAACACCAGCAGCGTCTCCAAAAAAAGCTAAAAAAAAGACATTACAACGGTGTTCCCTCCGGCACATATAATCGGAGAAGACCGTTTATGTCAAAAAACTACGCAGAAGTAGAAGACCTTTTAACAGATGAAAGCTTTCTGGCCTGGCATTTCCGGGCAGATAGCCTGTCTATCCGGCAGTGGGAAGAATGGATCGCAGCCGATCCTTTACATAGCGCACGCGCTGCGCAGGCTGTAGAATTTCTGCAGACTCTCCGGTTTGATGAAAAAAAGTTGACCACCGGGCAACTGAGTCAGGCAGAAAGCCGTTTGTTGAAAAAAATCCTCGATGCAGAATATAAAAGCGGTCAGCCAAAGCAGGACGATCAGCCACACCAGGACGATCGGCCGCGCCGTTTGCCGGTCATACCTTCCCGCCGTTGGTGGATGGTGGCGGCATCCATCCTCTTACTTGTCGCAGGCGCATATGGTATCGGTGAGATGTTGACCCGCTCCGCTCCCGAACTTCATACTACCTATGGAGAAGTAAAGGAAAGCCATTTGCCCGATGGTTCCAGTGTTGTGGTCAATGCGGACAGCAGGCTCGTCTTTTCGAAGGGATGGAAGGATGGAAAGGATCGCGAGGTCTGGCTTACCGGTGAAGCATTCTTTCATGTCGCAAAGACACCCATGAAGAGCCGGTTCATCGTCCACGTTAACCATTTCGATATTATCGTTACAGGCACCCAGTTCAACGTAGTCAACCGCCAGGACAAAGCTAATGTAATGCTGAAAGAAGGCAGCGTGGTCCTGCATACCGAAGAAGGGAAAGAGCTGAAAATGGTTCCCGGTGACTTTGTGGAATACCGGAGCAGCCTGGAAAAAAAGATAGTTCGGAATGACAGCATCCTGGCCTGGAAAGAACACAAACTCATATTCGATGGAACTCCCCTGCGTGACCTCATCACGATCATCAGGGAGAATTATGGTGTAACTGTCACCACTTCCGGTGCAGACCTGGAAGAAAAGAAACTATATGGTATTATGCCCAATGACAATCTCGATGTACTTCTGCTGGCTCTGCAGAGCACCGGTGACTTTGAGATCGTACATGAAGGCAACGGCATCCTGATCAAAGAACACCAGTAACTTTAAGGAACACCAATAGCATCAGAAAGCTCGCAACCAGGGAGCTATCCTGCACCAATTAACACCGCTAACACTAGAAATGACATCAATAACACTATTAGTGTTATCAGCAACCTCGTTAAGCACCATCTCAAAACCAGGGTTTCATTTATTACTGTTTCAAACATTGTTGTCATTACATTAAACACACGCTGCAAAAATGAGAAAAAAGCATTGTCAACGCCGCATGATCATCTGTCTGCTGGGTTTGCAACTGTTCTGTTTTGTTGGTGCCCGCTCGCAGAGCGCCTACGCGTATAACGGTAAGAGCATTCGGGCCGTAGAACAGAAAGACAGGATCGAAGAGAACGAAAAAAAGGAGTCTTTATTCAATGCCCTCAAAGAGCTGAACCGGACAAAAGGAGCCTATTTCCTTTTTTCCGAACAGTCCCTTGGCACGAAGATGGTGAATTCACCTACGGGCAGTGAGACCAGTATCGAAAAAGCGCTGGATCATATGCTGAAGAATTCAGGATTGAAATTCCGCAAGATCAATGAAAAAACCTATGTTATCCTGTCGAAAGACGGTGTCGCTTCGGCCATTGAGGCCAGATCCGTTAGTTTCACTGAGCCGATGAGCATCGAACCGGTGACGGACAACATAACCGGTATCATTGTTGCCGACCTTATTTCCGGGAAGATCACCGCTGCCGACGGCACTGCCATTGCCGGCGTCAGCGTTGCCGTTAAGGGCACACGTAAAGGAACTGCTACCAATGCCGCCGGTGAGTTCACCATCGAGGCAAAAAAAGGAGATGTGCTGGTTGTCAGCTACATCGGATACCAGACCCAGGAAGTCACCGTTTCCGATGCGACGACCTTGTCGATCACGCTTCAGGTCGGCACCAGCCAGTTGAATGAAGTCGTTGTCACAGCCCTGGGTATCCAGCGCCAGGCGAAGTCCCTGACCTATTCGGTACAAAAGATAGGGAACGATCAGCTGACGACCGTAAAGGACGCCAGCTTTGTGAATAGTCTTACCGGTAAAGTTGCGGGTGTGACCATCACGAAAAGCTCTTCCGGCATCGGCGGCTCGACCCGTGTCGTGCTTCGTGGCAACAAGTCCACCCGTAACAACCAGCCGCTATATGTCGTCGACGGGGTACCTCTTACCAATTATTCCCCGGCTCAGCCTGGAGATGAATACGGTCAGTCCGGTGTCGGTTATGCCGGCATCGACGGCGGCGACGGTATCTCCAACCTGAACCCTGAGGATATCGAGAGTATCTCTGTCCTGAAAGGGGCCTCCGCTGCCGCCCTCTATGGCAGCGCCGCCTCGAATGGAGTCATCCTGGTGACAACGAAAAAAGGAAAGGCCGGCAAGACAAGAGTGGATGTTTCCTCCTCTCTTACTCTCGACAGCCGTGCCTATAAAACACCCCTGCAGTTCAAGTACGGCCAGACAACACCTCCTTCCTCCGGCAAGCCCGGCTCGCTGGACAGCTGGGGTTCCCCGGTCAATGGGCCGAATTTTGTCGATCCTTTCTTTCAGACTGGAGTGACGACTTTTAACTCCATCGCCTTATCCGGCGGAACGGAAAGATCACAGAGCTACTTTTCCTATTCTTTTACTGATAATAAAGGGATCGAGCCTACTGTCTCACTAAAAAAACATAATATCAATTTCCGTCAGACCTCTAAATTCTTCGACGACCGTCTGACGGCCGATCTGAATGTATTATATGTCAACCAGGAGGCGCACAATCGTCCTTCCAGCGGTCTGTACAACAACCCGCTGACGGGCTTATATATGTTCCCAAGGGGATTGGATTTTAATAAATACAAAAAGTTCGAGACCTTCTCCACTCTGCGGAATACCAATATCCAGAACTGGTGGGATGCCAACTACGACAGTACACAGGCTGGAGGTTCATATGGCGGTAACTTTGAAGAACAGAACCCTTACTGGCTACTCAACCGGGTGACCAGCGATAATAATCTAAACAGGGTATATACCAACTTTTCGCTGAGCTATAAGATCAACAGCTGGATCAACCTACAGGCAAGAGCCAATATCGACAAGACCTTTAATGACATCGACTCGAAGAGTTATGCCACTACTTCTACGGTACTTACCGGCAATAACGGTGGTTATGGCCTGCTGACATTGACCAATACGCAGCTTTACAGCGATCTGTTGTTATCTGGTAACCGTCATCTGACGGATGACCTGGGTCTCACTGTTACTCTGGGAACCAGCATCAATGACAATAAGATCGACCAGTATAATTATGGTACGAAGGCGCAGGGGGACGGTCTTCGTTTCGCCAATGTCTTCAACCTCGAAAATATCCTGCCTCCCAATCTTGTTGTCAATCACGCCAATACCAGCCACAAACAGGTGCAATCGGCTTTTGGCACGGCTCAGCTGAACTATAAGAATTATCTATACCTCGACCTGACAGCCCGTAACGACTGGTCTTCCTCCCTGGCCTATACTCCGGTGGAAGGTCGCGGTTTCTTTTATTATTCCGGTGGTCTGACGGCTGTGCTCAGCGATATGTTCAAGATGGCAGAACCCATTACCTTCAGCAAGTTTAGGATATCTTACGCCAAAGT
>Ga0310811_10009552_pt1 | contig 12530 bp, 10 predicted proteins | sample YCmetagenome_FD_207642 | JGI IMG/M metagenome (GOLD analysis project Ga0310811, IMG submission 207642) | Soil microbial communities from experimental microcosm in Duke University, North Carolina, United States - YC | ecosystem: Engineered > Artificial ecosystem > Soil microcosm > Unclassified ... | reverse complement strand
ACCGCGGTCTCCCCGGTCCGGGTGAGCGTGACCATCTCGCACACCTGCGCCGAGGACCTGCGGATCCGCCTCCGCGGCCCGAACGGCACGTACTACACGCTCGACACCAGCGGCGGCTCCAGTTGCACGCAGTACGGCACCAGGACCTACACGGCGCCCGTCTCGCAGCAGGCGTCCGGACAGTGGGTCCTCGAGGTGACCGACCAGTACCGCCTCGACACCGGTGTCCTCGACACCTGGAGCATCACCGTCTAGCGCGGCCGACAGAACGGTCCTGACAGACCGGCGCAGAACGGCGGCCAGCCCCCGGGACCACCCGTCCCGGGGGTTTCGTCATGCCGAGCTGGTTCCACCCGTGGACGGTTCGGCCGGGAGCCGATCAGCGGTTCAAGGCCGTTCAAGCGGGCGGGGCGACCTGCGTCCGCGACCGCAGACCGAGCTTGCGCAGCACGGTGGCCACGTGGCTCTCCACCGTGCGCGTCGACAGGAAGAGCACATCGGCGATCTCCCTGTTGGTACGGCCGAGCGCGACGAGCCTGGCCACTTCCTTCTCCCGCTCGGAGAGCGCGCCGGCGTTCCCCCTCCTGCCGCGCGGGAGCGGGACCTCGGCGCCGATGTCCCTCAGCGCACGCCTGCAGCGGGCGGCGTCATGCGTCGCGCCGAGCCGGGCGAACCGCTCCGCCAACTCCATGATGGCCGCCGCGGCGCCGCCGTCCCCGAGTGCCAGCCTGGCACGCGCCTCGCCTTCGCCCGCGCGCGCCGCCGCGTACGGCTGGGGCAGGACGGCGTAGGCCTGCTGAGCACGCGCGTAGCAGCCGGCGGCGTCGCCGTGCCTGCGCTCCGCGGCGGCGAGCGCGCCGCGGGCCATGTGGAGGGCGGCGTGCGCGGCGGGCGCGACCCTGCCCGCGATCCCATGCGCGTATTCGGCGACCAGGTCCGCCGCCGCCTTCACACGTCCGGCGCAGGCGAACGCGGTCACGGCGGAGGGGACCAGGTAGGCGCCCCAGACCCAGACGCCCTTGCGGCGCAACCGCGCGACGGCGGCCTCGGCCTCCGCCAGCGCGGCGTCGAACTCGCCGCGGGCGAGGCGCAGGTCGATGAGCCCTCCGGAGGCGGCCGTCACGATCGGCACGTACCGAGCGTCGGGCGCGTCGAGCCCGGCGGTGTGGAAGTGCTCGGTCGCCTCATCCCATTCGCCCCTCGCCAGGGCGAGCAGGCCCAGCACCAGCCATACGTCCACCGCGATCAGCGGGGTCTCTGTGGCCAGTTCCCCCAGGGACGCGGCCCGGTCGCGCAGACCGTCCCACCGCCCGGTCAGCCAGTCTCCGCGAATCGCCGACACGTCGAGGAGGTAGGCCGGGTACTGCGCGCCCGTCTCGACGGCGAGCCGCCTGCCCTCCTGTGCGAACCGCGCGGCCTCGGCGTACAGGCCCAGGGTGATCAGCGAGTCGTGGATGTTGCAGTAGGCACGCGCGACCTGCCGCCGTACGGCGGTGCGGGGGTCGGCGACGGGCAGCGTGGCGGCGACGGCGAACGCGCGGGGCGAGCCGATCCGCATCTCGAAGGAGGCGCGGTTGGCCAGCACCGCCGCCGCGAGTTCGGGGCTGTCGGCCGAGGCGACGAGCGCCTCGGCGCGCGACATCCACTCCTCGTGCGTCGCGAGCGACTCGGTCCCCCACGCCGGCATGGCGAGCAACGCCCAGCCGCGGGCGGCGAGCGTCGGCCGCTCACTCAGCTCGTCGAGGGCGACCATGATCTCCGCACGTCCGGCGGACGTGTCGCCCGCCTGGTTGGACAGCACCACTCCGAGGTTGAGCCGCACCTCGCCGCGGGCGTCTCGGGACAGGAAGCCGTCGCGCAGGACGTGCCGCAGCAGCCGCACCACCCGCTGGTGGGACAGGCCGGTGGCGGCGAAGCGGCTCAGCATCAGCGCGAGGGGCACCCGGTGGGAGGCGGGCAGGTCCGGATCGCCGAGCATGCCCTCGATGACCTCGACGGCGAGCGCGGTGTCGCCGAGCGCGGCGGCGTGCTGGGCCGCGGCCGCTCCGTGGCGCAGCCAGGCCTCGATGTCCCCGGCCTGCCGGGCGTGGAACGCGAGCTGCACCAGCGGCGGCGAGTCCATGGCGCCGAGGGCGGTCATCGCGCGCTCGTGCGCCGAACGGCGATCGGGGCCGGGGACGGCGTCGTACACGGCCTGCTGAGCGAGCGCGTGGCGGAAGCCGTACCTGCCGCCGGGATGCTCGTGCAGGACTCCCGCCCGCAGCGCCTCACCCAGCCCGGCGGAATGACCGGCGACCGCGATGATCAGCTGCTCGCCTGCGGGCAGCCGGAGGACCGCCGACGCCTGGACCGCACCCGCCGCGGCGGCGGACAGGCCCGCCATCCGCTCGGCCATCGCCTCGCGCAGAAGCAGCGGGACCCCGGCGCGGTCGAGGGCGTCGGGTTCCTCCGCGTCGGGCAGGGACCTGACCATCTCCTCGACCACGAACGGGATGCCCGCCGTGCGCTCGTGTAGGCGGGCGACGAACTCGTGCGGCAGGTCGGAGCGGTCCAGCAGGGCGCTGGCGAGATTCCCGACATCGGTCATGTCCAGAGGGGCGAGCGACACCACCACGCTGGTCGTGTCCGGCTGGTGCCGGTAGGCGCGTCCCAGGGGCGAGCGGGCGGTGCCCTGGCTCTCCCGCCGGTGCGTCGCCACGACCGCCAGTCCCTCGGGCGGCTGCCCGGTCAGGAACCGCAGCAGATCACGGGTGCCGTCGTCGGCCCAGTGCAGGTCTTCGATGACCAGTACGGCCGGCCCGACGGAGCCCAGCAGCGCGCGTATCGCGCGAAAGAGCCGGTGCCGTTCGGCCCGCGGGTCGTCCAGGGGCTGCGGATAGGGCGGCAACACGTCGGCCAGTTCGGGAAGGTGGCCGCGGAGCGCCCCGGTCACCGGGTTGAGCGCCTGGGCCGAGGGCAACCGGCCCGCGACGTCGCGCAGCGCCTCGAAGACGGGTCCGTACGGAAAGGGCTCGCGGATCTGATGGCAGTAACCGAGGAGCACGGCCCTGTCACCTGCGGGGAGCCGGCCGAGCGCGGCGCGGACGAGCCGGGTCTTCCCTATGCCCGCCTCGCCCTCCACCAGCACGACCGCCGGGGGATGGGTCATCGCGCCGGTCAGGATCCGCAGCTCGGAGATGCGTCCGACCAGTGCGGGAGAGGGCACGCTGCTCATCGACCGCTCCAAGGTACGGGTGTGCTGGACCCCCCGGGACAGTTATCTACGCACCTTCGGCCGAGGTCAACCCCCGAGCGTTACAGCCTTGTTGCGAATGCAGTCAAGTCGCCCGTACGCCGAAGGCCCCGTGCGTCACTCGCGGCGGACAGGTCCTTGTCAGCCGGCGAGGAACGCCCTGATCGCGGCGGCGAATGCACCGGCCGCCTCCAGCGGGGTGAAGTGGCCGACCCCGGGCAACGGCTCGAATCGGTGATCGGCGAAGAAGTCGTCGAGCCGGTCCGCCCATGCGACGGGGAAGATCGGATCGTGCTCCTGCCAGAGCACCTTGGTGGGAGTCGCGAGCCGGTCGTTCCTCTCCGGCGTCTGCTCGTGCGCATAGCTCGTGACCGGATTTCCCGATGACCGGTACCACATGATCGACGCGATGAACGCTCCCGGCGCGGAGTAGACATCCGTCAAATGGTCGATTCGCGAATCGTCCACTGTGTATCCCGGCCCGGACCAGTGGTTCCAGAAATGCTCGAGGTAGGAACGCACGGCGGCCCGATCACCGTCGATCAGATTCTCCGCGAGGGGCAGTTGGTGGAATGACGTGTACCAGAATTCCGTGACCGCCTTCAGGTCGAGAACGCGTTCGCCCGCGCCGGGGAGCGGCGGCGACACCACCAGAGCGCGCACGAGGTCGGGGCGATTCCGGGCGGTCGTCTGCGCGATGAAACTGCCGATGTCATATCCGGCCAGCACCGCGCCGGTGACGCCGAGTTCGTCGAGGAGGGCGCTGACACCCGCCGCCTGGCCCGCGCCGGAGTAGAAATCCTCGGCATCGGCGGGATGCTTGTCCGATTCTCCGAATCCACGGAGATCCGGGACGATTACATCGGCGTGATCCACCAAAAGCGGAATGAGCTCGTCGTAATCGGTCCGGTCTCCCGGCCACCCATGGAGAAGAACCACAGGCCGGCCGGAACCGTACCGGTCATAGGCCAGCCGAAACCCCTGAAATGGCGAAGAATACGGCATCGAATCACCCCCGCCGGACTATTTCGGATTCGCTGATCGTGTTCCCTTTTCGTCCCTGATGAGAACCTTCCGCGACGGAGCGGCCGGGTTCGGTCGTAGGCGCGCATCAACCGATCGGATGAGGCCGTCATGACGTGATAGGCGATGTACTCGAGTGCCGCCCGCCGGGATCATCGGGGACATGGCGATTATCGAAGTGAACAGCCTCAGAAAGTCCTACGGGGGCAGACCCGTCGTGGACGGGGTGTCCTTCGCCGTGGAAGAAGGCGAGATCTTCGGAATCCTCGGCCCGAACGGCGCAGGCAAGACGACGACCGTCGAATGCGTCGAGGGGCTGCGGGTCCCTGACTCCGGCACCGTCAAGGTGGCCGGTCTCCATCCGGTCTCCGACCACGCACAGGTGACCAGGATCCTCGGTGCGCAGTTGCAGGAGAGCGACCTGCAGCCGAAACTCACCGTGCGTGAGGCGCTGGAGCTCTACAGCGCCTTCTACCCGAAGCCGGCCGACTGGGGAGCCCTGGCCGAACGGCTCGGCCTCACCGACCGTCTCACCGCCCGCTTCGGCAAGCTCTCCGGCGGCCAGAAGCAGCGGCTGTTCATCGCGCTGGCCCTCATCGGCAACCCCAGGATCGTGGTGCTCGACGAGCTCACCACCGGTCTCGACCCGCGCGCCCGCCGCGACACCTGGAAGTTGATCGAGGACGTACGAGACTCGGGTGTGACCGTCCTGCTGGTCACCCACTTCATGGAGGAGGCCCAGCACCTGTGCGACCGCGTCGCCGTGATCAACGCGGGCCGGGTCGCCGCCCTGGACACCCCGACGGGTCTCATCAGCCGCACCGCGTCGTCGACGGTCATCTCGTTCACGCCCTCACGGCCGCTCGACGACGCCGATCTCGCCGCGCTGCCCGCGGCCGCGTCCGTGGAGCAGAAGGACGGCCGCCTGGTCATCAACGGGACCGACGAGACCGTCAACGCGGTGATCTCGCTGCTCGCCCGGCACCGGATCACCGCCGAGCGGCTGCGCGTCGTCGACGCCACGCTGGACGACGCGTTCCTCGACCTCACGACAGACCCGACAGACCCGACGGACACGACAGACCCGACCTCGGGCCGCGCCGTGGATCTCACCAAGCAGGAGGCCTGACATGTCCGCATCCGTCGCTGTATTGAAGTCCGAGGCACGGCTCTTCAGCCGCGAGCCGGGAAGCCTGTTCTGGATCGGCGCCTTCCCCACGGTGCTGCTGGTGATCCTCGGCCTGATCCCGTCCTTCCGGGAGCCCGACCCGGCGAACTCGGGCATCCGGGTCATCGACCTGTACGTCCCCGTGGTCGTGCTCCTCTCCCTGATCATGGCCGGGCTGCAGGCCATGCCGCCCGTCCTCGCCGGCTACCGGGAGCGCGGCATCCTGCGCCGCATGTCGACCACCCCGGTACGGCCCGTGTCGTTGCTGACGACGCAGATCGTCCTGCACGCCGCGGCCGCCCTGTGCTCGGCGGTCATCGCGATGGCCGTGGGACGTCTCGTCTACGACGTGGCACTCCCCAAGCAACTCTTCGGCTACGCGCTGGCGCTGGTCCTCGCCACGCTCGGCGCGCTCGCGGCGGGCGCGACGATCGCCGCGGTCTCGCGCACCACGAAGATCACCACCGCCGTCGGCACGGCCGTCTTCTTCCCGTCGATGTTCACCGTGGGCGTCTGGCTCCCGGTCCAGGTCATGCCGGACACCTTGCAGCGCATCGTCGAGTTCACCCCGTTCGGTGCCGCCTCGCAGGCGCTGAACGAGGCGGTGGCGGGCGACTGGCCCAGCTGGTCGCACCTCGGCGTCACGGCACTGTGGACTGTGGTGCTGGTCGGTGCCGCGGCACGCTGGTTCCGCTGGGAGTGACGAAAAGGGAGACTGAACGGCGTGTCAGGCGACCGAGTGATCGAAGAGTGGTGGGCCAGTTACTCCCGCTGGGGGCCGTACGCCCTGCTGAGCCTGGGGGCGCTGATCGCGCTCGCCTCCGGCGACGCGGTGATGAGCCGCGATGAGATGTACCCGACAGCTGTGCTCACCGCGGCGGCGTTCGCCCTGCAGCTGGCCTGGAGCAAGATCGGCCCAGGCCTGCCACTCCGCAGCCTGGCGAGCGGGACCTACTACTGGGTCCGGTTCGCGATCAGCTTCGCGCTCACCTGGCTGAACCCGTTCTTCGCCGTGTACGCGGTGGTCGGGTACTTCGACGCCGACCGCCTGTTGCCGCGCCGGGCAGTACGCGTCGGACTGCTCGCCACGGCCGTGACCATGGCGGGCTCCCAGTCCGGCGGGCTGCCTCCTCCCAGTGGCCTGCAGTGGATCGCCTTCGGCGCGCTCTACCTGCTCAACGCTTCGCTCGTCATCTTCTTCGGCCGGCTCGGGGCCAAAGAACTTGAGAACGCCAACGCCAAGGCGGCCACCATCACGGAGCTGGAGCGCACCAACGCCCGTCTTGAGCAGGCCCTGGAGGAGAACGCCGGGCTGCACGCCCAACTCCTCGTCCAGGCCCGCGAGGCGGGCGTCAACGACGAACGCCGGCGGCTGGCCGCCGAGATCCACGACACCATCGCCCAGGGCCTGGCCGGCATCATCACCCAACTCCAGGCGGCCACCGACAGCGCCGACCCCGCGGTCGCCCGCGACCACGTCGAGCGCGCCGCGGCCCTCGCACGCCACAGCCTGGGAGAGGCCCGCCGCTCGGTCCAGGACCTCGCCCCCGAAGCGCTGGAGCACGACACGCTCCCCGAGGCACTGAAGAACATCGTCGCGACGTGGTCGGAGTCGACGGGCGTACGGGCCGAGTTCACCGTCACCGGCACCGTCGAGGCGCTACACGAGGAGGTCGAGGCCACCGTGCTCCGCATCGCCCAGGAGACACTCGCCAACGCCGGCAGACATGCCGACGCCACACGGGTCGGCGTCACCCTGTCCTACATGGACGACGAGGTGAGCCTGGACGTCCGCGACGACGGCCGCGGCTTCGACCCGCACGCGCTGCCCCGGCGTGAGACCGCCCGCGGCTTCGGCCTCGGCGGCATGCGCGCCCGCGCGGAACGCATCGCCGGGACCGTCGACATCGAGTCCGAGCCGGGACATGGCACGGCCATCTCGGCTCGCGTACCGTTGGTGCGCCATGGCTGAGCGCACCATCACCCTCCTGATCGTCGACGACCATCCCGTCGTGCGCAACGGGCTGCGCGGCATGTTCGCCGCGTCTCCCGACTTCGAAGTCCTCGGCGAGGCCTCCGACGGAACAGAAGCGGTCACGCTCGCCGGCCTGCTCGACCCCGACGTGGTCCTGATGGACCTGCGGATGCCGGGCGGCGGCGGTGTCGACGCCATCGCCGAGCTGACCCGTCGCGGCCTGCGCTGCGAGGTGCTCGTGCTCACCACGTACGACTCGGACTCCGACACCATTCCCGCGATCGAGGCGGGCGCCACCGGCTACCTCCTCAAGGACGCGCCGCGCGACGAACTCTTCACCGCCGTGCGGGCGGCCGCGGAAGGCAAGACGGTGTTGTCGCCGGCCATCGCCTCACGCCTGGTCTCGCGCGTGAGAGCCCCGGGCAACGAGCCCCTGAGCGCCCGCGAGCGTGAGGTGCTCATCCTCGTCGCCAAGGGCACGTCCAACCGTGAGATCGCCGCTGTGCTGTTCATCAGCGAGGCGACCGTCAAGACCCATCTCACCCACCTCTACGGGAAGCTGGGGGTCAAGGACCGGGCCGCGGCCGTCGCGGTCGCATACGAGCGGGGCATCCTCGGCTGAGCCCTGCCCCGACGGCTGAGCCCAGCCCGGACGGCTGAGCCCGTCCCGGACGCCCATGCCACGCGGGACGACGGCCCGGACGCCCCGTGCCATGCGGGACGACCGTCTCCCCCGCCCACGGCACGCTCGCGTCCGGCTCGGTCGTCATTCTTCTCGCTCCGCGACGCGGATCTCCGGCCCGCTGCCGAGCAGACGATCCGCGTGAACTCGAAACCGCCCTGCCGCAGAGACATGGGTGTCCGATGTCGCGACGACGGGAGGAAGTCAATGAACCGGTTACATCAGGCCGCTCCGCTGTGGTGACGACGGCGGTCGCGCGGGATGCGGATGACGCCGCCGTCATCGAGGCGTCCTGGCGGGACACCGAGAAGTTCGCCGTGCTGTACGACCGGTATTCGGCCCAGCTCTACCGGTACGCCTATCGCCGGGTCGGCCCTGAGCACGCCGAGGACGTCGTCGCAGAGACCTTCCTCGCCGCGTTCCGGCAACGCCGGAAGTACGACCTCAGCAGGCCGGACGCCCGGCCGTGGCTGTTCGGCATCGTCACCAGGGAGATCGCCGGGCGACGGCGGGCCGAGGAGGCCCGGTACCGGACGCTGGCCCGGTCCGGCTCCGGCGAGGTCGTCGACGGATTCGCCGACCAGGTCGCCGCCGCCGTGACCGCCCAGGCGCTGCGCGGCCCACTGGCCCAGGCCGTGGGACGGCTGTCCCCCGCCGACCGCGACGTGCTGCTGCTCGTCGCCTGGAGTCAGTTCACGTACGAGGAGGTCGCCGAGACGTTGCAGATCAAGATCGGCACGGTCCGTTCGCGACTGCACCGGGCGCGGCGACGGGTCCGGGAAGCACTCGGCGGAAGCAACCCCACCACAACGATCGAGGAGGTTCGATGAACGAGCTGAAGACTCTGGACGACCTGGGCACGGCACTGGATCCGGCCTCCGCCTCCCCGCCCGAGCGGCTCAGGCAGCGGGTCCTGGCCGAGACGGCCCAGGAGACGGGCCGCGCCTTCCGGCTGCCACGGTTGACGATGCCCCCGATGGGCTGGCGGATCGCGGCGGCGGGCGGCCTGGCCGCCGCTCTGACGGCCGGTGTGCTGACGACCCAGGTGGTGAACGTCGGCGGAAACCCGCCGGCGTCGACCGCCTCGGCGGCGGTGCGCATCCTGCAGGGCGCCGCGTCGGAGGCGCGGAACCGGCCGGCGGTGGCGGTTCGGGGCGACCAGTTCGTCTACGCGGAGTCGATCACCACGGCGATCGGGATGCCCCAGGGGCAGGACAGCGGCCCGGGAGACATGACCGTCATCGCCCAGCGGCGCCAGGCCTGGTTGTCGGTCGACGGCACGGGCGACGGAATGATCCGTGAACGGCCGAGGTCCGGCGGCGGCACCGCGAAGGTCATGGAGATGCCGGGTTGCCGCGACGGGATCCGCGTCTGGACCAAGGGCGGCAAGGTGGGCACCCAGCCGTGCGAGCCGGAGGCCCACTACAGGAGGGATCTGCCGACGGACGCGGACGGCATGCTGGCCGAGCTCCGCCGGGCCGGCGGCGACACCAAGAATCCCCGGGACCAGGACGCGTTCAACGCGGCAGGCGACCTGATCCGCGAGGCGTACATCGCTCCCGCCTCGCTGGCCGCGGTGTTCGACGCGGTGGCGAGGATTCCGGGGGTGACGGTGGTCGGCGAAGTGAAGGACGAGGCCGGCCGTACCGGAGTCGCGGTGGCGCTGACCCAGGTGCAGGGATCCAGGACCGAGCTGATCTTCGACGCGCGCACCCACGCCTTCCTCGGCGAGCGCTCGACCCAGGTCCGGAACCAGGACGGGCTCAAGGCCGGTCAGGTGCTCGACTCCACCGCGGTCCTCAAGATCGCGATCGTGGACCGGGCAGGTCAGACGTCCTGAGGTTCACCGGGTGAGGACCGGCGAGGTGCCGATTGAATGCCGCCCCGCCGGTCCGTGCGGCGATGTGCTTCCCCGTCGCGTGGACGCGGGCTGAGACGATCGGGATACTTGCGGGTCTCGGAGGAGGACGGCACCGGGGCCGACCGGACGTCGTGAACGACCGTAGAAGGACGGAGTCGTAGAGCGCATGGCATCGCTCCCAGGTGCGGTCCGGTTGCCCGACGGCGTCTGGATCCGCGGTCGCGGACTCCGCGATCCCCTGCCCGACGGCCCCGTACCCGACTTCGGCCTCTACCTCGGCGCCGCCGTCCTCCGGCGGCGCCACGAGGCGGCCTTGACCTGGCCGCACGAATGGGTCTCCTGGCCGGACTTCCTGCTCCCCCTCGACCGGAATGCGGCCGCCCGTTCCATCATCCGGCTGCACGACCGCGCACGGTCTGGCCTCGGCGTCGAAGTCGCCTGCAACGGCGGCGTCGGCAGGACCGGCACCGCCATCGCCTGCCTGGCCACCCGTACAGGCCTGTCGCCCGGCGAGGCCGTCAGCTGGACCCGGGCGAACTACCACCACCGGGCGGTCGAGACACCCTGGCAACGTCGATGGGTGGCGTGGTTCTCCACCTCCACCACGTCGTGACCCGGCCGGCCCACGCCATTCCTTGATCCGCAGGCCCTGGTGGCCGCCTGGAGTGCCTACCAGAGACTGTTGTGCCGCAGTCCTGTCAGGTGGGCTCGGCCGGCCTCGGCGGCGGTGCCGGGGTCTCGGATGCGCCGGCGGCTGTAAGAAGACGCGTGACGCGGTCAGTCGTCCAGCCGGAAGGCGAGCTCGGTCTCCCACTTGCCCATGTCGGGCTCCACCGCGGGATCGGTCTTGTACAGCTCGAGCCTGCACCCCCACCGGTCGCCCTCGGGGGTCGGCGCCATGTCCCACCGCAGGTCGCGATCCGCGGCCCACCGCAGCAGTTCCGCGGTGACGTCCATCAGGTCGTCGGGGTGGCCGACGTGGGTGACGCTGGCGTACCGTCCCGCGGGCAGCACACCCGAAAGGATCACGTCGTCGCCCGGCACGACGTCCGTCACGGGCACGCCCGCCTCCATCTCCAGGATCCCGTCCATGTCGATGACGTTGAACCTGAAGAAGGGGGCTCCCGCGGGCGCGAGCCCGCGGGCGGCCATCCAGCCGAAGATCTCAGGAAAACGGTCGGCGATCTCGGCGATGGTGTCCATGGTGACCTGGCGCCTGATCGCCACGTACGGCTGCTCGGCACGGGCCACGAGTGTGGGTTGCGACATCCGCGTCCTCCCGGCTCACGCCCGAAGGATCTCCGGGGCTCCGGTCAGAATGCCACCGATGCCCCGGATCCGGCCGGGAAACTCCCAATGCCGTCAGCGGGCTCCGCGGGAACTCCTGATGCCGTCAGCGGGCCCCGGACGACGCCGCGGCCGCCTTCGTGGCGACGGGCGAACGGCTACGATCCCAGGGAGTTGATCGTTCGATCTGACAACATCCGCCCCCCGATCGAGGGATGTAGTCACCGTGACCGACGTCGATGACCATGTGGCCGATTCCAGGCGCCGCGTCCTCGTGGTGACGGACTCCGTCGCCCCCCGCGTCGACGGGATAGCCTCCTCGACCGACTCGATGGTCCGTGGCCTCGTCGAGGAGGAATGCGCCGTCGCGGTCATCGCACCGGGCCGGCGTCACACGAGCGGAACGGACGCGCGCGGTGTCGTCCGATGGGATGTGCGGTCGTTTCGGACACCTCTGGACGGCTACCCGCTGTCCCTCGTGTCCGTGGCGTGGATCGCCCGGAAGATCCGCGAGTTCCGACCTGATGTGATCTCGATCCAGACCATCGGCCCTCTGGGGGTCGCGGCACTACGCGCCGCTCGCCGGACCCGGATCCCCGCTGCCCTGTCCTGGCACACCGATTTCGAGGCCTACGTCGAGAAGTATCCGCTGGGGTGGCTGTTCGCGCTTCCGGCCGCTCTCAGCGTGGACAACGACCGGGGCCGCCCGTCGCGGCGGGAGATCCTGTCCGCGAGCGCCCGGCGGGAGCCTCACGCGTTCCGGAAGATCCTCGCGCGAGGGGCCGACGCGGCCGATCTGCTGGTCGTCCCGTCGGCGAAGACGGCCCAGTACACCGACCTGCTGGACGTCGAATCCCCGGTGTTCATCCTGCCGACGGGTGTCGAGGTGTCGGAGATCAGCGGGGAGACGCTGCCGGAAGACGTCCTGTCGTCCGTCGAGGATCGTCCACCGGGATCGCGCATCGTCTATGTCGGACGCATGAGCCGGGAGAAGGGGCTCGACTTCCTCCTGGACGCGTTTGACCACGTGATGGCCCGGCGGGGCGACGCGACGCTGATCCTCATCGGCCCCTGCAAGGATCGCGCGACCGGAATCCGGCTGGACGCCGCGAAGGCACGCCTCGGCTCCAACCTGGTCATCACGGGCAGTGTGAACCGCAGAGCTCTGTTGGACCTCTATCGCCGGGTGAACGTGTTCGCGACCGCCTCGGTGACGGAGACCCAGGGGATCGCGGCGTGGGAGGCGTCCCTCGCGGGGCTTCCCGTCGTCGCGAGAGACGGCTCTCTGCGCGGTGAGACTCC